>Ga0070662_100000109_pt1 | contig 45782 bp, 47 predicted proteins | sample KBSC53metaG_FD_65648 | JGI IMG/M metagenome (GOLD analysis project Ga0070662, IMG submission 65648) | Corn rhizosphere microbial communities from Kellogg Biological Station, Michigan, USA - KBS C5-3 metaG | ecosystem: Host-associated > Plants > Roots > Rhizosphere > Soil ...
TTTGAGGCCTTCGATTTCCTCGCTGACTTCGACCGCGCTTGTGCCCGAGCCGATCGCTTTCGGCGAGGTCGGCGCTTTGGAGCCGTAGCTGGTCGTCGTGCCGTATTCGAACTGGTAGGTGGCTGGGGAGCCGTTGGGATTAATTATACCGAGCAGGAGGGCTTCATATTCGCCTGAGGAGTAGCCGATAGTTCCTTCGAGAACTGGCGGTGGAGGGTCTTCAGTGAGAATATTGAAGAAGGTTGAGCCCCCTCCAGCCCCCATCACCTGGCAGTAATCCACCGCCACACAATCAACCTGCTCTGGCTGGTAATAGGCGCCTGGAGACATTTCAGGTGGCTCCTGCTCGCTCCAGCTCGTTCCGTTCCAGCCGGCGATGACGTAGCCAGTGCCGAAGTTAATCCCCACGGCGATACATGAAGTCGGCGTCCCACAGGACACCCCGTAGGCTTCCCCTTCTTCTTCTTCCGCTTCTTCTTCTGCCGTTTCTCCCTCAGGTTCCGGCAGGGGGGGCTTCCCAAGCACCCATTCGGATCCGTTCCAGTGCTCGGAGATGGGAACGGAATCTTCATATCCTTCCCCTTCCGCCATCCAACCAATGCCCATGCACGAATTGATGGACGGGCAGGACACATCCCAGAATTCACTCAGGACCGCAGGAGGAGTTAGGCTGGTCTCGACCGACCATTCATATCCATCCCATCGCTCAGCGAAGACCTGAAAGCTTTCCGCCGTTTCGGAGTACAGCCAGCCCACGGCCAGGCAGGTTTCTTCTTCTTCGCCTTCCACTTCTTCCGCCGCACAACTGACTTTTCTTAGCCCCGCGCCTTCAGTCCCGCTTGGAGCAGGGACTTCAGGTATCGACCATCCGCTGCTCGTCAAATGCAGGCTTTCCATTCGCATGTTTCCATGCCACCGCGAGGTTTCGCCACCGACGATCATGCAATCGGTAGCTGAGGCGCAGGAAATCGAAAACGGGGCACCAAAGACGCTCTCAGGAGAAAGGCTCGGCGCGGATTCGTCGAGTTCCCACTGTTCCCCATTCCACTGCATGACGTAGGTTTCCTGGTACCCAGACCTGTCTATTTCCCCGACCGCTAGACAAAAGTCCGTCGTTGGGCAGGAGACCCCCCTGAGCCTGCCGAGTTCTTCGGCAAATTCGTTTTCGTAGGGCGTCGGAACGATGCTCCATTTATAGCCATCCCACTCAGCTGCCAGCGGCGCGTTCCCGTTAGGTTCCGAACCGACCGCAACACACATGGTAGGCGAGGCGCAGTCTATATCCGGCATACCACGCACGAAAAAATTGAACTCTACATTTTCGGAGGCTTCCACATATTTTGACTGTGCCAGTACCCAAAGAGGGAGCGCAGGTACACCCTGCGGTATGCCGACGCCGGTAGGCCCATCGTATCCCAGCATCGGGTTTCCGTCTTTGCCAGCGACCGCGTTGCACAGGTACAGAGGCGAACAAGAGTGATCTTGGTAATTAGTGTTGTTAAGAGTTTGGCTAGGACCAACATCAAAAATAGTTCCGAAACCATCGTAGCGATTGCTATAAATTGCTTTAATTGGTTCTTTGTGAGCCGGTTCTCTCATCCTGGCAAAGATTCCAGCGATGAGCGGAGCGCCTACGCTCGTACCTCCCATTTCTAGCCAGCCAGTGCCGGTCCCCGAGGGGGCACCGGTCCAGGGCGGATAGCTGTTGTACATGGAGACACCTTTAGCCACGATGGCTATGTCATTGGTCATGCGTTTGGCGCACCCTTTATCTTCCTGCCATACTGGCTTGTTCCGCGCGGCGGTGCAGCCACTGCCAGATCTTGGCCAGACGTTGTCAGTCCAGCGCCGTGGCGTATTAGGTTCTTCTTTCAACTCGGTGCCGCCGACCGCTATCACGCCAGGGCAGGCTGCTGGATAACTCGCCGCGCCACTAAACCCGTAAGTTTGGTCCAGGTAGTTTAGGTATCCCCAATCGCCAGATGCCGCCGTCACAACGACACCGGGATATTCGAAGGCAGATTTGCCACACCCCAGCGATTGTTCGTCTCGGGCAATCCAGCTATTAGTGATCTCTGTCGCACCAAGCGTGAAGGCGGTGTTTGCTGCGTTTGTGAGTGCGGCAGTGCTGTTCTCTTTTGCCTCGACCAGCAGAATTTTACATTCCGGGCATGCTGCGGAGACCATTTGGAGGTCAAGCGCAATCTCAAATATCCAGTGTCCAGTTTCCGGCCAAACGCCAGGTTTTGGAGGCGGTTTCGGCCAAACTCCGGTAAGAGGAAGAGGAAGAGGATCCGTGTTCCCGTCTTCGTTCACCTTTTTAAAGCACCCGTTTGCAGTAGTGCATGCCGGGAGATTATAAGTTGAACGATATTTCGCCAAGTCTGTCTCAGCATTAGGATTATCGCCTGCCACAATGACGGCAACGGTGTGGTCTGAACCGTCGTAGTCCGGAATCTTGTAGGCCGCTTGGAGTTCTTTTGGCCCCCAGGCCGCCGTGCCTTCTCCTTCTATTACCAAAGCAGGCTGTGGAACTCCGGTTGATTCAGCCTGAAGCATCCGCAGAACTTCTGGCCTACCCGTGGTGGTCAGGCTTTCGTACAGGGCATGCGGGGACGGCGAGGCAGAAGCGGGAAACAGCCCTGAAATCGCTACTGCAACCCAAAGCGTTCGGACTGGGAACCTCATCTAGCATCCCTCTCCTGGCACACGGCGAGTGTCATCAGAGTTAGAGCCATGCCGCGCCTTCAATCCTCAAATTGCTATGCAAAGCCATATCACATGGAACTTGTTTGATCAAAAACGCCTAAGTATTTATTTGCGGCGATTTAAGTTTCTGCATCCATCTGGCACTCCTCTGCCTCTGCGCGGAGACCAAAAGGTGCAGCCAAAGACAAATCGAGCGCCGGCGCCTCGTCGCCGGGCAGCAGGTGCGTGTAGCGGGAAAGCGTGAACGCGGCCGAGTGGTGGCCGAGCGCGCGGCTGAGCTGGAGCAGGTTGGTCCCCTGGCTCAGGTGCAGCGAGGCGAAGGTGTGGCGGAACGTGTGGAAGCCCGCCCAGGGCGCGTCTACCTCCTCGACCAGCGGCTTGAGCGCACGGCGGCGAAGGTTGTTCGGCTCGATCGGGTTGCCCTCCCGGTTGGTGAACACGAGCGCGGTGGAGTCCTGGTTTTCCAGCGCCGCCAGATGGGCGCGCAGCCGGTAGACGAGAGACGCCGGCAGCCGAATCTCGCGCCTGCCGTACTTCGTCTTCGGTGGCTCGATCCGCCCCTTGACCATCGCGCGGCGGACGCAGACCTCCGGCGTCGAGCCGTCCATCTGCAAGTGAAGCCGCTGGAGCGCGATCGCCTCGCTGATCCGCAGGCCGCAGCTCGCCAGGACCTCGAACAGCAGCTTGTGAGGCGGGAGAAATTCGTGGGGAACTAGCCCATATGCAGAGAGAGAAACACGGAAGACTTTCGAGTGGTTCGGAGGAGTCGCTCGATCATTCGTCGAGATTCACCGACCCAGCTAAAGCAAACTCACTTCGCGCTAGGTGCGACGGAGACGACTTCTTCCACCTCCGGGAACACGGGTAAAACGCCTCCCTCCAGCGACCTCATGACTCGCTGCGGCCATCTCCTCCATCAAGGAGTTGCGCGAGCGCAGAGGGCAGGTCTCCGACGTTATGGATCGCAACCGTCCCATGCTCCTCAAGCAGGCCGGAGCGCTTGAGCTCGTGGACCCACTGCCTCTCGGTGACCACGAGATCGCAGTGGACAACCGCGCAGGCCAGGTACGCGATGTCGACCATGTCGTTTGACTCCCAGCGCGTCTCGGGATTCTGGTGGCGCAGGGTTCGCAGGCGCAGCGCCGCGTCGCGCGTCGACAGCTCGGCTATGAACGGGCGCGCCAGCGGCAGCACAGCGCGAAGCGTCTCGGCAACGTGCTGGTCCGGCAGGTCGGGGCGCACCGAGCCGATCGGGTCGAGCGCGTCGGCGGGAAGGCCGGCCCGCTCAAGCGCCCAGCGGATGTTCTCGTGAATCTCCACGACTGCACTTACGGGGACGATCGCCTCCCTCAGCTCCCTGGGCTGGCCCTTGAGTTCCTCTCCGGCCAGAAAGTCGCGCAGGCCCTGCTCGCCCTGTCGGTAGACATCCGCGAAGTCGCGGTGGCCGCCTCCGTGAGCGAGATAGCCGTCGGGACGCCGGGCCAGGTGCTCGAATTCGAGGTCGAGGTTTACCTGGGAGCGGGGCATGTCGGGGATCTCACCCGCTGCGTGAAGGAAGCCCCAGCCGAATGGCGGCCAAGGCGGGCGGGGCAGTGGCTTTCCGCTGATTCGTGAGATAACGGCATCGAGCTCGTTGTCGCAAAGATCGGGCGGGCTGGCCAGGGTGAACGCCTCCGAAAGCTCGATCATCGTCCGCGCCAACCGCTGGCGGCGATCGGGGTCGCTCACCCGCCAGGTCTCGATGTAGTGACCCCTGGACAGGGGGAACCGGACGAGTCCCAGAGCCAGGGCGTGCCGGGCGACATCCAGAGCCTCGACGAACGATGCGCCCTCGGCCAGGCCGAGCCGAGCGCGGCCGAGGTCGATCCACTTGGCCTGATCCAGATAGACCGAAAGCATGTGACCATGCTGCCAGCCGTACCCGGCTGCCGAGCGAGTCCTCGCCGCGCCTTCACTCGCTACAACCAAGAGCATGACCGATCTCTTCGACCCCGCCGTTCCGGAGACCCGCATGGACGAGCGGTTTAAGGTCGTTGCCGAGGCGCCGGGTTATGCCCCGGCCCGCGCCACCATGCGCGCCGCCTTCGCGAGGATGGGTGAGCGGGACGCCAACTTCGTCGAGCAGCTCCAGACGACCGGCTTCGATGCGCGGGTCTCCGAGCTCTACCTCTTCGCCGCCTTCGAGGCTGCGGGCTTCGACGTAGGCCGGGAGGGCGACGCGCCGGACTTCCTGCTCTCGGGGCACGGTCACGAGTGGACGGTCGAGGCGACGACTGCAAACCCGTCCGGCGGTGAGCCTCCCCCACCCCTGCCCGATGACCCCGAGGCGCTACGCGCCTATATCGACGGGGAGCTTGTGGTGAGGCTCGGGAGCGCGCTGTACTCGAAGCTCGGCAAGCGCTATTGGGAACTGCCGCACGTCGCCGGTAAGCCGCTCGTACTGGCGATCCAAAACTTCTCCAGCGAAGAAGCGCAGCAATTCGCCGATACCGCGCTCGTGGACTACCTCTACGGTCGGCGCACCTTCGGGGAGGTCAACGCCGATGGCCACCTTGAGGTCCGAAATGCGGAGATTTCGAAGCACGTCGGCAGCAAGACAATCCCTTCGAACTTCTTCTCCATACCGGATGCCCGGCACGTTTCCGCGGTTCTCTGGACGAACTCCGGGACCACCGCGAAGTTCGCGCGCATGGGCTTCCAGCAAGGTCTCGACAGTAGCGGCATCCACATGATCCGCCAAGGGCAACGTTTCGTAATGAATCCCGACGCCACCGAGCCCGCGCCATTCCGATACGAGGTCGGATCGAGGATCGAGCCTTGGGGGGAGAGCCTGGTGATGGCCCACAATCCCAATGCAGACCTGCCCTTGCCCTTGGAGGCCTTCCCGGGGATCGTCCATCATGAGCTCATTCCCTCCGGCTTGGTCGAGGCGACGCTTCCCCGATTCCATGCCTTCCGTTCGAGGACGATCATCGTGGCTAGCCACTGACGCGGCATTGGCCCCAAAAAGTTGGAAATTGCGATTGCGCGGCAGCGCCTGAGGTACTTTCGGCGATCCGGACTGTTATCTTTCTGCGGGGCCGACAGGACGGCCCGGCGAAACCGCGAAGACTTAAGGCCCGGAGGAATCAGCAACCATGACCGAGACGCTAGAGGCTTGCGCCGAGTCGCTTGAGGCGCTTCCAGTCGATCCTTCCGCAATGGAGGATGCGAGCATCAACGCGCGGGCACGATTCTTTCCGGCATGGTGGACGCACATCGGTACCTCCAAGGATTCGGCACCTCTGTATCGAGTGATGTGCTCGACTCCGGCTGAGCTGGAGCTTGCCCGTGCGGTCAAGCCTGAGTTCGTGGACGCAGAGTACTTCCTGTGTAGCTAGGTCCAGTTCAGTCGGGAGAGGAGCCCTTTCGCGGGTTTTCACTTCTGTAGTCTTCTGCCGCCCGTCCCCGCAGTTCCCGGGTGCTCCCTTCAACTCTGACAAAGAACTTCTGCTCAAGAGGTTTACCCTGGTCTCCCTTCTTGCTGCCGTCCTTGCCTCCGACGCTGACCCAGAACCACTCGTCCGGCTTCTCGATATCAATCACACACAGGTCGCGACCTCCGACCGTGACGTGCCTTAGCTTGAGCCAGCGGTGGACTGGAGGGGGGTCAAAGCGTCTTTCAATGACTTCGCGCAGCAGGCGAGCAAACGAATCCCAATCCCCATTTTCGCCGTAGTCGAAGCCGAGACCACAGCAACGGTATATGGCATTCTCCTCAACTGCGGGTAGCTGTTTGAATTGCTCATACTTGCCATACTTCGACTTCTCTACTGCGCCAATCACCAACTGCCCCCCGTCGGAATTTAGGAGACCAGCGATTGCCCGCATCAACTCATTCACTGCGCGGTTCTTGCTGTCCGTTCCGGGTCGTCGTGATCTCTGCGGTTGCTCCCCTTTGACAAGCCAATTGTGTAGCTCGGTGAAAGCCGATCCCTTAACCTCGAACTTTTGGCCCTCGCGTTTGCGCAGCAATCGCTCGATGTCAACCTGCGACGGATCATCAGTCGATTCCGGAAGGGGCAGCTCGTCTCTAAACGCGAGAAAGCCAGGGATAGCAAAAAATACGCTGTAAGTCCTAGCCCCGCCGGACTCCGCATAGTCGTTGATCTGGGAAACCAGACGCTCGCTGATCGCGTGAAATTTGCCTGGAGACTGGACAACGTGGCCAAAGATCAAAAATTGATAGTCATTATCAAAGCGATACAAAGATGGATCCTTGATCACCCCCCGAGCTTTGTACAGGAGGCTCTGAAGCCGTCTTTGCAGAACCTTCCATCTCGTGGTGTCAGTAACCTTTACCAAGACTAGGAAGCGAATTCCCGAACGATAGTCGGGCCGGGTCAAAATGCGATTTTCTCGGTACTTCTTGGCAAGCACTGGCTTGTCGATTCCAACCCGGCCATTGAGCGACTGCATCGAGTTCAATTGCTCCAGCTCTCGCATGGGAAGACCCCGCCCCAATAGATCCTCTGGAGGCGAGTGCATTTCGCCGATCTGACATCGCCGACCCTTCTCCCAGGGCCAGTGATGAACGATTTGAACAGCGCCCACAAGAATATGGACAATTACGCTCTTGTCATCTTCCTGAATCGCGTCGCGCAACTCATGCTCGCGGGCTCGGGCCGGAACCCAAGCACGTACGAGCAGATCGTACGGTGCCGTGATCTCGTAGATCTGGTACGAACGAACGCCATGCTCGGCTAGCAGCGCCTCAAGCCGTTCGACTGCGACGTCCCTGGCATAGGTAGGCTCATAAGAAGCGAAAATGAAGACGAGCTTCTCGTCCGCCCATCTTTCATGTACTGCATGGTGCCAAAGGAAATGTGGCTGCGCTGGCATATTAGGCTCAGGGAAAGGGTCGGCAGGTTAGCAGAACGTGTTTGGGCGTGCGGTGGTCGGTATCCAGCTCTCGTGTGGATGATCAGTGAACTGCGTTGTTTCTCTCGTGTTGTCGTTGCCGATCCGCCCGCAAATCGGGCGGATCGGGTATACTGCCATGAAGGTGGCCTTTCGTTGGGGCTAATTGCCTTTTTCGTTGGGCCGCCTATTTTGTTCTCTATCCTCGTCGCCAAGTTCGCGCAAGCGAATATCCATGTCGTCTGAGAAATGAGCCTTGTCATGGTTCTTGGCGGTTAACAGGCTGTGTAGCGCATCCTCGTCGAAGCTCGCCCCAAGAAAGTAAGTATCGGCAAGGTTGGCACCATCGAAACGTGCTCCCCGTAGATCGCTGTACTCTAGGTGTGCCGCCTGCATTCGCGCTCCATCAAAACGAGCCATTCTCAGATCCGCGCCTTTCAGGTGGGCATTGACTAGCTCTGCGCCTTGAAGGCGAGCTTCGACGCACTTGGCACCAGGGAGTCGCGCATTGAAAAGACTTGCACCATCTCCCTGAATCAAGGCCCTACCCAGCGTCACATTCTTTCCAGTCGTGTCTCGCAGACTGGTGTCGCGGAGGTTGGCGTCTTTTAGATTGGTGCCGTCGAGATTCGCGCCATCAAGCATCAATCCCTTCAGCGTAGTTCCAGTAAGCCGAGCTTCTGAGAGGTCGAGCTCGATCGCGTCATAGGGAACCTCGTCTAAGCGCATAGCCTCCTCAAAGGTCCGACGGAGGAGTCTATCAATGGGCTCAGGATGCGGCACCCTTAGATTCGCTAGCGTCGCGAGACGCACCTGACGATGGAACGTTGGGTTCCCTCCAAGGAAAGACATCAATGAAACCGCAGCACCTGCCTGGATAGCTTCGCTCTCTGACCCAAGATCGGATAGAAGCTTTGAGAAGCGTGCCGCAAGGTCGCGATTGCTTTCAGCTTCCCGCTGTTCAATCGCAAGCTTCGCGGTACTGCGATCAGCCGCCCGCTGACGGTTCCGTTCCCTGCTCTGCCCGAGGTACGCAATTCCCGCCGCAAACAGCGCCCCCAGTGCCGTAAGCACCCCCGCGTATTGACTAAAAAAGCCACGCACTCCCGAGGAGTTATCGGCTTCAGTCTGAAGCTTGTCGATTTCAACTTCGAGCTTTTGCTTCGACAACGTCGGTTGACTCTGCCCCTTGGCAGCAGCGGGAGAAGGAGCAGTGATGAAAGCCATGGCGCAGGCAGCGACAAGCAAGAGCCTGGCGAGCCTAGACCGATGTACATTATCTGTGAACCGTCCGCACACCATTCATCGCCTCCCGAGTTCACCCCACCTACCAGAGCCTACAAAAGACAGCAACTGCGGCGAATCGCCATCTTTAGGGGAAACAGAGCTAGCTAATTGATGCCGGGATTTGCCAAGCCTTGCGCGCACCCGCTGAGGATGGCTCAGTATTCGACGGTCGGGTACTCCACCTGGACTCGGCTGAAGCCAGCACTCAATTCAACGCTGTAAATCTACGCCTCCCGTAAGGGATCATCGAGTGTGATCGGAGGGCGACCCCGGCGCTAGAACTCAGATTCAAGCTTAGACCAATTTCTCGAACCGTCACCGAGCACCCAGCCTCGACTCGGTGCACTGAGCACAATCTTGTCGTCGGCTGCGCGCGGCCGCCTCGACAGCATTCCGGGGTGGGCGGCGATAGGAGAGAGTCTCGCCCGCGTCGCGTAGTTCGCGGATGCGGGAGCCAACTGAGCCGGGCATCAGATCCAATACTTCGGCAATCTCCCGTTCCGGTCACCCTTCCCACCATAGACGCGCGAGCAGAACGTCACGCTCGGCTTTGATCGGTGGATAATCTTCCGGCCAGTATTCGGGTGCCGGGAGCGGGCGGACACACCAGCTTTCCACTCCCGAGAACAGGTCTGCGAGGTCAACTCCCAGCGCGCCGGCAAGCTTGATCGCCGCGAAGATTCGGAAATTCCGACTGCCGCGCTCGAAATCGACCACGTCTCCGCGACACATGGAGGCCCGTGCGCCGAGAGCCTGCTGCGAGATGTTCGCCTTCCGCCGGGCGCGGCGAGCGTTCTGTCCAAGGCGCTTCCTGTCCAGAGCCCCGTCGCCTTCTGCCTTGAGCTTGAACCCCCCCACGCTCGGGTCCCATGCGATACCTGCGAGGACTCGCGCGCAGGGCACGTTGAGGCTCGCCGCCAGCCTTACGACGAGAGAAATCCTCGGGACGCCTGCCCTTCCGTTCTCGACCCGGTGCAGATAGGTCCGATCGAGCTCGGTCGCTTCCCCGAGCTCGCGGAGGGTGAGTCCGGCGGCCTGCCGTTGAGACGCCACGTTGGCGCCCATGCGGGCGGCTGCTCCGTGCTCAGAGACGTCCAGCTGACTGGCGTCGGCGGCGGACTGCTCAGGATCGGTGCCGACCGGATCGCGCTCCGAAGGCGAGTCCGCGATCCGCCCGCCACGCCGCCGCCGCGCTCCCTCGTGGACGGCTCTTGTGGGTGGGCTGCGATGCGCGAGCCGCTCGCCATGCTCGCGCAGACGGTGGACGATGGCCGAGACGGCCCCTGGGGAGGCGCCAACCGCATCGGCGATCTCTCCAGCCGTCTTGCCCTCGTCCCAGAGCCGCTTGATCGGATCGTCGAGGCTGTGGGCGTCATGGCGCTGAGCGCGGCCCTGGCGGGCCGTGGAGACACAGGACGGCCGGTGGGCCTCCCAGACGATGCCCCCGAGCAGGAGCGCGGGCGTGACTTCCAGGGCGCGAGCCAGGGACAGCAACGTGTCGATCGTCGTCTCGCGGACGCCTCGCTCCATCAAAGACAGGCCAGCCTTGCTGATGCCGGCGGCGCTGGCGAGCTTCGCCTGCGTCAGGTGGCGGCGTTCGCGAGCGGCGCGAACGTTCTGCCCGAAGATCGCCGCCGCCTCCAGACGACTGCCGACCGGATCGCGCAAAGGTGACGGATCGAATACGGGCACGTTGACGGGCAGCACAAGGAAGAAGCCCGCGAGCCGTTCTGAGAACGGCCGGCGCTCGCCTGGCGGCGCACTCGCTCGCCGGGGTTCCAATAGATGCGCTCGACCAGCTCGTCGATCGAGATGCCCATCGAGTGCGCGAGCCTGAGCGCCTTGGTCGCGCTCAGTTCGTGCGCGCCGTCCTCAGACTGCGAAAGCTCCTCGACCTTGAGCGCTGCCCTCCGAGCCAGCTCGGGCCTCTCGATGCCCGCCGCTTGACGAAGCCGCCGGAGGTTGGTCGCCAGTCGCTCTACGAGGGGGCTGCCCGGTCCGGTTTCGGGGATGCAGTCCTCGCATCGCGTCGGCGAGGGACCGCCCTGGAGGTCGAACAGCTCTCGACCGCACTCCTCACAGCGAGACTGCTCCACGGCTCGGCGCCCGGAAGGGCTCAGTCGACGATCGTGACTTTCCGAGGGCCAAGGCAGGAAGCGGCGATCCACCCAACTGCGGGCAGCCCATCCGCCCCTCCCTGTAACCTGCGCCTTGGCCCTCGAAAAATCACGATCGACTCGCTCTCGCTCAGCGTCCCCTGCGGCAGCCCCACACGCGGGTCGAGCTCGCCCAAGAGCTTGTCGCAGGCCTCATAGCCGAGCTGGAAGCGCCGGTCCGTCTCGGCGTCTTCGCGGCTCGACTCGGCCTCGGCGCCCGACTCGACCAGCACCGACACGGCTTCGGAGTGCAGGCGGCCGAGCAGTTCCATCAGGTCGTGGGCGGGCATGGTCAGCTCGAACGTCTCGCGCTCGTCCTCGGCCGCCCAGCCGATGTCGTCCAGCAGCCGGAAGTCCTCGGCGAACTCAAGGGCGAGGCGCTCAGCGGTGGCGTAGTCCCTGCTCCTGGAGAAGGCGATCCAGAAGTCCTCGATGGAGTAGAGATGATGGCGGACCAGTTCGTAGAGCCCTTCGCGCTGGTCGCGGTCGATGGTCGTCACGGTGGCGGGCACGATGCCCCTCCTCTCGATCAAGGCACCGAGGAGAAGCCCGCGACGCGGTCCGAAACGGCCTGCGTCGGTACGGTCTCTCTCGCATCGAAGGTCTGTCCTTCGGTGCCGGGCCCCGGGGCGTTTGCGCGTCGCCGGGGCCGTTTATTTTCTGCGCTGCTCGCGGCCGAACGTAGGTGGACGGGGCGCTCAGCGCAAGGCCTGGATCGACCTCACTTCGACCTCACCTTGCCCCAGGGCTTGCCCCAGGGGCCATTTTGCACCCCCTTGTCTGCATCACAGCCCAAACAAAAACCCCGCATTTGCGGGGCTTTCGTGAAATAGCGGGGGCGGGATTCGAACCCGCGACCTTCGGGTTATGAGCCCGACGACAAGTATGACCCTCCCCGTGGTCACGTTGGCAATCGGCACGACTGACAGATCCCTCGGTTGCGGCGGTTAGCTGCCGGTGCGCTCCCGATGGCTGCAGCCGGGCCAGCAGCAGGGACGGCGCATGCCTTCCTCCAGCTCTTCTCGCGTGCGGCGGATGCGGCGTTCGCGAGTTGCCTCTTTCTTGGCGTCCTCGACCCAGCAGATGAACTCGTTGCGGGCCAATGGGGTGATGTCCTTCCAGGCAGCCAGGGCCGTGGCGCTGTCGACCAGCGACTCGCGCAGGTCGGCGGGCAGCTCGTGCACCACCCCGCCGGGAAGCCGCTGAGCCTTCGTCGATCCGCCCACGCTTCGAGCGTAGCGACGATCGGGCTCGCCCTACCCCAGCCACCCCGCGCGCTTGCGCATGCTCGTGATCCGGCGGAACTCGGCGATGTCCTCGCGCAGGGCCGCGGGCGCCGGTGCGGGAAGGAAGCGCGCCGGCAGGGGCGACTCGACGACGCCGGTCTCGCTGGACATGACCCGGTAGGCGCGGGCGCCGCGGCGGGCGGTGAGCGCCGTCGGGGGGCCGGGGCCTTCCCAGAGCAGGCCGGCGTAGTCGTCGAGGCCGTAGCCGCCGGGCATGCCGTCGGCGACGGCGTCGAGGTAGGCGGCGCGGCGCTCGGGCTCGTTGTTGTAGTGGACGCAGAGGCTGCCGGCGAGCAGGCCGAGGCCGGCTTCGGCGGCGGGCTTGCCGGAGGACTTGGTGATGCCGGCCTCGAACCAGCACATCGCCCCCGCGCTCTGGCCGGCGAGGACGATGCCCTGGCGCCAGGCGAGGCTGAGGATCGCGGCGAGCTCGTGCGCCTCCCAGACGGCGAGCAGGTTGACCATGCTGCCGCCGCCGACGTAGATCAGGTCCTGGGCGAGCAGGTGGTCACGCAGCGCCATCGGTCGGCGGCCGAGGCGGAAGAGCGAGAGGTCCGACGGCTCGCAGGCGCGCTCGGCGAAGGAGGCGTAGAAGCGCGCGATCTGCTCGGAGGTGTCGCCGCTGGCGGTCGGCACGATGCAGATCCGCGGCCGGCCGCCGGCGCGCTCGCTCGCCAGCCGCAGCATCAGCTCGCAGACGGCGCGGTCCGGCGGGCGCGAGCTGAAGTCGTGCCCGCCGAGGGTGAGGATGCGGCCGATCATGCGGCGCCCAGGTACGTGGTCGCGAGCCGCGTCTCGGTCACCTCGTCGCCGCCGGCGTCGAGGTGGTAGCCGCGCGCCGCCGGCCGCGAAGCGACCACGCGCGAGAGCTCCTCGCCGACGAAGTGCAGGGCGGCACCGTCCTCCGCCGCGTAGCCCGAGCGCAGCCCCTCGCGCAGCAGGCGCCGGTAGGCGCGACCGCGCTCGGCGCCGGGCTCATAGTGGACGCAGTTGCTGAACGGCAGCAGCCCCAGCCCCTCGACCGCCCGCGGCGCGCCGTGAAAGCCGCTGACCGCGTCGGCGAACCAGCAGAGCGAGCCGGCCGAGAGCCCGCAGAGGACGACGCCCGCTTCCCACGCCTCGCGCAGGATCGCGTCGATGCCGTGCGCGCGCCAGACCCCGAGCAGGCTGACGACGCTGCCCCCGCCGACGTAGATCAGGTCCTGGGAGAGCAGATGCGCGCGCAGATCCTCCGGCCCCTGCTCGCGGCGGAAGAGCGAGACGTGGCTCGGCTCGCAGCGCTCGGCCGCGAAGGCGCGGTAGAAGCGGACCACGTAGTGGTCGGCGTCGCCGCTCGCCGAGGGCAGGAAGCAGACCCGCGGCCGCTCGCTCGAGCAGAGCCCGAGCACGTAGTCGTCGAGCAGCGGGTTGCCCGACTCCATCGAGAAGCCGCCGCCGCCGAAGGCCACGATCTGACGCTGACGAAGCGAGGTCTCCATCGCCAAATGGTCGCCTCATGCGGCCGGACCGCCCTTGTACAGGGGTCCTAGATTCGCCGCCGCGCCATCGCCCGCGTGTACAGCGGCGACGGTCGCGCCGCGGGCTCTTCCGGGTCTAAACGAGATCGTCCACAAAACCGTAGTCAGGGTGTACACTCTCGTACCGAAGTGCAGACAGGGGGTGCAAGCGATGCAGACCATCCCGACCACCACGTCCCCCCGCCGCGGCTCCCAACGCGAGCGGCTGCTGAGCGCCCTGGCCGAGAGCTGCGCGATCCGCGGCTACGGAGCGACGACGATCGCCGCGATCTGCGGCCCCGCCGGCGTCTCCCGCGCCACCTTCTACGAGCTATTCCGGGACAAGGAGGACTGCATGCGCGCGGCGATGGAGCTCTCGCTGGCCGAGGCGACGAGCGTCGTCGCCGCGGCCCAGGGCCCCGACAAGGACTGGGCCGAGCTGGTGCGCGACACCGCCGCGGCCCTGCTCGAGCTGCTCGCCGGCCAGCCCGCCTTCGCCCGTATGGCGCTGGTCGAGGCGCCGACGGCTGGCCCGGAGTCGCGTGCCCTTTACACCTCCGGCCCGCGGGTGCTCGAGGCGGTGCTCGACCGCGGCCGGGGCAGGCCCGGGGCCGCTCCGATCCCCGCCAGCACCGCCCGCGCGGCGCTCGCCGCGGCCGAGTCGCTGGTGGTCGGCCGGATCCTCAGCGGCGAAACGGCTCGCCTGCCGGAGCTCCTCCCCGACGTCGTCTACGTCCTCACCGTCCCCTACCTCGGTCAGGAGGCGGCGCTGCGGATCAGCCGCTGGACGAGCGGGACTTGGCCCGGCGGCCGGGGCGACGGCGAACCGGCCCCCCGTTCATCACCCGCTCCAGCTTCTGCCGCAGCCGGTGGAGGCGAACCTTGACGGTGCCGTCCGGCAGCCCGAGCCGGCGGGCGATCGCCTGCTGAGTCAGGTCCTCGGCGTAGCGCAGACGAAGCAGCATGCGGTCGCTCTCGTCGAGCACCGCCAGCGCCGCGTGCAGGTCGGCGCGTTCCACGGTCTCGGTGAGACGCTCGTCGTCGCTGCCCCTGTAGATCTCGACCTCGGCGATCGGGTCCGGCCGCATCCGTTCGTGCTGGCGGTAGGCCTCGTTGCGGACGATCGTCGTCAGCCACTCCTTGCGACGGGTCTCGTCACGGAGCGTGGCGCGGCGGCGCCAGGCGCGAACGAGGGCGTCCTGGGCGATGTCCTCGACTTCACTCGGGTTGCTCGCGTAGCGGTAGGCCGTGCGCACGCAGAACCGGTACGCCTCCTCCCACTCCCAGTCGTCCGCGGCACCCTGTCTATGTTTGGCGGAAACTTCGATTGCTCGACCGTACTAAATCTAAAAGTAGAAGGGGGGAATTTAGTACTGAAACTTTTTATACCTCAAGTCCGGTCTTAGTTTTCATGGAATCCACCGATGCGGTGAAAAGCGAGGGGGGCTGGGCCGAGCGCACCTACGAGGCGATGGCGCCGGTCTACGACGACTTCACCGCACACCACGAATACGACGCCTGGCTCGCTGACCTGGTCGTCCTGCTGGAGCGGAACGGGCTGCGGGGTGAGCGCCTGCTCGACGTCGGCTGTGGCACCGGGAAGAGCTACCTGCCGATGCTGCGGCAGGGGTGGGAGGTGACTGGAACCGACCTCTCCGCCGCGATGCTGCAACTGGCGCGTGAGAAGTCCGGCGAGGCGGTGCGCCTCGAGCTGGCCGACATGCGCGAGCTTCCCGTGTTCGGCGAGTTCGACGTCGTCTGGGCGCTCGACGACGCGATCAACTACCTGCTGAGCGACGACGAGCTGGTGCGGGCGATGATCGGCATGCGCGACAACCTGGCGCCGACCGGGCTGCTGCTCTTCGACGTCAACGCGCTCACCGCGTACCGCACCTTCTTCGCCGAGACGTCGGTCGTCGAGCGCGGCGGGCGCAAGCTGATCTGGCGAGGGCTCGCCGCCCCCGACGTGGCGCCGGGCTCGATCTGCGAATCGCGACTCGAAGTCGCCCCGGCCGACGCTGACGTCGACGGGATCGCGCCGGGCGAGGCCCCCTCGCTCATCCATCGCCAGCGCCACTTCCCCGAAGCCGACGTGCTCGCGGCGTTCGAGCGGGCGGGGATGGAGTGCCTGGACGTCTACGGCCACGGCTTCGACGGGATCCCGCGCCAACCGCTCGACGAATCGACGCACACCAAGGCGATCTACGTCGCCCGCGCGCGCCGTCAGATCCCGGCCTGAGCCGCGCTCAGCAGCTTCGAGGCCCACGCCCACTCCGCCTGCAGCCTCGGTTCGATCGAGGCGGTCTCGCAGGCGGCCGTGGCAAGGCATTCGCCCCAGGCGTTGGCCGCCGCGATGTAGCGGTTGAGCGCCCGCTCGGCCGGGGCGCCGGCCGCGACCAGGCAGCCGAGCTGAAGCCGCTCGGCCCGGATGCGCCGATGGGCGCCGCGCACGCGACGCAGCTCGCTCGCGTACTGGTCGTAGCTCAAGCCCGCCGCGAGGTCCGTCCGCAGGGTGCCCATGGCGAGAAGGAGGGGGCGCAGCCGGCCCCGGCAGGTCGCGTCGCCGCGAGCGCGAGCGCCTCGAGCCGCGCCTGGCGGCGCGGCCGCGTCGACCGTGCCCTCGCTCGGGCCGCTCTGGGCGCCGCAGGCGCCCAGAGCGAGGGCCAGGCTCACCGCCGCGCCGGCGATCGTCGCTTGCCTGGGCCGCATCGGCGTAGTGTAGAAATCGCTTCGATGCCGAGAGCGCGCATTCTCGCGACTGTGGCGGGAGCGCTGATTCTCGCTCTCGGCCTCCTCGCCGCGCCGGCGAGCGCGAGCGGCAGCGGCGGCGTCCTGGTCGTCGGCGACAGCCTCGAGGTGTTGACCTCGCCGTACCTGCAACGGCACCTGCCCGGCGTGGCGCTGACCGTCAACGCCGAGGGCGGCTACAACAGCATCCAGATCCGCGAACTGTTCGAAGAGAGCTACGACCCCTCGCAGTCGGTGATCGTCTTCGACGCGGGCACCAACGACAACCCGGCCTATCCGCGGATCCTGGCCGAAAACCTGGCCACCGTCGCGAGCGCCATCGGCGACCGCTGCATGGTCGTGCCGACAATCCACGGCTTCACCGTCAACGGCGTCGACAACACCGGCAAGAACGAGGTCATCCACTCCTTTGCCGCCTCGCGGCCGGGGACCCAAGTCCCCGACTGGGCCGGGGCGATCGCCGCCCGGCCCGAGCTGCTGCAGTCCGACGGCCTGCACCCAACCCCCGAAGGCGCCGATCTACGGGCGCGGCTGATCGCCCGCGGGGTCGAGGCCTGCCTCGCCTACGGCTCCGCGCCGGCACCCGAAGCGGCGCTCTCGTCCGCCCCCGCGCTCCAGCCCGTGACCAAGCTCGCGCGCAGGGAGTCCGTTCTTGGCCGCGCGGTCGGCTCCGAGCTGGCGCGGGTGCTGGCGGCCACCGTGGCAGGCCAGGGCCTGCCTCTGGCCGCTGTCCTTACCATGATCTCTTCCTATGCCTGAACCGGTAGGGCGCGGCGAGCGCTACATGCCCGGGCTCGACGGCCTGCGCGCGATCGCGGTGCTCGGCGTCGTCCTCTACCACCTCGGCTTCGGCTGGGCCGAAGGCGGCCTGCTCGGCGTCGGTGTCTTCTTCACCCTCAGCGGCTACCTGATCACCGACATCCTGCTGACGCAGGTGAAACGCGGCGGGATCAGGCTCAAGACCTTCTGGCTAGCCCGTGCCCGCCGCCTGCTGCCGGCGCTCTTCCTGATGCTGACCGTGGTGATGGCGTGGGTGACGGTGATCGGCCCACACCAGCCCGCCGATTTCCGCACCGCCGCGCTCTCCGCGGTCGGCTACTTCAACAACTGGTGGCTGATCTTCCACCACGTCTCCTACTTCGAACGTTTCGCGTCGCCCTCGCCGCTCAACCACCTCTGGTCGCTCTCGGTCGAGGAGCAGTTCTACATCCTCTGGCCGTTCCTGCTGATGCTCGGGCTGCGCTTCGTACCCGAGGTGAGGAACACCACCGGCGTGCGCCCGCGCCTGGCCGGCGTCACCCTGATCGCGGCGCTCTGCTCGGGGATCGCGATGGCGGTCCTCTACCACCCCTCGCTAGACCCCTCACGGGTCTACTACGGCACCGACACCCGCGCCCTCGAGCTGCTGCTCGGCGCGGCGCTCGCCATGGTCTGGCCGAGTCGCCGCCTGCGCCCGGGGGTGACGGCCCAAGCCCGGCGGACGATCGACGCGGTGGGCCTCGCCGGCCTCGGCGTGATCGCGCTGATGTTCTGGGGGTCGAGCGAGTTCTCGCCCTTCCTCTACCGCGGCGGTTTCGGGCTGCTCGGCCTCGGCACGGCCCTCGCCGTCGCGGCGCTCGCGCACCCCGCGTCCCGCCTCGGCCCGATCGTCGGCTGCAGGCCGATGCGCTGGATCGGGCAGCGCTCCTACGGCATCTACCTCTGGACGCTGCCGATCGTCGTCCTCACCACCCCCGACGACGCCCGCGGGCAGGTGGACCTCCTGCGCGCCTTCCTTCAAGTCGCGGCGATCTTCGCGATCGCCGAGCTCTCCTGGCGCTACGTCGAGGACCCGATCCGCCATGGCGCCCTGGGCCGGCTCTGGGCGCAGGCGCGCGCCGGGGGGCTGCGCGCCGATCGGCTGACGCGGCGCGGTTGGGCGGCGGTCGCAACCAGCGCCCTCGTCGTCGCCTTCGCGATCGCTGGGCTGCTCGGCGTCGGCGTCTCCGACAACTCGAACGCGATCGGCGCCGCGACGGTGGCGAAGACGGTGAAGGCGAAGAGAGTGAACCGGGCTCCGCTCGCGACGTCATGCGAAGGGGTGGTTCACATCGGCGACTCCACCTCGGAGGGCCTCGTCTCCGACGAATACGTGCCGAAAAACGAGCTGATCAGCGCACAGTACGCCCGCGTCGGCGCCACCACGCAACACCTCGAGGTCGCCGGCGCGCGCTCGATATACGAGAACTTCGAAGGCGAACCAAACGCCCAGGAAGTCGCCGAAGCGTGGAAGAACGAAGGGTTCAAAGGGTGTTGGGTGATCGCGATGGGGACCAACGAGGCGGCCAACGTCGCCGCGGGCTCGACCTTCACCTACGACGACCGGATCGCCAGCATGATGTCGACGATCGGCGACGAACCGGTCCTCTGGGTGAACGTGAAGACGATCGTCGCCAGCGGCCCCTACGCCGAGGCGAACATGAAGAGCTGGGACGAAGCCCTGCTCGCCGCCTGTGACCGTTACCCGAACATGCGGATCTACAACTGGGCCGCCGACGTGAAGGACCAGTGGTACATCCCCGACGGGATCCACTTCACCTCCGAAGGCTACGCCGCCCGCGGCCGGCTGATCGCAGACGCCCTGCTGGAAGCGTTCCCCAACACCGAACCGCTGAAGATGGCCGACAGCAGGGACTGCGTCGTCTCGGCCTAGAAAACCTGGGCGTCGAGGAAGCCCGCCACCAGCACCAGCCAGCCGCCGATCTCACTGACGATCAGGGCGACCATGAAGGCGTGGGTTCCCGGGACCGGATCGCGGAACTGGTTGTCGGTGTCGCGCCGCCAGCCGTGCAGGTTGTAGGCGGCGACGGAGGCAAAGAAGTAGAGCGCCATCGCCCCGGCCGCGATCAGGTTGACGGCGACGCTCCAGCCGCTCAGCTCGACGAAGGTCGCGACCAGGAGCAGGGCGAAGCTGTAGAGGAGCGCCGCCCGGTGCGCGATGTCCACGTAGGGATGCGCGAGCCGCTCCTCGGACTCGAGCATCTGCCGGTACTTCATCACCCCGAGCAGCAGCGCCCAGAGGAACATCGCCGCCGTGAGCAGCAGAACGACCTTGGTGTCGGGGCCCAGCTCCACGGCGGCCGATTATCGGTCATGGCCCTGCTCGCCGGCGCTAGGCTTCGCCCCGATGGAGGCGACGACAGTCTCTCCGCGGCGCTGGACTTTCGCCCAGTGGGCGATCGTCGTCATCGCCGCCTTCCAGATCGGCTGGGCGATCGCCGGACTGCTCGCCGAGCCGAGCTTCCACTTCGGCGACGGCGCCCCGACCGAGCGCGTCCTCGGCGTCGACTTCAACGGCGTCCACGCCCTCTCCGGCTTCCTGCTCTTCGGCCCCGCCTTCTACTTCGCCCTCAAGCCGCGCTGGGCCGTCCTCTACGCGATCTACGTCGCCGCCGCCCTGATCGTCACCGGCCTCTGGGCGATCTGGTCGACCAGCCCCGCCGGCGTCTTCGCCTTCCCCAACAACGACGCCGACGCCGTGCTTCACCTCTCAACCGGCGCCCTCTTCGCCGTAGTAGCAGCGATCCAGCTCGGCCTCGATCGCAGGATCGGCCCGGCACACGCCGCTCCTTAATCCGATAATCTGATTTCATGCGTCAGCTCACGGCCACCGACGCGGCCCGGAAATTTGCCGACCTGCTCGATAGCGTCGAGTCCAAAGGCGAGACGTTCGTCGTCGTCCGCCGCGGTCGTGCTGTCGCCACGATCGGGCCCGCGACATCCGGGACCGGCCTCGCCCTCAAGGAGGCGCTGCGCAGCCACCGTCCGGATTCCGAGTGGGCGGCCGAACTGCGTGAGCTGCGAGATGCCGTTGGCCCTGGGACGGACCACTGGCACGACTGATCCTCGATACGTCGGTGCTAATCGAGGCCGAGCGCAACGAAACAGCCTCGCTCGACACCCTGATCGGCGACGAAGACGACGTGGCGATCGCGGCCCTCACCGCAGCGGAGCTGATGGTCGGTGTCGAGCTGGCGAGCGATGAGCGCCGCGACGACCGAAGCGCTTTTGTGGACGCGGTACTGGGCGTGGTCTCGATCGAGCACTACGACCTTGCCGTGGCGCGGGCCCACGCGTCCCTGCTCGCCCACACTCGCCGTATCGGCGGCCCTCGCGGCGCCCACGACCTGATCATCGCCGCCACCGCTCGCGCCCGGAAACGAACCGTTGTTACCGCGGATCGAGACGGATTTGAGGATCTACCCGCCGTCTCGGTGCGATCGCGCCGATAAGAGACGGCGTCGTCAGAACGCCCCGCTGGTCCCTGCCGCCCGCAGCGCCAGAAAGAGGATCACGCCGCAGCTGACGGCCATGATGCCCATCTCGCGGCGGACGATCGCCATCGCGATGCCCTGCTGGTCCTCGCCGGGCAGCGACTCGAAGTCCTCGATGTCGGCCAGCTCGCGTTCGGCGGCGCCGGCGCGGGCGCCCTCGGCGATCAGCGAGACGAGCAGGGGCAGGATCCCGTAGAGGTAGTGGAGGTCGTCGTCGGGCTTGTGGTTGGTGAAGACGAGCAGGCCGCCGAGCATCGCCTGCAGGATCACCGCCGCCTGGGCGGAGCGCAGCAGGTACCAGAAGGGGATCGAGGGTCGCTTGCGCAGCCAGGCGACGCCGCCGGCCGCGAAGGCAGCCGCGTTGAGGACGATCAGCGCGCAGCCGACGACGAGGTGGACCTCCGGCACTTTCTATTTCCTCCTGAGATTGTCGGGATTCCGCTTGTTGATGCGGAAAATCACTATGTAGCAATGTGTTACAAGGTGGGTATATAACTCGCCCTGCAGGCGGTTCGGCGCCCGATGGGGCGGCGCCCTCAAATCGTCGGCCCAATCCCGATTCCCCAGTGCTGAAGAGCTACCTCCCGATTCTCGTCTTCGCGGTCCTCGGCCTCACGGTCGGCGGCCTCTTCGCGATGCTCAACCACCTGATCGGGCCGAAGCGGCCGGCGCGCCCGACGGCGGCGAGCCGGCGCCAGACCGAGCCCTACGAGTCCGGCATCCCGGTCGAGCCGGCGCACGGGCTGCGCTTCGGCATCAGCTTCTACCTGATCGCGATGCTCTTCATCCTCTTCGACATCGAGGTCGTCTTCCTCTACCCGATCGGGGTCATCGTCAAGGCGGCCGACAGCCTCTTCGTCCTCGGCGAGGTCGTCACCTTCATCGCGCTCCTGCTCGTCGCCTTCGTCTACGTCTGGCGAAAGGGGGCGCTGAATTGGAGGTGAGGCGAGAGACGATGCGCGAGCGCCAGCTGCGCGCCCGCGACATGCTGCGCGGCGACCTCGAGGGCGAGGACCTGGAGCGCTACGTCGAGGAGAGGGTCGTGATGACCAGCTTCGAGAAGATGCTGGGCTGGGCGCGCTCCAACTCGATCTTCCCGCTCACCTTCGGCCTCGCCTGCTGCGCGATCGAGGCGCCGATCTCGATCGTCACCGCCCGCTACGACCTCGCCCGCTTCGGCGCCGAGGCGCTGCGGGCCTCGCCGCGCCAGGCCGACCTGATCATCCTCTCGGGCCGGGTCTCGATCAAGATGGCGCCGGTCGTCCGCCGCCTCTACGACCAGATGCTGGAGCCGAAGTGGGCGATCTCGATGGGCGCCTGCTCCTCCTCGGGCGGGATGTTCGCCAACTACGCCGTCGTCCAGGGCGCCGACAAGTTCATGCCGATCGACGTCCACATCCCCGGCTGCCCGCCGCGGCCGGAGGCCGTCCTCTACGGCTTCAACAAGCTGCAGCGCAAGATCGAGGGCAACCCCGACCAGGGCTGGCGCGCCCGCTACGGCGCCGAGGGGACCGAGGAGTGGGCGCGGGGAGGCCCGCGCAGCGAGCCGAGCGCCGCTTCGAGCGAGGCCTACGAGCTCGCCCGGGAGCTGATCCGTGCCTGACGCCCCCGGACTCGAGCTGATCCGGGGTGAGATCGAGGCGGCGTACCCCGGCGCCGTGGTCGATTCCGGCTTCGCCCAGGAGCGGGCGGTGCTCTCGATCGACCCCGCCCACCTCCTCGACGTGCTCCGCTGGCTGCGCGGCAGGCCCGGCCACGAATACAAGTTCCTCTCCAGCCTGCACGCGGCCGACTACCTGCCGGCCGAGCCCCGCTTCGCGGTGCATTACGAGCTTCTGAATCGGGACCGAGTCGAGCGCATCCGCGTGAAGGCGCTCCTGGCCGACCCGGGCGAGGGGGCGCTCCCCGAGCTCGATTCCTGCGTCGAGCTCTTCCCGACCGCCGAGTTCCAGGAGCGCGAAGCCTTCGACTTCTTCGGCATCGTCTTCCGAGGACACCCCGACCTCACGCGCATCTTGCTTCCCGAGGACTACGTCGGCTGGCCGCAGCGGAGAGATTTCCCCGTCGGCGGCGAGCCGGTCACCTTCACCTACAACGAGCGGAACTATGGCTGACGCGCTGCTCGGCGAGGACCGTACGACCGAGGTGATGACGGTCAACATCGGGCCGCACCATCCGGCCACGCACGGGGTGCTGCGCCTGGTCGTCGACCTCGAGGGCGAGGTCGTGCGCGAGGTGCGGCCGGTGATCGGCTACGTCCACACGGGGATCGAAAAGTCCTGCGAGGACAAGAGCTACTGGAAGGTCATCCCCTTCGTCGAGCGCATGGACTACGTCTCCTACTTCTTCCAGATGGAGGCCTTCTGCGGCGCGGTCGAGCGGCTGGTCGAGCTCGAGATCCCGGAGCGGGCCAAGTACCTGCGGGTGATCTTCCTCGAGCTCAACCGCATCCACTCGCACCTCGTCTGGCTGGGGACGACGGCGCTCGACCTCGGCGCGATCTCGATGCTCTGGTACTGCTTCCGCGAGCGCGACCGCATCCTCGACCTCTTCGAGATGGCGACCGGTCAGCGCATGCACACGCGCTACTTCCAGGTCGGCGGCGTGATCGAGGACATCCCGCTCGGCTTCGAGGCCAAGCTGCGCGAGTTCATCCGCGACATGCCGGGCCGGGTCGAGCAGTACCAGGCGCTGCTCGACCGCAACGAGGTCTTCCTGCAGCGGACGAAGGGCACCGGGATCGTCTCGCGCGAGCGGCTGCTGGAGCTGGGCGTGACCGGGCCGCTGCTGCGCGCCGCCGGCGAGCCCTGGGACCTGCGCAAGGCCTTCGACTACCTCGTCTACCCCGAGTTCGACTTCAAGGTCCCGGTCGGCACCGTCGGCGACAACTACGACCGCTACCGGGTGCGGGTCGCGGAGATGGTCGAGTCGGTGCGGATCGTCGAGCAGGCGCTCGACGGGCTGCCCGAGGGCCCGCACATCGCCGACGACCGCAAGTACGTGCTGCCGCCGCGCTCGGAGCTCTCGACCTCGATGGAGTCGCTGATCCACCACTTCAAGCTGGTGACCGAGGGCTACCGGGTCGGCCCGGGCGAGATCTACTACGCGATCGAGTCGCCGCGCGGCGAGCTCGGCTGCTTCGTCGTCGCCGACGGCTCGGCGAAGCCGGCGCGGGTCCACTTCCGCGACCCCTCCTTCGTCAACCTGCAGGCCTTCCGCGAGATGTCGCTCGACGGCTACATCGCCGACATGATCGCCAGCCTGGGCATGCTCGATCCGATTCTGGGTGGGGTCGACCGGTGAGCCCCGTCGACGGGATCGGCATCGACAACCCCGACCTGCCGGTCGATCGCGCCGTCACCGAGGGTCGAGTACCCGACCGCTCGCCGCAAGAGATTCCCGAGCTGCATGAAGTCGATTGCCCGGACGAGTTGCGGAAGCGGATTGAAGAGCTGATGGGACGGTACCCCGACCGCAGGTCGGCCTCGATCCCGGCGTTGTGGGCGGTGCAGCGGCTCTATGGGTGGTGCACGCCGGAGGGGATACGGCAGGCGGCCGCGGTGATGCGGGTGACTCCCGCCTACCTCGAGTCGGTGGCGAGCTTCTACGACCTCCTGCACACGGAGCCGGTCGGCACTCACAAGGTCGCCGTCTGCACCAACATCAGCTGCTGGATGCGCGGCGGCGACGAGCTGCTCGGCGCCTTCCGCGCCGCGGCCGGCGCGGACACCGACTTCTTCGTAACCGGCTTCGAGTGCCTCGGAGCCTGCGACATCGCGCCGATGGCCTCGATCGACGAGCGCTACTTCGGGCCGCTCGAGGCGAGCGAGGCCGCGACCGCGATCGAGCAGCTGCGCGCCGGCGCCGAGGTCCTGCCCGAGAAGGCGCTGGAGAAGCGCCCGCTGCCGGGGGGGCCCGATGCCTGAGACCCGCATGCTGCTGAAGAACGCCGAAGACCCGGCGCTGCGCACCCTCGCCGGCTACAGGGGCTACGGCGGCTACGCGACCCTGGAGAAGGCCTATAAGGAGATGGAGGCCGACGAGGTCCTCAAGGAGCTCGAAGACTCCGGCCTGCGCGGGCGCGGCGGCGCCGGCTTCGCGATGGGCAAGAAGGCCTCCTTCCTGCCCCGCGGCGAGATGGACAAGTACCTCTGCTGCAACGCCGACGAGTCCGAGCCGGGTGCCTTCAAGGACCGCGAGCTGATGCAGCGCAACCCGCACCAGCTGATCGAGGGGATCGCGATCGCGGCGCTCGCCGCCGGCGCCGGCCACGCCTTCATCTTCATCCGCGGCGAGTACGACTCGCAGGCCGACGTGCTCGACGCCGCGGTCGCCGAAGCGTACGAGGCCGGTTACCTCGGCAAGGGCATCCGCGGCACCCGCCGCGACCTCGAGCTGGTCGTCCACCGCGGTGCCGGCGCCTACATCTGCGGCGAGGAGACGGCGCTGCTCGACGCGCTCGAGGGCAAGCGCGGCAACCCGCGCCTGAAGCCGCCCTTCCCGGCGGTGCAGGGCCTCTACGGCGGGCCGACGCTGATCAACAACGTCGAGACGCTCTCCAACGTCCCCCACATCGTGCGCAACGGCGCCGAGTGGTTCAGGGGCTTCGGCACCGAGCAGTCGCCGGGGACCAAGGTCGTCTCGGTCTCCGGCTGCGTGCGGCGCCCCGGCAACTACGAGGTCGAGCTCGGCATCTCGACCCGCGAGCTGATCATGGGCCTGGCCGGCGGCCCGGCCGAAGAACGCGAGGTGAAGGCCTTCTACCCCGGCGGCTCCTCCTCGCCGGTGCTCATGGCCGAGGAGGGGCTCGACCTGCCCTACAGCTTCGAGGCGATGGCCGAGGCCGGCTCGATGCTCGGCTCCGGCTCGATCATCGTCGCCGACGACTCGGTCTCGATTCCGCACATGGCGCTGCGCACGGCGCGCTTCTACCACCACGAGTCCTGCGGCAAGTGCACCCCCTGCCGCGAGGGGACCAACTGGACGGTGAAGATGCTCGAACGTGTGGTGCGCGGTGAGGCGACGCCGATGGACCTCGACATCGTCGCCTCGGTCCAGGAGAACATCATCGGCCACTGCCTCTGCGTGCTCGGCGACTCGATGGCGATGCCGGTCGGGGCGATGGTCCGCAAGTTCCGCGACGAGTTCGAGGCGGTCATCGCAGCCGCCCAAGGCGAGGCGGTGGCCGCATGAGCTTCCGGTGCGCCTTTCCCCCGCTATTCCGAGCTAAAGCGCACCGGAAGGATGGGTCATGAGTCCCGGCGGCAAGGAGATCGCCCTGATCATCGACGGGCGCGAGGTGGTCGCGACCGAGGGCGAGATGCTCCACGACGCCGCCAAGCGGGGCGACGTCGAGATCCCGGTCTTCTGTTACGAGCCGAAGCTCGGCGACCCGGTCGGCGCCTGCCGCATGTGCCTGGTCGAGATCGAGGGCATCCCGAAGCTGCAGACCTCCTGCTCGACCCCGGTGCGCGACGGCATGGTCGTCCACACCCGGACCGACCAGGTCAAGCAGGCGCAGAGCGCCGTGGTCGAGTTCCTGCTCGTCAACCACCCGCTCGACTGCCCGGTCTGCGACAAGGGCGGCGAGTGTCCGCTGCAGGACATCTCCTACGGCTGGGGCCCGGAGAAGAGTCGCTTCACCGACGACAAGCGCCACTTTCAGAAGCCGGTCGAGCTCTCGCCGCTGGTGGCGATCGACCGCGAGCGCTGCATCCTCTGCTACCGCTGCGTGCGCTTCAGCCAGGAGGTCTCCGAGGACTCCCAGCTGCAGCTGCTCGAGCGCGGCGACCGCACCTTCGTCGGCACCTTCGACGACCGCCCCTACGTCGACCCCTTCCACGGCAACATCACCGACCTCTGCCCGGTCGGGGCGCTGACCAGCTACACCTACCGCTTCCGCGCCCGGCCCTGGGACATCGAGCAGGCGGGTTCGGTCTGCACGCTCTGCCCGAGCCAGTGCAACGTCAGCTTCACCGTCCGCGACGAGCGGGTGAAGCGGGTGATCGCCCGCGACAACGCCGACGTCGACGACGGCTGGCTCTGCGACCGCGGCCGCTACGGCTTCGAGATGTTCGACGCCCCCGAGCGCCTGCGCGCGCCGCGCCTGCGCGGCGGCGCCGAGGCCTCATGGGAGGAGGCGGTCGCCAGGGCCGCGGCCGCGCTGAAGGCCGGCGGCGAGCGGACCGCCGCGATCGTCGGCGACGCCTCCAACGAGGAGGGCTACCTGGTCCAGCGCATCCTCCGCGAGGCGCTCGGCTCGCCGCACGTGGACTCGCGGCCCGCGCGCGGAGCCGGCCGCGAGGCGCTGCTGCGCCTCGCCCAGCCCGAGCTCTCGGCCAAGGTCCGCGACGTCGACGCCGCCGGGGCGATCCTCGTCGTCGGCACCGACCCTCTCCACTCGAGCCCGATCCTCGACCTCCGCATCCGCAAGGCGATCCGCCGCAACGGTGCCAAGCTCGTGGTCGCCACCGAGGCCCCGACCGCCCTCGACGGCGGCGCCGAGACCGTAGCCCGCTACGCCCCCGGCAACGCCGGCGCCTTCCTCGCCGACGCGGCCGCGAACGAGGCGCTGCGGGCGGCCGGGAGCGTCGTGGTCATCTGGGGTGACCGGATCGGTCGTGAGGGCGACGCCGCGATCGCGGCTTTGCTCGACCTCGCGGCCGCGCTCGACCTCGCCGGCACCAAGGGCTCAGGGCTCCTCGAAGTCCCCGAGCTCACCAACGCCCGCGGCCTGCGCGAGGCGGGCTGCCTGCCCGACGCGGGCCCGGGCCTGGTCACTCCTGCAACGACCGGCAAGGGGACCGAGGAGATCCGCGCCGCGCTCGAGGCGCGTGAGCTGAAGACGCTCCTCCTCTTCGGCGTCGACCCGCTGCGCGACTTCCCCGATACCGAGGCCTGGAAGAACGCGATCGCCAAAGCCGACCACGTCGTCTGCTTCTCGACCTTCGAGACCGCGACCACCGCGATGGCCGACGTCGTCTTCCCGCTCGAGACCCACGCCGAGAAAGACGGCACCGTGACGCACCCCGACGGCCGCCTCCAGCGCGTCCGCCCGGCGGCCTCCCGTCCCGGCGACATCCGCCCCAACTGGGGCGTCCTCGCCGAGATCTCCCTGGCCCTCGGCCACGACACCGGCATCAACTCCCAGCCCTCGGCCTTCAAAGCGCTGACCGAAGCGGTCCCCTTCTACGCCGGCATCGCGGATGCGGACATCGCGGGACGAGGGATCCGGTGGCAGGAGGTAGTCACTTCTCACCCCGAAGCCGGGGGGTCCGCGGGACCCGACTCGGCGGACGCCGCTCGGCGAGATTCGGATGCAGCCCCCGCGAGCGCGGGAAGCGCCTCGGGCCAAGTGTCCGGCGAGTCGGGCCCCGCGGACCTCTCCGATTCGCTTGCCCTCTACACCTACCGTGATCTATGGGGCGGCCCGATCACAGAGTTGAATCCCCCACTGCGATTTCTGCAGCCGCAGCAGCGCTTGGAGCTGTCAGTTGCCGACGCCGAGCGACTCGAGCTAAAAGCTGGCGAGGAAGTCTCCGTGTCACAGAACGGCTCGAGCATTCGCGCTCGCGTCGCAATCAAAGAGCGCCTCCCACAGGGGACCTGCTCTCTCCGGGAGGGTGTCGCCGAGAGCAACGCGAACCAACTGCTCAATGGCTCGCCGGTTCGGGTGAAGATCGAAAGGGCGAAAGCGTGATCCCCCTCGCCGACACCCAGTTCGTCGAAGCGACCTGGATCATGATCGTCAAGAGCCTCGTCATCTTCGCGGTGATATTCGGGATCCTGCCGCTGATGACGGTGCTCGAGCGCAAGCTGATCGGCCGCTTCCAGCACCGCTACGGGCCCAACCGGGTCGGCCCCTACGGCCTGATGCAACCGCTCGCCGACGTCGGCAAGCTGATCTCCAAGCAGGCGTTCAAGCCGGAGAACGCGATCGGCAGCCTCTTCATCCTCGGCCCGCTGCTGCCGGTCCTCTCCGGCGTGCTGGCGCTGGCGATCATCCCCTGGGGCAACGTCCAGGACGGCGTCGGCCTCTACGGGATCGACGTGCCGATCGGCATCCTCTACTTCTTCGCCGTCGGCTCGATCGCCTTCTACGGGCTGCTGCTCGGCGGCTGGTCCTCGGGTTCCAAGTACAGCCTGCTCGGCGCGATGCGCGGCGCCGCCCAGCTGATCTCCTACGAGGTCGCGATGGGCCTCGCCCTGCTCGGCGTGATCATGATGGGCGGCTCGCTCTCGCTGGTCGACATCGTCGAGGCGCAGGGCAACCTCTGGTTCGTCGTCCCCCAGTTCGTCGGCTTCCTGATCTTCATGCTCGCCGGCTTCGCCGAGACCAACCGCACGCCGTTCGACATGCCCGAGGCCGACGCCGAACTCGTCCAGGGCTTCATGACCGAGTACGGCGGCATGCGCTTCGGCAGCTTCCTGCTCGTCGAATACATGGAGATCCTCGTCGTCTCCGGCGTCGCCGCGGCGATGTTCCTCGGCGGCTGGATGGGCCCCGGCCCGAGCTGGCTCGACCCGATCTGGATGCTGGCCAAGATGCTCGGCCTCGTCCTCCTCTTCATCTGGGTGCGGGCGACCCTCCCCCGCCTGCGCTACGACCAGCTGATGACCCTCGGCTGGAAGATCCTGCTGCCGCTGGCGACGCTCAACGTCCTCGTCACCGCCGTCCTGGTGGTGACGACGTGAGGCGCAACGTTTTTTCGTCCTCATGCAACGAAAACGCGTTGCACCCGGACGCAGTTGGGGGGTATCGGCGTGACTGAGTTCCCCTACCTGAAGGGCCAGGACGTGGTCGAGGTCCAGCGCGGGCCGGAGCCCGGCGGGCTCGGGGGCGTCTACCGCGCCTTCGGCGAGACGCTACGCGGGCTGAAGACGACGATGGCGCGGCTGGTCGAGGGCCCGCTGACGATCGAGTACCCCGAGGAGAAGACGCCCGTCTACCCGCGCTTCCGCGGCCGCCACAAGCTCCACAAGTTCGAGGACACCGGCCTCGAGAAGTGCGTCGGCTGCTCGCTCTGCGCGGCAGCCTGCCCGGCCGATTGCATCCGCGTCGTCGCCGCCGAGAACATCCCCGGCGAGCGGGTCTCGGCCGGCGAGCGCTACGCCGCCGTCTACGAGATCAACCTCTCGCGCTGCATCTTCTGCGGCTACTGCGAGATCGCCTGCCCCTTCGACGCGATCACGATGGGCCACGACTACGAGATATCCGACTACGACCGCGACGACCTGATCTTCACCAAGGAGATGCTGCTCGCCGAGCCGATCGAGCGCACGCCGCTGCGGGCGGAGGGCGAGTAGATGGAAGCGGTGCTGTTCTTCCTCGCCGCCCTCGGCGCCCTCGGCGGCGCGGTCGGCGTCGTCGCCCTTCGCAGCCCCTTCTACGGCGTCCTCGCCCTGATCGTCCACCTCTTCTCGCTCGCCGTCCTCTTCCTGCTGCTCGCCGCGGCCTTCGTCGCCGCCGCCCAGGTCGTCGTCTACGCCGGCGCCGTGATGGTCCTCTACGTCTTCGTCGTCGCCTATGTCGGCGGCAACGAGGAACCGGAGCTCGACCCGATCCCTGGCCAGCGCTTCCTCGCTCCCCTGATGGGAGCCGCGCTCTTCGTAGAGCTCTCGATCGCCATCCTCGGCTCGTCCCTCCTGGCTTTCGAGACCCACGGCGCCGACGTCAACCCCGGCTTCGGCGACCCGGCCGGGATTGGCAAGCTCCTGCTCGAACGTTTCCTCCTCCCCTTCGAGGCCTCCTCGATCCTTCTGCTCCTGGCAGCTGTCGGCGCCATCGTGCTTGCTTCGAGAAGAGACGAACCGGTCGAGAACCCCACGGCGCCGGCCTCGGCAGGAACTCCCGGCGAAAGCCGGCCTGCCGAGGCCGGCGCCGTGGGGTCCCTGAGGGGTCCGTCGTGAACATCGAGTGGTACGTCGTTCTGTCCAGCCTGCTATTTGCGGTAGGAGCGATGGGAATCCTCTTGAGGAGGAGCCCGATTGTCATCTTGCTGTGCCTCGAGCTGATGCTGAACGCAGGGAACCTGGCCCTCGTCGCCTTCAGCAAGATGGTCGGCAACCAGCAGGGGCAGGTCTTCGCGATCGTCGTGATGGTCGTCGCCGCCTGTGAGGTCGTCGTCGGCCTCGGCCTGATAGTCGCGATCTTCAGGCGCAAGCTGCCGCTCGACGTTGACTCGCTCAGGGAGCTACGGGGATGAGCGCGACCTCGTGGGCCTGGCTGGTCCTGCTCTTCCCGCTGCTCGGCTCGGTCCTGATCGGCCTCGGCTTCAAGGTCATCCCCGCCCGCGCCGCCGGCGTCCTCGGCACCGCCTCGATCGGCCTCGCCTTCGCCTGCGGCGTCGCGATGCTCGTCAACCTGCTCGGCCAGGAGCCCGACGCCCGCCACCACGCCTCCTCGCTCTGGGACTACGCCAGCGTCGCCGGCCTCGACGTCAAGCTCGGCATCTACGTCGACCAGCTCTCGACCTTCATGGTCCTCGTCGTCACCGGCGTCTCAACCCTGATCCACCTCTACTCGTTCGGCTACATGCGCTCCGACGAGGGCTACCACCGCTTCTTCAGCTACCTCAACTTCTTCGTCTTCTCGATGCTGCTGCTCGTCCTCGCCGGCAACTTCGTGCTGCTGATCGTCGGCTGGGCCTTCGTCGGCTTCGCCTCCTACGCCCTGATCAGCTTCTGGTACCGGCGCGAGACGGCGACCAAGGCGGGGATGAAGGCCTTCGTGATCAACGTCGTCGGCGACATCGGCCTCGTCCTCGCCACCTTCCTCATCTTCCGCGAACTAGGGACCTTCGACTACGGCGCCGTCTTCGCCAGGGCGCCGCAGGTGTTCTCCACCAACGAGTGGACGATCACGGCGATCTGCCTGCTGCTGCTGGTCGGTGCCTTCGCCAAGTCGGCGCAGCTGCCGCTCCACACCTGGCTGCCCGACGCGATGGAGGGCCCGACCCCGGTCTCCTCGCTGATCCACGCGGCGACGATGGTGACCGCCGGCGTCTACCTGATCGCTCGCACGCACGTCCTCTTCGTGCTGGCGCCGACCGCGGCCGACATAGCCGCCTACGTCGGCCTGGCGACGCTGCTGGTCGCGGGCACGATCGCGATCGCCCAGACCGACCTGAAGCGGGCGATCGCCTACTCGACGATGAGCCAGATCGGCTACATGATCATGGGCGTCTCGATCGGCGCCTACGCGCAGGGGCTCTTCCACCTGATGACGCACGCCTTCTTCAAGGCGCTGCTCTTCATGGCGGCCGGCTCGATCATCTCTGCGATGGCCAACCGCCAGGACGTCGACCGGATGAGCGGCTTCTGGCGGGCGATGCGCTTCACCTCGATCCTCTTCCTGATCGGCAGCCTCGCCCTCGCCGCCTTCCCGCTCACCTCCGGCTTCTTCTCCAAGGACTCGATCCTCGCCTACGCCGAGGCGCGCGGCGGGATGTACGCGTGGATGGCGGTCGGCGGCTACGTCGGCGCCTTCCTCACCGCGATCTACACCTTCCGCCTGGTCTTCCGCGTGCTGCCGGGCGACCCCTGTCCGGAGGCCCAGCACCTGATCGAGAGCGGCGACCTCTTCCACGGCCCGGCGATCAACCCGGCCACCGAAGAGGAGGAGGACGCCGACGTCGGCTTCCCCGGCGCCCACCACCACATCGCCGAGCAGTCGAAGCCGATGGCGGTCGCGATGGCGGTACTCGGCTTCGGCGCGCTCTTCGCCGGCCTGATCCAGGTCCCCGGCGTCAGCGACGTGCTCTTCAAGTTCCTCGACCCGGCCTTCGCCAACTCGCCGCTGAGCGAGGTCCACCCGAGCGTCGGCGCCGAGTGGCGCGGCCTGGCGATCGGCGGCCTGATCTCGATCCTCGGCATCGCCACCGCCTACGTGCTGTGGGTGGCGCGGCCCGAGCTGCCGGCCCGCTTCCGCGAGCGGCTGCGCCCGGTCTACCTGCTCTGCCTCAACAAGTGGTACTTCGACGAGGCGATCGACTTCCTCGTCGTGCGACCGGCGCTGGCGATCGGCCGCTTCGCCAACCGGGTCTTCGAGCGCGTCGTCGTCGACGGGCTGGTGATCGGCACCGAGGACGTGGTCGGCGGCGGCGGCCGTCTCGTCCGCATCGTGCAGAGCGGCTTCGTGCGCGGCTACGCCCTGCTGCTGCTCGTCGGCTTCGCCGGCCTCGCCCTCTACTTCCTGCTCTCCAGCTCATGATCAACTCGCTGCTCTGGACACCGCTCGCCTTCGGCCTCCTCGGGCTCGCCGTGCCGCGCCGCTGGACCGGCTGGTGGGCGACGCTGGGCGCGGCGGTGACGCTGGGCATCGCGATCGCCCTGCTCGCCGGCTTCGACTCCGGCGCCTCCGGGCCGCAGGACACGGTCGACGTCAACTGGATCCCCGGCCTCGGCGTCGACTACAGCCTCGGGCTCGACGGGCTCAACGTCTTCCTCGTCCTGCTTACCGCGGTGCTGTGGACGGCGGGTACGGCCTTCGCCGCCTTCCGCGAGCAGGTGCGGCCCCACCTCTTCTTCCTAATGATGCTGCTCGGCGAGACCGCGACCCTGGGCGCCTTCGTCGCCCAGGACCTGCTGCTCTTCGTCCTCTTCTTCGACCTGATGCTGGTCCCGTTCTACTTCCTCTTCGGCGCCTGGGGCAGCGACCGCGAGGACGGCGGCCCGACCGCCTCGGCGGCGACGCTGAAGATGATCGTCTACACGCTGATCGGCTCGCTGCTGATGCTGGTCGCGGCGATCGCGACGGCGATCATCGCCGCCGACGGCGGCCACGTCACCTTCTCGATCGCCGAGCTGGCCAAGCACCCGATCGGCGACGGCAGCCAGCGCTGGATCTTCTGGTTCTTCGCCGTCGCCTTCCTGGTCAAGATGCCGGCCTTCCTCCTGCACGGCTGGATGCCGGACGCCTACCGCGCGGCGCCGCTGCCTGCCCTCGCCGTCTTCTCCGGCGTGCTGGCCAAGGTCGGCGCCTACGGCTTCCTGCGCGTCGTCCTCCCCCTCTTCCCCAGCGCCACCGTCGAATTCCAGGAAGTGATCCTGGTGATCGCGCTCGCCTCGATCCTCTATGGCTCGGTGATGGCCTTCACCCAGACCAACGTGCGCCTCGTCGCCGGCTACTCCTCGGTCGCGCAGCTCGGCTTCATCACCGCCGGGATCTTCGCCCTCTCCGCCGACGCCTCCGACGGCGCCGTGCTGCAGATGGTCAACCACGGCCTCGTCGTCGCCCCGCTCTTCGTCATCGTCGCGATCCTCGCCGAGCGCTCCGGCAGCGAGGACCTGCGCGAGATGGGCGGCATGGCAATGAAGGCGCCCGTCCTCGCCGCCCTCTTCCTAATCGTCACCCTCGCAACGCTCGCCATGCCCGGCTCCGCCAACTTCGTCGGCGAGTTCTACATCCTCAACGGCCTCTTCGACTCCAAGATCGTCTTCGCGGTCGTCGCGATCTCAGGAGTGGCCATGTCCGCTTATTACGCGCTGAGGCTGTACCAGCGCACCATGCACAACCGCCGCCCCGAGGGCATCGTGTCCCGCGAGATCGGCCTCCGCGACGGCGTAGTCCTCGTGCCCTTGGTGCTCTGCATCCTGGGCCTAGCTTTGTACCCCCAGCTGATCCTGAAGAGGACCGACGACTCGGTCAACCAAGCCGTAGCGGCCGTGGAAGGACCCCGCCCCGAAACGGCGCAGCAATGACCTTCAACGCCCCGCACATCGATTACGCGGCGCTATCGCCGGTGCTGGCCCTGACTGTCGGCCTCTGTGTCGTGCTGCTCTCGGCAGTCTTCAAGCCCCTGGAGCGCTCGGCTCCCGTCCTCACCCTCCTCACCCTTGGCACCACCGCCGGCCTCCTGATCTGGCAGTGGAACGACCCCACCGAACTCATAACGGGCGCCCTGCGCCTCGACGAACTGGCGATCTCGATCTCGCTGATCGCGATCCTCACCGCGGCCTTCGCCGTCCTGCTCTCGATCGGCGAGCCGGCGGCTGAGGAAGCCGGCTCGGGCGAGTACCACGCGCTGCTGCTCGGCTCGGTGCTGGGCATGACGCTGCTCGCGCAGGCGACCAACCTGGTCACCTTCTTCGTCGCGATCGAGACCCTCTCGATCCCGCTCTACATCCTCTGCGCCACCAACCTTCGCCGCGAGCGCTCGCTCGAGTCGGGGCTCAAGTACCTGATCGTCGGCTCGCTCGGCTCGGCGACCCTGCTCTACGGGATGGCCTTCCTCTACGGCGCCTCGGGCTCGACCGACTTCTCCGGGATCGCCGCCGGGATCGCGAAGACGGGCGTGCTCGGCGATCCGCTCGTCCTCGTCGGCATCGGCATGGCCACCGTCGGGCTCGCCTTCAAGACCTCGATCGCCCCCTTCCACCAGTGGACGCCCGACGTCTACGAGGGCGCGCCCTCGCCGATCACCGGCTTCATGGCGGTGGCGACCAAGGCCGCGGCCTTCGCCGTCTTCATCCGTTTCTTCGACGTCGCCCTGGCGCCGCAGGCGAGCGAATGGCAGCCGGCGCTCGCCGTGCTCGCCGCGATCTCGATCGTCGTCGGCAACGTCGGCGCCCTCGGCCAGGACTCGCTCAAGCGCCTGCTCGGCTACTCCGGCGTCGCCCAGGCCGGCTACATCCTCGGCGGCCTCGTCGTCGCCAGCGAGGCCGGCGTCAACGCGATCGTCTTCTACCTCGCCGCCTACGCCTTCATGAACCTCGCCGCCTTCGCCGTCGTCGTCGCCCGCGAGCGCGAGACCGTCTACGGCGACCACATCGACGGCGTGCGCGGCCTCGGCAGCGACCGGCCCCACCTCGCCTGGCCGCTGACGATCTCGATGCTCGGCCTCGCCGGCCTGCCGGCGACCGCCGGATTCATCGGCAAGCTCTACCTGATCGAGGCCCTGGTCGAAGGCGACTACACCTGGCTCGCCGTCTTCATCGCCGTCGGCACGATGATCTCCCTCGCCTACTACCTGCGCGTCGTCGCCGCGATGTGGATGCGCCCCGGCGGCGAGCCGGCCGCGGCCCCCGCGATCGCCGGCGCCTCGCCCGAAGCCGACCCGATCGACCCCTGGGCCGGCCGGCGCTGGTACCTCGTCGCCCCCGCCGTCCTCGCCGCCGCGGCAACGATCTTCTTCGGTGTCATCCCGCAGCCGCTGGTCGAGTTCGCCGAACACGCCGGGTCCTCGCTGTTCTGAGGCGCTGAGACGCCTGTAGACTTCGTTATACTTGGCCAGTATGACTCAACGGATGGGGGCTAAGGGCCAGGTTGTCATCCCCAAGGACCTGCGCGAGCGAGTCGGGCTTGGACCGGGCACCGGAGTTTCGTTTGAGCCCGTGGATGACGGCATCGTGGTTCGACGGGCCGATCGGGGCTCGACGTTGCGAGGGAGATTCTCCGGCAGCGGGATGGCTGCGCGGCTGGTAGAGGATCGTCGCAGCGAGCGGGCATAGCACGTGGTCTGTCTGGACTCATGGGCGGTGCTGGCTTGGCTGGATGGCGACGAACCCGCTGCCGCGGCAGTTGCTGAGGCGCTCGACCGCGAACGGCCCGCCATGAGTTGGCTCAACCTGGTCGAGGTCAGCTATCGCTTGGCTCGCGATCACGGCAACGACGAGGCTGATCAAGCCATTTCCGAGCTGCGTTCACAGGTCAGCGAGGATCTGCCTGGTGTGTCGACGATGCGTGCGGTCGCGAGCCTCAAGGCAGAGCATCCCATCGCGCTGGCTGATTGCTTCGCCATCGCCCTGGCGGCCGAGAACGAAGCGCTGCTCATGACCGGGGATCCAGAGATCGTCGATCGGGCGAAGGATCTTCCTTGCGAGGTCGAGGATCTCCGTCCCTGATTGGCCGAACGCCGTACCGGTATCGTCACCGCATGGGGGAGCGGCCGAAAGCGCTGTCGGCGTCGACGATGTGCGAGGCGTTTCAGCTTACGGCTGAGGACTACGCGGGCAAGCCGGCGCTGCGGCTAAAGGACACGGACTACGAGGCGTCCTGGGACGAGTACGCGGAGAGGGTGCGCAGGCGGGCCGCGGGGCTCGCGGCGCTTGGGGTGAAGCGGGGCGACACGGTCGGCTTCATGCTCGTCAACCGGCCGGCGCTGCACCTGACCGACTGCGCCGCGATGCACCTCGGCGCGACCTGCTTCTCGGTCTACAACACCTCCTCGCCCGAGCAGGTCGAGTACGTGGTGCAGAACGCGGGCAACCGGGTGCTGGTCACCGAGCAGGCATTCCTCGAGACGGTCCTCGCGGCCCGCGAGAACGTCGGCTCGCTCGAGCACGTGGTCGTGATCGACGGCGAGGCGCCCGAGGGGACGCTCGCGATCGCAGAGCTCGAGGCGCTGGGCGAGCCCGGGTTCGACTTCGAGGCCGCCTGGCGCGCGGTCGAGCCCGACGACGTGCTCTGCCTGATCTACACCTCGGGCACGACCGGACCGCCCAAGGGCGTCCAGCTCACCCACGCCAACATGCTCGGGGTCTGGGGCGCCGTCAACCAGATCCGTCCGGTCGAGCCCGGCGGGCGCGGCATCTCCTTCCTGCCCACCGCCCACATCGCCGACCGCTGGGCCGGGCTCTACGCGCAGATGATCTACGGCACGACGATCTACTGCTGCCCCAACCCGCGCGAGATGGTCGCCTACTCGATGGAGGTGAAGCCGACCGCCTGGGGCGGCGTGCCGCGGATCTGGGAGAAGCTGAAGGCGGCGCTCGAGGCCGGCATGGCGGCCGAGCAGGACGCCGAGAAACGCGCCGCGGTCGAACGGGCGATGGAGGTCGGCCGCCGCTACGCCGACGCCTACATGGACGGCGGCGTGCCCGACGACCTGCGTGCCGAGTGGGAGCGCGCCGACGAGCAGGTCTTCTCGAAGCTGCGCGGGATGCTCGGCCTCGACCAGGTCGAATCCTTCGTCGTCGGCGCCGCGCCGACCCCGCCCGAGGTGCTCAAGTTCTTCCTCGGGATGGGGATCGAGATCTGCGAGACCTGGGGGATGTCGGAGACGAGCGCGATCACAACCTTCAACCCGCCCGGCAAGGTCCGCGTCGGCACCGTCGGCCCGCCGATCCCGGGAACCGAGGTGAAGCTGGCCGAGGACGGCGAGGTGATGGTGCGCGGGCCGCAAGTGATGAAGGGCTACCGCGACATGCCCGAGAAGACGGCCGAGGCGCTGAGCGAGGACGGCTGGCTGCGGACCGGCGACATCGGCGAATTCGACGAGCAGGGCTACCTGCGCATCGTCGACCGCAAGAAGGAGCTGATCATCAACGCCGGCGGCAAGAACATGTCGCCGGCCAACATCGAGGCGAAGCTGAAGGCCGCCTCGACCCTGATCGCCCAGGCCGTCGCGATCGGCGACAACCGCCCCTACAACGTCGCCCTGATCGTCCTCGACCCCGAAACCCTCGCCGCCCGCGGCGCCTCCGCCGCCGATCCCGAGATCGCCGAGGAGATCGCCAAGGCGGTCGAGGAGGGCAACGCCCGCCTCTCGCGGGTCGAGCAGATCAAGCGCTTCGAGGTCCTCGACGACGAGTGGCTGCCCGGCGGCGACGAGCTGACCCCGACGCTGAAGCTCAAGCGCCGCCCGATCGAACGCAAGTACAACGCCGAGATCGAGGCGCTTTACTCGCAATAGTCCGCTGCCGCGCGGCGGGTCCTGTCACCGCAGGGGCCCACCGCCCCTCCGGTCGCTAAAGCGTCCTCGGGGCGGTTCCCCCTACGGCGCCACCCGCCGCGAGTAGCGATTTCGAGAGATGCCCGACGCTGCGTGCTCGGCTTGCGTTCATATCTCAAAAAGCTGAAAGGGTCCCGGCCGTGGGCGTCCTCCTTACAACAGCCGCGATCGTCGTCGCGGTCGCGATCGGGGTCGGCGCCGAGCGGCGCTGGCCGGCGGGCGCGGCGGAGGCGGCGCGGCGCTCGCTGACGCTGCTGCTCTACGTGCTGCTGCCGCCGGTGATCTTCTTCAACATCGCCGCCAGCTCGATCGATCCCAGTCACGGGATTGGGCTCGTGCTGGGCATCGTCGCTTCTTCGCTCGGCGCGCTCTTCGCCTACCTGATCGCGAGCCGCGTCCTGCGTCTGCCCCGCTTCCAGGTCGGCGCCGTCGTCTGCTGCGTGCTCAGCGTCAACACCGGCTACCTCGGCTACCCGCTGACCGTGGCCCTGCTCGGTCGCGACCAGCTCTCGACCGCGGTCCTCTACGACGTGCTCGTCACCGGCCCCTGCCTGCTGCTCGGCGCCTTCGCGGTCGGCGCCGCCTTCGGCACCAAGGCCGGCGAAGGCCCGCGCGAGCGGGTGCGCGCCTTCTTCACCCGCAACCCGCCGCTCTACGCGGCGATCGCCGGCATCCTCGCGCCGAAGGCGCTGGCACCGACCGTCCTCGTCGACCTCTCGCAGGCGCTGATCGTCGCCATCCTGCCGATCGGCTTCTTTGCCGTCGGCGCCACCCTGGCCGAGAACGCCGAGCACGGCGAGCTACCGATGCCGCCGCCGCTGAGGCGGCCCGTGGCGCTCGCCCTCGTCACCCGGCTCGCGGTCGTACCCGGCCTGCTGATGCTGCTCGCGGCCCCATTGATCGACCTGCCCGCCGCCTACCGGCTGCTCTCGGCAATGCCATCAGGTTTGAACTCGCTGGTGGTCGCCCATGCCTATGGCCTGGACATGGAGATCACCGCCGAGGCCGTCACCTGGTCGACCGCGATCGTCGTCGGCGCCTCCCTGCTGTCACTGTTGCTCTGATGCTGCACCACGTCGGGATCGAGGTCGTGCCGGCCGACGTTGAGCGCTCAGTCGAGCTCTGGCAGCTACTCGGCTTCGAGCGGGTCGAGCCGCCGCCGACGTTGAGCGAGTACGTCTGGCTCGAACGTGAGGGGACGCAGATTCACCTGATGCCGACCGGGTCGCCGACGGTACCGCCGCACGGCCACACAGCGGTGGTCGTCGCCGACTTCGAGCGCGACTGTGAGGCGCTGCGGGGGGCCGGCTTCGAAATCGAACGCCGCCGTGAACACTGGGGCGCGCCTCGGGCGGTCGTCGTCGCCCCCGGCGGCCACCGAGTCGAGTTGATGGCGGCGACGCCATCAACCGCGAAGGCTCAGGGCTGAGAGTCGTCGCTGTTGGTGAGTGGAATCGTCGCGATTCCCAGCTTCTCGGCTAGAGCAATCACCGCGCTATCTGCCGTCGCGACTCGATCATCCGGTCCAGCGCTTGCCAGCAGCAGGCAATCGGCCAGGGACAGCGAGGAATCGGCACGATGGTAGTGGGCGGCACGCAACTCGCCTGCTCGCCAGGAGAGACGGGTATCGACCGGAAGAACGGTCAACACCTCGTCCAGCAGCGGCCCAAGCCGCTGGGCCAGAGAGGGTCGATCGACCCCGTGCTTGCGCATGAGGCTGTCGACCACCTCGCTCAGGCATGCGGCAGGGATCGCACATTCGCCGGTGCGTAGGAGCTCGGCGACTTTCTCTCTCGCGGACTCCCCAATCAAAAGCCCGATCAGGGCATTGGCGTCGAGCAGCGTCAATGGGGGTCCGGACCGTACTTCCGTTCTTCGGCCTCGCGCTCCTCTTCGCGGAATTCCCGTCGCATCTGATCGGCCGAAGGTCCGGGATAGTCCTTGAAGGCGCCGATGGCGGCCTCGATCGGGTCCTCGGGGGCGGGACGGAGGATCAGGTGGTCGCCCCGGTCCTCGGCGACGACGACCTTCGTCTTCCAGCGGTGGCGCACCGCCGCCGGCACCGAGACCTGGCCACCGGCTGAGATGCGAAGCCTTTTCATGGCCATGAGAATAAACCATGAGATCACAGAAGCGGCTCAAGTCGCATACCGTCGACGTAGGTGCGGCCGTTTTCGAGTCGGCACCCGTACTCGCCCGGTGGGCTGGCGTAGAGCAGGCCGACACAGGCGCCGAGCGCTCGCTGCCCGTAGGCGTTGGGGTGCAGCGACTCGCGAGATGACCCCTGGACGAAGGCGAGGCGACGCACCCACTCGGCGTTCTCCGGCGACGGGCCCTCCGGTCCCACCCGGCTCGCGCGCCGGTCGCAGAGCTGGTGACCGTCGAGGGCGTGGCGGACGTCGAGGTACTCGGCGCCGGTCGACTCCGCGGCACGACGGATCGCCGCGTCGATCGAGTCCGTTGCAGCACCCGCGGCCCAGTCGGCGTCGGCGTTCCAGAACGGGCAGCCGCCGCGGTTGAGGCGACTCCAGCCCGACTCCGGGTAACGGATCCAACGGCCCGATGGAAGCGGCGAGGCATAGCCCATCGCCACCAGCCTGTAGTCGGTGCGGGCGTAGCCGGCCCCGGCCATTGCCCACCGCACGCCGGCGAGCGCCCGCCGCGCCTTCCGCTCCGTCGCGGGTAGCGCGGCGGAGAGATCCGCCTGGGCGCTCGGCCCGCAGAAGGTCGGGTCGCGCGGAGAGCTGCGGGCCCAGTCGAGCGCGCAGCCGGCGACCAGCTCGCCGAAACCGGCGTCGTTGGCCCCGACCGTGACGACGACCATGCGCACGTCGGCTTCGGCGGCGAGCGCGGTCAGCGCATCCGCCTGGGGCGGCTCGCCGAAATGCGGCTGTCCCCCAAGCGAGGCTGGCCAGATGTTCGCCGCCCGCGCCCCCGAGCAGGCGAGGTTGGCCTCGAGGTCGACTGCCACGCGAGCGCTGCTGATCGGCGCCACGTCGGAGCGGTGACAGCGGTCGCGCTCGGAGTCCCCGTAGACGAGCTCGGGCTCGTAGCGACAGTGGCCCCAGCCGTCGCAGGCGACCGCCGCCCGGTCTGTGCCCGAACGCGTCCCCACCGGATCGGAGCCGTTGCCGAGCCAGCGCCCACCCTCGCCGGAGATGAAGCTGTCGCCAAGCGAGACGATCGCCGTCGGGCTCGAACCCGGACTCGCCACTGCCACCACCCCACCGAGTGCCGTCGTCACCGCCATGACCAAGCACGCAACCGCTGCCCTGTACATCGCCCCCCCCTTCTCCAGCCGGCGCCGCTCGCCGAGCACGCGGGCGAGCAAAGCGCGCCGCCCGCCGCCGGTCAAGCCGCCGTGCGTCACTCTTCACAGAGTCCACGGATATGTCGCGAAGCGCTGCTCTTTCGCGCGCTTTTGAGGCCCGCCGACCCGGCGACTACGATGCGCCGGTGCGCTACCCGGTCGAGGACTTCACCGCCGAGGAGCGGGCTCTGCTCGCCCCTCACTTCACCAACCTCGACCGGCCCGTGTTCGCCCTGGTCAACCTGCCGGAGACGGTTAAGGGGGCGCTTTTCGCCCGCTATTCGCGGTATTCCGGGACGGTGCGACGTCTCTACCTGGAGGAGTTCGCCGCCGAGGCCGAGGCGGGGACGCGGCCCTTCGACGGGGCCGAGGGAGAGCGCGCCGCCGGTCTTTACGAGCGGGTCTTCGTCGGCTACGGCGACGACTCGATCGCCCAGGTGGGCGGCGCCCACGTCGCCTGCGAGTGGGTCTCCAACGTGCTGACCAAGGTGCTGCAGCGCGGCCGCCTCGCCGCCTACCTCGAGCAGTCGACCCGCTACATCCCCTACGACGAGCCGCTGCCCGAGAACGCCGGCGGCGGCTACCGCTACTACCGCGACGGCGAGCTCGGGCCCGAGTTCGGCGCGGCGATGGACGAGGTCTTCGCGATCTACTCGCGCTCGCTGACGCGGGTCGAGGATTGGGTCGCCGAACGCTGGCCGCGGGGCGACGGCGAACCAGAGGGCCCCTGGCGGCGCTCGATCCGCGCCAAGGCGCTCGACCTGCTGCGCGGCCTCCTCCCCGCGGCGACGCTTAGCCACGTCGGCATCTACGCCTCCGGCCAGGCCTACGAGCAGCTGCTGTTGCGACTGATGGCCTCGCCGCTGCCCGAGGCGCGCGAGTACGGCGGCATGATCCTGCGCGAGCTGAAGCAGGTGATGCCGAGCTTCGTCTCCCGCGTCGAGCGTCCCGACCGCGGCGGCGAGTGGGTCTCCTACCTCGAGCAGCGCCGCGAGCGCACCGAGGAGTGGGTCTCGCGACTGGGGCTCGACCGGCGCGGCGCTGGCGCGGCCGCGCCCTCGGTCGAGCTGCTCCACGTCGACGGCACGGAAGAGGGCCTGCTCGCCGCCTGCCTCTTCGAGTCGGCCGCGGTGCCGGAGACCGAGATCCACGCCCGCATCGACGTGCTCGACCCCGAAGAGCGGGCCGAGCTGCTCGGCGCGATGGTCGGCGAACGCGCCAACCGGCGCCACCGGCCCGGCCGTGGCTTCGAGGCGCTGCGCTACCGCTTCGAGATCGTCTCCGACTACGGCGCCTTCCGCGACCTGCAGCGCCACCGGATGCTGACCTGTCAGTGGCAGCGGCTCGGGCCCGACCTCGGCGCCGGCATCCCCGAGGAGGTGCGGGAAGCGGGCGCCGGCGAGGACTTCGAGCGCGCCCTGGAGATCTCGCGCGCCGAGTACGAGCGGCTCGTCGCCGCCGGATTGCGCGAGCAGGCACCCTACGCGCTCAGCCTCGCCTACCGAATCCGCTACACCCTCGACCTCAACGCGCGCGAGGCGATGCACCTGATCGAGCTGCGCTCCGGCCGCGAGGGCCACCCGACCTACCGCGCCGTCGCCCAGGCCATGCACGAGCGGATTGCCGCGATCCATCCCGGCGTCGCCGAGGCGATGCGCTTCGTCGACAGCTCACGCGAGCCGCGCCTGGAGCGGATCCTCAGCGAGATCCGCACGCATCGCAAGAAAGCCGGAGTGGGACAGGCCCACTAGGGGCGAGGGGCCCTCAGGCCTCCGAGTCGGCGCCTTTGCCTTCGTCGTCCTCGTCGTCGCCGCCCTCGATCCCTGCCATCCGCTCCCCCGGCGAAGGCCAGGAGACGGCTTCGCCGGCGGCCCACGCGGGCGGGCGACCGCCGGGTACCCAACCCGCGACGAGCAGGCCGAAGTAGGCGAACCAGAGCAGCGCGATCTGGAAGAGGCCGATCACCGAGGCGACGCCGAGGGCAATGCCCAGCGATCCCCAGAATTTGCTCAACAGGCCGACCCGCATCGCGTTCAGCGAGCAGTAGACGAAGGCGAAGGCGAGGGCCAGGACCCCCGCCAGCTGGAGGATCTGGGCGGGCTCCCGCAGCGAGGCGTCTTCGATCGCGCGGGAGGCGGCGTCGTTTTCGCGTTCCTCGTCGACGCAGCGCGAGAGCGCCTCCTTACCCTTGCCGAATTCTTCGCCGAAGGCTTCCGCGTCGTCCTTGCGTTCCGAGCGGCATTCGCCGGTGGCCTCGCTCACGCTAAGCGTCGCCCGTGACTTGCCGGCAACGAAGTCCGAGGCCGCGTCGTGCGCCGAGACGCCGTTGAGCACGGCGGCGAGCGCCAATGCCAGCGGGGCGGCCACGACCAGGGCCCGGAACTGCGAGCGCATCCGGTCGCTGCGCAGCAATGCCGCCTGGAAGAGGTAGAGGAAGGGGAAGACGAGCAGTGCGAACCCGAGCGCCTGCACGGCGCTGGCGAGAAGGAGGGTGCCGCCGTTGTCGTGGATTTCGCGCAGACTCTCGGCTTCGCCGTTTCCGCCCAGCGAGGAACCGATTACGAAGGAGGCGATTAGCAGTCCGACCGCCGCCAAGCTCGCGATCGCCGTCGGCAGGGCCCAGCGCGCCTCCCAGGCCAGCGCCCTTTGCCGGTCGCTCACTCAGCCCCGCTCGCGAAAGTAGAACTGCGGCAGGGCGCCTTCGATGACCTCGGCGGTCATCTTCTGGGCGACCTCGAGGTCGCCGGTGCGCACGGCGATGTCGTCGAGGGTGACGATGCCAGCGAGCCTATCGCCGTCGACGACCGGCAGACGCCGCACCCGGTGGCTGACCATCAGCGCCGCCGCCTCCTCCAGCTGCATCGCCGGCTCACCGCAGATCAGCGGCCGTGAGGCGTATTCGCCAACGGCGGACTCCGGGTCGACGCCCTCGGCGAAGACGCGCATGGCGAGATCGCGGTCGGTGATCATCGCCACCGGGGCGCCGGTTGGGTCGACGATCACGACCGAACCGACGTGGTTGTCGCGCATCTGCCGGGCGACTGAGATCGCGCTCGCCTCGGGCGCGGCGGTGACGACGCCGGCGGTCATGATCTCGCTCAGTCGCACGCCGCGTACGCTACCGACGATGACCGCGAGGCGAACCACATCAGCCGGCGGGCAGCCGACCCCGGTCGTGCCGCTGGAGTCGGGCGCCGGGCCGGAGAACCCGCCCTGTCCCGCCTGCGGCGAGCCGCTCTTCGGCTGGATCGACGCCGAGCCCGGGCTCGCCGGCCCGGTGAGGCGCTGCGAGAGCTGCGGCCTGGGCGCGGTCGGCCGCGCGGGGGACGCCGAGGACGCCCTCGCCGCGCTCGACGGCGCTCGCGACGGCGACGCGATCAGAATTGCCAACCGCGCCGGCTTCGCCGGCTGGATCGGCGGCGCCGGCTGGGCTGGGCTGGAGCCGGGCAGCCGCTACGCCTTCACGCCGGAGTCGGTGCGCCGCCTGGTCGCCAACCGCGACCAGGTCGTGACCCGCGCGCGTTGGGCCCCCGGGCGTAGCGTCGCGCTGATGTGGCAGACGATCCTCAACGGCGTCACCTTCGGCCGCAACGTCGCCCTCGGGGCCCTGGGCCGCGCCGAAGCGGTCCCGGCCAAACGTCCCTGGCAACGCCGCCTCGACGCCGCCATCAGCGTCATCGCCGCGATTCCCGCCTTCATAGCGGCAGTTCCCTTGGAGCTGCTCGCGGCCACCGCCAGACGCGGCTCCGCCATAAAGCTTCGCGTCGGACTGCTCTAGGTGTCCTACCCACGCACCTTGTGAACAGCTGAGAGGCATCCGGGCCCTCCAAGAGGCTTGTGGTTCTGACGCCCAAGCAAGGAGGACCCGGATGGAGATCCACGGTAACGCTGCTCTCGGACCAGCGG
>Ga0070662_100000119_pt1 | contig 44121 bp, 35 predicted proteins | sample KBSC53metaG_FD_65648 | JGI IMG/M metagenome (GOLD analysis project Ga0070662, IMG submission 65648) | Corn rhizosphere microbial communities from Kellogg Biological Station, Michigan, USA - KBS C5-3 metaG | ecosystem: Host-associated > Plants > Roots > Rhizosphere > Soil ...
TGACTCGACATGGCTGGCCTCCGGCCTCGGGGCTTCATGCCCGTAAACGGTCACTTGTGGCGAACGCTCCATGTTACGCCGAGACCGGCCGGGGGTCAGCCTTCTCATATCAACTCCGTGAGACCTTTCTGCGGTATCAGGATCCAATCACTGTATTTGCGGTCGGTATGAAACACGCTCCCGCTTCACGCAGTCAACGCACTCACGCACTCACGCACCTGTTCAGCCGTTCTACCCTCCACGCCTCAGCCTCCGTATCGCGCGGCGCTCGGCGTGCACCAGGCGTTCGCGCTTGCGGGCCTCGCCGCGCTTTTCGCCGGGAAAGCGCACGTCCAGCTCCACGCCGCCCATGATCGCCACGCCGCCGATGCGCAGCACGGGCGCGTTGGGGTCCATGGGCACCTCGGCCGAGCCGCTGTGCGCGAAGCCGCCCATCAGCCCCATCCCGTTGGTCTCCACGTGCACGCCGGGCGGCGCGATGATCTCGATGCCGCCCATCATGGCGAAGCAGGTGACCTCGGTAACGCCGGGCCCGAAGCGCGCCTCGCGGAAGTCGAGCTGCACGCCGCCCATCACGGCGATCACGCTCAGCTGGCGCGGCGGCGTCCACGCGCCCTTGCGCTCGGCGGCGCCCATCACGGCCACCACCACCTGCCGGTCGGCCACCGTCCCCGCCGGCGCCGTGGCCACGGCGGTGGACGGAGACGAGGCCGATGCCGGCTCGGTGGGCAGGTCGGCCACCAGCGCGTTCAGCTCCACCAGGCTGGTGGCGGCGAACGCCTGCGTCAGGCGCTGTTCCAGCAGCTCGTCGGTCAGGTTCTCGGCCGCGTAGTGCTCGCACAGCTGGTCCACGATGCGCTGGCGGGTCTGCTCCAGCGGCACGGGCTTGGGCGTAAGGTCGCTCATGGCGGTGTTGAACGGGAACGGGCCCGGAAAGGTTTCGCGCCCGCGGCCCAACGTACCGTTTGCGGCGGGGAGCGGCAATGAACGGGCGCAGGGTGTCGCGCCCCTGCGGTGTTCACCCTATCGAAGGACGGTTGGAACCGCAGGCGTGGGGCGTGTTTGGCGCTTAGACGCCAAACCGGGCTGCGCGCGCCGTAGGGCACGATACCGCCGTGCCCAACGGCGCCGGGCCCGCGGCGGCCCGCCCCGGGTTCCGTGGCGGAGGCGATGTTCGATCGGGGGCGGTCCGCCGCGTTCCCGGCCCTCCGGGCGCGCATCCCTCACGCGGACAACCGGTTTTGTCGCACGACGGCGGGTCGTGAACAGGTGGTGGAACGGCGGGTGGAGGCGGCGGGTGGAGGCGGCGGGTTGAAACCCGCCGCTGGAAACTTCGGGAAGTCCGCCTTCGCGGACTGCACGCGGCCCTCCGGGCGAGTTGGCGATCCCGGGGCTCGAACGCTCCGCTCACCCGCGAAGCGCGGCCATTCGGCGGCGCGGAAGCCTCGCCGCGGTGCGCAAGACGTTGCGGCCGTGGGAGATGCGTGAGGGATGCGCGCCCGGAGGGCCGGGACGGCGCCGCGCGCGGCGGAGCGTCGGGATCGCCGGACGGCGGGCGCGGCGGTGGCCCGGCGCGGTTGGCAACGGCGGTATCGTTGCCTACCGCGCGCGCAGCCCGGCCCGGAGCGCAGCGGAGGGACACGCCCGACCCCTCGCCGTCATGCCCAATCTCCCGTACATCTAAATCAAGGCACGGCAACGGGTTGCGAGGTGCATGGAAGGCGAGCGGCGTGCGCGGTGTCAAAGGAGGGAGCGCGCGGCCGAATCTTAATGCAGCGAATGCAACCTTCCGCCATCGCCGTGTGTCCTACCCAGTGCGCGGCGACGGGTGGGCCCAACGGAGGAACTCGGAGATGCGGCACGGCAGGAAGATCGGCGCCGCGGCGGCGCTGGGGCTGGTGCTGGCGGCCGGCGCGCTGGCGCCCGCGGGCGAGCCCCGGCGGCTGAGCGGGCACTACACGGTGCAGTGGGAAGAGCAGTCGTTCACCCCCTGCGGCGGCGGCGAAAAGTGGTGGGTGAGCGACCCCGGGCCGCTGATGGGCCGCTACCGCGAAGTGATGAAGGAGCGCGGCTACGGCACGGTGTACGTCACCGTCCGCGCCGAGGTCACGGAGCGGGGAATGTTCGGCCACCTGGGGATGTTCCCCCGCGCCATGGCCGTGCGCGAGGTGATCGACGCCCGCGCGGCCGGCGGCCAGGACTGCCGCGAGCGCGAGGCCGAGTAGCGGCGAACGAGGTGCCGGGGTGAGTTGGGTTCCGTCGTTGGGCGGGCGCTGGAGGGTCGTCTTCCCGGCGCGGAATCCACTCCCCCGGCATCCGCCGTTACCGTACGCTCATCGTCCGCTAATCGCGCGTCCGTCACGCCGGGTGTCATCCAGTCGTTGAACCAGACGCGTCCACGCCACCGCCCACCGGGCCGGCACCTCATGCGACCGCTCCGCTCGCTCCTGCTCCTCCCCCTGCTGGCCCTGGCCGCCGCCTGCGGCGACAACGCCACCGCGCCCGCCGACCAGGACCTGCTGGGCACCTGGAGCATCGAACCCACCCCGGCGCTCCTCCCCGACGGCGGCATCCGCCAGATGACGGTGCAGTTCGGCGCCGACGGGGGCTATACGATGGAGACGGCGACCTATTCGCCGGGGGTCGGCCTGCGTCCGGTGAGCTACGGCAAGTGGGTGGGGAGCGTGAGCGCCTCGGGCGGCGCCCTCCGGTTCCACCCGGCGGGCGCCGTGTCGCTGGGCCGCTTCAGCGCCGCCGCGGGGAACGCCGGCCCCGACAGCTTCGGCTGGAGCCTGCGCCAGCCGATGACCTACCAGGTGGTGGGCAACCACCTGGTGCTGCACCTTCCCGCGCCGTCGCTGGCGCCCGTGGTGCTCACCCGCAGATAGCCGGACGGCGCGCCGGGCCGTCCCACTCAGCACCCGGCACTCGGCACTTCAGACAGCGCTCGCCGGCGGCCTCGCGGTCCGCCCGCGGGCGCTCTATCTTTGCCCCCGCAATGCAGTTCCCGGATCCACCGACACAGACAGCGTGCCGCGGACAGATGCCGGAGATCACCGAGCAGGAGCGCCTGCGCCGCCGCAGGAGCCTGGTGCTGATGCTGGTGCTGGGCGCCGCCACCATCCTGGTGGGGCTCACGCCGTCGTTCTGCACCTACGTGGAGCAGCCGCAGCGGTACTGGAAGGCGTACGCCCAGGCGCCGCGCGCCGGCAGCGACGTGCTTCCCCCGCAGGTGCCGCCCAGTGCCACCGAGATCCACACCCGCCGCGACGACCGCAGCGGCCGCCGCTGGGTGCGCTTCACCTTCGCCCCCGCCGACAGCGTCCGGGTGACCGCCGGCCTGCGCCGCCTGACCCTGAACGAGGCGCGCGCGCTGCAGATCGACGGCCCCAGCTTTTCGCCGTGGTGGACCCTCAACCAGCGCACCATGCTGGGCCGGGCCGGCGACCGCCTGGAGGCGTACCAGGTGCCCGGCTCGCCGCGCGCCTGGCTCTTCATCGACCCCGCCAGCAACGCCGGCTTCTACTGGAGCGTCGCGGAGTAGACATCATCCTTGAAAAATGCCGCATCCACCGTTCTGGCGTGGAGGATGCGGCGGTGTCATACTGGATCGTTTTCAGTTCCGCCGTGCTGGCGGGTACCTCCTTGACGTTCCGGCTTGCCAACGATGCGCCGCAACGCACTTTATGGCGGGGAAGATCCGCGCGAGCTTCCCGCCTACACCATCGCCGACGCGTCCCGGTACATCCACGTGCCGCCGGCCACGCTGCGCGCGTGGTTCCTGGGGCGTACCTATCCCAAACGCGGCGGGGTGGGCGAATTCGGCCGGGTGCTGAGCCCCGCCGGGCGGGCCGGTCCCCAGCTTTCGTTCCTGAACCTGGTGGAAGCCCACGTGCTCCGCGCCCTGCGGACCCAGCACGACGTGAAGATCTCCGCCGTGCGCGAGGCGCTGGAAACGGCCGAGAAGCGGCTCGGGCTGGAGCGGCTGCTCCTGAGCGATCAGCTGCTCACCAGCGCGGGCGAGCTGTTCATCGAGCACTACGGCGAGCTGGTGAGCCTCAGCCGTTCGGGGCAGTTCGCGATGAAGATGATGCTGCAGGCGTACCTGCGCCGGGTGGCGTGGGACGACCAGCACATCCCGCTGCGGCTGTTTCCGTTCCTCGGCGCCGCCGAGACGGCCGGTGGCTCGCTGATCGTGATCGATCCCCGCAAGTCGTTCGGCAGGCCGACGATCCATGGTTCTGGCGTGAGCACGCGAGTGCTTACCGATCGGATCGATGCGGGCGAGACGGTGGAAGAGCTCGCTCGCGACTACGATATCTCTCCCGAAAAGATCGAAGCCGCGATCCTGTTCGAGAAAGCGGCGTAAGTGCGTGGAGTTCTTTGCCGATCGCAACCTGGGCAAGGAATTTCCGCTGCGCCTGCGTGCGGCGGGTTTGACGGTGCACCTGCACGACGATCACTTCGCGCCCGACGCGGACGACGAGGAATGGGCGCCGTTGGTCAGCGGGCGCGGCTGGATCGGGCTGAGCCGCGACCGCCCGCATCCGGAGCACCGTGGTGGAGTACGACGCCGTGATGTTCGCGGGGGGACGGCTGCTGGTGATGACCGGCGGCAGCATGAAAACGGACTTGCTGGCGATCAACTTTCTCAACACGCTCGAGAAGATCGAGCGCGTGATCGCCGAGCAGCCGGCACCTTTCATCGCCATGGTGTACCGCCCCTCACCGCTGGAGAGCATTCTGAAAGGCACCCCGGCTCGGTGAAAGTGGTGCTTACGGTGGGCGAGTGGGAGCGCAAACGACGCAAGCGTTTTCCGATTCCCGGCTTGCGCGAGAGCGGCGAATGATCGAGCGCGTTCGGAGCCTCTCTCGTGCACCGGCGCCTCGTCTGCACGAATGCGGGTAGTCCGCGCAGGCGGACTTCGTGTGGTTGTTGCAGGTTGTTGCAGCGAATTTCATTTCATTCGCCCTGCATCTCCGCATCGCCTTTTCACGCCGCGGACGCGACGAAGCCCCTCTCCCGAGCCTCGGGAGAGGGGCTTCGCTCGTCAGGCCGTCAGCCGATCGTCACAGACCAGCCGCCGTCCGCAAGCGTGGGTCAGACGCCGTAGCGGATGCGGGCGTCGCGCTCCTCGGCGGCGCACTGGTTGCGCACCTGCAGCTGGTAGCGCAGGTCCAGCGGGCGCTGGCGCGACAGGTCGCGGCAATACGCGTCGTGCTGGCGCTTCCAGGCGTTGTACGCGTCGCGGTTGCTGCTTCCGTACGTCCCCGTGCGGTTGCCGTAACGATCGTAGGTGCCCGTCCGGTTGCCGTAGCGGTCGTAGGTGGTGCCGGTGCGGTTGCCGTAGCGGTCGTAGGTCACGCCGCCGTTGTAGCGCGGGTCGTACCGGCGGTCGTAGCGGTTGTTGCCGGCGCCGCAGTTGGCCACCGTGTTGTGCGGGTTGCCCCGGCCGATGCACCACCCCGGCGGCACCCGGCGCTGCAGCGTGCGGTTGCCGTTGCGCGACGAGGTGCTGTTGCGGTAGCGGCGGTCTTCCTGCCGGTGGTCGCGGCGGTCGTCCCAGCGGTCGTCATCGCGGTCACGGTCGGCCGAGCGGTTGCCGTGCACCTGGCCGCTGTTGCCGTGCGCCTCGCCGCTGCGGCCGTGGCCATTCCCGTTGCCGTGGCCCTTCTGCGCCAGCGCCGGCTGGGCGGACAGCGCGGCCGCCACCACCAGGGCCAGGGGGAAAGCGAGCTTCTTCATCTGTTACTCCTTGCTTGGCGATCTGCAACCATCGTCCTGGCTCTTTGATGAGCAAGGGCGGTGCCAAGTCACCATCCCGCAAACAGATAAGCGTCGGGCGGAGTTTTCGGATGTTTGCGGCAGATCGTAGCAGAATGTCCAACCCGCCATCGTCCCCGGGGGGTGACGCGCCACGTCCGGAGGGGGGACACCCACGCCGGATCCCGCTCTTCTGCGCCCAAGTGGCTGCGGCGGAAGAGGATCACGAATTTCACACGGAGACACGGAGACGCGGAGGAATCCTGCCGGGCTTTCTCGTGGTTCTCTGTGCCTCTCTGACCTCGGTGTCTCTGTGTGATTCGCGGGTTCGCTGCATCCGCCCGAAAGGACGTCGGGACGGGGAGGCGTATACTGTATGCGCTCCCATCTTGCCGGGGCCGGTGGACGAGGTCTACAATGGCGCGTCCTCCAACTCGAACCGTCCTTCCCCAGGCACCAGGAGCCGACCCCGATGAACCGTGCGCCGTACGCGCTGGTGCTGGCGGCGGTCGCGGCGTGCTCGCAGGCCCAGGCGCGCCCGGCCAACCGGCCCGGCACGCCCAGCCCGCAGGCCGCGCCCGCGCCACGCCCGCCCGCGAACCCCTTCCCCAGCACCTACCGCCCCTTCCCGTCCACCCCCACGCTGATCCGCGGGGGCACGGTGCTCACCGCCGCGGGGCAGGAGATCCGCAACGGGCAGGTGCTGATCGTGGACGGGAAGATCGCCGCCGTGGGCGCCACGGTGGACGCGCCCGCCGGCGTCACCGTGATCGACGCCATCGGCCGCTGGGTGACGCCGGGGGTGATCGACGACCACAGCCACCTGGGCGTGTACGCGTCCCCCGGTGTGCAGGCGCACAGCGACGGGAACGAGGCCACGCAGCCCAACACCGCCGAGGTGTGGGCCGAGCACAGCGTGTGGCCGCAGGACCCCGGCTTCGTGCGCGCGCTGGAGGGCGGCGTCACCACCATGCAGATCCTCCCCGGGAGCGCCAACCTTTTCGGCGGGCGCAGCGTGGTGCTCAAGAACGTGCCCAGCCGCACCGTGCAGGGGATGAAGTTCCCCGGCGCGCCGTACGGGCTGAAGATGGCGTGCGGCGAGAACCCCAAGCGCGTCTACGGCCAGCGCGGCGGCCCCAGCACCCGCATGGGCGAGATGGCGGCCGACCGGCAGGCGTGGATCCGCGCCGTGGCCTACCGCGACCGCTGGGCGCGCTGGGACCGCGACCACACCGGGAACCCGCCCGAGCGTGACCTGGAGCTGGAGACGCTGGTGGGGGTGCTGAACGGCGAGATCCTGGTGCACAACCACTGCTACCGGGCCGACGAGATGGCGCAGATGATCGACATGAGCCACGAGTTCGGCTACCGCATCCGCTCCTTCCACCACGGGGTGGAGGCGTACAAGGTGCGCGACCTGCTGGCCCGCGACAGCATCAGCGGCTCGCTGTGGGCCGACTGGTGGGGGTTCAAGATGGAGGCGCTCGACTTCACCCGCGCCAACCTGGCGCTGGTGCACGAGGCCGGCGTGCGCGCCATCGTGCACTCCGACGACCCCACGGGGATCCAGAAGCTGAACCAGGAGGCCGCCAAGGCGATGGAGGCCGGCCGCGAGATCGGGATCGTGATCCCCGACAGCACGGCGATCCGCTGGCTCACCGCCAACCCCGCCTGGGCGCTGGGGATCGACCGCTGGGTGGGCACGCTGGAGCCGGGGAAGAACGCCGACGTGGTGATCTGGAGCGGCAACCCGTTCAGCGTGTACACCCGCGCCGACCAGGTCTTCATCGACGGCGCGCTGATGTTCGACCGCTTCAACCCCAACCGCAGGCCCCGCACCGACTTCGAGGTGGGCCTCTTTCCCGCGGAGGCCGGCCGATGAACCGCTCGCACAGCCTGGCGGCCGCGCTGCTGCTGGCCGCCGCGCCCGCCGCGGCGCAGACCATCGCCATCACCGGCGGCACCGTCTATCCGGTCACCGGCGCGCCGATCCGCGGCGGCACGGTGCTGATCCGCGACGGGAAGATCGCCGCCGTGGGCGCCAACCTCGCCATCCCCGCCGACGCGCGGCGGATCGACGCCACCGGGAAGTGGGTCACCCCCGGCCTCTTCGAATCGTCCACCAACATGGGGCTGGTGGAGGTGGAGGCGGTGCGTGAGACCGACGACTTCGAGATCCGCGACGTGAACCCGGAGAACGGCGACCAGGTGGCGGCCGCCTTCAACGTGGCCGACGGACTCAATCCGCGCTCGATGGTGATCCCGGTCAGCCGCATCGCCGGGGTGACCACGGCGGTGAGCCGGCCCGCGGGGGGGCTGATTTCGGGGCAGGCGGTGGCCATCGACCTGGCCGGCAACCGGGTGGAAGAGATGGTGATCGCCAGCCCCGTGGCCATGTTCGCCAACCTGTCCGAGGGCTCGCGCGCCGCGGGGGGGAACGCGCGCGGCGGCCAGAGCATGCGCCTGCGCGAGGTGCTGGAGGACGCGCGCGCCTGGGCCCGCAACCGCCAAGCGTTCGAGCGCGGCGAAACGCGCGACTTCAGCGTGAGCCGGCTGGACCTGGAGGCGCTGCAGCCCGTGCTGGCCGGCCGCGAGCCGCTGGCCGTGGAGGCGCACCGCGCCAGCGACATCCAGACGGTGCTGCGCATCGGCCGCGAGTACAACCTCAAGCTGATCATCGTGGGTGGGACGGAGGCGTGGATGGTCGCGTCGGACCTGGCGCAGGCGCGGGTGGCGGTGCTGGTGAAGGTGCTGAACAACCTCCCCGGGTCGTTCGAATCGCTGGGCGCCACCTATGAGAACGCGGCGCGGCTGCGGCGGGCGGGGGTGCAGGTGGCCATCACCAGCGGCGAGACCTTCAAGGCGTACAACATCCGCCAGGAGGCCGGGAACGCCGTTGCCTACGGGCTGCCGTGGGACGAGGCGTTCCGCGCGATCACCCTGGCCCCCGCGCAGATCTTCGGCGTGGCGGACCGCTACGGGTCGCTGGAGCCGGGGAAGGTGGCCGACGTGGTGGTGTGGGACGGCGACCCGCTGGAGCTGCTCACCCGCGTCAACACCGTGATCATCCGCGGCCGCGAGATCCCGCTGGTCTCGCGCGAGACCCAGCTCCGGGACCGCTACCGCCGGCTGGACGACAACCGGGCGTATCGCCCATAGAACGGCGGGTGCGGGGGTACGGAGGTGCGGAGGTACGGAACGTCGGGCGCCCCTCGCGAGCACTTCGCGGGGGGCGCCTTTCCTTCAGATTTTTCTCCGGGATTCTCGGGAGATCCCTGCTGGTCACGAGCAAAGGCGGGTGCAGGTGATGGCGGGGTGATGCGCGCGCGGCAGTGTGTGGGCACCGAGCGCGGCCGGTCCGCGCGAAACTCGCGTCCGATCCCTCCAGGAGCCCTCCCATGCTCGACGTCCTGCTTCCGCGAGACACCTTCCGGCCGCGGCCGGCGCCCACGCGCCGCGTCGTGGCGGTGCTGGCGATGTCGCTGATCGCCTGTGCGTGCGCCGGCCGGCAGAAGGAGATCGACACGCAGACCATAGCGCTGCAGCAGGCGGCCAGCGGCGGCGTGGTGCAGGGGCTGATGCCGGGCGACCCGATGCCCGGCTCGCAGGAGGCGCGGGTGATGTGGGTCACGCGGCGCGCGCTGGGCAGCATGCGCTACCTGGCCGACAGCGTGGGGAAACAGTACGGCATCGACGTGAACAAGCCACCCGCCGCCGTGGGCACGCAGGAGTACTACGGGAACGCGGCCAGGCACCCCGAGGTGCGGCGGTACTTCGCGCAGCTCTCGCTCTACTCGGCCGACATGCGCGACCACGCCTTCGAGTGGCTGCGCCAGGGCCTGCGCAGCGACCTGCACCAGACGCGGCTGGGCGGGCCGTTCGAAGCGGGGATGTTCCGCGGCTTCGACGCCAGGATGCCCGGCTTCAAGCACGCCATGGATACCAACGCCGGCGCCGCGGCCGAGATGGTGCGCTTCCACGACTACCTGGTCTCCATCGGCGGCCGCGTGCACTACTCGCCCGAGACGCAGGACGTGCGCTTCGAGCGACTTTCCGACCTGACCCGCGCGCAGGAGATGGAGCAGCACGCCCGCGCCGCCTTCCAGGAAGCCGCCCAGTACGCCGCCCGCAGCGAGCAGGACGGCCGCCAGCAGCTGCAGGAAGCCACCCGCCTGCTGGGCGGCAGCTGATGTGCTGTAAGCTGTTGCCGTAGCTGTTGTTCACTCGCGACCACAACGACGCTGTCATCCTGAGGAGCCGCCGCGCCGCGCCGTCGTGCCACACCAGACCATGGCGGCGACGAAGGATCTACCGCATGCGTCCGAGCGACACCCAGCCTGTCGCTCGGACGTAGGCCACAGATCCTTCGGTCGCCGCCATAATCCGTTGCAGTACCACGGTTTGGCGCGGCGGCTCCCTCAGGATGACACCTCCGGGGGGAGCGGTGGGTGGAAAGGAAGACCTCGAACTCCCGTTGTGATCCTCACGTTTCGAGCGGCACGCCGGCCTCCGCGGCGAAGCGGGTGATGCTGGCGCGAAGCTCGGCGGCGGAGTTGGCGAGGGGGCGGCCGGTGGTGTCGATGATCTCCAGGCCCAGCACGTCGGCCTGGCCGCGGAGGTAGGCGGCCCAGGCGTAGGTGTCCAGCACGTCCAGCTCGGGTTGAACGCGGTTCTCCAGCAGGCGCCGGCGCCGCTCGGCGTGCCCGCAATCGATCAGCACCACGCGCGCCGAGCCGATCCCCGCCTCGCGTGCGGCGTCGACCAGGAGCTTGGGACGCACCTGGCCGTCCACCACGGTGAGCCCGGGCGCGTCGGCGGCGTGGCGGACCCACTCGCGAGCCCGGTGCGCCTGCCACGCGTCGCCCGATCCGAACCGCGCGATCATCTCCTCCACGCCCGGCACGCCCAGGTCGTCGCTGTGGTGCGCGGACAGGCCGGGGAGCTCCTTCTTCACTTCCGCCAGCAGCGTGGACTTCCCCGACCCGCACGAGCCCGTCATGAAGTAGAGCGCCCCCATCGTCATCCTCCCGAAGCCGCTTCGATCGCCGTTTCATCGCATGGCGAGCTCGTACGGGGCGACGCCATGCTCCGTTTCATGAGTGGAGGGCCCGAGGGACTTGATTGCGCCGAAACAAAGAGCAGCAGAGGAACCCGCGGCTCCTCTGCTGCTTTGGTCGTCGATCGGGGTCGGCGGACGAGGGCTGCGCGGGCGATCACCCCCCGCCGCCGCCCGCCACGCCGCCGCCGGGCACGCCGGGCTCCGTCATCTCGCGCACGTTCAGCACGCTGTCGAGCTGCTCGTCGGTGAGCAGGCCGCGGCGCTTCACCACCTCGCGCACGCTCTCGTAGTTCCTGGCCGACTCCTTCGCCACCGACGCGGCCTGGTCGTAGCCGATGTAGGCGTTGAGCGCGGTGGCGATGGCGGGGTTCTTCTCCAGCAGCTCGCGGCAGCGCTCGCGGTTGGCGCCGATGCCGTCCACCGCCTTGGTCCGGAACGCGTCGCAGGCGTTGGCCAGGATGGAGACGGACTGCAGGAAGTTGTGCGCCATCACCGGCATCATCACGTTCAGCTCGAAGTTGCCGTGCTGCCCGCCGATGGTGACGGCCACGTGGTTCCCCATCACCTGCGCGCACACCATCATCATCGCCTCGCTCAGCACCGGGTTCACCTTCCCCGGCATGATGGACGAGCCCGGCTGCACGGCGGGGAGCGTGATCTCGGCCAGCCCACTGGTGGGCCCGCTCGCCAGCCAGCGGATGTCGTTCGCGATCTTGAGCAGCGACACGGCCAGCGTGTTCAGCGCGCCACTCGCGCTGACGCAGGCGTCCTTGGCCCCCTGCGCCTCGAAGTGGTTCTCGGCCTCGCGGAACTCCAGCCCCGTCAGCTCGCCGATCTTGCGGATCGCCAGCGCGGGGAAGCCGGGGACGGCGTTGGTTCCCGTTCCGACGGCGGTGCCGCCCAGCGCCAGCTCGGCCAGTTCGTCCGACGCGTTCTTCAGCCGGCGGATGCCGTGGTCGATCTGCGATGCGTAGCCGCCGAACTCCTGGCCCAGGCGCACGGGCGTGGCGTCCATCAGGTGCGTGCGGCCGCTCTTCACCACGTCGTCGAACTCGGCGGCCTTGGCCAGCAGCGAGCCGCGCAGCCGCTCCAGCGCGGGGACCAGGTCGTGGTGGATGGCCACGCGGGCGCTCACGTGCATGGCCGTGGGGATCACGTCGTTGGAGCTCTGCCCCATGTTGACGTGGTCGTTGGGGTGCACGCGCTTCCCGCCGCCGGACAGCTGCGTGGCGCGGGTGCCGATCACCTCGTTGGCGTTCATGTTGGTGCTGGTGCCGCTCCCCGTCTGGTAGATGTCCAGCGGGAAGTGCGCGTCCAGCTCGCCGGCGATCACCTGGTCGGCGGCCCGGACGATGGCGTTCGCCGCGTCGGCGTCGAGCAGGCCCATCTCCTGGTTGGCGAGCGCGGCGGCCTTCTTGATGGTCCCCATGGCGTGGATGAACCGCCGCGGGAAGGTGATCCCGCTGATGGGGAAGTTCTCCACGGCGCGCTGCGTCTGCGCCCCGTACAGCGCGTCGGCGGGCACGCGCATCTCGCCCAGCGAGTCCTTTTCGGTGCGGAAGCCGGCGGTGTTGCTATCGCTCATGGACGTCGATCCTCGGAAGTTTGTCAGTCAACTCAGATGACGGACAGATGGCCGCGGCAAGATGGCAGGGCGAGCGGCGCGGCGAAAGTCCGGCCCTCATCCCCCCGGCCCCTCGACGCAGTCGCGCCTGAAAGCCAGGGTGAGGGCTCCGGCGGCGCGGTCCTCGCGAAATCGTACACCTCCCGCACGATCTCCGCCCGAAAACGGCCAGCGCCCGTTCCGCCTCTGCGCGGCGCCACGCATTCAGCCTCGCGATCCCGCCGATCCGCCGCGCCGGGACGTGCTTCCACGCGAATCCGCACCTTGCACACGGCGTCCAACGCCGCCACTTTCGCGGCCATGCATGCCGCCTCCACGCATCCGCCGCACGAGTTCGAGGTCGTCCGCGACCCGCTCTGGAACACCATCCGGCTCGACGCCACGGCGCTGGCGCTGATCGACACCCCCGAGTTCCAGCGCCTGCGCCACATCCGCCAGCTGGGTCTGGCCTACCTGGTCTACCCCGGCGCCACGCACACGCGGTTCGACCACGCGCTGGGCGTGTACCACCTGGCCCGCCGCGCGCTGGCCATGCTGGGCGAGCGCGGCGAACTGGAGGGGGTCGATCCGCAGGAGTGCGCGCTGGTGCCGTACGCGGGGCTGCTGCACGACGTGGGGCACTACCCCTTCAGCCACGCGCTCGAGGAGCTGGGCGGCGAGTGGGTCCCCGGCCACCACGAGGAGCTCACCGGCCGCTTCCTCTCCGCGCCGCGCATCGAGCGGGCGCTCGAGGCGGTGGCGCCGGGCGGCCGCGCGCGCGTGGAGGCGCTGGTCCGCGCGACGTCCGGCTCGCCGCTGCAGGGGCTGGTCTCGGGGAGCCTGGACCTGGACAAGCTGGAGTACCTGGTGCGCGACGCCCGCTTCTGCGGCGTGCCGTACGGAGAGGTGGACGTGGACCGGCTGCTGCACGCGCTGGTGGTGCTGCACGACCCCGAGAGCGGACGCCCGGAGATCGGCATCCACGAGAAGGGGCTGTCGGCGCTGGAGTCGATGCTCTTCGCCAAGTACCAGATGTTCCGCAACGTCTACTGGCACCACGCGGTGCGCGCGGCCACGGCGCTGTACAAGCGGCTGGTGCGCGAGGCGGTGGACGGCGCCCTGCTGGCGCCGGACGACCTGGTGGGGCTGAGCGACGAGCGCCTGCTCACCATCCTCGAGCTGCGCGCGGAGTCGTCGGAAAGCGAGCAGGCGCGGCGCATCTCCGGGCGCTGGCTGCCGGCGCTGCGCGAGCGGCGGCTTCCCAAGCGCGCGCTGGAGCTGCCGGGCGAGGCGCTGCGCGGCCTGGCGGGCGAGGAGTGGCTGGCCGGCGACCCCTCCACCCTCTTCGCGGTGGAGGCGCGGCTGGCGGAAGAGCTGGAGCTGCCCGACGGTGGCGTGTTCGTGGACTATCCCGAGAAGCCGCGGATGATGGGGCTGGACCTGCTCCTGCTGCGCCGCGACGGCACCCTGCACCGCCTGACCGACCAGGGCCGCGCCGGCCTGATCGACCTGCCGCGCCTGGCCGACGAGCTGTACTACACCGCCCGCGCCTTCCGCATCTTCACCGTGGAGCGCCGCACCATCGAGCCGGAGCGGGCACTCGCGCTGCTTTCGCTCGGCGCGGATGATCTCCGGAGGAAGATGGAGAGAGGCGAGGCGCTGCTGGGGTGAGAGGACGGATCGACTGGGGCTGTTCCCTGCCGCCGGTTCGATCCGGGGCGAATGAATTCGCTGCAACGACTACACGAAGTCCGCCTTCGCGGACTACCGGGGTCGGTGTGGCGTAGGTCGCGGTGCGCGGAGGAAGGTCCGGGGCTGGCAGGAGGGTGGTGAACGTCGGATCGGCCGGTCGGCCGGGCGTCAGCAGGAGGGGGATGATGGCGGTTCCGGTGTCGGCGAAGGCAGAGCACAGGGTCACGCGGGAGCTGATCGCGGCGGGCGCGGACGGGCCGATGACGGCGCAGCCGCTGGACGGGCTGTCGTTCGCGCGCGGTCGTGCGCTGCATCGCCTGGTGCGCGCCGGGGTGGTGCGCGAGGCGCAGGGTGGGCGCTACTGGCTGGACGGCGCGGCGTACGAGCGCTGGCGCGCCGCCCGGGTGCAGCGGGTGATGTGGGTGCTCGTGATGATGGGCGTGCTCTTCGTGGTTCTGATCGTGCTTCGGATGATGGGAAGATAGCAGCCCGATGCAGTGTCCGATTCACGGAGCCCGCTTCCGTGCGCCGTCGCGTCGGCCGCGCCACGTCCGGTAGTCCGCGAAGGCGGACTTCGTGTAGTTGTTGCAGCGAATTTATTCGCCCGAGAGCATAATCTTCCGTTGGCCCCCTTTCATCCCCGCCGCACCCGCCGTACCTTCCCTGCTCATACGTATCACCACGCCGAACCCGTGTCGCGCCACATGTTGCGGCGCGAGAGCCCCGACTGCGTCCGCGAGCAGTGAGCGAACCGATCCCCGTTCCATCCGTGCGGCTGGACGAGCCCGCCGGCGAGCACATCCTGATCGCCGAGGACGACCCCGGCGCGGCCCGCATCCTCCGCCAGATCCTGCAGCAGATCGGCTACCGGGTCACCCTGGCCGAGGACGGCAACGCCGCGCTGCGCATCCTGGACCAGGGCGAGCCGCCCGACCTGCTGCTGCTGGACTGGATGCTCCCCGGCGTGAGCGGGCTGGAGATCTGCCACCAGGCGCGCGCCCGGTGGGACCCGCTGCGCCTGCCGATCCTGATGGTGACGGCCAAGACCGACCCCGAGAGCGTGTACGCCGCCTTCGACGCCGGGGCCAACGACTACGTGGCCAAGCCCTTCCGCGGCGCCGAGCTGCGCGCGCGGATCGCGGCGCACCTGCGCACCAAGCGGCTGGTGGAGGAGCGCCGCCGCATGGAAGACCACCTGCGCGAGCGCGACCGGCTGAGCACGCTGGGGCTGCTCACCAGCGGCGTGGCGCACGACCTGAACAACCCGCTGGCCGTGATCAGCGCCCACGCCCAGATCCTCCTGCGCCGCGCCCCCGACCAGGCCACGCAGGGGCAGCTGCGCGAGATCCTGGAGGCGGTGGAACGCAGCAGGCGCATCGCGGCCGACCTGCTGGGCTTCGCGCGCAAGCACCCGGTGGAGCGCGTGCCGGTGGACGTGGGCCAGGTGCTGCGCGCCACCCTCGCGCTCCGCCGCCGCGACCACGACGCGCGCGGCATCCGCACCGCCGTGCACGTGACCCCCGGGCTCCCCCCGGTCATCGCCGACCGGCACCAGCTGGGGCAGGTGTTCCTGAACATCGTGATGAACGCCGAGCAGGCGCTGCGCGACGGCGGCAGCGCCATCACCGTGGCCGTGGACGCCGACGCCGCGCGCGAGTCGGTCTCCGTGCGCCTGGCCAACGACGGCCCGCCGATCCCGCCCGACGCGCTGCCGAACATCTTCGACCCCTTCTTCACCACCAAGGGCCGCGACGAGGGCACGGGGCTGGGCCTGGCCATCTGCCGGCGCATCGTGCAGGAGCACGGCGGCGAGATCACCGTGAAGAGCGACGGCGACGGCACCGAGTTCACCATCCGCCTTCCCGCTGCGCACGGGTGACGTCCGCCATTCCCGCTTCCTCTCGGCCCGACGGATCCCAACCGCAGGTCACGCGGAGGAATGGAGTAGAACGGAGCAACGGAGAACTTCATCGCGGTTCTCCGTTGCTCCGTTGCCCTCCGCTGCTCCGCGTGGCCCTTCCGTAGAACTCTGCCCCTGGCTCGAAACCAGAACGGGCCAGCGCCGAGCGTCGCCCGCGTCACTCCTGGTCCAGCACGCGCACCAGCACGGCGGTGATGTTGTCGCGGCCGCCGCGCTCGTTGGCGCCCATCACCAGCTCGGCCACGCGCTCGGCCAGGTCGCCGCCGCGCATCAGGATGCGGCGGAGCATGCGGTCGGTGAGCATCCCGGTGAGCCCGTCGCTGCACAGCAGCGCCACGTCGCCGGGAAGGAGCGTGCCGGAGTACACGTCGGGAAGGTCCAGCGAGTCGGCGCCCAGGGCGCGGGTCAGCACGTGGCTCAGCCGGTGGCGGCGCGCGCCTGCATCGGTCAGGCGCCCCGCGTCCACCTCGCGCTGCACCCAGGTGTGGTCGCGCGAGAGCTGCGTGAGCTCGCCGTCGCGCAGCACGTAGCACCGGCTGTCGCCGATGTGGCCCAGCCGGAAGCTGCCGTCGTCGAACAGCACCAGCGCGGTGAGGGTGGTGCCCATCCCACGCGTTTCGGGCTTGGCCAGCGAGTAGTTCAGGATGCTGTGGTGCGCCCCGTGAAAGGTCTCGGGGAGCAGTTCCTGGAACCCCTCGGGGCCCAGCTCCGCGTCCACGGCCATGCGCAGCGCCGAGCCCACCGCCTCGGTGGCGATGGCGCTGGCCACCTCGCCCGCGGCGTGCCCGCCCATCCCGTCGGCCACCAGGAACACGCCGCGCTGCGCGTCGATCACGAACGCGTCTTCGTTGTGCGCGCGCACCCGGCCCACGTCGGTGGCGCCGGCCGCCTCCCAGGTCACCTTCACGGGCGCGGCGCCTGCGCCGCGGGCGCGTCGGTGGGTGCGGGCAGGTGCTGGGGCGCGGGCGGCTGCGACATCTGCCACACGGCATAGGCGGCCAGCGCCAGCAGGATCACGATCAGCAGCGCCAGCCAGAGCGGGAAGCGGAAGCCGCGGCGCTCCTCCCTGAGAGAAACGTCCTTGGGCGGCGGCACGTAGGCGCGGCGGGCGGCCTCCACGTCGGCGCTGTCCACCTCCTGGAACACCATCTTCACCCCGCCGAAGCGCACCGTGGCGCCGTAGGGGAGCGGCGTGGGGACGTCGGGCGCCAGCTTCACCCCTTCCACGTAGGTGCCGTTGGTGCTCTCCAGGTCGGTGATCCGCCAGGCGCCCAGGTCGAACTCCAGGCGGGCGTGCCGCGCGCTCACGCTGTCGTCGTCGATCACCACCTCGCACCCGCCGGCGCGGCCGACGGTGACCACGGGCGCGGGCACGGGGATCTGCTCGCCGTAGCGCGGCCCGGCGCTCACGCCGAACGAGGCGAGCGGACCGGCCTGCGGGAGGTTGGTGGACATGACGGGTGCGGCACTCCTGCCGGAATGACGTTCTGCTGCAACGCTTTGCGAAGGGCCGCAACGTATCGCGCCTCTCCCGCGGCGGCAAGACGTTCCGCCACGCACGCGAACGCCGGGATCGTGCCGCCGTGACCGCCATCGGCCGCGGCCGGCCGTCCTCTCGCCGCGCCGCCGGATGTCTCCCGCACAGGGCGCCCGCCCGACCCGTCCGTCCTCCTTCCCGTAAACATCCGTACGGCCGCAAGCCGCTGCGGCCCAAGCGGATCGGGCGCGTGGCGCGCCGCGTGGCGGGGCAGCGGCCCGATTCCTTCATCATGCCCAGGCCCATGCCGGGGGAACGAGGATCGTTCCCGGCGGCGCGGCGCCATTTCGCCGAAACCGAACCAGGGACCGATGAACACCCACCAGATCATCAAGGCGGCGCTGGCCGGCGCGGTCGCGCTGCTGGCCGCGTGCGGCGACAGCACCGGGAGCAGCAACACGGCCACGGGCTCCGGGTCGCTCAGCTACACCTACACCGGGGCGCGCAGCGGCAGCTACAGCGCGAACGGCGAGTTCCAGCAGAACACCACGTCGTTCGTCAAGCAGCCGTTCGCGGTGGGCGTGCGCTCGCAGCAGGCGGGGCTGTCGGCCATCTCCATCGTGTCGTACCTGCCGGTCACCAGCACCACGGGCCACATGGTGCTGATCGGGATCCCGGAGCTCTCGGGGACGGGGAACATCGACCTGAGCGGCACCAGCTGCAGCAGCCTGTGCCCGCTGGCGCTGCTCCTGTTCGACACCAATCCGGATCTGGAGGAAGACGATTCGCAGCTCTTCGGCTTCACCGGCGGCAGGGTGAGCGTCACCTCCAACTCCGGCGGCCACCTGCGCGGCACCTTCAGCGGCACCGCCGAGAACTTCGCGGGCGACAGCGTGATCACCATCACCAACGGCGCCTTCGACGTCCCCATCCGCAACGAGAGCTCGCTCAACCTGGACCGCGCCGTCGCCCGGCCGGTGCGGATGATGGAGAGGCGCGCCAGGCCGGAGTAATCGCCCGGGATGGACCGGTGACGAGAAGGGAGACGCCCCGGCGGCGCCTCCCTTCTCGTCAGCTGTGCGTCTCGTCGTCCCGAGCGCGACCACCCTGCACCCGCGGCATGCTCCGGCGGCCGCAGCGCGAAGGATCGATCACGTCGGATGCGCGACCGCCCGGGTGTTTCGCGCAGACCGGCGATGGATCCTCTGGCCTGCAAGCCACCGCCCATGCCACGAAGTCGGATGACCAAGGACGGCTTCCGAGCGGAATGCACAGGGTCGACAATCAGAGCGAAAGCAGAAGCGGGAGAGGACATCGCGTCCCCTCCCGCTTCTTCACGTTTCGCCGATCGTCCCGGTCCGCCGCGCCTACCGCTGGTTCGGCGAGGGGAGCTGGATGAGCGGGGTGGCGCCGCCGCTCACCTGCGGCATCTGGCCGTTCCACTTCTTCGCCATCTCGTACTGCACCAGCGTGGGGGTGATGCTCTGGGAGAGCAGCTGGTTGGCCTGGGCCTGCGCCTGCGCCTCGGCCAGGATCGCCTTGGCCCGGCCGCTGGCGCGGATGCTGTCGCCCTGCGCGTTGTAGATGTTCTTCTGCAGCTCGTTCTGCGCGGTCAGCGCCTGCTGCTGCATCACGTTCTTGGTGTTGATGGCCGCCATCACCTCGGCCGGCGCGCGGATCTCGTTGATGGTGAACTGCTTCACCACGAACCCGTACGGGGCCAGGCGGCTGGCGATCAGCTGCTGCGTGCGGCTCACCACCTCGGCCTTCTTGGGGCCCAGCATGTCGGCGATCGGCTCGCTACCCAGCACCTCCTGCAGCGCCTGCCGGATCGCCTGCTTCACGTAGCCGTGCTGGATGTGCTCGATGTCGGTGCGGAAGGTGGTGTACAGCGCCGGCGTCTTGCTGGCGTCCAGCTCGAAGCTGAGCGACACGTCCAGCGACACCGGCTGCCCCTCCACGCTGTTCACGTTGATCTCGTCGTTCTGCGGCGAGCCCTCGCTGCCTCCGCGGGTGAGCACCAGCGTCTGCATGTAGACGGGGTACTCCTCGATCCCCGTGGTGAGCGGGTTGCGGAAGTGCAGCCCCTGCCCCAGCGGCCGCCGGTCGACCCCGCCGCCCAGCTTGTGGATCACGATGCCCACGTTCCCCGGGTTGATGTACGTGAACATCGACGGGATCAGCAGCAGCAGCACCAGCGCGCCGATCACGAAGGGGATCTTGCCGGTGATCGCGCGCAGCGGGTTGCCGCCGCCGATGCCCGGCTTGCCGGAGCGGCCGGTGGGGATCTGGATGGTGGACATACGGTGGTTGCGCTCTCCTGGAGCGTGCGGGTTTGATGCGGGGCACCGGCGCCACGGCCGTACCCCGCGTGCCCCAGCCGAACGGCCGGAGACGGGGACACTACGAGGTTCCATCGCCCGGAGATTCACTCGTAGGATGTTTGAAGATAATGACTTCGCGTCCGGAAGTCTCGTCTCGCGCGCGGCTGGCTCGGCGCGTGCCTTCGGTGGGGGTGCGCGGCATGGGCGTGCCGCGGCGGACGGACACCACCCGAACGGAGACAGGCACGATGGCTACGGCCCTGCTGATCGATACGCTGGACGAGCGCGTGGAGGCCGTGTTCGGCGCCGAGGGCGACCCGATGTGGGCGCTGGACCTGCGCGCGCTGGAGCTGCTGTGGGACGAGGAGGCGATCACCTGGGAGCGCGACGCCCGCACCTTCGAGTTCTGGCACGTGAGTGCCGCCGCCGAGGCGGTGCTCGGCTGGCCGCGCACCCGCTGGGTCGTGGAGCCCGGCTTCTGGGCCGCCACGGTGGTGCACCCGCGCGACCGCGACCGGGTGGTGGCCACGCTGGTGGCCCAGACCGCCGCCTGCCGCGACCACGAGCTCGCCTACCGCGCCCGCGCCGCCGACGGCCGCGTGGTGCGCCTGCGCGAGATCGTGAAGGTGGTCGTCGGCGATGGCGGCGCGCCTGAGTCGGTTCGCGGGGTTACGCTGGTGGAGCGCGACTGAACGTCCGAACAGGTGCGGGGGTGCGGGGGTGCGGAGGTGCGGAGGTGCGGAGGTGCGGGACGGCTGCGGGGTGAGGCGCGGCCGGAGCGTGCCCTCTCGGGCCCGCGGGAGGGGATCCCTCCGCGGGCCCGTTCGCGTGCGGTTGACAAACGCTTGCGTGATCGGCAGATGGACGGGGGAGCCCACCATCCACCGTCCGCGCGGAGCCACGATTTGGTCAGACGAACATCCACCGGGGCGCCCGCGAACCCGTCCGGGTCCGCTGTCTTTCGGGGGAAGGTGGCGCCGTGTTCCTGATCGACCGGGTGCTGCTGGTGGCGGCGCTGCTGGTGGTGCTGGGCGTGGCGGCCAGCAAGGTGTCGGCGCGCTGGGGGGTGCCGGTGCTGGTGCTGTTCGTGGCGATCGGGATGCTGGCCGGCAGCGAGGGCGTCGGCGGGATCGGCTTCGAGAACTACCGCCTGGCGCACGGCGCGGGGACCATCGCCCTGGCGGTGATCCTCTTCGACGGGGGGTTGAGGACGCCCTTCCGCTCCATCCGCCACGCCGTGGCGCCCGCGCTGTCGCTGGCCACCGTGGGCGTGCTGCTCACCGCGGCGCTCACCGGCGCGGCGGCGGCGTACATCCTGGGCGTGCCGCTGCTGAACGGGCTGCTGCTGGGGAGCATCGTGGCGTCCACCGACGCGGCGGCGGTCTTTTCGGTGCTCCGCTCCACGGGGCTGCGGCTGCCGGAGCGGCTGGGGGCCACGCTGGAGCTGGAGAGCGGCTCCAACGACCCGATGGCGGTGTTCCTCACCGTCAGCCTGCTCGAGGTGCTGCTGGGCCGGATGGAGCCGGGGCTGGGCCTGCTCGCGCTCTTCGCGCAGCACATGGCGATCGGCTCCGTGGTCGGCATCGGCCTGGGGCTGGCGACGGCGTGGGCCACCAACCGCATCCGCCTGGGCGCCGAGGGGCTGTACCCGGTGTTCGTGGCCGCCGCGGGGCTGCTGGCCTACGGGCTGGCGGCCACGCTGCACGGAAGCGGCTTCCTGGCGGTGTACCTGGCGGGGATGATGGTGGCCAGCCGCGGGGTGGTGTTCCAGCGCGGGATCCTGGTCTTCACCGACGGCGCGGCGTGGCTGGCGCAGGTGTGCATGTTCGTGCTGCTGGGGATGCTCAGCTTTCCCAGCCGGCTGATGCACGTGGCCGGGCCGGGGCTGCTGATCACCGCCGTGCTGGTCTTCGTCGCGCGCCCGCTGGCCGTCGCGCTGGCGCTGGCGCCGCTGCGCTTCGGGCCGCGCGAGATCGCGTTCGTCTCGTGGGCCGGGCTCAAGGGCGCGGTGCCGATCGTGCTGGGCACCTTTCCGCTGCTGCTGGGGCTGAAGGGCGGCGAGCCGCTCTTCGACGTGGTGTTCTTCGTGGTGCTGGTCAGCGCGCTGCTGCAGGGGTGGACGCTGGCCCCGCTGGCGCGCAAGCTGGGGCTGGAGGAGCCCGGCGCGCCCGAGCCCGCGATCACGCTGGAGATCACCTCGCTGCAGCAGGTGAACGGCGACATCGTGCAGTACACGCTGACCGAGGCGAGCCGCGTGGCCGGCCGCACCGTGCGCGAGCTGGCGCTCCCCGACGGCGCCGTGGTGGCGATGATCGCCCGCCGGAACCGCGTGGTCCCGCCGCGCGGCAGCACCCGCGTCCGCCCGGGCGACCACCTGTTCATCGTGCTGACGCCGGCCGTGCGCCCGCTGGTGGACCGCGTCTTCACCGGCCGGCTGGACCACGCGCCGCCGCTCATGCCCGACGTGGAGTTCCCCCTGCGCGGCGACACCACCGTGGGCGACGTGGAGGAGTTCTACGGCGTTTCGGTGGATGCGGACCCGGCCGAGACGCTGGAAGCGCTGCTGCGCGTCCGGCTCGGCACGCGGCTGGAGGAGGGCCGCGGCATCACCCTGGGCGCCGTGAAGCTCAAGGTGCGGCGCATCGTCGATGGCCGGGTGGAGCAGGTCGGCCTCGTGCTGACGGATGCGGAGGGCTGATCCAGATCCACTTGGATTCTGCGAAAAGCAAAACAGGGTGAGGCAATCGCCGGTCTGTTTTGTGAACGATTCAGGCGGATGTGGGATGAGCACGGCAGATACGCAGGAGCCGCCCGGCACTCGGCCGGGCGGCTCCTCTTTCCTGTGTCACGCCGATTCGGTGGGCGGCGCGTCGTTGCGCGGTGGGGGCGGGCGGTGGCTGTTGCGGGAGCCCACCCAGAACACCCAGACCATCACCAGGGTGATGAACAGCGCGATGCCGATCTGCATCGGTTCCGCGCCGTTGAACGTGCGCGCGATCCAGTCTTCCACGGGTTCCTCGTCCGGTTGCGTGTCTGATGTCCAGCCGCCCGCACGGTTGCGGACGGCGTCAGGTGGATGGACGGCCGGAGCGGGGAGGCGCGTTGGCGTAGTACGCGGGTCGCCGGGCGCCGCGCGGATCGGGCGCGGCGGCTTCGACCGGCTCGACGGATGAGGAGAGCGCCGCCAGGTCCCACCGCTCGGCGGCGAACGGCGAGGCGCCGCTCCCCGCGCGCGTCTGCGGTGCGTGCGTGGCGCGCGGAACCAGCTCGCGCGCCACGTCGCCGCGGCGGTGCGGCAGCCCGATCTCCACCGCCTCGCGCGGGCGGATGCCGGGCTCGGGGTTCGGCGGCGCGTGGTGCGCGGACAACCCCAACAGCAGCGCCATCGCCAGCTGCACCAGCATCACCGACGCAAACGCGCCCGCCCGCCCCCGCGCGTGCGGCACGGTGGCAGGCGGGCGTTTGCCGCGCGCCGGGAACGAACTGGAGATGCGGTGGGTCATCGATCCCGATAAACCACACCGCCGATCCCGGTTCCGAAAAAGCAGCTCGACGCCTGGTGTGATGAACGAACGGAGAAGACCGAAAAAGTGGCACTGCTCGCAGTTCTCCGTTCCTCCGTCCCTCCGTGAGACCCTGCAGTTGCAGTTCAGCAGAGCCAGCCATCGCGCCGATATCAGCGCACCCGCGAATCAGCCCTGCTCCTTCGGCTTCGGAGTGACCCGCGCGGGGAGCACCGCCTCGCGCCCGAACTTGCCGCGCAGCCGGTCGGTGGCGGCGGAGAGGCGGCGGTCGCGCTCGCTTTCCAGCCCCTGCGGCGGCTCGAAGAGCATGGGCTCGGCCTCGAAATCATCCCCCAGCTTCGAAACGCCCACGCCCAGCAGCCGGATGCCCCCGCGCCGCTGATTGCGGAGCTGGCGCAGCAACGTCCGAGCGACGGCGAAGATCGCGCGGTCGCTCTCCAGCGGCTCGGCCACGGTGCGGCTGGCGCTGCGGTCGGTGAAGTCGGCGTAGCGCATCTTCACCGTCACCGTCCGCGCCTTCAGCCCGTCCGCGCGCAGCGAGGCGCCGGTCTCGCCGACCAGGTACGCCAGCTTGCCTTCGATCTCGTCCTCGTCGCGTATGTCGTGCGCGAAGGTGCGTTCGTGCGAGATCGACTTCTGCGGCGCGCGCGGCGTGATCGCGCCGTCGCTGCCGATCCCGCGGCTCAGGTTGTAGAGCCAGCGGCCGCGCCCCTCGCCCACCCAGGCCACCAGCGTGGCCTCGTCGAGCGCCAGCAGGTCGCGCACGCGGGTGGCGCCGCGCCGCCGCAGCGATTCGGCGAACGCGGGGCCCACGCCGGGGATGTCCGCCAGGTCGAACCCGGCGATGAACGCCGCCTCCGCCCCCGGCGGGACCACGCAGATGCCGAACGGCTTGTTCACCCCCGCGGCCATCTTGGCCAGCGTGCGCTGCGTGGCCGCGCCGATGGAGAGCGAGATCCCCGTGCGCTCCAGCACCGCCTGCTGGATGCGGCGCGCCGTGTCTTCCAGCGCTTCGTGGTGGTACAGCTCCTCGGTGCCGGTCAGGTCCAGGTAGAACTCGTCCACGCTGGCGGCTTCCACCACCGGGCTGAACTCGTCGAGCACCGCCCGCACCTCGTGGTGCTTGCGGCTCACCATCTCGCCCGGCACGGGGACGACCATCGCCCTGGGGCAGAGCCGCACCGCCTGGCTCATCGGCATCCCCGCGTGCACCCCGAACTTGCGCGCCGCGTAGCTGGCACTGGTCACCACGCCCCGGCTGTCGGCGCGGCCGCCCACCAGCAGCAGCTCGGCCTTCCCCGCGCCGTCGGGGTCGGCCAGTATGGCGCAGCGCACGAAATAGCTGTCGCAGTCCGCCAGCAGGATGCGGCGGGGGCGCTCGGACGTGCCGGTGGGGAACGGGGTTCCGGTTTCCATTCGGTATGCAAGCTACAGCGGCCTTCGCCCGCGCGGTATCGGCACGGCGTTCACTTGTGCACCATGATGGTGCAGTCCCCTCCCGTCCTGTGCAACGACGCTCGTCCGGCGGATTCGTGATCATTGCTCCCGTGTCCCCGCGCTGGCATGTTCGGAGCGGGCGGCGCACTCCGTTCACCCACGTCCGGGTTGGGCCGTCCGGGTGACGATGATTCCAGGAGGGTGAGGACAATGACGATCACCTACACGCTGGACCGTGCGGCAGGGCGGATGTACACCCGGGCCGAGGGGATGCTGACGCTCCCCGAGCTCGAGGCGCACCTGGACGTGGAGGAGCGCGACCGCGCCCTGGGCTACGGCGAGCTGTTCGACGCGCGCGGCGCCCGCACCGACCTGAGCGCCGACGGGGTGCGCCGGCTGGTGGAGCGGGCGCGGCAAGCGCACGCCGGCGGCCTGGTGGTGGGGCCTACCGCCATCGTGGCCGACAACGACGTGGTGTACGGGATGGCCAGGATGTACGCCATGCTCGGCGAGTTCGTGCACGCGCCGGTGGAGGTGTTCCGCGAGGTGGAGCCGGCGCTGGCGTGGCTGGACGACTTCATGCGCGGGACGGAGCCCGCCGGCGCGGTGCCCACGCCGGCTTCGTGAAGGGCCGATCCGGGAAAGGCGAACGGATGTTCAGCGAGACGGCGGAGCTGTACGACCGGTTCTATTGGTGGAAGGACTACGACGCCGAGGCGGCGCGGCTGCGCGAGCTGATCGTGGCGGCGGGCGGGCCGGGCGGCGGGACGCTGCTGGACGTGGCGTGCGGCACCGGCAAGCATGCGGAAGCACTCGCCGCGCATTATGCCGTCGAGGGGATGGACCTGGACCCCGTGCTCCTCGAGTGCGCGCGCCGGCGCCTCCCCGATCTGCCGCTGCACCACGGCGACATGCGCGATTTCGGCCTGGGGCGCGCCTACCACGTGGTCACCTGCCTGTTCAGCTCCATCGGCTACACGCGCACGCGGGAGGGGCTGCACGCCGCGGTCGCGTCGATGGCGCGGCACCTGGCGCCCGGCGGCGCGCTGGCGGTGGAGCCGTGGTTCGCGCCGGGCCAGTTCATCCCCAACCACGTGCACCTGCTCACCCACGAGGAGCCGGACCTCAAGCTGGTGCGGATGACGCACGGCCGGATCGAGGGAGCCGTCTCCATCCTCGACTTCGAGTACCTGGTCGGGCAGGCGGACGGGATCACCCGCGCGCACGAGCGGCACGAGCTGGGGCTGTTCACGCACGACGAGATGCTCGCCGCCTTCGAAGCCGCGGGCCTGCGAACGACCTTCGATCCGCAGGGGCTGATGGGCCGCGGGCTGTACATCGCCCTGCGCTGAGGCGGCGGAATCCAGACCGATTCTACTGAGAGCCCTATCCGCAGTGCCGGCGAACCGGGCACGAAGGTTCGGGTCAGGCGACGTCCAACTTTCTGGCGCCACACACATCGTATGCCGGAGATGATCGGTCCGATTCTGCTAGCGCTGATGCGGAGGATGTCGCGCGGTGGCGGTGTTCTGGCGGAGGGTTGACCTCAGTCCAATTTGTCCCGAAACTTCGCCCGTTCACGTCGTCTGGTGCGGCAGGTGCGAGGGCGGGGATACCTTCAAGCGGCCGTGCCGGGCGGCGTGGACACCGGGTGAGTGGGAACGCGGAGCGTCGGGGCGAGCAATCGTCCCGGCGCTTCGTGTTTTGAGGGAAGATGCGCACATCGAGACAAACCCCTCCCGGTGTCATCCTGAGGAGCCGCCGCGCTACACCGTCGTACGCACGAAACCATGGCGGCGACGAAGGATCTATGGCATGGGTCCGAGCGACACGCGGCTGATCGCTCGAAGGCCGCGTACAGATCCTTCGGTCGCCGCCGCAACTCTTTGCCGTACCCCCTCAGGATGACATTAGGGAGATGCCGTGCAACGCACGAAAACGAGCCGGGCCGGCATCGCTGCCGGCCCGGCTCGTCTGCGTGGTCTCAATCGGTCAGACGCGGAAGCGCTCGGTCACCTGGTGCATGTGCGTGGCCATCTCGGCCAGGCTCTGGCTGGCGTCGGCCAGCTCCTCCATGGCGGCGCCCTGCTCCTGCGCGGCCGCGGCGGTCTGCTCGGTGCGGGCGCGGGTGTTTTGGGCGATCTCCTGCACGTGGCGCATCGACGCCAGCAGCTCGTCCATCACCCCCGCCTGCGCCTCCACCTCGCCGTGGATGCGCTCGATCGCCTCCACCGCGCGGCGCAGGCCGTCCACCATGCTGGCCAGCGCCGTCTGGCCCTCGCGGCTGGCCTCGCCCACGCCGGCCAGGCGCCGGTCGGCCATCTCCAGCTGCTCGCGCACCCGGGCGATCGCCTCGCGCGTCTGCCCCACCGTCTCGTCCACGCGCAGCGCCGAGCTGGCACTTTCGCCGGCCAGCTTGCGCACCTCGTCGGCGACGACCGCGAAGCCGCGGCCCTGCTCGCCCGCGCGCGCGGCCTCGATCGCCGCGTTCAGCGCCAGCAGGTTGGTCTGCTCCGCGATCCCGCTGATGGCGCCCACGAACGAGCCGATCCGCTCTCCCGCGCCGTGCAGCGCGTCTACCGCGGCGGCGGCCTGGCGGTAGCCGTCGCCGATCTCCACCAGCAGGGTGCCGCCGTGGGCGATGCGGCCCACGTGCGTGTCGGTGTCGGCGGCCAGGCGGCGCGCGTCGTCGGCCGCGGTGCCGGCCTGCTGGCGCACCACCCGGTTCTGCGCGGCCAGCCGCTCCATCGCCTCGCCGCCGCGCGTCACCAGCCGCACCTCGCGGTCCACCTCGCCGGCCGCGTCGCTGGCGATGTTCCCCACCTCCACCGCGCTCGCCTGCACCTCTTCGGCGGTGGCCGACAGCTCCTCGGCCAGCGCGGCCAGGGAGCGCGCCTGCCCCTGCACCTCGCGGATCACCGTGCCCACCGAGCCGCCCACGCGGTTCACCGCCGCGGCCAGGAAGTCCATCTGGTCGCGCTCGCCGGCCGGCACCTCCACGCGAAAGTCGCCGTCCTCCACCTGCGCCAGCGCGTCGCGCACCTGCCGCAGCCGCCGCGTGTAGTGCGTGGGCGCCAGCATGGTGGCCGCCAGGACGCTGACGACGACCGCCGTCTCCAGCGCCAGCATCGGCCAGGGCAGGTGCATCCCCGGGTTGGCCCAGAGCCCCACCAGCCGCGCGGCGGGGTAGAGGACGGCCGTCGCGGCGGTGCTGCTCCAGCCGGCCTTCGGCACCCCCAGCGAGGTGGACGAGAAGAGGGCGGCGTAGTAGGGGATCATCAGCATCCCGTACGGCCCGTGCGCGGCGGTGAAGCCGAACAGCACCAGGTGGTCCACCACCAGGCTGGCCCAGAACTGCCACGGCCGCCACAGGTTGCGCCTCAGCGCCAGGTGGAAGAGCCCGTTCACCAGCGCGATCCCCCCGCCCAGCGCCAGCGTGGCGCTCTGGCTGATGGTGAGCACGCCCACGCGGGAGAGCAGCCACACCAGCGGCACGGCGCCCACGATCAGCACCCAGCGCACCCACACCTCGTCCTGCGTCTTGGCGCGCAGGATGTGCCGGTGCTCGGCCTCGAGCCGCGACCCGTGCGCCACCGCGGGGACGGCGGCCTCGTGGTCGTGCGGCGCGGGTGTTTCGGGTGCGGGCGCGGGGGGCTGCGCGGGCGTGCGCCACCGCGAGCCGGGGCGGCGCTGCGGGGCGGAAAGGGCGGTGCTCACGGAAGCTATCTTTCGAGACGGGAAGATGCGGACCGGCACGGGTCCAGACCGCGAAAGCTGCCCGCCCGGATGGAAGCCCGGCGGGCGCTCACAAAGCGCCAGCGGCGGATCAGAGGCGCTAGGAGGTGACGTTTGGATTGCTGTGGGAAGAAAGATCGCCCATCAACTTCGTGTCGTCAAGAGTGAGCGTAATTCTTTGGCACCCACACGATCCAGTGTAGCAGACCCACCATTTTTCCAAAGCTGAACCATTGTCCGAAGATGCCTCGCGTCCCCCCGCTGTTCCTGTGACGGCCCCTTCCGTATCCCTCGCTTCCGTGTATGCGAAGGGCTCCATTTTGGTCTCACGGAGGAACGGAGGAATGGAGGAACGGAAAAAACGGAGGAACCGCGCGGTACTCGGTTCCTCCGTTCTTCCGATCCTCCGTGAGACACCCCGCGGTTGCCGTTCAGCCACGCCGGCGGCCGAGCGGGAGCGGGGTCACGAGGGATAGAACTGCAGCGTCCACTCCGAGCCGGTGTTGAAGCCCGGCAACCGCCGCGGGTTGAACACGCTGGTGCTGGTGATCACCCCGCCGCGCATGTCGGCCGGGCCGTCGACGATACGCAGGTGGCAGCCGGCCAGCACCAGGCCGGCCTGCGGCACGTCGTTGCTGATCAGGGTGCAGGCGCCCTTCGCGGTGAAGCTCCCCTCGGGGGTGTCGAAGCGGGCGTAGAACAGCTGCGGCAGCCCCGGGGGGAAGGTGGGGTTGGTGATCTGCGCGCACGCCGTCGCCCGGCCGATCCGCCGGATGCTGTTGTTCACCACCCGGCCGGATGACGCGGCGTTCGCTTCGCTCCACAGCGACGCGCCCAGGAAGACGTTGGCCGTGAAGCCCGCGTCGGCGCACAGCTCGCGCTCGGGCGGAAAGTCGGCGTCCTCGATGCTGCGGAAGCGGATGACGGTGGGCTCGCCGCCCAGCTGCGGCGCGTCCTGCACCACGTCGGCGCGGGCGCCGGTGAGCGCCACGTCGCGGGTGGCGCGGTCGTGGTCGCTGCCGGCGGGGCCGTCGGCGCAGGCGGCGGCGAAGGCCAGCAGGGCCAGGGCGGCAAGGGAACGGTGGATCATCGGCACGGTCTCTCCTGTGGGTGGTTGTGGGATGGTTCGATTCAAAGACGGATCAGCTGCGCGCCGTAGTGGACGTTGGCGCCCACGGCGGCGATCAGCACCAGGTCGCCGCCGCCCAGCTTCACCACGCCGGCTTCCAGGTCTTCGGCCAGCAGGATCAGCATCCCCGCCGCCGAGGTGTTGCCGTAGCGGTCCACGTTGCACGCCACCCGGTCGGCCGGGAGCCCGGCGCCGCGGACGTAGTGGTCCATCAGCCGCTTGTTGGGCTGGTGGAAGTAGTAGCGCCGCACCTGGTCGCGCAGCTCGGGGCGTTCCTCCAGCACCGCGTCCAGGCAGGCGTTCATGTACATCGGGTACGACCTGGCCACGAGGTGGCCGTCCACCACGAACGCGGCGTCGGCGGGGTTGGTCTCGTGGCCCATGCGGCTCTCCAGCCCGCCCGCGCGGCGGACCACCAGCTGCAGGTAGTCGTTGCCGCTCATCGACTTGAGGATCCCCTCGCCGGGGCGGCCGTCGCCGCGCAGGATCACCGCGCCCGCCCCGTCGCCGAACACGTAGGCGCCGAACGCCGCGGGAAGGCGCTTGCGCCCGGCGCCGCTGTCCACGTCGCCCGTCCACACCTCGCGGTCCACCAGTGCGCTGGTGAAGGCGCTCCCCACGATCGCGGCGGTGTGGATCGCCCCGCTGCGGATCATCTTGTAGACCATGTCGATGATGTACGGCGTGCCGCCGCAGCCGTCGTCGATCATCAGCGCGTAGGCGTCGGGGCGGCACCCCAGGCGGCGGTGTACCTCCATCGCGTCGTAGCTGAAGTTCACGCGGTCGGGGGTGCAGGTGACCACGAACACCGCGTCGATCTCGCTCCCCTCGATCCCCGCCATCCCGATCGCCCCGCGCAGCGCCGCCTCGCACATGTCGGTGTTGCACACGGGCTCGCCGGCGGTGGCGGGCGGCGCCACGGTCACCCCCGCCTGCGGGTCGAGCTCCCACAGGAAGCGCCGCTCGCGGATCTGCGTCTTCTCGGCGATCCAGTCGGCCGACCAGCCGGGGATGGCCTGGGTGATGTGCGCGTTGTTCACGGCCCGGGGCGGCACGTACGCGCCCGCGCCGATCACGCGGACCGCCCGCGTGCCGAATGCGTTGGTGATCTGGATCATTGTTGGACCTTGCCAGGGGTGGAGCTGTGGGGCTTATGAGAGGAGGAGCCGCGGGGATTGGATGGAGGGATGGGGCCCGTACCGATTCCGCCCTGCCGTCGCCGCCTCTCATAATATGTCGGCAGATATTTGTTGTTGCAAGCCCCATGTCACAACTGCCACACTTTTGCTCCTGGAGCGCGCGCGTGTCCACGGATGTGCGCGTCCCGGCTTACATTTAAGTGTTTCGGCCAGTGTGTGAACCGATCACCCCGTACATCTTCCCGCCGGTCGCTCACCTGGAGGTATGGATTGCACATCGCCAGCGTGAGGGCAAAATGCGAGCGGGAAAATGTGGGCTCCTCGTTCTGCCGCGCAGGTGCTACAAGAATCGGAGGGATCTGATGCAGGGGTCCAGGATGCGGGGACGGACCGATGATGCGAGGGGAGGTGGCGGAAATATGCGGGTGAACTCGCCGCTACGACTGCGCCCTGTCCCCCTCCGCGGACATCGACGGCGATCCCCTCGTGAACCTGCTTCCGCTCAGCCGCCGACGCTGCCGAACGGCAACTGCGGAGGGTGAGATTCCCCCGCGCGTCCCGATCAACCGCTCCAACGTTGGAGAATCTCGTCCTGAACGGTCGCGAGCACCGGGTTTGCGAAGGCGGACCGCACGGCGAGGGGAATCGCGGACCCGGCGGAGGGAATCGGATGGCGACGCAGGCGGTGCGGGAGACGGAGGAGCGGAGCGTGTGGGTGGTGTTCAGCGGGCTGCTGCTGGTGATGCTGCTGGCCTCGCTCGACTCCACCATCGTGGCCACGGCGCTGCCGACGATCGTGGGCGAGCTGGGCGGGATCGGCCACCTGAGCTGGGTGGTGACGGCGTACCTGCTGGCGCAGACGGTGGTCACCCCGCTCTACGGCAAGCTGGGCGACCTGTACGGGCGCAAGCGCGTCCTCCAATCCGCGGTCGTCATCTTCCTGCTGGGTTCCGTCCTGTGCGGGATGGCGCGCTCGCTGGAGACGCTCATCCTCTTCCGCGCGCTGCAGGGGCTGGGGGGCGGCGGGCTGATGGTGAGCTCGATGGCCGCCGTGGGCGACGTGATCCCGCCGCGCGAGCGCGGGCGCTACCAGGGGATCTTCGGCGCGGTGTTCGGGCTGTCCAGCGTGGCGGGGCCGCTGATCGGCGGGTTCTTCACCACCAACCTGACCTGGCGCTGGATCTTCTACATCAACCTGCCGCTGGGCGTGGCGGCCATGCTGGTGCTGGGCGCCACCCTTCCCGCCAACCCCGAGCGCCGCAAGCACCGCATCGACTACGCGGGCGCCGCCGCGCTCGCCGCCGCCCTGGCCGGGGTGATCCTGCTCACCGACCTGGGCGGGGCGACCTTCCCCTGGGCCTCGCCGCAGATCGTCGGGATGGGGGTGGCGAGCGTGGTCTCCCTGGCCCTCTTCCTGTGGATCGAGGGGCGCGCGGCCGAGCCGGTGCTGCCGCTGCGGCTCTTCCGCAACCGCATCTTCACCGTCAGCAGCCTGGTGGGGGTGGTGGTCGGCTTCGCGATGTTCGGCTCCATCACCTTCCTCCCGCTCTTTTTGCAGACGGTGAAGGGGTCCAGCCCCACCGACTCCGGCCTGCAGCTGCTGCCGGTGATGGGCGGGATGCTGGTGACCTCGATCGTGTCGGGGCAGCTGATCTCGAAGTGGGGGCGCTACCGCATGTTCCCGATCGTGGGGACGGCGGTGATGAGCGCCGGCCTCTTCCTCCTCTCGCGGATGCGCGTGGAGACGAGCCTGGTCACCGCGTCGCTGTACATGCTGGTGGTGGGCCTGGGATTGGGGATGGTGATGCAGGTGCTGGTGCTGGCGGTGCAGAACTCGGTGGACTACGAAGACCTGGGCGTGGCGACGAGCGGGGCCACCCTCTTCCGTTCCATCGGCGGGTCGCTGGGGACGGCGGTGCTGGGCGCCGTCTTCGCGGCGCGGCTCACCGCCGCGCTGTCGAAGGTGGCGCCGGGCGGCGCCGGCGCGGTGCTGGGCGGCGGGGGGATGGACCCGTCCGCCATCCGGCGGCTGCCGCCCGCGGCGCGCGGCGTGTTCCTGGACGCCTTCACCCACTCGCTGGACTACGTGTTCCTGGTGGCCGCGGGCGTGGCCGTCGCGGCGTTCCTGATCAGCTGGTTCCTGGAAGAGCGGACGCTGCGTGGGGCGGTGGGCGCCGAAGCCGCCGGCGTGGGCGAGACCATGATGATGCCGCAGAACGACGAGCCGTGGCCGCCCTTTGCCCGCGCGCTCTGGTCGCTGCTGCACCGCGACGGCAAGGTGCGGGTGATCGAGAAGGTGGCCGCGCTGGCGGGGGTGACGCTGAGCCCTGCCGCCTGCTGGACGCTGGCGCGCCTGGGCCAGGGCCGCGACGCCGACCCCGAGCGCGTGGGCCGCGAGTTCCGCATCGACCCCGAGAAGCTGCGCGCCGCGCTGGCCGAGCTGGAGCAGCGCGGCATGGTCAGCGCGGGGACGCTGACGCCCACGGGCACCGAGACGCTCGCGAAGCTGACGGAAGCCGGCCGCCAGTGGCTCTGCTCTCTCGTGGAGGGCTGGGACCCCGAGCACCACGCCAACCTCGCCGAGATGCTCAACCGCGTCGCCAGCGAGGTGGTCGCCGGCAGGGTGTGAGCGCACCGGGAGACCGGTCGCGCGGCGGGTGACGATGATCCGATCCACGGACGAGAACGCGACGGCAGCCGCGGGGATGCTCTCCCGCGGCTGCCGTCGTTGGCCGATCGGTTCGCGTCAGCCCCCGCGTCAGCGCTTGTGATGGGTGGTGGTGGTCGACTTCGCCACAGTGTGGGTGTGCGCGGCGGCGCGATGGGTGTGCGCGGCCCCCGCGGCGGCCATGTGCTCGTTCGACACCACGGTGCCGTTGCTGGCATCGACCGTCACGTGCTGCGTGCCGCTCTGGCCGGGCACGGTCAGGACGTAGACGTAGACCCGCTTGCCGTTCACGTGGGTGAGCCGGTGGGACCGCACCCGGCCGTGCGCCACCGCCCCCAGCGCCGCCCGGCGCGCGCGCGACTCGCTTACGTGCGTGCTGGCGTGGGTGTTCGCGTGGGTGGTGGCGTGCGTGGTGGTGGCGGCGTGGTGCGGCGCCGCGGTGTTGTGCGCCTGCGAGGTGGCGGCGTGCTCCGCCGCCGGCTGGCCGTGCGGCGCGCTGGTCTGCGCCGCGCCGGCGGCGGCCATGCCGAAGGTGAGCGCCGTTGCGATGGCTGCCGCCGCTGCGATCTGCTTCATCCTGCCTCCCGCGGTTTCGGGGCGCCCGGGCACACGGCTCCGGGCGACGTGATTCGTCCGGGCGGGCGGTGGGGACGCCGCTCCACCGGCCACGATGCGGCCGGCGGATGCAAGGTACCGCGCGCAGCTTACGGCAGAATGACTTACACGAAGCTGTCAGCGCGCGGCGCCCGCGCACGCGTCCGGGGAGCGCCGCTGGTGCGAAACGTGAATGTGGCGCTACACTGACGGCACACCCCGGTGGCTGACCCACCCTGCGCACCGGGCCAGAACGCGGGCCGCACGGATCGAGACGCTCGGTTCGCGCGGCCGCGTCATCTCGCAACGCTCGTCCGCAGGATCTATGGGCTCATCCCCAGGCCGCGCCTGCAGACGGGCGCGGGCCCGGCTCTCGGCGATCCTCCTTGGCGTGGCGCTGACGGTGCCGGCGGCGGGCGCGGCGCAGCAGCGCGTCACCCTCGAGCAGGCGCGCGCGGCGGCGCTGGCCAACGGCACCCGCGTGGCCCTGGCCGCGGCCGACGAGGCGGCGGCGCGGGCGGACCTGCTCACCGCGCGCGCCTTTCCCAACCCCACCGTCGCGGCGGACTACTCCAAGTCCGCCCCCCAATATCATTTGACGGCCGACCAGCCGCTGGAGTTCCCCTGGCTGCGCGGCGCACGCATCCGCGCGGCGCGGGCGGGGGCGCTGGGCGCGGGCTACCGGCTGGAGCTGGAGCGCGCGGCGGTGCGCTTCGCGGTGGACAGCGCGTACGTGCAGGCGGCGGCGGCGCGCGAGCTGTACCTCCTGTCCGCGCGCACCGAGCGCGAGGGCGACGAGCTGGTGCGCATCGCCCGCACCCGCCAGCAGGCCGGCGACGCCAGCGAGCTGGACGTGGAGCTGGCCCTGGTGGCGCAGGGCGGCCTGCAGGGCGCCGCGCTGGCCGATTCGCTCGCCGCCGTGGCCGCGCTCCTAGACCTGCAGGCGCTGATGGGGATCCCGTCCGCGCATCCGGCCATCGTCCTGGCCGACTCGCTGGCCTCGCTGCCGGCGCTGGCGCCCCGCGTCACCGCTGACGCCGGGGCGCTGCCGCTGCGCGTGGCCGCCGCGCAGGCCGACGTGCAGGCGCGCACCGCGTCCGTCGCCGTGGAGCGCGCCAACCGCTGGGCCGCGCCCTCCGTCACCGCCGGCGTGGAATGGCACGACCCCACGGGCGGCGAGCCGGGATACCTCCCCACCTTTGGCGTCGCCATCCCCCTGCCGCTGTGGGACCGCAACCGCGGGCCGCTCGCCGCGGCGCAGGCGGGGCTGCAGCGCGCGCAGGCCGAGTTGCTGGCCGCCCAGCGCGAGGGCGCCGCGGCGCTCGCCGCCGCCGAACGTGCCCGCGCCGCGGCCGCGCTCAGCGTCGAGCGCGGCCGCGCGCTGCTAGCACATGCCAACCGCGTGGTCGAGTTGTCGACGCAGGGCTACCGGGAAGGAGCGTTCCCCATCACCACCGTGATCGACGCGCGCCGCGCCGCACGCGACGTGCTGCGGCAGTACGTGCAGGACCTGGCCGCCCTGCGCGGCGCCGAGAGCGCCGCCGCGCTGGCCCGCACCGTGGGGAGCGCGCAATGACGGCATTTCGCTCGCGCGGACCCGGCGACCCGTCCCACCATCGGTGGACGATGAAAGCGCACAACACCTTGCATGTCATCCTGAGGCCGGCCGCCACCGCCTTTCCGCCACGAGGATGCCGGCAGGCCGAGGGATCTATCGTCAGTCGAGGCGAGACCGCCGGCCGGAGCGCGCACGTTGGCGATAGATCCTTCGGGCTGCGGCCGTCCGTTCATTCCGAATCGATGCGTGGTCGCCCTCAGGATGACATCGCGAGGGGTCGTAGCGACGGGAGACCCCACGCATGGCCGACCGTCCGGCGGGTGATGCGGGTGATGGCGATGGGGATGGCTCTGCTGGTGGTGGCGGCGTGCAAGAAGGGCGGCGGCGAAGAGGGCGGCGACGAGGCCGAGGTGACGCCCGAGGTGGTGGCGCAGACCGCGGTGGCGCAGGTCGAGAGCTTCGCCGTCACCGTCACCGCGCTGGGGCTGGTGGACGCGGCGCCGGGGCACGTGGCCGAGCTCGCCGCGCCCGCCCAGGCGCGGGTGACCCGCATCTACGTCGCCACGGGCCAGGCGGTGAGCCGGGGCCAGCCGCTGGTGGCGCTCGACCAGACCGTGTTCGCCGCCGAGGTCCGGCGCACCGACGTGGCCCGCGTGACCGCGCAGCAGGCGTACGAGCGCGCGCGCCGGCTGGCCGACGCGGGCATACTTCCGCGCAAGGACGCCGAGACCGCCGCCGCCGCGCTGGCCGACGCGAACGCCGCGGCCATCGCCGCGCGCAACACGGCCGGCCAGGCTACCCTCCGCTCGCCGATCCCCGGCATCGTGGCCGCCGTCAACGCGCGGCTGAACGCGCAGGCCGACCCCGCCACCACGCTGGTGCAGGTGGTGGACCCCAGCGGGCTGGAGATCCACCTCTCGGTGCCGCCCGACCAGGCCGGCCGCATCCAGCCGCGCCAGCCAGTGCACCTGAGCGTGGGGCGCGCGGCCGGCGGCGCCGCGCTGGGCGAGGGCGTGGTGACGGGGATCGGCGCGGTGATCGACACCGCCAACGGCAGCGTGGACGTGCGCGCCGCCCTCACCCGCCCCGCCGGGCGGCTGTTCGTGGGGCAGGACGTGTTCGCCACCATCGACGTGGCCCGGCAGGCGAACGTGGTCACCGTCCCCGCCGCGGCCGTGGTCCCCGCGGAAGACGGCCAGCAGGTGTTCGTGGTGGACGCCCGGGGGGTCGCCCACGCCACCCCCGTCACCGTGGGCGAGCGGCGCGAGGAGGTGGTGGCGATCACCCGGGGGCTCCGCGGCGGCGAGACCGTGGTGGCGCAGGGCGCCTACGGCGTGCAGGACGGCGCCCACGTCCGCGCCGCGGCGGCGGCACCCGCGGCGGCGGAGAAGCCATGAAGCTGGTGGACACGCTGGCCGCGCAACGGCGGTTCATCTACCTGGCGGTGGCGCTGCTGAGCGTGGCGGGGATCTGGGCGGCCACGCGGCTCCCATCGGCCATCTATCCGGAGCTGACCTTCCCGCGCATCGCAGTGATCGCGCAGGGGTCGGCGCTCAACGCGCAGCAGGTGGTGTTCGCCATCACCCGCCCGCTGGAAGAGGCGGTGAGCAACGTCCCCGGCGTGCAGCGCGTGCGCAGCCGCTCCATCCGCGGCAGCGTGGAGATCTCGGTCGATTTCGCGCCGCGCACCGACATGGCGCAGGCGCTGCAGCTCGCGCAGGCCCGCGTCAACCAGGTGCAGGGGGAGTTGCCGGCCGGCGTCAGCGTGCTGGTGGAGCGGCTGACGCCCACCGTCTTCCCCATCCTCAGCTACAACCTGACCGGCGGCAGCACCACGGACCTGTACGACGCCGGCGTCTATCAGATCCGCCCCGTCATCTCCCGCATCCCCGGGGTCAGCCGGGTGGAGGTGCAGGGGAGCGACGTGCGCGAGCTGGAGGTGATCGCCGACCCGGTGCGGATGACCACGCTCGGCCTGAGCTACACGGAGCTTGCGGACGCGATCCGGGCCGGCGTCCAGCCCGCCGCCGTGGGCCGCGAGACGCAGGATTACCAGCAATATCTCGTCGTGACCGACCTGGAGGCGCACACGGCGGAGGACGTGGCCAACGTGGTGGTGCGCCCCGGCACGCGCGTGCGCGACGTGGCCACGGTGCAGATGGGGACCGAGGACCACGTGGCGCTCGTCGCGGGGGACGGGAAGCCGGCGGCGCTGATCAACATCTCGCGGCAGGTGGGCGGCAACACCGTGGCGATCGCCGACAGCGTGGCCAAGGAGATGGCCGCGCTGCAGCGCACCCTCCCGGGCGGGATGAAGCTGAAGCCGGTGTACGACCAGGCCGTGCTGGTGAACGAGGCGGTGGGCTCGGTGCGCGACGCGATGATCGTGGGCGCCGTCCTGGCGGTGCTCATCCTTCTCCTCTTCCTGCGCCACGGCCGCATCACCGCCATCAGCGCCGCGTCCATCCCCCTCACCATGGCCATCAGCGTGCTGGGGATGTGGCTGCTGGGGCAGACCTTCAACCTGATGACGCTGGGCGGGATGGCCATCGCCATCGGCCTGGTGATCGACGACAGCGTGGTGGTGACCGAGAACATCGCCCGCCACGTCGCCTTCACCCCCGACCGGCGCGCGGCGATCCGCGAGGCGGTGGACGAGCTGATCTGGCCGGTCACCACGTCCACGCTCACGACCGTGGTCGTCTTCCTCCCGCTCGGCCTGCTGGAGGGGGTGGTCGGCCAGTTCTTCAAGGCGCTCTCCATCACCCTGTCGCTGGCGGTGCTGGTCTCCCTCGCCCTCGCCCTGACCATCATCCCCCTGCTGGCCGACCAGCTGATCCGCGAGGGCGAGACGGACGACGCGGACGAGGTGGTGCGCCCCGGCCTCCGCGGCATCCCCGCGCGCATCGGCCGCGGGCTGCACCGGCTGACGGACGGCTACGAGCGCACGCTGACAAGGCTGCTGCGGCACCCGCGGCGGCTCTTCCTGGTGGCCGTGCTCCTGGTGGTCGCGGGGTACCTGGCGCAGAAGTTCGTCGGCACCGGGTTCCTCCCCGAGATGGACGAGGGCGCCTTCGTGCTCGACTACTTCACGCCCGGCGGAACGGACCTGGAGGAGACCGACCGGCAGCTGCACGTGGCCGAGCGCATCCTGATGCAGACGCCCGAGGTGGAGGGGATCAGCCGGCGGACGGGCGCGGAGCTGGGGCTGTTCGCGACGGAGCAGAACGTGGGCGACATGGTGGTCCGGCTGAAGGCGCCCAGCCAGCGCGGCCGCAGCTCGTTCGAGGTGATCGACGAGGTGCGCGGGAAGATCGAGACGCAGCTGCCGCGGCTGAACATCGAGTTCGTGCAGATCCTTTCCGACGTGATCAACGACCTGGCCGGCAGCGCCAGCCCCGTGGAGATCAAGCTCTTCGGCGACGACCTGGGCCGGATGGAGGCGTACGCGAAGACGATCACGACGCCGATGGAGAAGGTGGACGGGCTGGTGGACCTGCAGAGCGGCGTGAGCGAGCCCGCCCCCGAGATGCACGTGCAGGTCGATCCGGCCCGCGCCGCCCGGGTCGGGTTGACGGGCGACGACGTGAACACCCAGCTCGCCGCCGAGCTGCTGGGCGTGGAAGGCGGCCAGGTCCGCGCCGGGGACCGGACGGTCGGGGTCCGCGTCCACGCGCCCGACGACGTGCGCTTCGACCCGCTCCGCCTCCCCACCCTCCCCGTCTTCAGCGCGGCGACGGGAGGAGACGTGCCGCTCGGCTCCGTCGCGACGATCGTCAACGGCACCGAGCGCGCCGAGCTGCGCCGTGAGAACCAGCGGCCCACCATCGCCGTCACCGGCGGCGTGGAGGGGCGCTCGCTGGGCGCGGTGATGGCCGACGTCCGCCGCATCCTGGCCGCGCACCCCGCGCCGGCCGGGGTGCGGGTGGAGATCGGCGGCGCCTACGCGGGGCAGCAGAGCGCGTTCAAGTCGCTGATCGCCGTCCTCGCCCTGGCCGCGCTCAGCGTGATCGCCGTGATGGTGATCCAGTTCCGCTCGTTCGTGGAGCCGCTGATCATCACCCTGGCCGCGCCGCTCTCGTTCGTGGGAGCGATGGCGCTGCTGCTGGTGACCGGCACCCCGCTGAACGTCTCCAGCCTGATGGGGATGGTGCTGCTGGTGGGGCTGATCGTGAAGAACGGGATCATCCTGCTCGACTTCACCTATCACCGCATGAAGCACGAGGGCGAGGCGCTGGGCGAGGCGATCCACGTGGCGGCCCGGACGCGGCTCCGGCCGATCCTGATGACCACGCTGTGCACGCTCTTCGGCCTCCTCCCGCTGGCGCTGGGGTGGGGCGCGGGCGCCGAGCTGCAGCGCCCGCTGGCACTCGCGGTGATCGGCGGGCTGGCGCTCTCCACGCCCATCACCCTCTTCCTGGTCCCCGCCTTCGTGGTGGCGGTCCGCGGCCCCGGCTACCGGCTGGACGACACCGTGGCCACCGAAACGGTATGAGACCGGCTCCGGAAATACGGTGGTCGCATCGACACCGCCACAGGTGTGACCCCGTCGGCAAAGCCGGGAGAGTCACTGATTTCCGGGTTCGGGATGAGAGGGCCTCCAGCCGGATTTCGCAGGAGGCACGCGCCGGCGCCGGCGCCGCGGCAGCGCCGGCCGGTCAGCGCCACGCGGGCGCGGTGGGCACTCGCCGCCTGATCGCCTCGAAGCGCGGATCCTCGCGGAGCGCGTCCCACCAGTCCCAGGCACCCAGCTCCAGGAGACCACCGTCGCGTTCACGGTAGGCGCGTTCGAGCCATCGCGCCGCGGTATCCCTCTCTCCGAGCGCCGCGTATCCGGCCGCGACGGTGGAGGCGCGGACGTAATGGTCGCGGGCGTACGCCACCACCGAATCCAGGCTGCTTCTCGCTTCGGCCGTGTTCCCCGCCTTTGCCCAGACCAGCGCCACATTGGGGTTGGAAGGGTGGTACCAGCGCGGCGCCTCCCTCCGCAGCACGGTCAGCATCGAGGCCGCTTCCTTCCACTGCGCGGACCAGAAGGCAACGTAGAAAAAGGAAAATTTCGCGGACATGTCGCCGGGCCGGGCGGCCGCGGCCGCGTGCAGGGAGTCGAGCAGGTGCCTCGCCTCGCCAGCCATCCCCCGCGTGGTCAGCAGCTGGTATGACCGGCCCGGGTTGGCGGGATCGAGCCGGGCGGCGGTCCCGGCTTCGCGGCGCGCGTCGGCGAACCTGCGCTCCGCGGTGTATCGCCACGCGAGAAGGGCATGCGCCGACGCATTCTCCGGGTCCAGCGACAGGGCGAGGCGGACCTCGCGGTCGCCGGCGGCGTAGTTCCAGTCGTGGAAGTACAGCACCTCCGCCAGGGCGATGCGCACCTCGGCGAGGTCGGGCTGGAGCGCGACCGCCCGGAGCACCGCCTCCCTCGCCCGGGGGTAGGCGTCGCGGGGCGGCCAGAAATCGTCGGCCAGACGCGAGTAGGCGAAGGCGATCCCGCTCCACGCCAGCGCGTACGTGGAGTCGGCCGTAAGCGCCCGGTGAAACACGGTGATGGCCTCCATGAGGTTCCTCTTCCACTCCCCCGCGCTGTCGGTGGGGGCGAAGAGGAGCGCACGCCCCTGCAGGTACAGGTCGTGCGCCTGCGGGTCACCGGTGCCGCCGCGGGCGAGCCGCACCCGCGGGTCCAGGCGGAGCTCCAGCTGCCGCGCGATCTCGCGCGACAGCTCGTCCTCGGCGGCGAACACGTCCTTCAGCTCCAGCGTGTAGACCTGGCTCCACTGGTGATATCCGCTTCGCGCGTCCACCAGCTGGGCGGTGATGCGCACCCGGTTGCCGGCGCGCTGCACGCTCCCCTCCAGCACGTGCGTCACGCGCAGCTGCCGGCCGATGGCCGTGACGTCGCCGGGCTTGCCCTTGAACGCGAACGACGAGGTGCGCGCGGGCACGCGCAGCCCGGGCACGTTCGAGAGCGCGTCCAGGATCTCCTCGGTCACGCCGTCGGAGAAGTATTCGTTCGAGGGATCGCCGGTCAGGTTGACGAAGGGGAGCACGGCCACGGAGACGCCCGCCTCCGGCCCCGCGCGTCCCGCGCCGCCGTGCCTGAATCGGCCGTACGCCACCCCGCCGCCCACCGCGAGCACGGCCGCCGCCGCCGCATACAGGGCGACCCGCCGCCGGACCAGCGGGGTACCCGGCAAGCCGGGCGTGCGCTGGAGACCTTCGGGTGTGACGTCGAACGCCCACGCGAGGCACAGTGCCACCGGCAGGCCGAGGATCGCGAGCACCACCACGAGCCGCACGGTCCAGACCGGGAGATCGAGGGCGGGGAAGATGTCGTTCGCGGCCTCGATGGCCACGAGCGCGGCCGCGCAGTAGCCGGCGAGCACCCGGAACACCCGCCGTCGCTTCAGCTCGGATAGGAAGGACCCGGTGGAGGCCATGCTCTCGCTCGGAGCCGGTCCGCCGCACGAGGCGGGGCCGGCGTTCCAGGGAGGGTTCGGGTGCCGCGCCGATCACGACGCGCCATCTCCTCAAAGAATGGTTAATTCAGGTTGTCCGGCAGACAAGGGAAACGTTGGATGCCGGCGCCACGGGCTCGCACGCGATCGCGGGGCTGCCGGTGACGGGGACGCCGCTGAACGTCTCCAGCCTCATGGGGGAGGGTGCTGCTGGTGGGGCTGTTCGTGAAGAACGGGATCGCCGCCGACGGCACGGGCTCGGAAGCCTCGGGGAGGGGGGACGGAGAAATGGACCCGGCGTGGAATGCCCGATCTGTTTCCAGATCCCGGATCCGCACTTCCGCGTGACCCGCGGTTCCTCAGCCCCCCGGCAATGCCGTGGATCCACGCGCGAAAGGATGAGTCCCGCCGCGCGAAACCTTTCGGCGGTTCCATCCGTTTATAGCGGGGGCTAGACCAATTCCTTCGAAGCCTTCAGATTACGGTCGGAAAGCGTGTGCCCTGGTGGGGCACCGCGGACCGCCAGGGTTTCGCCCGCGTCACCCGCAGCGCGATCAGGCCGCACACCGCGGCGTTTCGTGTTCCGGTCGACGCGCTCCGTCCCGGCCGCCCACCCAGCGGGCGGCCCGCCGCGCACACCGGACTCGACGACCCGTTCCCCCATGCGAACGCTCGCACGCTTTCTACCGCCACTGGCCGTGCTCTGCGCCCTGGTGCCGGCGGCCGCCGCCGCGCAGCAGACGCCGGCGCAGCAGCCTTCCCCGCCGTCGCACGCCTCGGGCGCGGTGCCGCAGGTGCAGGCCGTCCGCCGCACCGAGCCGATCGCCATCGACGGCAGGCTCGACGAACCGTTCTGGCAGACGGCGCCCGCGGCCACCGGCTTCCGCCAGCGCGACCCGCACGAGGGCCAGCCCGCCTCGGAGCGCACCGAGCTGCACGTGGCCTATGACGACGAGGCGCTCTACATCGGCGCGCGGATGTACGACTCGCTGGGCGCGCGCGGGGTGCACACCCGGCTGGCCCGCCGCGACGAGAACGTGGAGGGCGACTGGCTGGAGCTGGACTTCGACACCTACCACGACCACACCGGCAACACCATCATCCAGGTGAACCCCTCGGGGATCAAGTACGACGCGGGCCAGGCCTCGGCGTATGCCGACCCCTCGTGGGACCCGGTGTACCAGGCGCAGGCGCACCGCGACTCGCTGGGGTGGACGGCCGAGTTCCGCGTTCCCTTCAGCCAGCTCCGCTTTCCCCGCGACAGCGTGCAGACCTGGGGGATGCAGGTGGTCCGCTTCATCGAGCGGAAGAACGAGACCGACGTGTGGTCGTTCTGGAAGAAGGACGAGTCGGGCGGGCCCAGCCGCTACGGCCACGTGACGGGGCTGCGCGCGCCGCCGCACCGCCGCTCGGTGGAGCTGCTGCCGTACGCGCTGGCCCGCGGCTCGTTCGTGCGCCCCACGCAGCCCGGCAGCCCCTTCGAGGACCGCAGCGACGGCACCGTGCGCGTGGGCGGCGACGTGAAGGCGCTGCTCACCAGCACGCTCACGCTCGACGCCACCATCAACCCCGACTTCGGGCAGGTGGAGGTGGACCCGGCGGTGGTCAACCTGACGCAGTTCGAAACCTTCTTCAGCGAAAAGCGCCCCTTCTTCATCGAGGGGAGCGGCCTGTTCGACTTCGGCGAGTTCAACTGCCACTTCTGCAGCAACGTCTCGTCGATGTCGCCTTTCTACTCGCGGCGCATCGGGCGCTCGCCGCAGGGGTTCGTGACCCAGCCGGCCACCTTCACCCACTCGCCCACCGCCAGCAACATCCTGGGCGCGGCCAAGGTCACCGGCCGGCTGGCCGGCGGGCTGCAGCTGGGGGTGCTGGACGCGGTGACCCGCCGCGAGCGCGCGCTGGGCCTTTCGCCCGCGGGCGACCGGTTCACCGAAGAGGTGGAGCCGCCCACCAACTACTTCGTGGGCCGGGTGCAGCAGAACCTGCGCGAGGGGAACGCAACGCTGGGCGGGCTGGCCACCTCGGTGCTGCGCGGCTTCGAC
>Ga0070662_100000151_pt1 | contig 39810 bp, 40 predicted proteins | sample KBSC53metaG_FD_65648 | JGI IMG/M metagenome (GOLD analysis project Ga0070662, IMG submission 65648) | Corn rhizosphere microbial communities from Kellogg Biological Station, Michigan, USA - KBS C5-3 metaG | ecosystem: Host-associated > Plants > Roots > Rhizosphere > Soil ...
ACCAGCGAGGTGGGGATCCGCCGCGCCTGGAACGAGGACCTGTACCTGATCCTGGCCGGGGTCGAGGGCGCCGACACCTTCATGCAGGGCACCAACCCGCAGCCGGTGGTCACCTTCAAGGCGCTGGTGAACCCGCTGGTGCCGTGGATCTGGCTGGGCGGCTTCATCATGGCGATGGGCACCCTGGTGGCCCTCTGGCCGGCGGCCGAGGCGGTGCGCGCCACGGCGCGGGTACCGGCGCGCGAGCCCGCGGCGGCGCCGGTGCCCGGCCTGGTGGGGGCGTGACCATGCGCGGCGTGTCGACCTTCCTCCTCGCAGCCGCCGCCGCGCTCTGGGCGGCGGCGCCCGTTTCGGCGCAGGGCTCGGGCGACCGCGTGCAGGACGTGGCCCATGCGGCCGAGGAGCAGCTGCGCAGCCCGGTCACGCCCAGCCACACGCTGGACATGTGCCCCAGCCCCGAGGCCGCCGCCCTGCGCGACAGCGTGGTCGGCATGGCCGCGGGCGGGATGACGGCCGGCCAGATCGTGGAGACGGTGATCGCCCGCCGTGGCGAGCAGATGCGGATCGTGCCGCAGGAGCGCGGCGTGGGGCTGTGGGCGTGGATCCTTCCGCCCGCCGTCCTGGTGATCGGCATCGGGATCGTGATCCAGCGCCTGAACGCGCTGCGCCGCGGCCGCGCCGGGGTCCAGCCCGAACCCGCCCGGGCGATGAGCGAGATCGAGCGCGCGCAGGTGGAGGCGGCGCTCCGCGGCTTCGAGCGCGGCGAGGTGGGCGGATGACGCTCCTCCTCCTTTCCGCCGTCCTCGCCACGCTCGCCGCCGCCTTCGTGGTCCGCCCGATCGTGGCGCGGCGCACGGCGGTGATCGTGGACGCGGCGCCGGGGTCGCTGCTGGATGCCGAGGCGAGGCGCCGCTCGACGCTGGCGGCGCTCAAGGACCTGGAGTACGACTACCTGGGCGGCAAGCTGGACCAGACCGACTACCTGGCCCAGCGCGACCGGCTGAGCTACGAGGCGCTGGCCGCCATCCGCGCCGCCGAGGCCGCGCAGGCGGAGGCCGGCGGCGGGGTGGTGGACGGGATCGTGAGCCGCCCGGGGGACACCATCACGCACGGCTGCGGCTTCGTGAACCCGCCGGCCAGCCGCTTCTGCGCCGGGTGCGGAAAGCGGCTGCGGTGAGCGCCGCCGCGGCGCCCGCCCCCGCCGTGGCCGCCCGCGGCGTGGAGAAGTGGTACGGCCCCCTCGCCGCCGTGCGCGGGATCGACTTCTCCCTGGCCCCCGGCGAGTTCGTCACCGTGTTCGGGCCCAACGGGGCGGGGAAGACCACGCTGCTGCGCATCCTCTGCGGCGCGGTGAAACCCACCCGCGGCGCCGTCACCATCGGCGGCGAAGACGTGGGGGAGAGCGGCGCGGCGCGCCGGCGGATCGGCCTCCTGTCGCACCAGACCTTCCTCTACCCCGGCCTGAGCGCGGCGGAGAACCTGGACTTCTACGCGCGGCTCTACGGGCTGCCGCGGCGCGGGGAGCGGGTGGAAGCGGCGCTGGTCTCCGTGGGCCTGCACGACCGCCGCGCCGACCGGGTGCGCACCTTCAGCCGGGGGATGCAGCAGCGGCTGGCGCTCGCGCGGACGCTGCTGCACGGGCCGGCGGTCATCCTCCTCGACGAGCCGTACACGGGGCTGGATCCGCACGCCGCGGCGATGCTGCGCACGGTGCTGGAGCGGCTGAAGGACGGCCGGCGGACGGTGGTCCTGGTCACCCACAACCTGTCGCAGGGGCTGGAGCAGGCGGACCGCGTGGTGGTGCAGGTCGCCGGCCGCTGGGTGAGCGACGAGCCCCGCGCCGCCGTGGACGCCGCCTCCTTCGAGCGCGTCTACACCGACCGCGTGGCGGCCGCGGTATGACCACGCTCGCCGCCGGGCCGCGGGAGCCCGCCATCGCCGCCGCCGAGGACGTGTCCGTCTCGTCCGACGGTCGGGCGATGGACGCCGACGAGACCGCCGGGGCGCCGTTCCTGGCGCAGGTGTGGGCGGTGGCGCGCAAGGACCTGCTGCTGGAGGTGCGCTCGCGCGAGCGGCTGATGTCGATGGCCACCTTCGCCGTGCTGGTCGCCGTGGTCTTCAGCTTCGCGGTGGACCCCGCGGTGCGCGCCCGCTCCATCGGCGGGGCCATGATCTGGGTGACGGTGCTGTTCGCGGGGACGCTGGGGATGGGCCGCAGCTGGGCGCTGGAGCGTGAGGCCGAGGCGCTGACCGGCGTGATGCTGGCCCCGATCGACCACGGAGCGCTGTTCCTGGGGAAGTGGCTGGCGAACCTGGCCATCGTGCTGGCGGTGGAAGCGCTGGTCTTTCCCGTGTTCGCGCTCTTCTTCAACCTGGGCTTCCAGGGCTCGCTGACGGCGCTGGCCGCCGTGGTGGTGCTGGCGACGGTGGGGTTCATGGCGCTGGGCACGCTGTTCGGCGCCATCGCGGCGCACACGCGGCTGGGCGAAACGCTCCTTCCCATCCTGCTGCTGCCGCTGCTGGCGCCGGTGGTGATCTTCGCCTGCGCGGCCACGCAGCGCCTGCTGGTGGGCCGCCCCGTGGCGGACGTAGTGAGCCAGCTGAAGATGCTGGGGGCCTTCGACCTGGTGTTCCTGTTCGTCTGCACCGCCGTCTTCGGCGCCGTGCTGGAGGAGTAGATGGAGACGACGACCGCAACGCCCCCCGCGGGCTACGTGCACAGCGGCGTGGGCAGCTCGAACGACTCGCTCGCATCCACCCGTACCTGGGCGGTCGGGCTGGGCGTGCTGGCGGGGCTGGCGATGCTGGCCAGCCTGTACATGGTGTTCTTCTACGCCCCCACCGAGGCGACGATGGGCATCGTGCAGCGCATCTTCTACGTGCACGTGCCCAGCGCCTGGACGGCGTTCATGGCCTTCGGGATCGTGGCGCTGTGCAGCGCCGGCTACCTGTGGCTGCGCGACCCGCGGCTCGATGCCATCGCCGTCTCGTCGGCGGAGCTGGGGGTGGTCTTCACCACCATCGTGCTGATCACCGGGCCGCTGTGGGGGAGGATCGCGTGGGGCGCGTGGTGGGTGTGGGAGCCCAGGCTCACGCTCACGCTGCTGCTGTGGTTCATCTACGTGGGCTACTTCATGCTGCGCGGCGCGGCCGAGAACCCCGAGCGCGGGCGGCGCTTCGCGGCGATCCTGGGCGTGGTGGGCGCGATCGACATCCCGCTGATCCACCTGAGCGTGCAGTGGTGGCGCAGCCAGCACCCCAAGCCGGTGATCATGCGCCCCGAGGGTGCCCAGGCCGACCCCGCCATCGTGCAGACGCTGCTGGTGTCGCTGCTGGCGTTCACGCTCCTGTTCTTCTCGCTGATGCTGTTCCGCTACGGCCTGGAGCGGCTGCAGACCCGCGCGCACGCCCTGCGCGCGGCCCCGCGCTGAGCTCCTTCGTCCCCGGAATGATGACCGACATGCTCCCCACCCGACTCCTCCGCCTTGCGCTGGCCGCCGCGCTGCTGGCCCCTACGGCCGCGCCGGCCCGCGCCCTCGCGCAGGACGCCCCCGCCGCCGCGGCGACGACCTCCGCGAGCGGCGACTCCGCCACCGGCGCGCCTCTCGCCGCCGCGCCCGCGACGCCGGGCAATGCGTCGGGGCTGCCGGTCGCGGCCGGACCACCGCGCACGCTGCGGGCGTACTGGCACGTGTTCACGGCCTTCACCGTCGCCTGGCTGCTGGTGTTCGGCTACGCGATCTCGCTGGGCCGGCGCTTCGGCCGGCTGGAGCGCGAGATCGGGGCGACCGCTGGCGCGGCGTCGTGAGCTGATTCAGCACCAGACGGTGGATGAACAGCGGGGCGCTCCGGGATCGGAGCGCCCCGTCTGCGTTGGTGCGAGGTGTGAGACGGATCGGCCGAGGCTGTGGGGTGGTTCAGGAGGTTTTGTGCCGGCCGCGGCGGGCCCCCTCCCCCCGCCCCCGGGGCCGGGGGAGGGGGGCTGCCGCGGCCGCCGCGGTGCATCTCCTGGCGCGCGGGTGCAACAAGGAGCCGTCATTCTCGACGTCCGTCAACCCCTTTGTTTTCCGGTGATTAGATCTGTTTCACCGCTGTCCCCATCTGCTCTCCGACCGCCACCCACCCGCCACCGCAGGCACACTGTGGACGCGTGCTGTGTGGGACGGCGGAATGTCAGGCAAAGCGGCAATCAAAAACGGGGCGCCTCGATGCGATTTCGAGGCGCCCCGCTTTTGAGTCCGGCCGGTCCGGCGGCGCACCCGCCGGGGGTTGATGCGGTCCCGCTTTCCTGCCCCGGATCAGCAGAAGCAGTCGACGAATTCTCGGGTGTTGCAGTTCGTCAGGTCCGTGCAGACCGTGCACTCGGAGCCGCACCGGGTCGCGCGGGTCGATCCCCACGCCAGCCCGATCACCGTCCCCCGCCCGTCTTCGTCCTTCTCGGTTACTGCAAAGGTCTGGACCTGCAGCGAGTCGAGGTTGAGCGCGAGCTTCTTCATGGCGTCCTCCAGTGTGGTGTGGGTGAGGCGGGTGCGCGCCGCAGGAACCTATGATACGTTTCGGCCCTTCGCTACTATTATACGGTTCAGTATGGCCATATGTGATCGAACGAATGAGTCCGCCAGGGTTTGCTTCGGATCCGACGCTGCCGCCGGGCCACGGATCGTGGTCGGTCGTTGCTTGCGTTCGCGCCGTGGGAAACGGATACTGAACGCGCCCGCCATCTGTTCTCTCGCCGCAACGGAGCGTCCATGCTGATTCCCCGCTTCTGGTCCCGCGTGTCGTCACAGGCGGTCAGGCCGGACGGCACGCAGGTCCGCTTTCACGTGTGGCGCGGCTCGCGCACCACCCCGGCCGAGGCGCAGGCACTGGCGCAAGAGGCCGTGGCGCGCATGGCCGAGCGCATCCAGCGCGGCGCGGGCTTTCCCGAGAAGTACTCGTACGGCGACCGGCCGTTGCGCGAGGAGGTGGTGCGCGAGATCGTGGGGGCGGGCACGGAGGACGATCCGGACGCGGCGCTCACCCGCAACAGCTACGGCGCGCTGGTGCTGAACGCCGCGCGCGCCTTCTTCATCGACGTGGACGTGCCCGGCAGCGAGCCGCGCGAGACGTCGCAGGGCCAGCCGCACTCCGCGCCGCACCCCGCGCAGTCGCTGTGGGGCCTGGTCGACTCGCTCCCGCTCCCCGGTGGCCTGCGCTCCATCGTCGACCAGTTCCGGCCGGCGCCGGGCTCCGGATCGTCCGCGCCGCCCTCCGCGCCCGCCGCGCCGGCCGATCCCGCCAGCCGCGCGGTGGAGCAGCTGCGGCGCTTCGTGGGCGGGCGGCCGGGGTGGCGGGTGCGCGTGTACCGCACCTACGCGGGGCTGCGCTACCTGGTCACCCACGCGCCGTTCTCGCCCACGGACGCCGAGACGCAGGCGGTGCTCGCGGCGGTGGGCGCCGACGCGCAGTACATCCGCCTGTGCCAGGTGCAGAAGAGCTTCCGCGCGCGGCTCACCCCCAAGCCGTGGCGCATCGGCATCCCCAACCCGCCGGCCACCTTCCCGTACGAGGGCCCGGACCAGGAGCGCGCGATGCGGGCGTGGGAGTCGCGCTACGATCAGGCGTCCGCCGGCCGCGCCGCCTGCCGCTTCGTGGAGGAGATCGGCACCGGTGCCGAGCACCCCGACCTCGCCCCGATCCGCGCGCTGCACGACGAGCACACCCGCGCCACCTCCGGTCTGCCGCTGGCGTAGCCGCACCCGGACGGCGCCCGATGCGGGACGTCCTCGGGGCGCGATACGCGGAACGCACGAGGCCGCCACCCCCGCGGGGAGTGGCGGCCTCGTGCACGTCGGCCGTTTGCCGGCGGGGCAGGGTTCTTTCCTACCGCGCGGACCCCTGCATCGCCGCGGGTTCCAGAAGCGCCTGGGGGAGGCCGCAGTGCCCCGTGCCGACGGCGGTCGGCGGTTGGGGCAGCATGTCTTCGGTGGGGTTCTGGATCCCGAACAGCACGTACAACGCCCGGAAGTGTTCCTTCACCTGCGACAGCTCGAGCCGGCCGTTGTCGCCCGGGTCGGGGGGCAGGGTCCGCTCCGGGACGTGGTAGATGGTGATCTTGTAGTGACCGTCCGCTTCGGGGGTGAGCTCCCGCAGCGAGCGGATCGGCGGGGCGGCCGTCGCGTCCAGCGAAAACCACTGCAGGGGACGGTCGGGGTCGACTTCCATCATCCAGCTGGCCCGGAACGCCATGCGGATGTCGGTCCCCCCGAACTTCCATTTTGCCTCGGAGCGGATCTTGTCCGTCTGGAGCGCTCCGGACCCGAGGGTGACGCGCGCGTTCACCTCGTCGTTGAACTGGTCCTGCACCATCCGGTGCGGTACCATCGCGCCCCCGGCCAGCGGCGTCAGGTTCACCAGCGTCTCGCCGTTGGGCCCGGGGTCCAGCGCCGTGCTCGCGGAGGGCGGGGCCCCCTCGCCCAGGGTGAGCGCCCACCCTTCCATCGACAGCCCCTTCGGGTGGGCCGGGAGGAAGCTGGGGTGAAGCATCCGCACCACGTGCACCTCGCCGGCGTGCTCCTGGCCGCCTCCGTGGTGGTGGCGCGTGGAGGGCATGATCACGTGCATGCTTCCCTGGCCGTCCGGGCCCCCCGGGCTGGGTTCGGGCACAAAGACGCACATGCAGTTGAATTCGAGCTCCAGTGTGGCCATACCGCCCTCCTGATGGTAGAGAGTGTTTAGTTACCCGCGTACCTGAACCCCGCCCAGACCGACGGTGAACTCAGCGCCTCGTCGCGCGAGTGCAACAGGCGGATCTGGGCCTCCCGGAGCGCGCCGGGGCCGTCTCCCGACGCGCGGTAGACCTTGTAGAACTCGGCCATCAGCGGACGAGACTCCCCGTCCTGGATCTCCCACAGCGTTCCCAGCGTGCCCTCGGCCCCCGCGGCCAGGAAGGCGCCGGCCAGCCCCGAGAAGCCCGCCGCCCGGTCCTTCCCCGACCGGATCGAACGGCACGCCGACAGCACCACCAGACGCAGCCCTCGCAGTTCCAGCTCCGAAATCGCCTCGGCCCGGAGCGGCTCGGCTCCGGGTTGGCCGGGCGTGGCGGCGAGGAGGAGGTACGACCGTTCCGGACGCTCGTCGTCGAACACCGCGTGGCCGGCGTAGTGCACCAGGGTCGCGCTGTCCAGCGCGGCCCGGACCGCGCTCCAGCGCGCCTGGGGGCCGGAGAGGACGCGCGCGCGCGGAAACGCCGCCGCGATCTGGGCGACCTCGGCCGGCGCGGCGCTCAGCCGCTCGAAACCCGGATGCAGGCGCGGGTCGAACGCAGGGTCGGAGATGAAGACGGCCCGGGGGGGCCCAGCGGCGGCCCGGCGCGGGCGTTGCGCCGCGCCCAGGCTCACCGCGAAGCGGAGTGCGTGGTCCTCCACCAGATAGTGGCGCGTGCGCGAGTTCCAGAGCGCGGCGAAGGGAACGGGCGCGAGGGGCCCGTCGGCCACCACCACCAGCGGCGCCCCCGCCGGCCCCAGCCGTTCCTCCACGGGCCGCAGCAGCCATTCGTAGAGTTGCGCCAGGTCGTCGCGCACCTCGCCGGCGCCGGCGCCTCCTTCCATCTGGTGCAGCAGGCGCTCGACGGTGCGCTTCAGGCGCAGGGTGTCCACCGTGGCGCGGTGCAGCCGGACCCGCCCGGAGTCCACCGTCCAGGCCAGGAGGGTGTCGGCCACCAGCGCGTACTCCAGGGCGGCCTCACCGGTGAGCGGGGCCATGCGGCGCACGGCCGAGAGCCCCACCGGCGCGAGCGTCGCCCGGCCGCGGTCGATCGAGGCCAGGGCGCCCGCCGTGTCGCCCTCGGCCAGCCGGATCATGGCCATCTGGTCGACCAGGCGGCGCGCGGCGGTGAACACGGCGGCCCGGCGCGGCTCCATCCGGATCGAGTCGCGCCGGTGCTCCAGGATCCGCAGCGCGGCGTCGAGCCCGGCGGCCCCGCGCGCGGTGTCGCCCATGGCGAGCCGCGCCTGGGCCCCGTCCACCACCGCCGGGAACGCCAGCAGCGGTGCGTTCATCCCCAGGAAGAACGCCCCCGCCGACTCGAAGCTCCCCGCGGCCCGGCGTGGGTCGCGCCCCAGCAGCAGCGTGGCCTCCACCATTCCCCGCTGGGTGTTCATCCATTCGCGCATGGTCGCGTCGCCGATCCGGCCCAGGTAGGGCGCCACCGCGGCCAGGTCGCCGGCCGCCTGCGCGGCCGAGCCCGCCGACGCCAGGATGCGGGCGTGCGACAGGCGGGCCTCGGCCACGAATGCCGGCGTCCCGATGCGGCTGGCCACGCGGATCCCCTCGTCCTGCATCCGCACCGCGGCCAGCGGAAAGCCGTCGTTGGCCACCGTCTGCGCCGTGAAGGCGAGCAGGTTGTGCAGCCGGTACGAGCTGCGGTAGGGGCGCAGCCGCTCCAGCGCGCGGTGGGCCGTGGCGTACCCCGCGTCCATGTCGTGCATGTAGAACTGGGCGATGGAGATGGCGTCCAGGGCGGCGCCTTCGTTCTCGTGCTCGCCGGCCCGCGCGAACAGCGCGGCGGCGGCTCGGGCCTGGGCCATCCCCGATTCGTAGCGGTCGCCCCGCAGCAGCACGGCGGTCAGCAGCCCGCGGGCGCGGCCGGCCAGCGCCGGCTCGCGGAGGGTGTCGGCCTGTTCCATCATGGCTCGGAAGATCGATTCGCCGGTCATCGTCTGCCCATCGTGGAAGAGCATGCTCCCGCGGAGGAGCCGGGCCCACTGCTTCAGCGCCGGAGAGCCGTCCGCGTCCGCTTCGGCCGCGCCGTACTCCCGGGCGGCGTCGTGGAACGACATCTGGTCGTCCAGCGCGCACGCCGCCGCGAACGCGCGGTGCGCCCGGGCCAGCCGCCGCGCCCGGGCCGTGCCCCCCGCCGAGCGGAGCGCCCGCACCGCGGCCCCCAGGGTCCGGTCGCGCCCCGGGCGGCTTTCCGCGCCCCGCGCCAGCGCCTCGGCCCGGGCCAGGCGGGCCTCGGCGGCGGGCGCGTCCGCGGCCAGCACCGCGTCGCCCCACGCGCCCAGCAGGGAACAGAAGGCCAGCGAACGCGCGTTCTGCGGGTCGGCCGCCGCGTACGCCTGGTACGCCTCGGCGGGTGCGGCCGGCGCGGGCGCCGGCGGAGCCATCCCGGAGAGCGCCGCGCCCCGGTAGCGGCGGGCACGGCCGGCCCACTCCGAAACCGGATCGGCCGCCAGGTATTCGTCCCACGCTTCGGCCGCGACCTCGGCCAGGCCGAAGCGCTGCAGCGCGAACGCCCGGTTGAACAGCGCCGCCTGGTTGCGCGGCTCCCGCGCGAGCGCCTCCTCGCTGGCCTCGATCGCGGCGAGCAGGTCGCGGGGCGCCCCGGCGCGCTCGGCGCGGACCAGGTACGCGGCGGCCAGGTCGGCCAGGACCGGCGCGGGCCGGTCCGCGGTGTTCGCGGTGCTCTGCAGAGAAGAGATGGCACGCTCGAGCGGTTTTCCCTCGCCGGCCGCCGAGAGCAGGTCGATCAAGGCCAGGGCGTGCGTGGCCTCCGCGTCGCCGCCCTGCCGGCGGCCGGCCGCGCGCGCGGCCAGCGCCGCCAGGCGGCTCCCTTCCGCGGCGGTCAGGAAGCTCCCGCCGCAGCCGGTGGCGAGGAGCCCCGGCGTCGCCGCTCCGGCTTCCGGGCACGGCCGCGAGCGCGACACGACCGACAGCCGCAGCCGCAACCCGGGTGGCGAGGCCTCCAGCTCGCGGGCGAGGCCGCCGAGGGGCCCCCCGGAGAAGGGGGCGCCGGGTGCGTCGGCGCACCCCCCCGCGAGCGCGGCGCAAAACGCCGCCCCCAGGAGCGTTCCCCGTGCGGCGCGGTGCCGGGACGGGTGGGAACGGCGCAGGGCCGCGGAGGCGCGGGAAGCGGGGCGCTGGCGCATGGAAGGCAGGACGGTGGCGGGAGAAGGACGGGGACCTTGCGATGGACAGGATATCGTCGAGTTTACCGGATCGGCTCACGCGGAAGCAAGGTGCCCGGTGCGGCGAACCTGCCGCCGGGGCCTGCGCGGCCGTGCGCCCCCCGCATCCGTTCCCGGCTCGCCCTCCGCCGGATCTCCACGCGTCCACGCTCCGCGTCCCTCCGGAGACGGGCCGCCGGCACGCGACGCCAGGTGGGCCGGGAGCGTGGCGCCATCGCGGAGGGGACCGCGGCCGGGAAGCTCACCGGGGCCGGGTCGGCGGGAAATCGTGGCGGGCAAGCCCATCCATTCAGACACCTTCGCGTAACCGCGTGCCGCGCGCGTGGCGCCGCATTCCTCCGGTCCAGCGGGTTTCGAGCGGAAGGCCTTGACCATGCACATCACTCCCCAGTACAGCGTGGTGGGAAGCGTCACCCCGGGGCCGGCCGGGCCGGCCCCGGCGGCGCTGGACGTCCGCGTCATGGATGCGGACCTTCTGGAGCCGGAGCCGCTGGGTGCCGCGGTGACGGACGAGGAGGGGAGGTTCCGGGCGCGGTACCGCACCGCCGCATACCGGGCCCGCCACGGCCGCACCCCCGACGTGTACCTGCTGGTGTACGACGCCGCCGGCCGCCTGGTCGCGAGCACCCGCGACGCCACCGTGCGCAATGCCGGCGCGCGTCAGGAGATCCACGTGCTGCTGGGGCCTTCGCCCGAAACCGTTCCGCCGGAGGTGACGGTGCAGGTGGGCGGCCGCCTGGTGGACCGCCGCGCGCTGGAAGCGTTCGAGCCGTTGCCGGCCCTCGAGGCCGGCGCGGTGGCCGCACCGGCCGGGCCGGGGATCTCCGCGCTGGTGGAAAGCCTGCGGCCCAGGCCGGACGGCGCTCTCGGCAGCGGGGACTTCTGCCTGACCCCGCACCTCCGCTTCCTGGACGAGGTCGCGCGCTTCAAGGGATGGGACGGCGACGTGCTCGCGGCGGTGAAACGCTCGCTGACGGGGAGCGGCGCGCCGGCCGCAGCGCCGCAGGTGCACTCGTGCCCGCCGTTCGAGATCAGGTACCGGCTGGACAAGAACGACGCCGCGGCGGTCGACCCGACCGATTCGGTCTCGGACATCGTGCTCCCCGGCACCACCCTGGTGGTGGGCGCCACCACCGCGAACGGAACGCCCGACTACGTGGAGCGGATCTGCTTCTGGCTCCACCACGCCCTCGCGGCGTATACCGGCCCGCCCGCCAGCCTCCGCGTTCCGCTGGGGGGGAACCCCATCGAGGTGGAGGTCACGCCGTTCGAAACATCGGCGACCAGGGGGAAGATCTGTATCAAGCACGACCTGAGCAACGACGTGCTGGCCTGGTGGCTCACGCACGAACTGATGCACCTGGTGCAGGAGGAATACGAGCACGGCGGGCTGGGCGAGTGGCACCCCGGCCGCGAGGGCGGGGCCGTGCTCGCGGAAGACTTCGTGGTCGACGCGATCAACCGCTACATCGCCGAAGCCGGCGTCTTCAGGAAGATCCCGGGAACGCTCGCCGCGCCGGCCACCTGCATCTGCACGCTGGATTACCGCCAGGCGCTCTTCCTCAAGTACCTCGCCGAGCAGCACGGCGACCGGGTCTCGGCGACGATGGACCCCGCGGCCGGGCTGCTGACCTACCGCGACCTGCTGGAGAGCTTCGACCAGCTGGGGTACCAGACGGCCGCGGTGGAGCAGGCGGTGAGCCGGACCTCGTGGTACCAGAGCCTGTTCCGCTTCGACTACCTGGACGCGGCCCGGCTCGACCTCGCGTCGTCCGAGACGCTGCTGGGCAACCTGTGGCTGGCGTGCTACCTGAAGGACCTGGGAACGCGGGACCCCGAGCCCCGCTTCGACTTCATCGAGAACGACGAGCGCTCGCTTTCCCCGGGGCTGTTCGGAGAGCCGGACGTGGTGAACCGGCTGTGCGGCGTGACGCTCACCTCCACCACGGCGCTCCCCCGGGGGGGCACGGTGGTGCTGAGCAGCGGGCCCGGGAGCGTGGTCCCGCCCTTCGGCGCGCGTTTCTACCGTGTGAACCCGGCGCCGGAGGTGGAGAACGTTCTCCTCTCCTTCCACGCGGCCAACGGGTTCGGCGCGCCGCTGGTACAGGTGGTGATGGTGGAGCAGACCGCCGCGGGGCCGGCGGTGCGCGACATCCTGCGCTCCGACCGTGCCTCGTGGGTGCGCGCGATCGCCAACGGCCGGACGGGCACGCCCCTGGACCACCTCCTGCTGGTGGTGGCGGGCACCGAGAGCGGCGGGGCGTTCACGCTCGCCGTGCAGGACGTCGCGTCCACCCCCGACGTGACCGTCACCACCTGGAACCGCCGGGTGGGGACGCACTACGAGGTCGACCCGTTCAACTGGGCGTGGACCTGGGTGTCGCCCGACCTGTGGGTAGACAACGACGGAGACGGAGGACCGGACACCGGGGTGGTGGCGGGCCGCGACAACCGGCTCTGGGTCCGGCTGCACAACCAGGGGAACCGCGACGCGGCCGGGATCCAGGTCGAATTCTCGTTCCAGGCGGCGGCGGGGCGGCCGATCGACTCGGCCTGGCTGCCGGTTCGCGACACCGCCGGAGCCGTGCAGGTGCTGACGGGGCTGCGGCTCGCCGCGCAGCGGGAGGACGCCTGGCCGGTGGACTGGGACCCGGGCCTGGCGCAGGCCGGCCAGCACTTCAACGTTCGGGCGGTGGTGACCGTCCCCGGTGACCCCAACACCGACAACAAGCGCGCGATCACCGGGTTCAGCACCGTGGCCCTGGCCGACGACCCCGTGGAGGTGGAGATGGTCCGCCGCGCGTTCGAGGGGAGGGAAGACGTGGAGGTGATCGTGGCGCGGCGCTCGGCGGGCGCCGGTTTCGTCCTCCCCGATGAGCTCGCGGCCATCAACGCGCGCGGCGCGGCGGTGGGCACCGACCGGCTCGACCGCATCGTGTTGCGGAGGGCCGAGGCCGTGCCGGCGGGGGTCGAAACGGGCCCGCCGGCTGGCGAAGGGCGTTCCGGAGAACGGTCGTCGTGGAGCCCCAGGACGCCCCCCGACCCCCGGCGCGCCTACCCGGTCGACCCGCTCACCCTGCCGCCACGCGCAGACCCGGCCGAACTGGTCACCGTGGCCCACGTGAGCGAGGGCAAGGTCGTCGGCGGTTTCACCTGGGCGCTCAGGAGCCGTGGCGCGCAGGCCGCCCCCTCGCCACCCCGTGCGTAGGAGCGGAGCGGCTCCACGAAACGGGCTTCGATCGTACGGGTCGTCATCAGGAGACGGGCTGCAGGCGGGCCGTCACACCGACGGTCTGGGCGCCGCACGCGCCCCGGTTCACCTCGATGCCGCCCTTCGTCCACTCGCGGTAACCGGCGTGGCGCACGGCAAGGGTGAAGGTGCCGGCCTGGCCCTGCCCCACGCCCATCGAGGTGAGCGGGTAGGGGCCGGGCAGGATCGGGGCGGCGACCGAGTCGGCCACGCCGGCCGCGTCGCGCAGCACCAGGATGGAGCCGCCGGTGAGGTTGGCGCCGGTGACCGAGTCCTGCACCGTCACGCGGACGGACGGGGGGACGATGGCCGGGCACGCCACCGGGTTCGACGCCCGCTCGCAGGCGGACAGGGCAAGGGCCACGGCGGGGCCTGCGAACCACGTCTGCTTCATCGAACTCCTTCGGGTGGGGTGGACCGTCGCTGCTTCCGCGGGAGAAACGCATGTCTCCCGCCCGCCGTGACGCCCGCTCCACCCCTTCCGACAAACCGCGGCCGCGGACGGCCCCACCATCGAGACCGCCCCGGCTAGCGCGCGCCGATCACCGTCGGCGGCGCGGAGCCCGGCGGCGGATGCACCCGCACCCAGTTGGAGCGCAGCTCCAGGAAGGGGTCGGGGCCCACGGCCACGTTCCCCCACAGCGGATGGTCCATCGCCACCAGCAGGGTGAGCATCAGCCCGTACACGGCGGCCATCATGCTGGTCAGGATCAGCTGCGCGCGGCCGTTCTCCATCCAGAAGAACGCCGCGAAGCCCACGGTGATCAGCCCCCCCAGGATCACGATGGTCCAGGTGACGCCGCCCACTCCCTGGCCGCCCATGAACACGCGCTGCCGGCGCGCGTCCAGCATCTCGTTGATCTCGCTCACCAGCTGGGGGTACACGCGCTCTTCGTCGGGGCCGGCGGGCCGGTAGGTGTAGATCTCGTCGGCCAGGTGGTCCACCGCGCGGAAGGTGCGCGCGCTGCGCTCGCCGTGTCGCGCCCGGGGCCACTCGTCGTTGATCACCAGCATCACGTAGGCGCCCAGGTCGCGCTGCAGCCGGTCGCGGTTGACGGGGTCCAGCCCCAGCATGGCGCGGTACAGGTCGCCGGTGGCGTTGGCCTCGTTCACCACGGCCTGCTCCACGTCGCCGTAGTCGCTCTGCGCGTTCACCACCAGCAGCCCCAGCGCCACCGCGTACATCACCCCGATGAAGGCGTGGAGCGCCGCCGCGGTGCCGTTGTCCTCGGGCGACAGGCGCCACTTCATCCGCCGCACGAAGAGCACGGCGGCGAGCGCGTAGGCCACCGACAGCGCCAGCAGCAGCGTCGCCAGCAGCGAAGTGGGAAGGTCGTAGAGCCAGTGCATGGGCGGGGCGGCGATGTGGCCGGTCGGGCGGGGAAGGGAGACGGCTGGATTGTGACGCCCAGTATAGCGATCGTCCCGTCGCGGCGCATCAATTACGTTGGTGGACGGCGGGTGGATCGGCCGCAGTCGACGGAGGATCGAGCAGGGGGGACGGCCAGGCGGCTGAAGCCACGGCCACGGCAACAACGGCCCGAAGTCCGCCTGCGCGGACTCGCTCGCCGACATCGGCGCGAGCCGGCGTGGATTCGCGCGACGAAGGCGGCGGAGAGCTCAGCCGCCGCCGTTCGTGTCGAGCGACTGAGCCTGTCGCGGATGAGCATCGTCAACAGGCTGGGATCTTGAACCAGTCGGCACACGGATCTGCACGACATGGAGCGGCCTCCCCGTGGAGTCCGCGGGCCGTGGTTGCCGCGGATTCATCCGCCGTACAAGCCCGCTGGAGATCGAGCTTTCCGGCCGCGGCGACTCCTCCGCATGCTCCACCGGCGTGCACCGAGCTTGCATCCCCGCGTTCCCCGATCGCACGGGGAACCGTCCACCCAGTGGCCCGTGGCGGCTCCGCTCCGTATCTTCCCCGACATGGTCTCGCTCTTCGACATCCTTGGCCCCACCATGGTGGGCCCCAGCAGCAGTCACACGGCCGGCGCCTGCCGCCTGGGCCAGATGGCGCGCGCCATCGCCGGCGGCACCCCCGAGCGCGCGCTGATCCGCCTGCACGGCTCCTTCGCCGCCACCGGCGAGGGGCACGGGACGCACCGCGCCATCGTGGGCGGGCTGATCGGCCTGAGCCCCGACGACCTGCGCCTGCGCGAGGCGTACGACCAGGCGAAGGCCGCCGGCCTCCAGTGGGATTTCGAGGACGTGGACCTGGGCGAGGAGGCGCACCCCAACAGCGCCATCATCACCACCTGGCTGAACGGCGAGGAAACGCTGATGCGCGGCGCCTCGCTGGGCGGCGGCCGGGTGGAGATGTCGGAAGTGGACGGCTTCCCCGTCTCGCTGGGCGGCGACTACAACACCCTGGTCCTGCTGGCGCACGACGAGCCGGGGACGATCGCCGCCGTGGCCACCATCCTGGCCGCGCACCACGTGAACCTCGCCACCATGCGCGTCGATCGGACGGGGCGCCACCAGGACGCGCTGATGACCATCGAGGCCGACGAGCCGGTGAGCGAGGCCGCGCTGAACGCCATCCGCTCGTTCCCGTGGCTGCGCTGGGCCCGCGTGGTCCCCAAGATCGCCTGACGGGGTATCACGCGCATGCACAAGTCCATCGAGTCGCTGATCCGCGACGCCGAAGAGAGCGGCCGCCCCCTCCCCCGGGTGGTGCTGGAGACCGAGGCCGCCGAGACCGGGGTGGCCGCGAGCGAGATCCGCGCCCGCATCACCCGCACCCTGGCGGTGATGCGCCGCGCCATCGACGAGGGGCTGAAGGGCGAGGCGCGCTCCGCCAGCGGGATGACCGGCGGGCGGGCGCGGACGCTGTGGGAGAACGGTCCCCGCCTCCTGGGGCCGCGGGTGACCGAGACGCTGGCGCGCGCCATCAGCACGCTGGAGGTGAACGCCGCGATGGGGCTGATCGTGGCCGCGCCCACGGCGGGGGCGGCGGGCGTGCTCCCGGCCGTGCTGGTGAGCATGGACGACTTCCAGCACCTGGGCGACGACAAGCTGGTGGACGCCATGCTGGTCGCCGGCGGCGTGGGCGGCGTGATCGCGCAGCGCGCCTCCCTGGCCGGCGCGGAAGGCGGATGCCAGGCGGAGACGGGGACGGCGGCGGCGATGGGTTCCGCGGCGGTCACCTGGCTGGCCGGCGGCACCCATCCGCAGATCGCCACCGCCGTCGCGCTCACCCTGCAGGGGATGCTGGGGCTGATCTGCGACCCGATCGGCGGGCTGGTGGAGATCCCCTGCATCTACCGCAACGCCAGCGCGGCGATGCAGGCGATCGCCGGGGCCGAGATGGCGCTGGCCGGCCTCGACTTTCCCGTGAGCGCCGACGAGGTGATCGACGTGATGGGCGAGGTGGGGCGCCGCATGCCCTCGGCCTACCGCGAGACGGCGATGGGGGGGCTGGCGGCCACCCCCAGCGCGCGGCGGCTGGTGCAGATCCGCCCCTCGTCGCGCCCGTCGGGGTTCAGCACGTGAGGGGGATCGTGCGCGGCGTGGGCACCGTGGTCGAACCGGTGCGTGAGTGCGCGAGTGCGCGAGTGCGTCCAGCGGCGCGGCGGGGCCCAGCGCAGTGGCGCACCAGCGCGCTGGCGCACCTGTCGGCCGGGGTGAAACTTTGTCTCCGCGGGGCGCGTAACCCCCGGCGGAACGGCTGATGGTTTCGACCCTTCTCCTGCTGATCCTGGTGGCCTACCTGGCCCGCTGGGTGCTCACCGGCACCGGCGCGCGCACCGACCACCAGCTCGAGGCGCAGCACACGGCCGAGCTGGCCCGGCTGCGCGAGGAGGTGGACCAGCTCACCGCGCAGGTGGTGAGGCTGCAGGACGAGCAGGCGTTCACCATGCGCCTCCTGACCGAGGGAGACGCGCGCCCCTCCGCCCAGATCCCCCCGGGCGGCGAGGCGCCCCCCACCCCGAATACGACGACGGAGATGCCCTGATCCATGGCTACGCGCGAACAAGTGGAAGGCTACCTGCTGCAGGCGGGGCTGGACCACGAAGAGATCGGCGAAGGGATGTGGCTGGCCGGCGCCAGCGCCGGGCCCGGGATCGTGATCCATTTCTCGCACCCGCTGCTGGTGTTCCGCATGAAGGTGATGGACCTTCCGGCCGATGAGCCGCGCTGCGCCCAGCTGTACCGGCGCCTGCTGGAGCTGAACGCCACCGACCTGGTGCACGCCGCCTACGCGCTGGAAGAGGGCGACGTGATCCTGACCGCGACGCTCCCCGTCGAGAACCTGGATTTCAACGAGTTCCAGGCCACCATCGACTCGTTCCAGGTGGCGCTCGCCTCGCACCTGGAGTCGCTGTCCGAATTCCGCGACTGCGCCCCGGCCCAGGCCTGAACCGAAAGAACATCCCATGGGACTCTTCGATCGTTTCTCCACCATGCTCAGGTCGAACATCAACGACCTGATCGCCCGGGCCGAGAACCCGGAAAAGATGCTCAACCAGGTGATCGAGGACATGCGCGGCCAGCTCGCCAAGGCGAGGCAGGAGGTCGCGGTGGCCATCGCCGACGCCGCCAAGCTGAAGAAGCAGGCCGACGACGAGCAGAAGCAGGCGCAGGACTGGGAACAGCGCGCCATGCTGGCCGTGCGCCAGGGGCGTGACGACCTGGCCCGCCAGGCGCTGATCCGGCACCAGGAGCACGCCCAGCGCGCGCAGGAGCTGTTCTCCACCTGGCAGAAGCACCAGGAAGACACCGAGCGGCTGCGCGACGCGCTGCGGCAGCTGAACGAGAAGATCCAGGAGGCGCAGCGCAAGAAGAACCTGCTGATCGCCAAGCAGCGCCGCGCGCAGGCCCAGCGCCGCATCCACGAGACCATGTCGGGGCTGTCGGACTCGAGCGCCTTCGAGGCGTTCGACCGCATGGCCGAGCGGATCGAGCAGAACGAGCGGATGGCCCTGGCCGCCGCCAGCGTGAGCGAGGAGCTGCAGGGCGACAACCTGGAGCGCGAGTTCAAGCAGCTGGAGAGCGGCGGAGAGAGCGAGATCGACTACAAGCTGCTGGCCATGAAGCAGCAGATGGGCCTCCTCCCCTCCGCCGCGCCGCCCGAGAACCGCGCGCTGGGCGCCGGCCAGCCGCAGCAGGAGGCCGAGCCGGTGGCCGCGGCCGCCGCCCCTGCCGCTCCCGCCGCGTCCGGCAGCAACGGCCAGGGGCCCAGCGTCCCCCCGGCGCCGGCGGGGTCGCAGACCAGCGGCGGCTCGCGCATCCACGAGGCCGAGCTGCTGGAAGAGTTCGAGGCGCTGGAAGAAGAGGAGCGCGGCCGGGCCTGACCGCCCGGCGCGTTTCCCGACCGGACGACGAAGCCCCTCCCCCGCGACCGTGCGGGGGAGGGGCTTCGTGCATCAGGCGTAGTGTGAGCGGGCCGAGAGGATCTCGATTTTCTCGCGGTCCAGCCGGTAGATCAGCCGGTGCTCATCGGTTACCCGTCGGGACCAGTGCCCCGCAAGCTCATGTTTCAGCTTCTCCGGTTTCCCGATCCCTCTGGACGGGTCGCTGTTGATCTCGAGCACCATGCGCAGGACCCGGAGAGCCAAGCGTGCATCTACGCTGATCCAGTGTTGCAAATCAGTGATGAAGACGACCGTGACGAGGATCTTTCGCTCGACATGCGCCCTGTCCCGATGTTCACGGCCACTCTTCATCGGCGTAGGTCGGATCGAAAGGTGGTTCCCCGCTCATCTCCCTCCAACGGTCCAGCTGAGCCTTCGCCGCCATGATCCGCGCTGCGTTCGCCGGGTTGCTCAGAAGAAACGCGGTCTCGTCATGCCAGCGCTTCCGCACGCGCTCGCGCCTGAGGCCGAGATCCCGCGTCATCGACGGCGCCATCAGCCTTCGGCGGCTTCCAGCCGATCCTGCTCGCATTCTCGTCCCCTCCGTCGTTGTTCGTTCCGGTGATTCGCCGCGAGCGGTCTTTGGAGAAGGCGACAGACTCATGGGATCTCTTGATCGCGGTAGCGCGGTCCGAAGGCCGGGGCGCCACGCTGCTCCCGCCAAAGGTCGAGTTCGGCGAGCGAATCCATGATCCATCGCGCGTTCGCGGGGTTGCTCATGAGTAATTCCAGTCGTCGTGCCAGCGCTTGCGCAGGCGTGAATGCCTGAGGCCGTGGTCTCGCGCCATGGAGGGCGCGACGAGCTTGTGGCGGCTACCGACCCTCTCGGATCGCATCCTCTTTCCCCTCCGCCGAGCATGCCCCGCGTGGCGAGCTGGAGGTTTAACGCGACCGGGGACCCTCGTCAAGTGCTTTGTTTTATGGCACATACGAGTGTTCCAGCGCTGGCGTGATGGGGGTGTTCATCGCACCGGACGCGCCAGCGCTGGAACACTCTGGACAGCGCCACACCTCAAGCCCACTGTGGGCAAGTCAACCCGGACAAGAATGGACGCGGCTGATTCGTCAGGGCGGCCGACGATCCGCCCCGTGCCCCACGTCCGAACGTTTTCTGCTGTGGACGCACGGTTCGCGTCAGCTTAAAATGCGCCATCGCTTTGCTTACTTTCGATGCCTCTGGCCCACCCGGTAACCGCGTGCCGCCCCGATGACCAGGAAGCCGCGCCGTGCGAGCGACGCCCTGCTGCCCAGGTCGCCGCTGGAGTTCGCCTGGCCGCTGCACGTGGGCAGCCCGCAGCCCGAGGGTGCCGTGATCCTGGCCGAGCTCCCCCGGCCGAGGCCGCCACCGCGCTGCGCCTGCTGAGGCTGGTGCTGGCGTTCACCCGCGGCGCCGCCGGCGCCCCCGTGCTGCGGCCGGACGCGCTGGAGGGATGGGAGGCGGAGTTCCGCTCCACGCCGCGTCATCCGCTGTGGCCGCCGGCGGTCACCATCCGGGCCGAGCCGGGCGCGGGCGAGCGGGCGGACTTGCCGCGGATCGCGAACGCGTGCATGGCCGCGTGCGAGTGGCTGCTGGCGCGCGGCGCGTGGCAGAGCGCGCTGCTGTATGCGCAGGCGGCGGCGCTGGCGTGGCCGCACAACCCGCGGCTGGCGTGGGCGGCCGGGCGCATGCTGCGCAACTACGGCCAGATGCGCGAGGCCGAGACCTGGCTGCGCCGCGCCGCCCGCATCGCCGTGTGGAACGGCGACGTGGAGACGCAGGACCTGGCGCTCAACAGCCTGGGCAACTTGTTTGCGCAGCAGGGATGCTATAGACAGGCAGAACTGTATCTGCAGCGAGCACTTCGGATCGCGGGAAAGTCCTCACCCTGTCGCAGCCGCGCGAACAATCAGCTTGCGCGACGCCTTCGTCCGATCGCTCGAGGTTATGAACGGTGGAACCGACGCGTAATGAACGTCACCACCGCACCCGATCGCGCCGGATCAATCAGGTTCCAGAGCCCATCAGATTACCTCCACGATCTTCCGGGGGTGGCGGCGGTGGGGGTACAACCTCGTCCATCCGCGCGCGGTGTGGTGCAGACTGGGTTGCGCTGGGGGACGTCGGTGATTTCGTGCAGCCGACGAGCAGCACGGTTGCGAGCACACCGAGAATCATCCGACTGGACCGCATGGGAACCTCCGTTGTGGAAAGAGAAGGAGTAAGTGATGCAGGTAAACAGTGCTCGCGGTGGAGAGGCGGGGCAACACATCCACAGCATGAAACGTGTGTACATGAAGCGACATCAACCGAATACCGGCATCCGGCTGGGCGGCGGATGATCACCTCGGGTGGTGTCCAGTTCGGGCGTGCTGTGCAGGTGCACCGCGTGAAACGTGGGTACGCGAGCCGCCACGAAGGAGGACGCGGATGATCGACTTCCAGAGGGGGATCACGCGGCGCTGGCCAGCGGGGAAGCACGAGCGGCGCGCGCTGGTGCTGGACGGCCCGGAGCTGCGGGCGATCTCGGCGCTGCCGCCGCCGTATCAGCGCATCGTGGTGAGCTGGAAGGAGATGATGGACGCCGTGCCGCACGAGCCGCCGTCCAGCGTGGCCATCATCCACGCCGTGCAAGGCGGCGTACCGGACCCGCGCGTGCGCGGCCTGATCGCGGCGGCGGGGCTGGTGCCGGTGGTGCCGGTGGTCCTGCTCGACGCCGAGAACGCCGGCGCGCTCGCGACGCTGTTCGACTGGGGCGTCGGCGACATCGCCGACGCACGGTTCGAGGGGAGGCCGGGCGCCATCCTGGCGCGGCTGAATTTCGTCCACGCGATCCGGTTCAAGCAGCGGCTGGAGCCGCACCTATCGCGCTTCGCGTCGATGGAGGCGCTCACGCTGGTCCGCGCCGCCGCCGACGTGGTGGTGGACCGGGGCGCCGCGCCCGACCTGGCGGATCGCTTGGGCGCCGGAGAGCGCACGGTGGCCAACTGGTGCGCGCGAGCCTGCGTGCCGCCGCCGCGGCGACTGTTCGCGTGGCTGCGCCTGCTGCTGTCGCTGGCGCTGCTCGATACACCGGGCCGTACCGTGACCGACGCCGCGCGCTGCGCCGGCTACCGCGACCACTCGCTGCGCCGGTCCGCGCGCGAGCTGCTGGGCGTAACCACCCGCCTGGGCGGAGGGATGTTCGCCGACGCGGCCACCGCCTTCAACGGCGAACTGCGGGAGCTTCGCGAGAGCGCGCGCGAAGCACGCCGGGGCGAGCGGGCGGAGTGACAGGGGACAGGGGACAGGGGACAGGGGACAGGGGACAGGGGACAGGGGACAGGGGACAGGGGACAGCGGGGCACTCGTTGCATCCGCGGCGGCGTTCGTTGCAAACGCATTGTCCCCGCCGCGGCCGAGCGCTATTCCTGAAGTCCGGCCGCCGCCGCCGCCAGCGGACCGGCTTCGCCTCTTCCCACCTCGATCCATCTCACCCCGACGCGGATGAACGAGCCCGCAACGCTGGACGCGCCGCCGCTCGCGCCCACCCCGCCGCACGCCGGCGCTCGCACGTCCGCGCCACGGGGGCGGGCATCGCGCGTGGAGGCGGTGGCGACGGCGGCGGTGGCGCTGGCGGTGGGGGTGGCGATCGGCTGGCTCGACTTTCCGGCGCGCGAGTACCAGTCCGGGCTGCTGATCTACCTGTTCGCGGGGTTCTGGCTGGCGCTGGCGGGGCGGGGGCGCGGCGTGGTGCTGGCCGTCGGCTGCGGCCTGGCGCCGCCGATGGCGCTGTACCTGGCGAAGCAGGGTGCCCATCCCGCGGCGATCGGCGCCGCGTTCGCTGCCACGCTGATCGGCGCGGCCGCGGGCCGGTGGGCGGGGCGGCGGATGGACCCCGGCGGCGCGGCGGAGATCGGCGCATCCGCGGACGACGTCGCGTGGTACCGCCGGCCGCTGAGCGCGCGCACGCTGCTGGCGCTGGCGCTCAGCGCCATCGCGGCGGTCGGGCTGCAGCCGCTGTTCGCCACGCTGCGCCACGGCGCCATCCCCGTGAGCGTGGCGATGGTGCGCTGGTGGCAGGCGGCCACCTTCGCCGGCTGGGTGTTCATCGCGCCCGTCATCCCCCGGATCGGCGCCGCCATCCGCCGCCGGGGGCGCACGCGCGACGAGGCGGCCGGCGTCACCCCGCCCGAGGCGCTGGCGCACCTGGCCGTTCTCGCCGCCATCGCCCTGATCCACACCGCCGTGCTGCTGGCGATCGGCCACGCGATGGGGTGGATGGGCCCGCCGCCGCCCGCCGGCCACGCCGTCCGCGCCATCGCCGCGGCGTACGCGCCGCTGGACCTGCTCGCCTACGCCGTCGTACTCGGGCTCGCCTGGCTGGGCGACACGCGGCGGCACGCCGAAGAGGCGCGGCGCCGCGCGGCCGCGCTGCAGGCGGCGGCGCTGGGCTCGCGGCTGGCGGCGCTGCGGGCGCGGCTCAACCCGCACTTCCTGTACAACGCGCTGAACGCCGCCGTGGTGCTCGCGCGCAGCGGCCGCGGGCGCGAGACGGGGAGCGTGCTCGAGGAGCTGACGGGGATGCTGCGCTACGTGCTGGAGCGCGACGAGCCCTCCGTCCCCCTGGCCGACGAGGTGGCGTTCGTGCGGCGATACCTGGGGATCCAGCAGGTGCGCTTCGGCGAGCGGCTGAAGTGGAGCATCGAGATGGACGGCGATGTGTCCGCGGCGCGCGTTCCCACCCTGGTGCTGCAGCCGATGGTGGAGAACGCCGTGGAGCACGCCGTCGCCGGCGACGAAGACGCCAGCGAGGTGCGCGTCACCGCCCGGCGCGAGGGGGACCGGTTGGTCCTGCGCGTGGAGGACGACGGCCCCGGCCCGCCGGCCGATCCCTCGCCGGGCGACGAGCCGGCGGGGATCGGCCTGGGCCACACGCGCGAGCGGCTGCACGGCCTGTTCGGCGACGCCGCCTCCGTCACGCTGCGCCCGCGCGACCCCCGCGGCGCCGTGGCCGAGATCCGGCTTCCGTACCGCGCGGAGGACGCGCCGTGAGCGCCCCGCCGCCGCTGCGCGTGGTCGTGGTCGATGACGAGCCGCTGGCGCGCGAGGGGCTGGTGCGCGCCATCGCCGACCTGGTGGCGGCCGGCGAAGTGCCGCCGATGGAGGTGGTCGCGCAGGCCGGGAGCGGCGTGACGGGCGGGGAGACGATCCGCGAGCACCGCCCCGACGTGGCGCTGGTGGACATCGCCATGCCGCGGATGAGCGGGATGGAGATGGTGGAGGCGCTGGAGCCCGAGGCCACGCCGCCCGCGCTGGTCTTCGTGACTGCGTACGGCGAGCACGCGCTGCGGGCGTTCGGCGTGCGCGCGCTGGACTACCTGGTGAAGCCCGTGCCCGACGCCCGCCTGCGCGAGGCGCTGCACCGCGCGGTCGTGCGCGTGGCCGAGGTGCACGCGCTGCGCGCCTCGCTCGCCGCGCCCCAGCCGCTGCCGGCGCGCACGCCCCAGGCGCCGTACCTCACCCGCATCGAGATCCCCGACCGCGGGGTGCGGACGTGGGTTCCGGTGGACGAGATCGAGTGGATCCAGGGCGAGACCTACTACGTGCGCATCCACGCCGCCGGCCGCGGCAAGCTGCTGCGCGAGCGGATGGGCGCGCTGGAGGAGGCGCTGGACCCCGCCGTCTTCTTCCGCGCGCACCGCTCCGCGCTGGTGCGCATCGGCGCCGTGCGCGAGATCCGCGCGGAGAGCCCGTACAGCTGCAGCGTGCTCCTTGCCTCCGGAGCCCGCGCCCCCCTGGCCCGCGACCGCCGCGCGCGGCTGGAGGAACTGCTCCGCCACCCTCCCACCGGCGGCTGAAGCCGCAGCAACGACGACGGGAAGCCTCGCAAACGGCGCGAGGCTGTGCGTCCGGCATCCGCGCGCTCCCCAGTGATGCTGCCGCGATTGGATCGCGAATCCGTCACCGCACCGTCCTTCGCCTCTCGCCTCGGCACTCCGCCGCCGCAGTCCGCGCAGGCGGACTTCCCGTCCTTCCAGCGGCGGGTTTCAACCCGCCGCAGATCCCGCCTCCATCCCCCAATCCACCCCCCGCAATCCGATCTCCGCCTGCGAGTCCGCGAAGGCGGACTTCGGGCCGTTGTCGCCGCGGTTTGAACCGCCCGGACGACCCCTCTCCTCCACCCCGCAAGCTCTTCGCTGCACACAGCTTGGCGCTCGTTGCAGCACGCTTGATCGCCGCCTCCCGCCGCGCTTAACCCTTCGCTCGCGGCGCGGGGGAGACACCCTCCGGATCCATCTCCCGCGCACGCTCACGAGATTACATCCGAACCGGGAGACCGAACGATGAGACGGCTCATCGCCATCACACTGGCATTCGCATCCGCTGCGTCGGGCGCGGCGGGGCAGGGTGCGCGGCCATCCTCCACGGCTGCCACGCCGCCGTCGTACCAGACCGAGATCCGCGGCACCGTGCTGGACGCGCAGACGGGGCGGCCGCTGGCCGGCGCATCGCTCTCCGTGCGCGATGCGGCGGACTCGGCGCTGGCGGGCGCGGCGGTGTCGCGGGCGGACGGAAGCTTCCGCATCGCCGGGGTGCGGCCGGGGAGCTACGTGCTGCGCGCGGCGTCGCTCGGCTACGCGGCGGCCACGCGCGGCGGCGTTGACCTGGCCGCCGCGTCGGCACGGGTGGACGTCGGGCCCGTGCGGCTGAGTCCGTCCGCGGTGGCGGTGCAGGGGATCACGGCCACGGCCCAGCGCGCCGCCGTCGCCGTATCCGCGGACCGGACGACGTACACGGCCGCGCAGCTCACGCCCGGCGGCGGCACCGCGGCCGATGTGCTGCGCAAGGTGCCGGTGCTGGAGGTGGACGCCGAGGGCCGCGTGAGCCTGCGCGGCGATCCCAACGTGGTCGTCCAGCTCAACGGCCGCGCCACCGGGCTCTCCGCCACGCAGCTCGCCGTCTTCCTCCGCCAGCTTCCAGCATCGATGGTGCAGAAGGTGGACGTGATCCCCAACCCGTCCGCGCGCTACGATCCCGACGGGATGAGCGGGATCGTGGACATCACCCTCAGACAGCGCGCGGAGCTGGGCACCAGCGGCGGCGCCACGCTGCAGGCCGGCACGGCGGACAAGTACAACGCGAGCGGCAACCTCGGCTGGCAGCGCGGCGGCCTGACGCTCTTCGGCACCCTGGCCTTCACCGCCGACCAGCACCCCCAGACCGGCCTCACCCTCAGCCGCCCCCTCGCGTCCCCCTCTCCCTCGCTCGCGCAGACGATGGAAGGCGAGGCATGGCAGCGCGCCGTCACCTTCAACACCACCGCCGAGCTGCGGCTGGGCGCGCGCGACGTGCTCGCCAGCCAGCTGATCGTGGCGCGGCAGACGGGCGGCGGGAACAGCGACAACCTCTACCGGCGGATGACGGACGGCGGCGGCGCCTGGGCCGAGGCGGCGGACAACACGGCGGACCGCACCTTCGGCAACGGCAACCTGTCGCTCACCCACACACTCGGGGGCGGCCGGGGGACGATGGCCGTCCAGGCGGACTACATGAAGTCGCCCGCCACCAGCCGCGACGTGTTCGACCGCGGGGCGCCCCCGGAAGGAGTCGCGAGCGTGCTGACGCGCACGTGGGCCGGCACGTCGCAGCGCCGCTTCGTGCAGGCCGACGCGACCTTCACCCCGGCGGCCGGCGTCCGTCTCGAGGCCGGCTACAAGGGCTTGCTGCGGCGGATGGACCAGGACGCATCCACCGAGACCATCCCCGCGGGGAGCATCGACGGCGGCGTGGTGGAGCGGATGGGGCTGCGCTACGGCCAGGCGCAGCACGCCGCCTATGCGATGGCCACGCGGCAGGGCGGCGGCGTGCAGCTGCAGGCCGGCCTCCGCGCCGAGCACGCGGCGAACACCATGGTCCCCGCGGACGGCGGCGAGCGCTTCCGCGCGGCGGGGACGGACCTGTTCCCCAGCGCGCTGGCGGCGGTGAGCATCGGCGGGGGCGGACAGCTGCGGGCGAGCTACGGTCGGCGCGTGGTCCGGCCCGAGCTGCGCACGCTGGTCCCCTGGCGCAGCTACGACGACCCGCGGCACGCCACCGAGGGCAACCCGTACCTGCGCCCGGAGTACACCGACGCCTTCGAGCTGGGGTGGCAGCACTCCGGCCGGCTGGGCTCGATCCAGCTCTCGCCGTACTACCGCCGCACCGCGAACGCCATCGGCCCGCGGCGGACGGTCGGCGAGGATGGGGTGACGGTGACCACGTTCGAGAACTTCTCCACCCGCACCACCTGGGGCGCGGACCTGAGCGGGTCGCTGCGCGGCACCCGGCTGAGCGGCTTCGGCGGGATCAGCGCCTACCACGCGGTGGTGGATGCGGGGAACGTGGAGCCCGGCCTGAGCGTCAGCGCGCTGGCGTGGAGCGCCCGCGCGAGCGCCACCTGGAAGCCGCGGCCGCAGACCGAGGTGCAGGGGACGATGGGGTACCGCGCGCCGTTCCAGTCCGTGGCCGGCCGCTTCGGCGCGTACGTGACCGATGACGTGGCGCTGCGCCGCACGCTGGGCGCCGGCCGCGCCGCCGTCACCCTGCGCCTGACGGACCCGCTGGGGCTCACGCGCTACGAGCTGGCCGGGATCGACCCGGAGTCGGTGCAGCTCGCCACGCGGCATTTCGGCACGCGCGCGGCGTACGTGGGCTTCAGCTACACCATCGGCACCGCGCCCCGCGTCCGCGCGCCGACGCCCGACCCCACCGCGCAGAACCGCCCGCCCGACCCCGCGGCCGGCGGGTGACGGGATCGCATCCAGGAGCGAGGAACGGAGTGGGGGCGCCGCACGGGTCCGCCGCCCCCGCTCCGTTCTTTCGTTGCTCCGTTCTTCTCCGCTCCTCCGTGTGACCCAAAGCCGTAAAAGCCGGCCTCTGGAGGAAGCGGTCGATCGGAGATGATCGGTGGGATTGCCTCGCGACGGCCGGGGAGGAATCTTCAGGCGCGGGCGCGGCACGGATTCGGCATGCTGCGTCGGCCCGGTCCCTTTTCCCCCGGATCCCACCGGCCGGATCGCTCGCACGCGCTGGATTCCATCGTAGCCATGACACTCCGCAATCACACCCTCGCGCTGGTGCTGGCGTGCACGCTGGCGCTGCCCTTCCACGCGCTGGCGCAGACCACTGCGGCCGACAGCTCGGGCGGCCGCGAGTCGCTGTTCGAGACCAACGACCTGTACTGGGCCGCGGGGTTCGCCGGGGCCACGGTGATCCTGGCGCCGCTGGACCTGGCGCTCGCCCACGCGCTGCAGGACTCGGTGCTGCAGAACAGCCGGGTGCTGAAGCTGTCGGCCACCAGCGTGCGGCTGCTGGCGTCGCCCGGCGGGCTGGTGCTGGGGTCGGGGGTGTACCTCACCGGCCGCGCCATCAGCGACCGTGACCTGGCCGAGCTGGGGCTGCACACCACCGAGGCCGTGCTGATCGCCGACGGGATCACGGGGGTGATCAAGATCGCCGCGGGGCGCACCCGGCCCAGCGCCAACCCCAAGACTCCGTACGACTTCCACTTCATGGGCGGGCTGCTGGGCGACCCGTACCGCTCCTTCCCCTCGGGGCACACCACCAGCGCCTTCGCCACGGCGGCCGCCGCCACCGAAGAGGTGGGGCAGCTGTGGCCCGACCAGAAGGGTTGGGTGGCGATCGTGCTGTACGGCGCGGCGGGGCTGGCGGGGATCTCGCGCGTGTACAACAACGCGCACTGGGCCAGCGACGTGGCCGTGGGCGCCATGATCGGCAGCTTCACGGGGTGGAAGGTGGTGCGCTACAACCACGACCACCCCGGCAACACGGTCGACCGCATCTTCCTGGGCCGCCGCCGCGACGCCGGCGACCAGATCGCCACGCGGCTGCCGCGCAGCGGCGGGGGCATCCCCATCATCTTCACCATCCACACCCGCTAGAGCGCGGCGGGTGACGAAACGCGAACGGGCCCGCATCCGGCGCCGGATGCGGGCCCGCGCCGCGATTGCGCGGCGGCGTTATCAGTGGGTGTCGATCCGCAGCGTTTTCTCGAAATCCATCGCCACGGGCACGCCGTCCACCAGACCTGGCTCGAAGCGGCTGGTGTGCAGGTCGTCGACCGCGAATGTCGGATCCGTCCAGGGGACCTGGTTCCCACCACCACTTCATCCCCCGTGGTCTCGCTAAGCGCGGAGGAGGCTCAGGGCAACGTCTTCTTCCATTCTGCGGACAAAATAAAAGGGAGGATCGCAGGCGAGCCTGCGATCCTCCCCTTGTGATGTGCCCGTCCCGGCGACGAGCGTCAGTTGGCGTCGCCGTTGGCTTGGGGGGCGGGGGTGGTGCCGGCCGGCTGCGGGGCGGCGGCCACGGCGCGCTGCGTGGGAATGAACATCTGCGCGCGGATCCTCCAGCCGCCGCGCTCGCGCTTCATCACCAGCGTGCTGGTGCCGGTCACCGGCTCCACGTCGGCCGAGGCCGAATCGCCGGGCACCGGAGACAGCATGAAGCTCTGGAAGATGAACAGCAGGTCGCCGCTCACCTCGGCGTCCAGCAGCCCCAGCTCCATGCGGCCGACCCCGGGGAGCTGCGCCTTGAGCGCCGTCTCCACCCCCGCCACGCCCTGCCGCGTGGTCACGTCGCCCGGGAGCTGCACCACCGCCTTGCGGTCGTACAGCCGCACCAGCGCCCGCACGTCGTCCTGGGCCCAGGCATCGCGCCAGGCGGTCAGGGTGGCGCTGGCCTCGCGCAGCACGTCCATGCGGTACTGGCTGATCCGCGCGTCGGTGTCGTCGCGCGGGCCGGGGAGCACCTGCGCCCGGGCCTGCGTGGCGGTGAGCGAAACCAGCACGGCGGCGGCAAGGAGGGCGATGCGGGAACGGGGGAACGTCATCACGAGACCTCGATCTAAAAAGCGAACGGAGGCGCCACCCGTTGGCACCTCCGCTGCATTGTACACCGCAACGCGATCCGGTTCCCGTTTCCGGGACAAAGTGTTTCCCCCGTCGCGCCTTTCCGGCCGAGGTTGGATGCCGCGATGGGGGACCGCCGTCATCGCCGCGGTTCCACGCCGGTGAGCGAGCGGACAATGGCAAGGGCGATCTTCTCGCCGCCGCGGACCGACGGCTCGATCGGGTTGGCGTAGTCTTCGGGCTCGCCGCACACCAGGCGCAGGTCGATGGTGGGGTGGCCGGCGGCGGCCGCGGCGCGCAGGATGGCGTCGTTGAAGATGGTGAGCGCCACCGTGGCCCGGCGCTGCGCCACCGGCTCGCCCAGGCTGCCGTTGTAGATGGTGCAGACGGTCACCGGCAGCCCCACGGCCGTAACCTGGTGCAGCATGACGCGATAGCCCTGCTCGAAGCGCTGGCCGATGGACGCCAGCGCGTCCAGCACCTCGCCGAACGAGGTGGCGCGGCGGTCCAGGATGTCCACGTGGCCCAGGGCGTCGTTGCCGCCGGCGCTCAGCACCAGGTGGGTCGCGTCGTCGGGAAGGTGGCGGAGCTGCCACGGCACCTCGCCGGCCACGGCGCCGTCGCGGGCCAGGAGCGTGGCCGTCCACCCGGCGGGGAGCACCCCCTCCAGGTGCTCCAGCACGTCGGGCCCGCCGCGCACGTACGCCTTGTTGTCGAAGATCGAGTCCCCCAGCAGCACCACGTGCGGCACGTGCGTCATCCTCCGGTTCGGGTCAGGTCGGATCGATGGATCGCTTGCAGCTGGGTGAGCCCCACTCGGAGGTCTCCCCGGCTCACCCCGTGGCGGGCGAATGAATTCGCTGCAACGACTACACGAAGTCCGCCTTCGCGGACTACTGGCACAAGCGCAGCCGAAGCCATCGTGCGCGGAAGAAGTCCCGCTGTTGAAGCCTCGCGCGATTTGCGAGGCTTTCCGTCGTTGTTGCTGCGGCGCTGCGGCTTCAGCCGCCGGTGCGCGAGACCTGCCCCGAGCGCCTCACTCCGTGCAGCGGAAAGGGTTGTCGTCGGGGTTGGCGTTGCTGAGGGCCACTTTCGCCGTGTCGCCGGGCTTGATGGTCACGGGCTGCAGCCACGACCAGCGCTGGCCGCCGTACGCCGTGTCGGCCCACACGCGGTACTTGCCGGGAGCGATGGAGTCCAGCCGGAAGTGCGCGGCGGCGTCGGTGCTGGCGCGCTTCGCGGCGCGGCCGGAGAGAAGGCGCGCGCGCTGCCGCCACGCCTGTGCCTGCATGGCGCTGTCGGGCGCGGGCGCGGCCGGGTCGCGGCGCGGGCAGAGGCGCGCGAGGAGCGAGTCGAGCTGCTCGGCCTCGGGGACCAGCGCCACCGGCATCGACGCCAGGCTCACCTCCTGCCCCTCCTCGGTGACGATGTAGGCGTCGCCCGACACCGTCCCGGGCCGCGTGTCCGCCTTTCCGCACGCGGCGAGCACGGCGGCGCAGAGCGCGATCCCGGCGACGCAACGGTGGCCGGAGCGAGGACGAGGGCTGGATCGGTCGGGGACGATCGAGGGAGCGCGGTTCGGGAGCGGCAAGGTCTGGTCCGAGCGCGGGTGAGGCGGTTTCGCGGCGGCGGCGGACGCGTTCGGCGGAGCATGCGGCGTCCGGACGTGCGATCGGATACAATCCTATCAGTCTTCGTGCGACGATGGAAACGGGTGTCAGCCGTCGAAGCGCACCGAACGGAGCGGATAGGCGTCGTGCAGCGGGAGCAGCACCTCGCTGATCATCCCGCGCATCCACGACAGCACCTGGAGATTGGTCATCTCCACGTCGTCCACCGCGGGGGTGCGGATGGCGGTGCTGCGGACGGTCCAGCGCAGGCCGCCGCCGCCATCCAGCGTGGCCGCGGCGCGGCCGGCCAGCCCCTCCAGCACCTCGCGCTCGGGCGCGGCACGGCGGAAGGTGATGCGCACGCGCACGAACCGCTCCTCGGACGGGGTGTCGCCCAGCACGCGGAAGTAGCCCCGCACGGGGAAGGGGAGCGCGCGCAGCCACGCGGCCTCGCCGCGCACGTAGCGCGGCCCCAGCAGCAGCCGCCCGACAAAGAAACCGCCGATGGCGCCGCCCAGCAGCATCCATCCCAGCACCCACCACCGTGCGCCCGGCATGAACAGCAGGAACGTTCCCACGATCACCGCGCCCAGCGCGATGCGCAGGATCGGCAGCGACGGACCGCGCGGGCTGTCGAGGAGCGCGTTGCGGACGTTCACGCGGCCCAGGCGCTCCACCTCGCGCCTCTCGCGCAGCGCGGTGCGGCGCTCCTCGGCCGCTTCCAGCGCGAGCGCCGCGGCCTGCTGCTCGCGGCCCTCGCGGGCGAGCGCCTCCAGGCGGGCCGTCGCCTCTGGCCGGGGAGAAGGAGTTTCCACGCAGGGATCGGTGGGGGGCGGTGCCGGACTGCTCCGGGAACGCCCCCGCGAGCCGCACGACGCGGGCCGCATCTGCCGGCGGCGACATGCACGCGCCGCCCATCACCCCGACGCCGGACCCGACGATGCCCGTCCCCGTGCACGGTCCCGTCACCCGCCCCCGAGCCGGTTTCCCGCACGGGCGGACATCGTATGTTTGTTGCAGCGAATTTTCATCCGCCCCCATCGTGCCTCCCCGCATCCGGCCAGGATCGCGGATGGGAGACAGGAGCGCGTCCGCGCCCGCATCGAAATCACCCCATGCACTTCCGGAACGGGCCAGCCGCCGAACTTCTAACGGAAATGTAAGACACGTGGACACTCAAACGTTCACTATACTCCTGTGATCCGCTGATCCGCCCGGCCGTGGAGGATGGTGGCGTCCACGCGCGCGCAACCCTTTTCGGACCGGCGGTGTCAGAGCCCTTGGCCGCGTGCCGGCCGTCTTCATCCATCCCATCCACCCACCCTCTACCCTCCAGGATGCCCATGATGCGAACGGTCTGGTCCGCGCGGCGCGCCCTGCTCGCCGCGGCCCTGCTGTACGGCGGCGCGGCGCAGGCGCAGGGCGGCGCGCGCTCGTCGCCCACGGTGTCCGTGCCCACGCTGCCGCTGGTGCGCCACACCCTGAGCAACGGGATGACCGCGCTGCTCAGCGAAGACCACTCGGCCCCCGTGATCGCGGTAAGCATCTGGTACCACGTGGGCTCCAAGAACGAGAAGCCGGGCCGCACCGGCTTCGCGCACCTGTTCGAGCACATGATGTTCGAGGGGTCGCAGAACGTGCAGTCGGGCGAGCACCGCCGGCTGATCCAGTCGCTGGGCGGCGTGTTCAACGGCACCACCAACGAAGACCGCACCAACTACTTCGAGGTGCTCCCCAGCAACCAGCTCGAGACCGCGCTGTGGATGGAGTCGGACCGCATGGCCACGCTGCTCACCCGTGTGAACCAAGAGCGGCTCGACGCCGAGCGCGAGATCGTGAAGAACGAGCGCCGCCTGCGGGTGGACAACCAGCCCTTCGGCGTGTCGGACGAGCTGGTGAGCGCCGCGCTCTTTCCGGCGACCAACCCGTACTCGTGGCCGGTGATCGGCAGCATGACCGACCTGTCGGCCGCGTCGCTCGAAGACGTGCAGCAGTTCTTCCGCACCTACTATTCGCCCAGCAACGCCACCATCGTGATCACCGGCGACATCGACCCGGCGCGCACGCGGCAGCTGCTGGAGCGCTACTTCGGCCCCATCCCCCGCGGCCCGGCCATCGAGCGCCCGCGGGTGGCGCCGGTCACCCTCCCCGCCGAGAAGCGCCTGGCGCTGGAGGACAGCCGCGCGCGGCTGCCGCAGATCACCTTCAGCTGGCCCACCGTGGGGCGCCACCACGCCGACCGCTTCGCGCTGGAAGCCGTGGGGAACCTGCTTTCGCTCGACCGCACCAGCCGGCTGGACAAGGTGCTGGTGTATGATCGGCAGCTGGCCACCAGCGTGTACGCCTTCAACAACACCAGCGAAGACGGCGGATACTTCCAGATCGGGGTCACCCCGCGCCCCAACGCCTCGCTCACCGAGATCGAGCAGGTGGTGGACAGCGTGCTGGCCGCGGTCAAGGCCGGCCCCGTGAGCGCCGACGAGGTGCAGCGGGTGAAGAACTACGTGACCGTGGGCACCATCCGCGGCCTGGAGTCGCGCTTCGCCCGCGCCGAGGCGCTGGCCGAGGGGTACGTCTTCGACGGCGACGCGCTCTCGTACCGCGCCGACATCGCGCGGCAGCAGGCGGTGACCCCCGCCGAGGTGCAGCGCGTGGCGCGGCAGTACCTGGGTGCCGGCCGCGTGGTGCTGAGCATGGTGCCCGCCGGCCAGCTGGGCCAGGTGAGCAAGCCCAACCTCCCCTACACCAACGTGACCCCCGCCGCGGCCGCGGCGCCCGCCGCCGCCGCCCGGGCGGCCACCGGCACCACCGTCACCACGACGACGACCACCACCACACCGAGGCCGAACCGATGACCAGGATGACTCGCACGGCGCTGTTCGCCTGCGCGGCGGCCGCCCTCCTGGCCGTCCAGCCGGCGCGCGCGCAGACGCTGGATCGCTCGCAGCGGCCGGTGGCGCCGCCCGCCGCGCCCTTCCGCCTTCCCGCGGTGGAGATGCGCACCCTCCGCAACGGCATCCCCGTGGCGGTGATCCAGAACCACACGCTCCCGATCGTGGCGGTGCGCGCGGTGATCGACGCCGGGCCGCTGCTGGAGCCGGCCGACCGGGCGGGGCTGGCCAACCTGGTGAACGGGATGCTGGCGGAGGGCACCACCACCCGCACCGCCGACCAGCTGGCCCAGGCGTTCGCCGACATCGGGACGCAGGTGACCCCCAGCGGCTTCACCACCATCGACCAGAACCTGGACCGGGCGCTGGAGCTGATGGGCGACATGCTGATGCACCCGGCCTTTCCCGACCCGGCGCTGGCGCGCAACAAGGCCAACACCCTGGCCAACCTGCGCCGCCTGCGCGAGCAGCCGGGGTTCCTGGCCGACCGCGTGTTCAACTCCGTCCTCTTCGGCCCCGACCACCCGTACGCGCGGGTGGCGACCGAGCAGACGGTGGGGGCGGTGACCCGCGCCGACCTGGTGTCGTTCCACTCCGACTGGTTCCGGCCGCAGAACGTGAAGCTGGTGGTGGTCGGCGACATCACCCCGGCGGACGCGGCCGCGCGGCTGGAGCGGGTGTTCGGCGCCTGGCCGGCGGGGGGGAAGACGGCGCGCTACGAGGTGCCGGCCGCCCGGCCCTCCGCGCCCACCACCATCTACCTGCTGGACCGGCCCAACTCGCCGCAGAGCACGGTGCGGGTGGGGCAGGTGGGGCCCCCGCGCGACACGCCGGACTACTACGCGCTGGAGACGATGAACACCGTCTTCGGGGGGCTGAGCGGCGCGCGGCTGAACAGCAACCTGCGCGAGGCGCACGCCTACACCTACGGCGCGGGCTCGGGGCTGGTGTGGCGCCGCCCGCCGCAGGTGAGCACCTTCCGCGGCCAGAGCGACATCGTGGCCGCCAAGACCGACAGCGCGATCATCGAGTGGCTGCGCGAGGTCCGCGGCATCCGCGGCGAGCGGGCCATCACCGACACCGAGCTGTCGTTCGCCCGGAACAACCGCACCGCGGGGTTGCCGCTGCGCTTCGAGACGGTCACCCAGGTGGCGTTCGCCATCGCCGACCTGCTGCAGAACGGGATCCCCACCAACTTCTACGACACCTACGCCCAGCGGATCGGCGCGCTGGGCGCCGCCGACCTGGCGGGGGTCGCGACGAAGTACCTCGATCCGCAGAGGTCCGTGATCGTGGTGGTCGGCGACCGCAAGGTGGTGGAGCCCGGCCTGCGCGCCCTGGGGATGCCGCTGGTGATCGTGGACGAGAACGGCAACCCGGTGGCGAGCTGAAGCGACTCCGCCGGACCGGGTGAACGAAGCGGGGCCGACCTTCCGGATCGGCCCCGCTTCGTCGATCTGAGGGCGGCCACGCCCAACCCGCGTCCTCGCAATCATTTGCAGGCCGAAGGATCTATCGCCGGTCTGCGCGAACATTCGGCGTAGCGCATCCTGTGCGAGGCACGCAACCGGACACATCACCGTCGATGCGGGTCTGGTTCGCGGGCGCGGCCGGAGACATGTTTCGGCGTCACACCGACGGCGCCATCCCCCATGTCCGCGCAGTATCGACCTGGATCTCCGTAGATGAAGATGACGATCCGCTTCCTCCGCGCTCTCGCCACGCTCCTGGCGCTCGCCGCCGCACCGGCCGCGGCGCAGCAGAGGCGGCAGGTCCCCGCCGGCGTGCGGCCGTACGTCGCCGTGGACGCGCCGGTGGTGGCGCTGGCGCACGTGCGGCTGGTGGACGGCACCGGCGCCCCGGCGCGCGACGACCAGACGGTGATCGTGCGCGGTGACCGCATCCAGTCCGTGGGGCCTAGCGGATCGGCGCGCATCCCGGCGGGCGCGCGGGTGCTGGAGCTGCGCGGCCACACGGTGATCCCCGGCATCGTCGGCCTGCACGAGCACACCTACTTCGGCGGGCTGAAGCAGACGGTGCAGGACAACACCAGCGCCTACCTGTACCTGGCGTTCGGCGTGACCACGGCCATGACCGCGGGGAGCCAGCTGGCCGAGCAGGAGGTGGCGCTCAAGCAGTCGATCGACGCGGGCCGGATGCCGGGGCCGCGGCTGCTGATCGGCGGGCCGTACATCCGCGGCGGCGCGGGGCGCACGGGTCCGTTCCGCGGCCTCGATTCGCCCGAGGACGCGCGGCGCTTCGTGGACGAGTGGGCGGGGCAGGGCGCCACCTGGTTCAAGGTGCTGAGCGGGCCATCCAACGTGCTGCGCTGGACGATCGACGCCGCGCACGCGCGGGGGCTGCACGTGAGCGCGCACCTGTGCGCCGTCACCTTCACCGAGGCGGCGGAGATGGGGATCGATGCGCTGCAGCACGGGTTCATCACCAACAGCGAGTACGTGCCCGGCAAGGAGCCCGACGTCTGCCCGCGCAACAATCAGGTCGCGCAGGCCGACGTGGACGTGGAGAGCCCCGCGGTGCGCGAGAGCATCCGCCGCATCGTGGCGCGCGGCACGCCGTCGGTCAGCACGCTGGGCGTGTACGAGAGCTTCATCCCGGGCCGGCCGCTGGACCCAAGGGCGATGGAGATGCTGGCGCCGGCCGCGCGTGCCGAGGTGGAGGCGAACCACGCGGGGCTGGAGACATCCGGCTTCACCGTGCCGGAGCGGCTGCTGGAGAAGATGATGCGCTGGGAGCGGATGTTCGTGGCGGCGGGCGGGCTGCTGGGCGCGGGGTGCGACCCGTGGGGCACCGGCTTCCTCCCCGGCTACGGCGACCTGCGCAACTACGAGCTTCTGGTGCGGGCCGGCTTCACCCCCGAGCAGGCGATCCAGGTGATGACGCTGAACGGCGCGCGCATCCTGGGCGAGGATTCCGGCATCGGCTCCGTGGCCGCGGGGAAGGCCGCCGACCTCGTCGTCATCCGCGGCGACCCCGTCGCCACCCCGTCAGCGATCTACGAGGTGCGCTACGTCTTCCGCGACGGCGTCGGCTACGACTCGGCGCGGCTGCGGGAATTCGCGAAAGGGAAGGTGGGGGTGTACTGACGGCGCGCCCGGCTTGCTGCCCGGTCATGCTCATGGAGAAACCCGGTCGTACACCACCACGCTGCGCAGCGTGGCGCGGGTGACGGGATTCACCGAGTCCACGGTCAGCGTTTCTCCCCCCCGGCGACCGTGTTGCTCGATAGCCATAGACGGCCGTGCCGTGGTTGGTGAAGGGGGCATCCACCGCGCGGTCGCCGGCGCGGCGAAGCGCCACGCCATCCATCCCCCGATTTCGTGTGGGATCTCGGAGCCCGCTACGGAGCAGGCGTCAGGTGAATCGAGTCGAGCACCTGATTTCGCGCCGCGTCCGCGGAGGCTCCGTTCGCGCGGGAGCTGACGCGTACCTCCCACAGCACCGGCTCACCGAGCCGGGATATGGAGAGCTCGTCCACCCCATGGAGGGTGCCGAACGGGCCGCGTAACGTCACGGGCTTCCGCAGCGCGATCCGGTCGGCGAACGACACCTTTTGCGCATCCCCGAACGTCCGGTTCGGTTCGGGCCGCAGGATCGCGGTGGCGAAGGACCGAAGCGTGCCCCGGATGGCTGCTGTCGACGTGTCGCTCACCGGCACCGGACCCCAGCGGAGGATCATGATCGCCCACGCGTTGCTGGTGGACACGTAGATCGTGTTGCCGCCTTCCTGCCGTTGAACGGGTTCCGGACTGCCCGCGGGAAGCGTGATCTCGAAGCCGGGTGCATGGAATGTCTGGCCGGGCGCCTGGGCCCAAAGCGGCGCGGCTGCAAAGGTGGCGCCGAGGCTCGCCAGCACCAGAGAACGGGAAGGTAGCATGGGTCCGGAAAGATGATGGGAGGCGGTCGGGAATCGGCGGGATTCCCCCGGTTCGTCGCATGATACATCCGTTCCGGCTCTCCCGGCAACGATGCAGTCGACAGTTCTGGCGATGGATGGTGCCCCACACCTCAATCGCTCGGGAAAGGGCTGCCGCGCCGCACGCGGTCGTACACCACCACGCTTCGCAACGGAGCGCGCGTCACCGGCTCCACGGAGATGATGGTAAGCGTGTCGCCGTTCGTTGAGCGGGTCGCGCGGTAACCGAATACCGGCCGGCCGTGCTCGGTGAAGGTTGCATCCACGGCGTTGTCGCCGGCGCGGCGCAGGGTCACGCCGTCCATCCCGGGAATCCCGGTGACGGGCGCGATTCGGCCCCCGTACGCAGCCTGGAGTCGGCCCACGAGCCGCCGGCCGTCTGATCGCACGCTGGTGACGGTGCAGCGCACGCCGCCCGGGGCCGGCTCGCACGCCATCGTCTCCGCGCGGCGGTGATCCGCCGATGGGCTGTAATGGGTTCGCGAACGGTTCAGCCTCCACACGCCGACGAGAGGGTAGGCGTGTGGAGGCTGTTTGCACGAGATGAAGAGGGCGCAGGCGCAGCCGGCAGCGAGCACGCGGAGCGCGGCCCCGGGCCCGTGGCGGCGCGATATGATCCTCGCCGCGCCACTCACGGCCGGACGACGTGCCTCAGGGGCACTCCTGCACGGTGCCCCGCTCGCGGAAGCGCACGGGCAGCGTGCCCGCGGGGATCCGCGCGACGTCCACGGGCTGCGTGAGCGCGGCGGTGGTCCCGCAGCGGGCGCCGGGTGACACCTTCTGGACCACGACCTCCACGTAGTCCGGGTGCTGCGCGGCGGATTCCACCAGGATGCCGTAGCCGCCGCTGTTCCGCTGCCCCAGCGCGGCCACCACCACCCGCTCCTGCGTAAAGTCGATCTGCGGCAGCGCCGGCTCGGGAGAGTGGTTGCGCCAGATCGCGCTCCACGCCTGCGCCCACTGCTGCGCGTCGCTCACGCGGAATCGGTGATGCCGCTGTCGTAGGTGAGCGAGTACGGCTCGGTGCGCAGGCGCGTGAGGGGGAGCAGGGTCGCGGTGGCTCCTTCGTCATGGATCACGGGGTCGATCACACCGGCGTGCTTGCCGCACGCGGCGAGCGACAGGACGGCCGCGATGGCAGCGGCGGATACGGCGATACTACGCATGTTGCTCTGCTGGGTAGATCAGGTGGGTCGTTCGTTGGATTCGCAGGAAAGAACGCGCGATCGCAGGTGACGGTGACACTCCGCCGGTCGCCCCACGGATTTTCGTTCGATGAGGAGAAATCAGTATCGCCGAACGGTGCGCGGAACGGCCGCGTCACGCCTTCAGCCGGCGGAGCACCACGAACGCCCACGCGCACAGCGCCGCCGACGCGAGCGTGATCGCGATGTACCACGGCTCCTCGGCCAGCCCCGGCCGCTCAGCGATCATTCGCGCGATGTGGGCGAGCGTGAGGAGCCCGAACACCACGCCGGTGGTGATGACGTACGCCTTCATCTCGCCCTCTCGTTGCCTGGTCAGGATGGGGAAGAATACGGGGCCTGGATCAGCCGGGGACGGTCACCGAGATGGACGCGCTTCCGACGTTCGCCTCGGCTGGCTGCACGGCTTCCACGGCCACCGTGTACGTGCCGGGGCCGGGGAGCGTGATCGGCGCGGACGTGCCGAAGGTGCTGGTGGTCTGGAAGGCAAGCGTCGCCTGCGCCACCTGCGCCCCGCTCGCGCCTGTGACGGTCGCGGTCACGAAGAACTCGGTGGGGAGCCACGGCAGCGTCGGGTCGATCTTGCACCCGCACATCATGCTCACCCACGCCGTCACGGTCAGCGACGTTCCGGTCACCGAGGTCTCCACGTTCTTAACGATCAGCCCGGGGATCACCAGCACCATGCCCGGCTCGGCGGTCAGGTCCGCGCCGGGGGTGACCCACATCGTCTCGGTGACCGAG
>Ga0070662_100000152_pt1 | contig 39725 bp, 38 predicted proteins | sample KBSC53metaG_FD_65648 | JGI IMG/M metagenome (GOLD analysis project Ga0070662, IMG submission 65648) | Corn rhizosphere microbial communities from Kellogg Biological Station, Michigan, USA - KBS C5-3 metaG | ecosystem: Host-associated > Plants > Roots > Rhizosphere > Soil ...
AGGGGGTGGCGGTTTCGGACCTGTTCCTGCGCCGCGGCCAGTCGATCGTGGAGACCCGCGCCCGCGACCCGCGCGAGAGCGAGACCTTCCGCGCCACCACCGACGAGGCGTACGACCTGCCGATGGTGGTGCTGGTGGATCCCTACAGCGCCAGCGCCGCCGAGATCGTGGCCGGCGCGCTGCAGGACCACGACCGCGCGCTGGTGGTCGGCAGCACGTCGTACGGCAAGGGCTCGGTGCAGTCGCTCTTCCGGCTGTCGGGCGGCAACTACCTGAAGATGACCACGGGCAAGTGGTACACGCCCGCCGGCCGCAGCATCCAGAAGCCGTACAGGACCGGCCAGGCCGCCGACGAAGCCGATGGCGACTCGGCGGTGACCGACACGAGCGCGGCGGCGCAGAACGACACCACCAGGCGCCGGGCGTACCGGACGGATTCCGGGCGCACGGTGTACGGCGGCGGCGGCATCGTGCCGGACCTGGTGGTGCGCGACACCACCACGCTGGCCGAGCGGGCGCTGATCACCGCGGTGTCCAGGAAGGCGGCCACCTACAGCGACGTGCTGCTGCGCTACGCGGTGGAGTACGAGCGCCGCACCCCCGGCCTGCGCCCCGAATTCAGCGTGACCCCGCAGATGCGCCAGGAGCTGTACGACCGCTTGCGCCGCGCCGGGGTGGAGGTCACGCCCGAGCAGTGGGCCGGCGGCCAGCGCTGGATCGACCTGCAGATCGGCAACGAGATCGCCATCTCGCGCTTCGGCCGGGCCGTGGCCGCCCAGCGCAACGACGTGGCCGACAAGACGCTGCAGGAAGCCGTGCGCCTGCTGCAGCGCGCCCCCACCCAGGCCGCGCTCTTCCGCGAGGCCGAGGCGGCCCAGCGGGTGGCGCAGGGGCAGCCGCAGCCGGCGACGCGGTGAGATGAGTGCCGGGTGAGCCCCAGCGCTCACTCCGGGTCTCAGGCGGGGAGATCGCGGCTGCCGATCTCCCCGTTTTCTTTGCTCCCCGCGTCTACCGGGCCACAGATCTGCCTCCACCGGTCGTAAGTCGATGCCGCCGAATCGAATGGGGCGACACATCCGGACGCTGCGAACAAAACCCTTGTCTGGCGGAGACCCGCCGAGCAGATTGGCCGCTCACTTCGTCTCTTTCGGACCGGACGCGGGCATGAACTCGGTGCTGCACTGGACGCCCCTCTTCTGGGCGCTGCGGATCGCGATCCTCGTGGTGGTTCTCGATGGACTCGGACTGTTCGCTCTGGTCACGGCGCGGTTCTTCCGGTGGAAGCACATGAGGCGGCTGGTGCTGGCGGATCTGCCGGAGGTGCGCAGGCTGGGCGGCCAGGTCGCCGGAGCCGGGGCGACGGTGGAACTGGCGGAGGCTCACGATGTGCAGTTCGGCCAATTGGAGCGGCAGGTGGAAGAGCTTCGTCGCAAGCTCGACCTCCTGATCGCGGGACTCTCGGACGAGGAGAGAAACGTCGATGGCTGATGAAGTGCGCGACGCGGCCTTCTGGAAGCGTCAACGCGACGAGATGAACGCCATCTTCGACGACGCGCGGGCAAAGTTCTACGAGCTCGAACGGCGCAAGCAGGAGATCAAGGCTCGGCTTCGCGCGGAGCAACGTCCGCCGAATCCTCCCGTGGACATCCGCTGGAACTCCGTGTCGGTGCCGGTGACCAGCGGGCCGGGCGGGTACACGGTGACGGTCGCGGCGCCCGCGGCCCGCAAACGCAGGCGGTGGCGCTGGTTGTGAATCGGTAGTCGCAGGGTGGAGGGGGGAGTTCCCGGCGGGGCGCTCCCCCTCTCCTTTTCGGGCACCGCTGGACCGCTTGTCGCGCCGCTGGCCGCTTCGTGGCGCCCGGTTGGCCGGTGCACGGATCGGCGATATCTTCACGCGTCCAGACCAGGCGGAAACGGGGCGAATGAGCGACGCGACGGAGTGCGCGGTGGAGGTGACGCGGGGCGCGGTGGTGGAGAGCCGCCACCGCGTGCACGTGGCGGTGGTGGACGCCGGCGGGCGGCTGCGCGCGTTCGCGGGCGACCCCGACCGGGTGACGTTCCTGCGCTCGGCGGCCAAGCCGCTGCAGGCGCTCCCCCTGGTGGAGGACGGCGCCTTCGACCGCTATGGGATGACGCTCCCCGAGCTGGCGCTGTGCTGCGGCAGCCACTCGGGCTCCGCGGCGCACACGCGCGTGGCCGAGGCGATCCTGGAGAAGGCCGCGGTGACCAGCGACGCGCTGGCGTGCGGGCCGCACCCCCCCTTCGACGACGAGGCGCGGAGGGGTCTCGAAGAGGCGGGGCTGGAACCGGGGCGGCTGCACAACAACTGCTCGGGAAAGCACGCGGGAATGATGATGCTGGCCCGCGCCCACGGCTGGGACCCCGAGGGCTACCATCGCCCCGAGCACCTGGTGCAGCAGCGCGTGCTGAGCGAGGTGGCGCGCTGGACGCAGGTGCCGCCCGAGGCGATCGGGGTGGCGGTGGACGGCTGCGGCGTCTCGTGCTTCGCCTTGCCGCTGCGGCACATGGCGCTGGGCTTCGCGCGCTTCGCGGCCGCCGCGCGGGCGGGCGAGCGCGGGCCCGCCACGGTGTTCCAGGCGATGGTGGAGCACCCCGAGATGGTGGCGGGCGAGGGGCGCGTCTGCACCGAGCTGATGCGGGTGGCCGGCGGGCGCCTGTTCGCCAAGACGGGCGCCGAGGGGATGTACTGTGTCGGCGTTCCCGGCGCCGAGCTGGGGATCGCGCTGAAGGTGGAGGACGGCGCCGCGCGCGCCATCGCCCCCGCCGTCCTGGGCGTGCTGCGCGAGTTGGACCTGATCAGCGAGGACGACTTCGGCGCGCTGCACCCGTTCGTCTATCCCGAGCTGTTGAACACCCGCGGCGAGCCGGTGGGGCAGGTCCGGCCCGCCATCGCCCTGCGCGCCCCGGATGCCTGACGCGCTGGACGCATCGCGCCGCGCGCTGGTGCGGGTCGCCGCGGCGCTGGGCACGCGCGACGCGGCGGCGGTGCGCGCGGCGCTGGGGGACGCGGCGGGGGCGGCGGACGCGGTGGCGGTGGAGGAAGTGATCCTCCAGTCGCACCTCTTCGTCGGCTTTCCCGACGCGCTGAACGCGCTGGCCGCATGGCGCGAGCTCTCCGGCCTCTCCGCGCCGGCGCCGCTGGGCGAGACGGCGGCGGAGTGGGAGACGCGCGGCGAGCGGGTGTGCGAGGCCGTCTACGGGCGCAACTACCAGAAGCTGCGCGACAACGTCCGCTCGCTGCACCCGGACTTCGAGGGGTGGATGGTGGCCGGCGGATACGGGCGGGTGATCGGCCGCCCGGGGCTGGACCTGGCCACGCGCGAGCTTTGCATCGCCGCGCTGCTGGCGGTCTGGAACGTGCCACGCCAGCTGCACAGCCACCTGCGCGGCTCGCTGAACGCGGGCGCGTCGGCCGGCGAGGTCGACGCCGCCGTGGAGGTGGCGTGCGGGATGATCGACGGCGCCGCCGCGGCCCGGGTGCGGGCGCTGTGGGACGAGATCCGCGCGAAGGCGGCGGCGAACGGCGCGCGATCGACCGATTCAGGGGATTGATTGACGTGCGGAAGGGAGCGCGAGGCCGAAGTTCCGTACCTCCGCACCCCCGTACCTCCGCACCTGCGAGAGGATAGACGGTGTTCCTGGACTACGCGGAGATTCAGGTGAAGGCGGGCGACGGCGGGCCGGGTGCGTCGTCGTTCCGGCGCGAGAGCTTCGCGCCGCGTGGCGGGCCCGACGGCGGCGACGGCGGCCGCGGCGGCGACGTGGTGCTGCGCGCCGACGGGCAGATGACCACGCTGATGGACTACCGCTACCGCCAGCAGTACGCCGCGCCCAACGGCAAGAAGGGCGAAGGCACCAACTCCACCGGCCGGAGCGGCGACGACCTGGTGCTGCGCGTCCCCCCCGGCACCGTGGTGCGCGACGTGGAGAGCGGCGAGGTGCTGGGCGAGCTGCTGGACGACGGGCAGGAGCTGGTGATCGCCGAGGGGGGGCGCGGGGGATGGGGGAACGCGCGCTTCGCCACCAGCACCAATCAGGCGCCGCGCCGCGCGGACGCGGGGATCCCCGGCGTGGAGCGGCGGGTGGCGCTGGAGCTCAAGCTGATCGCCGACGTGGGCCTCGTCGGCGAGCCGAACGCGGGGAAGTCGACCTTCCTTTCCGCCGTCTCGGCCGCCACGCCCAAGGTGGCGGACTATCCGTTCACCACGCTGACTCCGAACCTGGGCGTCGTCCAGCTCTCCGGGCACCGGACGTTCGTGGTGGCCGACATCCCGGGGATCATCGAGGGGGCGCACGAGGGAAAGGGGCTGGGGCACCAGTTCCTGCGCCACATCGAGCGCACCCGCACGCTGGCGCTGATGATCCCGGCCGACGCGCTGGAGGTGCAGGCCGAGTACGACCGGCTGATGGAGGAGTTGCGCGCCTACTCGGCCGAACTGGCGGCCAAGCCGCACGTGGTGGTGTTCACCAAGGCCGACCTGCTCCCCCCCGAGTGGCCCGAGCCGAAGGTGGAGGCGCCCGGCGCGTGGGGGCAGTTCACCATCTCGTCGGTGTCGCGCCGCGGGCTCGATCCGCTGCTGGAGGGGCTGTGGCAGCACGCCGCGCGCGCCGTGGAAGAGGAGCGGGCGCACGAGGACGAGCCCGAGCCCTGGCGCCCGTGACCCGATGCCGCTGACCGTTGACGCGCTGGAGCCCGTCCTGCGCCTGGCGATCGTGGACGGCATCGGCCCGGCGCGGCTCTCCGCGCTGCTGGCGCGCTTCGGCACCCCCGAGCGGGTGCTGGGCGCGTCCGCCGAGGAGCTCGGCGCCGCCCCCGGCTTCGGCCGCGAGCTGGTGAAGCGGCTCCGCGCCGCCGACACTGACGAAGGCCGGCGGCGCGCGCGCCAGGCGATGCGGACGCTGGAGCGCGCGGGCGCGGCCGCCTTCACGCGGGACGATCCCGCGTATCCCGAGGCGTTCCGCACCCTTCCCGATCCGCCGTACCTGCTGTTCGCCATCGGCAACCTCGACCTTCTCCATGCGCCTGGCGTGGGCGTAGTCGGCACGCGCGACCCGACGGACTACGGGCGCCGCATCGCCATCAAGCTTTCGGGCGAGCTGGCGCGGGCGGGGCTCAGCATCGTGAGCGGGATGGCGCGGGGGATCGACTCGGCGGCGCACGCGGCGGCGCTGGACGCGGGCGGTGCGACGGTGGGCGTGCTGGGGCACGGCATCGACCGGGTCTATCCGCCCGAGAACGCGAAGCTCTTCGCGCGGGTCGCCCAGCGCGGGCTGCTGCTGACCGAGCTGGCGCCGGGCGAGGAACCCAACGCCGGCAACTTCCCCCGCCGCAACCGGCTGATCGCGGCGCTCAGCATGGGCGTTCTGGTGGTGGAGATGGGGGAGAAGAGCGGCGCCCAGCACACGGTGACCTACGCGCTGGAGCAGGGGAAGGACGTGTTCGCGGTGCCGGGGCCGATCGGCTCGCCGCAGAGCGCGGGGACCAACCAGCTGCTGAAGGACGGCGCGCGCCTGGTCACCTCCTCCGCCGACATCCTGGAGGAGCTGCGCGGCGTGGGCCACGCCTTCGAGCCCGCCGGCGGCCCCGCCTCGTCCGCCAACGTCGACGTGGCGCCGCCCCCGCCGCCCGACCTGGTCCCCGACGAGGCGAGGGTCTACGCCGCCCTCGCCGCCGAGCCCCGTCACGTGGACGACCTGGCCGAGGCCACGGGGATGGCGCCCAGCAACGTCCTGGCCGCGCTGCTGGGGCTGGAGTTGCGCGAGCTGGCGGAATCGCTGCCGGGGAAGCAGTACAGGCGGAAGTAGGTCGACCGCGATCGGGAGGATACCTCCATCCCGCTTGAGTGGCGCCTGCCGCTGTTCGATATTTCATCAGACTGACCACCCATCGGGAAACGGGCCGATGACTGCCGTCGCCGCCAACAAAGTCGCCGACTGGTTCATCCACTTCGCGCACGAGGTCCGCCGCGCGCGAGCCGCATCACCACGCCTCCACCGCCCGGTGGATTCATCTCGTTCTCGTACCGGGTCTTCACGCGGACGGCGAAGTTCAACACGTCCGCGTGCGCGCCGGGATGGTGGGACTCGCCGATCGATCGGCTGCAGGCGCTCTCGTCGTTGCGGCCGCAGGAGGTGCTCAGCAACCGCTCGCCGGCGCTGCGCGCACACCCGATCGACTTCGCGCACACCACCGAGCCGGACGGGTTCGCGCACCTGAATCCGCAACTCCGTGGCTACGAGTCGTACCAGTTCCAGCTGTCGAAGGAGACCGGCCGGGTGCACGGCTTCTTCATCGACCTGGTGTTCCACGTCGTCTGGCTCGACCCGCACCACCTACTGTACGCCTGATCCGATCTCCTCCAGCCTGCGCCCGCCCATGCTCCGCAAACCATGCCGACTCGGGTCGATCGTCCTGCCGCTCGTGTTGTGCGTGGCGGGGTGCAAGGACTCGGAGCTGTCGCTGTACGGGGATTGCCTGGTCGTGGACAGGAACGGCGGGAAGCACATGGAGGTGACGTGCACGAACTCGCCCTTCGCCGAGCGGCCGGACCGGGAGCGGGCGACCACCGCGCGGAAGGTGGCCGAGTACGTCCGCGATCGTTACTCCTCGTATCAGGACGCCCGGGATGTGACGGTGGCCTTCATGGGCAAGAAGGAAACGGCCAGGGACGACTTCAAGCGTCCCCGGGCGCGGTACACCTTCACGCGCGCCGAGCTGGGCGAGCCGCCACCCGGCAAACGGATCCGCAAGGCCGACATCGACACGTCCGCCGCGGACAGCGCCGCCGCGTCTGCGGATTCGGCCGTCGCGCCGGGTTGATCCGCCGCACCCCGCGGCGTCTGCGGTGTACCACCCGGCCGGATGAAGAACCACCACGCCTCCGCGCCGCATCCCCCGGTGGATGCCGAAACGGCGGGGCCGGCTGACCGGCCCCGCTCGCTGTACGTGCACGTGCCGTTCTGCGTGCGGCGCTGCTCGTACTGCGACTTCGCCGTGCAGGCCACGCGCGAGGCACCCACCGACGAGTGGCTGGACGCGGTCGTCACCGAGATGCGCCTCCTTGCCGCCGAGCGCGGGTGGAACGCGCCGCTCGCGCTGGACACCGTCTACCTGGGCGGCGGCACGCCGTCGATGCTGCGGCCCAGCGCGATGGCCCAGCTGCGGCGGCGCCTGGAACCGTACGCGGTGTGGGACGAATCGGCCGAATGGACGTGCGAGGCGAATCCGGAGAGCTTCACGCGGGAAATCGCCGCCGCGTGGCGCGACGCCGGGGTGAATCGTCTCTCCCTGGGCGCGCAGACCTTCCACGAGCCGGCGTTGCGCTGGATGGGGCGGATGCACGGCGTGGACGGTCCCCGCCGCGCGATGGAGGCCGCGCGCGCGGCCGGGTTCGGCAACGTGAGCGTGGACCTGATCTTCGGCCTGCCGTCTCGCCTCGAGCGGGACTGGGCGGCGGACCTGTTCCACGCGCTCGCGCTGGAGCCCGAGCACGTATCGCTCTACGGGCTGACCGCCGAGGCCGCGGCGCCGCTGGGCCGCTGGGTGGGCGAGGGGCGCGAGGTGCTGGCCGACGAGGACCGCTACGCCGACGAGTACCTGCTGGCGCACCACACCCTCACCGGCGCCGGGTTCGAGCACTACGAGGTGTCGAACTTCGGCCTCCCCGGCCGCCGCTCGCGCCACAACTTCGTCTACTGGACGGGCGTTCCGTACGCCGCGCTGGGCCCCGGCGCGCACGGATTCCACCCCCCGCTGCGGCGCTGGAACGTGCGCGGCTGGGACGCCTACCGCCGCATGCTGCTGGAGGAAGGACGTCTCCCGACGGACGGCGAGGAGGAGGTGGACGCCGAGACCGCCGGGCTGGAGCGCGCCTGGCTGCGGCTGCGGACGGACCAGGGATGGCCGCTGGACCGCGCCGGAGAGGCGGAGCTGCGGCTGGCGGAGACCTGGGCCGCGCAGGGGTGGGCGCGCGAATCCGCGGGCGTCCTGAAGCTGACCGCGGAGGGGTGGCTGCTGCTGGACCGGCTCGCCGTGGAGATGGCGGACGCGGCGGAGCGGCGTCCATCAACCAGCTCCCCGATCGTCCTGGCGGCGCCGGCGCTGCACGGTTGACAGGCGTCTCGCCGCGGTTCCGCCGCGGCGGCACGCGACCCGGCCGGAACGGCGCACCGGGGCGGCACCGGATCTTGCCTGCATCCCCGGGGGGAACGCCGGATCCGCCGCGCGGGTCAAAAGTGTCGAAACGACAAGGGGAACGCGCGGACGGGAGGATTGACGCCCCCCGGAGCGGTCGGCAAATTTGAAAGGTTTGTGCCCGGTTTTCCCATCGCCCCAGCGTGAGATGGCAGACGCGCCCCTTACCGAACGCGAGCACGCGATCCTCGAGGCGGTGATCCGCACCTACGTGGAGACCGCCGAGCCCGCCGGCAGCCGCATGGTGGCGCGCCGGTTCCGGCTCGGCATCTCGCCCGCCACGGTGCGCAACACCATGAGCGACCTGGAGGAGAAGGGGTACCTGTACCATCCCCACACCTCCGCCGGCCGCGTGCCCACCGACCTGGCCTACCGGCTGTACGTGGACTCGCTGATGCAGCGCCAGCCGCTGACGGCGCGCGAGCGCGGCGAGATCCGGCGGCAGCTGGAGAGCGGCGGCGAGGGTGCGGCCATCGAGCACCTCCTGCGCCGCGCCGCGCAGGTCCTCGGCCTGTTGACGCAGGAGCTGGGGATCGCGGTGACCCCGCGGCTGGACGAGGCCACGCTCGAGCGGCTCGACCTGGTGCCGATCCACGAGGCCAAGGTGCTGCTGGTGATGACGCTGCGCGCGGCCGGCGTGCGCACCATCTACGTGGACGTGCCCGCGGCGATCCCGCCCAGCACGCTGGCCAGCGTGGCGCGCATCCTGAACGAGCGGCTGGGCGGGCTCAAGCTGCGCGACATCCGGGCTACGCTCCCCCAGCGGCTGCGCGCCTCGGCGCCGGCCGGCGAGCCGGGGGCCGGCGAGCTGCTGAACGTGTTCGTGCAGGGCGCCGACGAGCTGTTCACCAGCCCCGCGGCGCCCGACACCGACCTGCACCTGGGGCGCGCCTCGGTGCTGGCCGAGCAGCCCGAGTTCAGCAGCGGCGAGCGGCTGCGCGGGCTGATCGAGCTCACCGAGCGGCGCGACCTGCTGCAGCAGGTGCTGGGCGACCGCGCCGGCGACGGGCTGCACGTGACCATCGGCGTGGAGCACGGCAACCCGGCGCTCAGCGGCTTCACCGTGGTCACCTCGCAGTACCGCTCGGCGGGGCTGCAGGGGGTGATCGGCGTGATCGGACCCACGCGGATGCCGTACGACCGCGTGATCGCGCTGGTGGAGAGCACCTCCAACCTGATCTCCGAATTCCTGGCCTGAGGGCCATCAAGGGCATGATGCGCGACTACTACGAGATCCTGTCCGTCGCCAAGGATGCGGACGGCGAGACGATCAAGAAGGCGTACCGCAAGCTGGCGCTGCAGTACCACCCCGACCGCAACGGGGGCGACAAGGAGGCCGAGGAGAAGTTCAAGGAGGCCACCGAGGCGTACGAGGTGCTGCGCGACGGCGACAAGCGCGCCGCCTACGACCGCTACGGCCACGCGGGGGTCAAGCGCGGCCCGGCGGGCGCGGGCGCCGGCGGGTTCGGCGGTGGCTTCGGCTTCGAGGACGCGCTGAACATCTTCATGCGCGACTTCGGCGGCTTCGGGGGGATCGAGGACCTGTTCGGCGGCGGGGCGCGGCGGCGCGGCGGGGTGCAGAAGGGGAAGGACCTGCAGGTGCGCCTCAACATCACCCTGGCCGAAGTGGCCACGGGGGTGCGCAAGACGCTCAAGATCAAGGCGCTGGACCCCTGCGGCACCTGCAAGGGCACCGGCGGCGCCGACGAGGGCGGCCCGGTGACCTGCGAGGCGTGCCAGGGCGCCGGGCAGATCCGCCGGGTGCAGCGCAGCGTGTTCGGCCAGTTCGTTTCCGCCACCGTCTGCCCCACCTGCGGCGGCGAGGGGAAGATCATCAAGAACCCGTGCAAGAAGTGCCACGGCGACGGGCGCGAGCGCGGCGACCGCACGCTGGAGGTGGAGATCCCCGCGGGGGTGAGCAGCGACAACTACCTCACGCTGCGGGCGATGGGCAACGCCGGCCCGCGCGGCGGCCCCCGCGGCGACGTGGTGGTGGTGATCGAGGTGGAGGATGATCCGTGCTTCCTGCGCGACGGGAGCGACCTGGTCTACGACCTGCCGATCTCGTTCAGCCAGGCGGCGCTGGGGCAGGAGGTGGACGTGCCCACCGTCTACGGCGACGAGAAGGTGAAGATCCCCGCCGGGGTGCAGAGCGGCGACGTGCTCACGCTGCGCGGCAAGGGGCTGCCGCACCTGGGCGGCGGCGGCAAGGGCGACGAGCACGTGCGCATCCACGTGTGGACGCCCACCGAGCTCAGCCCCGAGCAGCGCGAGATCTTCCGCCAGCTGGCCGAGGTGGAGGGGCCGGTCCCCTCGCGCGGGCGGCGTAGCGGAAAGAACCTGTGGGAGCGCATGAAGGACGCGTTCGCCGCGTGACCGTTCCGGATCGCTGGATGGTGCTGGCCGTCCGCGGCGCTTCGCCCGAGCTGGCGGGGCTGGTCGCGGACGGCCTGGTCGCGCTGGGCGGCGCCGCGGTGGAGGAGAAGGACGGCGCGCTGGTCACCTACCTCCTCCCCCCCGACGACCCCGACGCGTTCGCGGCCGACGCACGCGAGCGGCTGGGCGAGTGGCTGCCGGAGGGGACGGAGATCGACGTCGCCTGGGAATGGCAGCGGAACGAGGACTGGGCGGCGGAGTGGAAGCGCGGCCTGGCCCCGCGGCAGGTGACCGGCCGCATCGTGGTCAAGCCCACGTGGACGGAGTGGACCGCCGCGCCCGGGCAGGTGGTGATCGACGTCGATCCGCAGATGGCGTTCGGAACCGGCGAGCACGCCACCACGCGCGGCTGCCTGCGGCTGCTGGACGGGGCTCTGCGCCCCGGAGACCGCGTGCTGGATGTCGGCTCCGGCTCCGGGATCCTGGCGATCGCCGCGGTCCGGCTGGGCGCGCGCGAGGCGGTGGCGGTGGAGTACGACCCCGACGCGAACCTCAACGCCCGCGAGAACCTGGAGCGCAACGGCGTGGAGCGGTCCGTCACCCTGATCGAGGCGATGGCGGACGAGGCGCTGCTGGACGAACTCGGGCGCTTCGACCTGGTGCTCGCCAACATCCTCTCCGGCGTGATCCGCCCCCTCCTGGCCGCGATGCGGAAGGCGCTGGGCGGCTCGGCCGAGGGGCGGCTGATCGTCTCCGGCATCCTGCGCACCGAAGCGCCCGACGTGGTGCGCGATGCCGAGGCGGCCGGCTTCCGCGTGGAGCAGGTGGACGAGGAAGAGGAGTGGTGGAGCGCGCTCCTGCGGCCGGCCGGCTGAGGACGGCCGAGCCGGCGGGATAGACGGGACCCGCGCCATCGGCAGGTTTCGCGCGCCGAGAGGGGATCGGGCGGATGAATCCGCGGCAACGACCACACGAAGTCCGCCTGCGCGGACTACCGGCCGGCGTGCGGACGAAGGTCCGGCGCGCGGCCCGGGGCTCGGGGCGATCGGCCGCCGCGGGCCTGTTCGTGCTGGCGCTGGCCTGGCCCGCCGCCGCGCAGGCGCAGACATCCGCCTACCGCCGCGCGCCCGGCGACACGCTGCGCTACCACGAGGTGACGACGGGCACGATCGAGATGCGCCCCGCCCGCGGCGCGGTGACGGTCCAGACGCGGCACGACGCGCGGATCGCCGTCACCTTCGCGGCGGCGGACACGGCGCGCGCGTGGTTCGAGGCGCTCTCGCTCTCCGCCGCCGGCTCGCCGCTAGGCGAGCGGCGGCCCGACACCGCGCCGCTGCTGGGGCGGCCGTACACGTTCGTCTTCACCCCGCGTGGCGAGGTGCGCACCGTGCGCGTGCCCGAGATCCCCGGCGAAGTCCTGCGCGTGAGCGACCTCTCCGCCGAGTTTACCGAGTTCTTCCCGCACCTGCCCGCCGGTCCGCTGACGCCCGGCGCCACCTGGGCCGACACCGCCACCCACCAGACCACCAACGCCGCGGGGCTGACCGTGATCGGCCGGCGCACCGCCAGCTACCGCGTGCGCGGCGACAGCACCATCCGCGGCGAGCGGGTGGTGGCGGTGGAGATGCGCACCGCCACCGAGATCCTTTCCGGCAGCGCCACCCCGCGCCCGACCGGCGCCACCACGCAGAGCTCGCTCAAGGGCGAGGAGACCGGCGTCTTCTTCTTCGCCCCCGGAAGCGGGCGCCTGGTCGAGCGCCGCCGCACCGGCCGCCTCGCCGGCTCCCTCGCCGTCTCGGCCGGCGGGCAGACCGTCTCCATCCCCCAGTCCTTCACCTACGAGAGCCGGATCGACCTGATCCGCTGAATCGAGCTACGGATCCAGGCTCATGGCGCCACCGCCCGGTTCTCGTGCCCCGACGGTACGCCGGACCCGGCGAGCGGGCTCGAGCTTTCCTTTGCTGATGGCCCTCGCTTCCCGCAGGCTCTCGATCAACAGATCACCGAAGTTTTGGTCGGTGACGCGGATCTCTTCTTCGTGCTTTCTCGGCATGATTTCACTCCTCGGGTTCACTTCCCCGGTGCTCTCCTGGGCCATTCCTCGGCACCAATCTCCATTACCAGAATCCGTACCAGTTTCTTCTGTGCATTGGTCAGATTTTCCTGAACGTTCTTCGGAAAGGGCCATGAGGAAATAGATCGTCTGCTGGCGTTCAGGTGCAGGTAGACGGCACGGCCACTCCCCTGGTTGCCACTCGCGGCGCGAACGATGCAACAAGGGATGCGTGCAGGGCCACTCACAACGCGAGGAGGATAGCGATGGCCAACGAACGCGATCCCGTAACCGGGGCCGAGGTGGACCGTGACCGGGCGATCCGCCTGGACCATGGCGACCACGTGCACTACTTCGCCAGCGAGCAGAGCCGCGAGCAGTTCCTGGCGGATCCCGCGCGCTACCACGACGAGCACGCCGCGCGGGACGGTGGCGCCATGCGCGGCGGCGACAACGCCGACGAGAACGCGCCGTTCACCCGCGACGAGCACGGGATGACCGCGCCCAAGTTCGGCTCGGCCACCAGCGGCGGCGCCGAGTTCGAGCCGCTGCCCCCGGGCGCGCGCGACTGACCCCGGGCCGTGGCGCTCGCCGGCACGATCGAGCGCATCCCACGGCAAAGCGCCCGGCGGAGCTTGTGGAGCCCCGCCGGGCGCCTCACTTTCCCCGCCGGAACCGTTCGGCCGCATCCCCATCATCCGGCGAGACCCGATGGACAACTGCATCTTCTGCAAGATCATCCGCGGCGAGATCCCGTCGCAGCCGGTGGCGCAGGGCGACGACTGGATCGCGATCCGCGACATCGCCCCCGCCGCGCCGGTGCACCTGCTGGTGGTCCCCCGCCGCCACGTGGAGTCGCTCGACGCGCTGGGCGACGGCGACGGCGCGCTGGCCGGCACCCTGCTGCTGGCCGCGCGTGACGTCGCACGGCAGGAGGGCGTGGCCGAGACGGGGTACCGCACGGTGATCAACACCGGCGCGCACGGCGGCCAGACGGTGGCCCACCTGCACGTTCACGTGATCGGCGGCAGGCAGCTGACGGGGCACGGCACGGCCTGAGGACCTGCTTCGGACCCGCCGGCACGGGTGCGGGTTCGGCGATGGTCGCGAAGGGCGGCTGAAGCCACGGTCTGCAACGACAGGAAGCCTCCCAAACTGCGGGAGGCTTCGGTTCATCGTGGACGTCGAGTTCGGCTCGGACCAGCGGGCCGGGGGACTTCCGCCGGTCTACAGCTCCGCCAGGATCTCGCCCTTCTTCGCCTCGTAGTCGGCGGCGGTGATCAGCCCCGCGTCCAGCATCCGCTTCAGCTCCGACAGGCGTTCCGCGGCGCCGGGGTGCGCGGCGGCGGCGCCGGCAGTCGGCGGCGCGAAGGTCGCGGCCCGCGGTGGACGGTGCGGCAGCGCTTCCACCCAGTCCTTCGCCTCTTTCAACCCCATCCCCGTGGCCTCGCGGACGAGCTTGATGGCGTGGATCTTCTGGTCGCGCGCCACCAGCTCGCGGGCCCGGGCTTCCACGTCCGCGGGCACGTCGCGCGGGGCCGGCGCGGAGCCGGAGCTGGTGCGCGACGCGGTCGCGGCGCTCCCGCCGCGGAGGGCCAGGAGCGAGAAGAGGACGGTGAGCCCCGTGAAGTACATCAGCCACAGGCCGCCCATGGCCGCGAGCGTGCGCTCGTGCTCACCGCCGCCGGGAGACACGCAGTAGAACGCGACGCCGTGCTCGCCGGGGCGGTGGTACGATGCCTGGAAGGTGCGCGGGGTGGGCGCCGTCCCTTTCGGGCAGGCGACCCACGAGGCCCAGCGCAGGGTGGACGGGAACACCGCCGCGCCGGGGCCCGCCAGCATCACCGCGATGAATGCGGCGAAGCCGGCCCTCAGCAGCATCGATCCGCGCGACATGGGGTTGCTCCCGCGATGCGAGGGACTCGGTCAGTGAGGCGGGGGAGCGGCGGCCGGAGCGCCGTCCACCGCCACCGTCCCCGCGGCCGACCTGCCGGCCGCGTCGTCGTCCGCGTCGTGGTCCACGGCGGGGAGGGCCAGGGTGAAGGTGCTGCCGCGGCCGGGAGCGCTGTGCAGCGTCAGCCGCCCGCCCAGCAGCTCGGCCAGGCGCCGGGCCACGGAGAGCCCCAGCCCGGTGCCGCCCACCTCGCGCCGGTTGTGCTGCTCCACCTGCCAGAACGGGTCGAACACCTGCTCGTGGTGCTCGGGGGCGATCCCGATCCCCGTGTCCACCACGCGCAGCAGGTGGTGCGTGCCCTGGCGCACTCCCTCCACCCGCACCTCGCCGTCGTCGGTGAACTTGACCGCGTTGCTCACCAGGTTGCGCAGGATCTGCTGCACCTTCTCGGGGTCGGCCTCCACGATCGCCGGCTCGTCGGGGAGCTTCACCTCGAAGCCCAGCTCCTTCTGCCGCGCCAGCGGGCGCAGCAGCGCGGTGGCCTGGCGCACCACGTCGCGCAGGTCCAGGCGGCGCCAGCGCACCGTCTCGGTCCCCGCCTCCATCCGCGAGAAGGCCAGGATCTCGTCGATGATCCCCTCCAGGTGCCGCGCGCACTCGCGGATGCGGTCCAGGTAGGCGCACTGCCGGTCGGTGATGCCGCCGCCGATCCCCGCCTGCAGCAGGTCGGCGTAGCCCAGCACGGCGTTGAGGGGCGTCCTGAGCTCGTGGCTCATCACCGCCAGGAACTCGCTCTTGGCGCGGCTGGCCTCCTGCGCCGCCGCGAACAGCCGCGCGTTGCTGATGCTGAGCGCCGCCCGCTGGGCGAAGTCTTCCGCCGTGGACAGGTCGTTGCGGGTGTAGCGCCGGTCCGCGCAGACCAGGGTGATGGCGCCCAGCGTCTCGGCGCGCGCCACCAGCGGCACCGCCATCACGCTCCGGGCCCCCAGCGCGCGCACCAGCCCGAAGTGCTCGGGGCCGCGGGTGGCCCGCGCCAGCCAGTCCTCGTCCACGAGGGGGACGAAGACGGACTTGCCCGTGCGCAGCGCCTCCGCGGCGGGCGCGGCGTCGTGGCGGTGCAGGGGGAACTCGGCGCGGAGGACGGCCAGGAGGGGGCCGCGGCCGGGGTCGGCGTGCGCGGCGGCCAGCCGCGCGATGCGGCCGTCCTCCTCGGCCACGTCGATCATGCACCAGTCGGCCAGCTCGGGCACCGCCAGCTGCGCCAGGGTGTCGAGCGTGGCGTGGTAGTCCAGGCTGGCGGAAAGGACGGCGCTGACGTTGGAGAGGAAGCGGGCGCGGCGGGCCTCGGCCTCGGCCACCCGGCGGGCGGCCTGGTCGGCGGCGGCCTGGCGGCGGCGCTCCTCGGCCAGGCGCCGGTCGGTCACGTCGCGCAGGCTGACCAGGTAGGCGGGCTCGCCCTCCCACTCGGTCTCCACCGCGCGCAGCTCGGCCGCGGCGGTCTGGCCGCCGCGGCGCACCACGTCGATCTCGGTGGTCTCGCCCGCCAGGGTGGGAAAGCCGAACTCGTGCCCCTGCAGCTCCTCGGCGCTGCGGCCGAAGAGGGCGACCGCGGCGGGGTTGGCGAAGCGCACCACCCCGTCGCGGCCCACGATCACGATCCCGTCGGCGAGCCGGTCGATGATGGTCTTCAGGCGCTCGTCGGAGCGCTGCGCCGCCTCGTCGCGGCGCGCTCCCGCGGAGGTCATCTCTCGTCGCGCCCGCGGTCGCCGGGCTCTCCCTGCGCCGCCGGCCCCTCCGCGTGCACCGGGTTCCCCGAAAGCACCCCGCTCACGTCGCGGAACGGCCCCAGGATGTGCATCCCCTTCCCGTCGATGGTGTACTCGCGGATGTCGTGGTCGTGCGCCGAGCCTCGCATCTTCAGCACCGTGATCCCGCGCCGCATCTGGCCGTAGCTTTCCACGTAGCGCAGCAGGATGATGGTGTCGGTGAGCGTGCTGATGTGCTTCTCGGTCACGCTGGTGCCGCCCATCAGGCTGGGCGTGGTGCTCGTGAACAGCCCCGCCGTCTCCTTGAGCTTGAGGAACGAGGTGAGCGAGATCACGAACTCGCGGAAGCTCCGCACGCTGGTCACCCGCTCCAGCGCGCTGAGCGAGTCCACCGCCACCCGGTCGGGCTTGAACGCGTCGATGGTGTCGCGCATCAGCACCAGGTGGTCCTCCATCGCCATCGCGTGCGGATAGCTGTTCACCACCTTCAGCTTCCCATCCCGCTCCATCCCCTCGAAGTCGTACCCCCAGGCGGCGGCGTTGCGGTACAGCTGGTCGCGGCTCTCCTCGAAGGCGAAGAGGAGCGAGCGCTCGCCCGCCTCGAAGCCGGCGGCCATGAACTGCGTGACCATCAGCGTCTTCCCCGCGCCGGTGGCCCCGGAGAGGAGGATGATGGAGTCGCGGAAGAAGCCGCCGCCGCACATCCGGTCCAGCTCGGGGTTCCCCGTCCCCAGCCGCACCGTCGATGACGTCTGCGTGAGGGTGAGCCCCGAGAGCGGGAGGACGATGATCCCGTCGTTGGTGATGGTGAACGGCCACTCGCCTCGCTGGTGGGCCGCGCCGCGCACCTTGAGCAGTTCCAGGGTGCGGCGGCGGCGCTCGTCCACCAGCAGGTTGCGCAGGATCACCACGTTGTCGGCCACGAACTCTTCCACCCCGAAGCGGCTCACCTCGCCGTACTCCTCGGTGCGCTCGCTGGTGAAGACCAGCGTGACCCCCAGCCGCTTGAGGTGCGTGGTGATGCGGTAGAGCTCGCCGCGCAGGAGCGCGTGGTCCTTGAACTGCACGAACAGCGCGTTCAGCGAGTCGATGGACACCCGCTTCGCCCCGGTTTTGCGCACGGCGTGGTCGACGCGCGAGAGGAGGGCGCCCAGGTCGAACTCCCCCACCACGGTGGTGGGCTGCTCGGCGTCGGGGCTGGCGTCCACGAAGCTCCACATCCCCCGCTCTTCCCACTCGGGCACGTTCCACCCCATGCTGGCCACGTTGCGCCGGATGTCGGCCACGGGGTCTTCGAAGGTGACGAACACGCCCGCCTCGCCGCGCTCGATCCCGGCGGCCAGGAAGTGGGCGGCGAACACCGTCTTGGCGCTCCCCGCGGTGCCGGCGACCAGGGTGGCCCGGTGCAGCGGCAGGCCGCCGTCGGCCACGTGGTCGAAGCCGGGGATGCCCGTTTCGATCTTCTCGATCGGGCGCGGGGAAGCGGTCATGCGTCTGCCGGAGAAAGGGGGTCGGGCCAGCCGGGGAGCATCCCCAGGCCGGCCAGCACGCGGCCGGCGTCGGAAAGGTCGCCGGTGATGCGGCGCCGGGGCTCGGGCGCCTCCTTCACCACGGTGGGGGTGGTGAGGATCCGTTCGCGCTCGGCGGCGTCGGGGTCGCGGGTCACGTCCACCAGCGCCACCTCCCACTGCTCGCCCAGCGCCTGCGCGCAGATGCGCCGCAGGCTGGCGTGGGCCTGCTGCGAGCGCGCGGTGTCGCCGGCCACGTAGAGGGTGAAGCGGTATGGACTCATCGGCGCTGCATGGACGCGTCCCGCGCCGCCGGTGGCCGTGCGCGGGAGCGGATCAAGGGTGGGGACCTTATTTGTAGCACGTTTGCACCGGGTGCCGCAAGAACGGGTGCGGAGGTGCGGAGGTGCGGAGGTGCGGGGCGCGGCGGGGAGGCGGGGAGGCGGGGAGGCGGCGCACGAAACAGCGCCGCCCCGGCTCCTGGGCCGGGGCGGCGCTTCGACTACGCACCGGCGCACTCACGCACCTGTTTGCCGTTACGTATCCAGCGTCGCCGGCTCCGCGGTGCGAAGAACGGGTGACTGGTCCGCGGCGGCGGCGGCCTCGAGGTTGAGGCGGATGATCACGCCCAGCAGCTCGCGCGCGGTGTGCGGGCTGAAGGTGGGCGAGTGGGGGAGGAGGAGCGGGAGCGCCGCGTGCGGGCCCAGCGCCGAGCGCGCGGCGCGGGTCAGCAGCACCGGCTCGTCCTCGTCCAGCGCGGCCAGCGCCTCGCGGTCGCCGGCCAGCACCACGCGGATGCGGTCCGGCGTGTCGTCGGCGTACATGGCGCGCATGCGGTCGCCGAAGCTCTCCTCCACCGCCACCACCACCAGCGGGCCGTCCTTCAGCCGCTTCTGGATCGTCTCCACCACCTCGGGGTTGACGGTGAGGACGACCGCGGGGATCCCCACGTTCTCGGCGGCCTTGCGGACCAGGCGGGCGTGGTAGCTGGTGGTGACCACCAGGTCGCAGCTGCGCAGCTCGTCTTCCACCCAGTGGAACTCCACCGAGCGCTCGGGGCGGGGAAGGGGCACGGGGCTGATGCGCACCGGGTACGGGTCCAGCCCGAACTGCTCCTGCAGCTCCGACGTGTACGCCGTCATCTGGTCTTCGTTGCTCTCCACCACCCCGCAGCGCAGCGTGCGCGTCTGCGTGCAGCGGCGGATCAGCTCGGGGACGTCGGCAATGGTGAGGCGCCGCTTCCACGCCTCCACCAGCACGCCGGCCAGCCACCGCGCCGTCTCGGCCAGCAGCTCGCCGCCGAACTGGTCCTGCGGGGCCAGGTACACGCCCGAACGGCCGCGCACCTCCACCAGCCCCTCGGCCTCGAGCGTACGGTATGCCTGGGCCACCACGCGGTGGTCCACCCCCATCTCGCGCCACAGGGTGCGGATGCTGGGGAGGCGGTCGCCCGGGCGCAGCAGGCCCAGGTGCAGTGCGTTCAGGATGCGGTCCCGGAGACGGTCGCTGAGCCCGGAATCGGGTTCCATCGAGTGCTCTCCCTGGGGGCGTGCGGGGTGGACGGCTGGACCCAAAGGGGATGAATGTAGCATGCGGGTAGCAATTTCGCTTCTTCGCGCCGGATTGCAACGCCCATCCACTCCGTTTCCTGACGCCCGCGCCTTCCAGCGGGCGCTTGCGGTGCATCCCCGCGGGGCGTAGCGTCCCCCCTGCACGGACCCGCCGCGCGCCCCGTGGCGTGGCTCGTGCGTCTGGTTTGTGCAATGCATCAGGGCCCCGCCCACCCGGGGCCGCCCGGCACAGGGGCGGCCCGGGGCGGGCGCGCGGCCCTCGCCGGGGGACAAGGGCCCCCGCGCGCGCTCCCCCGCTCCGGCGAGAGATGGTCGGGCCCCTGCTGGTCGTTTTCCTCCTCCTCCTTTTCAGCGCGCTGTACGTGGCCGCCGAGTTCTCGGCGGTCTCGGTGCGCCGCTCCCGCATCCGCCAGCGCGCCGAGCAGGGGAGCGCCCAGGCCGCGCGGCTCCTGCGCGTGCTGGACGATCCCCGCAAGCTCGACCGCTACATCTCGGCCAGCCAGGTGGGGATCACCATCACCTCGCTGGCCGTGGGCGCCTTCGCGCAGGGGACGATCGCCGTCGGCCTGGTGCCGGTCGTGGTGGGCCTGGCGGGGACTTCGCCCGCTACGGCCGCGTCGATCGCCACGGTGATCGTGCTGCTGATCCTCACCGGGCTGCAGATGGTGCTCAGCGAGCTGGTGCCCAAGTACCTGGCGCTGGCGCGGCCCACGCAGGTGGCGCTGTTCACGGTGCTGCCCATGAAGTGGTCGCTCACCGTCTTCAACCCGTTCCTCGCCATTCTGAACGGCAGCGCCAACGCGGTCCTCCGCCTGCTGGGCGCGCCCGGGGAAAGCCACCGGCACATCCACTCGCCCGAGGAGATCGACCTGCTGATCGCCGAGAGCCGCGAGGGGGGGCTGCTGGAGCCCGACGAGCACCGCCGGCTGCGGCGCGCCCTGCAGCTCGGCATCCGCCCCGCGCGCCACCTGATGGTGCCGCGCAACCAGGTGGCCGCGGTGGACATCGCGCTGCCGGTGGACGAGGTGATGCAGATCGTGGCCGACAGCCCGTACACGCGCCTCCCCGTCTACCGCGGCGACTTGGACCACATCGTGGGCGTCCTCCACACCCGCGACCTGTTCGTGCGGGCGATGGAGGGCGATCCGCCCGAGAGCGTGGAGCCGCTGCTGCGCCCGATCCTGCACGTCCCCGAATCGGTCACCGCCGAGCAGCTGCTGGCCCGCATGCGCGAGAGCCGCACGCACCAGGCGGTGCTGCTGGACGAGTTCGGCGGCGTGAGCGGGCTGGTCACCCTGGACGACGTGCTGACCGAGGTGATGGGCGAGGTGGGCGACGAGCTGAAGGGCGACGAGCCCGGCCCCGAGCGCCTGGCCGACGGGCGGGTCCGTCTCCCCGGCTGGCTGCGGCTGGACGACGCCGAGCCCTGGATCGGCGCGTACCTGGACGGCGAGAGCGACACGCTGGGCGGCCGCGTGACCGAGGAGCTGGGCCACGTGCCCGCCGTGGGCGAAACCGTGGAGATCCACGGCGTGCGGATGGAGGTGGAGAGCGTGCTCCACCACGCCGTGGCCTGGGTGGTGGCCACGCCGCGGAGGGACGCGGACGACGACGAGGAGCGGGGCGGGGAGGAGCGCGATGGATAAGCTCCTCGCCATCGTCATCATCCTGCTGCTGGTGCTGCTGAACGCGCTCTTCGTGGCGGCCGAGTTCGCCATCGTGAGCGTCCCCCGCTCGTCCATCGAGACCTCGGCGCACCGGGGCGACCGGCTGGCGCGCATCGTCCTCAACGTGCTGCGCGAGCCCGTCCGCCGCGACCGCTACATCGCCACCGCGCAGCTGGGGATCAGCATCGCCTCGCTCCTGCTGGGGATGTACGGCGAGCACGTGCTGGCCGAGTGGATCGCCGCGGCGCTGCATTCGGTGGGGATGGGCGAGGGCGCGTGGATCACCGCGCACGCGCTGGCCAGCGTGCTGGCCGTGCTGGTGCTGACCTACTTCCACATCGTGCTGGGGGAGATGATCCCCAAGTCGCTCTCCCTCCAGCGGCCGGACCGGATGGTGCGGCTGGTGACCCCGCCGCTCCTGCTGCTGCAGACCATCGCCCTGCCGCTGATCCGGGTGCTCTCCTTCGCGGGGAACGGGCTGCTCAAGGTGTTCGGGATCGACCGGCAGGCGCTCAGCCACGAGCACGTGCGGACGCCGGAAGAGCTGCGCTACATCGTCCGCGAGAGCCAGGCGGGCGGGATGCTGCGCCGCGAGAGCGCGGCCGTCGTGCAGGAGCTGTTGGACTTCGGGGAATTGACCGCGGGGGAGGTGATGGTGCCGCGCGTCCGCGTCGTGGGGCTCGAGGTGGGGACGCCGTTCGACCAGGTGGTGGAGATCGTCCGCCGGCACCCGCACACCCGCTACCCGATCTACCAGGACGACCTGGACCACATCGTCGGCATGGTCCACATCAAGGACCTGTTCCGGAGACTGAGGAACCGCCGCGCGGTGCACGTGGCCGACGCGCGGCCGGTGCCCTACGTCCCCGAGACGGCCGACATCGACGCGGTGATCGGCGCGCTGCGGGCGGCCAGGACGCAGCTGGCGGTGGTGATGGACGAGCACGGCGGCACCGCCGGGATCGTGACCATCGAGGACATGTTCGAGGAGGTGGTGGGCGACATCGAGGAGAGCGGCGGCCGCCGCCCCGACATGTTCCGCGACGGCCGCGGCCGCGCGATCGTCACCGGCACCGTGCGGGTGGAAGAGGTGGGCGAGTTCCTGGGCGTGGTGCTGGAGCACGAGGAGGTGGACAGCGTCAGCGGCCTGGTGCTCGACCGCCTGGGCCGCCCCCCCCTGGTCGGCGACGTGGTGGAGTACGACGACGTCCGCTTCGAAGTCACCGCCGTCGAGGGCCACGGCGTGCGCGAAGCCGCCGTCACCCTGCTCAAGCCGCCCACGCTGCCCGAGATGCAGCCGGGGGAGTAGGCGCCGCTGGCCCTCTCCCCCGGCTCGCAAGGCTCGCCACCCCCTCCCCCCAAAACTGCCTGGGGGAGGGGGTGTTTTTTCGGATTTTGCGCTCGTCGTATCCCTCACTCATGCCCCGGACATGTCATCCTGAAGGAGCCTGAGCGACTGAAGGATCGATCCTTCGAGCCGGAGCGGGAGCCCGCCGGACGCACGGATCCAGCCTCGCAGCCTCGCCCGGTTTGCGAGGCATCCCGTCGTCGTAGCCGTGGCTTCAGCCGCCCGGGCGAATGCCGGCGCGGGCGATCAATACTGCTCCTCGAACAGCACCACGATCCGCTCCAGCGCGCGGGCCAGGATCGGGCGGCGCTTCCACTCGGGGAGCCTGATCTCGCGGCTCTGCTCCAAATCGGCGAAGAAGGTGTCGGTGAGCTCGGTGGCGAACCCCTTGTCCGAGATCCCGATCACCGCCTCCTGGTTCAGCTCCTTGCTGCGGATGTCCATGTTGGCGCTGCCGACGATCCCCCAGATCCCGTCGATCACCAGCGCCTTGGTGTGCATCATCGTCTGCTGGTACTCGTAGATCCGCACCCCCGCCTCCAGCAGCCCGCGGAAGTAGAAGTGCCCCGCCAGGCGGACGATCTTGACGTCGGTGTACTTGTTGGGAAGGAGCAGGCGCACGTCCACGCCGGCGCGGGCGCGCTCGGCCAGCGCGCGGCGCATGTCGCGGTCGGGGACGAAGTAGGCGCTGGTGAGGTAGATGGACTCGCGCGCGCAGGAGAACGAGGTCCAGTAGAAGAGCCGCAGCGGGTGGCTGGCTTCCGCGGGCGAGCTGATCACGGTGATGTGGCGCGAGATCCCCTCTCCGCCCGGGGTTCGGGCGGCCTGCTCGCTGTCGGGGAAGTACTCGGGGCCCAGCAGGATCTCGCCCGTGCTGTTGGCCCACAGCTGGGTGAAGGCGCTCTGGAGGTTCACGGCCAGGCACCCCCGCACCTCCACCATCACGTCGCGCCAGTGGTCCCTGTCCTGCGCGTTTCCCTGCCACTTGTCGCCCACGCTGGCGCCGCCGGTGAATGCCACCTTCCCGTCCACCACGATGGCCCGCCGGTGGTTGCGCCGGTAGAACGCCGTGAGCTTGCCGATGCGGAAGGGGTTGAACCAGCGCACCCGCCCCCCCGCCGCCGAGAGCTCGCGGAAGGAGCGGTGCGGCGCCCGCCACGCCCCCATCCCGTCCAGCATCACCCGCACCTTCACCCCCGCCTTCGCCCGCTCCACCAGCACCTCGATCACCTGGTCGCTTACCTCGCCCTTCTCCCAGATGTAGGTCATGAAGTTGATGGTCTTCTCGGCCTTCCGGAGCGCGGCCAGGATGGCGGGGAAGATCTGGTCGCCGTTGTTCAGCAGCTTCGCCGAGCCGCCACTCTGCAGCGGCTCGTTCAGCAGGCCCGAGAGGCTGTCCAGGAAGCGCGCGGTGCCGGGCGTGGGGCGGTCGTACAGGGTGAGCCGGCGGGGGCGGCGGCCCAGCGCCAGGAACATGGTGGCGAACGCCCACGCGAGCGACAGCACGCCCAGGATGAAGAAGAACGAGATCCACCACGGCCAGTCGACCCAGTCCGGCCAGTTCAGCATGGGCGCGCTCTCCGGCTCACGGCGTGCCGACGCCGGCGGGCGGGCGCGGCGGGTAGGGCGGCGCGGCGGGCGGGCCCTGCGGCCCGTACGGTCCCAGACCCGACGGACCCTGCCCGTACGGCGGCGGCGGCGGGCCGTAGGGCGAGAACGGATGCGGCGCGGGGCGCGGGCCGGCCACGGGGAGCGGCAGGCCGCGGTCGCGGATCACCACCGTCTCGCTGATCTTGTCCTGCACCGCCTGGCGGTTGCGGTCCCAGTACACCTGCATGTAGCCGGTGAGGCCGGTGAACAGGCCGGCCGCGTAGCCGCCGTAGCGCTCGAAGCTGGCCCACAGCGTCATCGGCAGCCCGTCCAGCCGCAGCACGCGGATGCCGAACAGCTTCTTCCCCGGCGTCTGGCCCTTCAACATCGCCGTGAAGAAGGTGAAATAGAGTGCGCTCCACCCGAATCCGATCCCCAGGTCGTCGAGCCATTCCAGCAGCGTGGCCAGCAGCCCCCGCTTCTCGAGCCGTTCCTTCTCGCGTTCGACCTCGCCCTTCGAGCGTTCCAGCTCGTCCACCCGCCCGCGCAGCTCGTCCAGCGAGTCACGGGCGAAGGTGGAAGCAAGCTTCGGGCGCAACACCTCGGCGAGCGCGCCGTCGCCGCCGCGCACGGCCGTGACGTACGCCGCCGCGATCGAGTCGGGGATGGTCGGCACCGTGTCGGCCTTCGCGGAGTCGCCCCTGGCGGCGGGGAGCGTTTCGGGCGGCGGGACCGCGGCGCGCACGCCGGCCTGCACCCGGGGGGACTTCCCGGCACTCTCGGTCAGCAGCTCCTGGCGCAGGTGGGCGTCCGTCATCCCCAGCCTGCGGCCGGCGGCGACCGCGGCCAGGGTGGCGGCGTGGGCGCTGGCCGAGTCCTTCGCGTTCTCCAGGGCGTGCAGCGCGATGCCGCCGCGCACGATCTGCGTGACCGGCACCCCGCCTTGCGGGTTCCCGCTCCGCTGCCCGGTGACGGACGCGGTGGAGACGGGGCGCTCGTCGCCGTCGCCCTCGTCGTTGCCGGCCAGCCGGGGCTTGACCTTGCTCCACAGCGCCATGCAGCCGATGAACAGCATCAGCGCGCCCACGCCGCGGAACGCGGCCCGCGCCGAGCGCGAGAAGAAGCCGCCCTGGCTGCCCAGCCGCTTTCCCGCGAACCAGAAGAACGCGAACGCCATCGACAGGGCGAACAGCGTCTTGCCGCCCACGTTGGCCAGGATGGAGACGAAGAGCAGGTCCAGCAGGATGGCCGCCAGGCGCCGGCTGGGCGAGGCCAGCGGCAGCCCCAGCAGGTGCGGCGCCACGTGAAAGCTCTCGGGCGTGATGAGGTTGCGCGGATCGATGCCGGGCTGTGCCTGTGCGTGCGCCATGGCGGTGCGTGCGCGGAGCGGCGTTGAGCGGCGCGGCCGGGGTGCCGCGGCGATGCAGGGCGTGTACGTGGGGAGCGTGCCGGCGGATTGGGTGGAATCTAGGCAACGGAGCGGGGCGAGGACAACGGCGGTGGGGATGATGGGAATGTCCGGCGTGATCGGTCGATGGTTCGGCCCGAGTCACTCGGCGGATAAATCCGCAGCAACAACGGCCCGAAGTCCGCCTTCGCGGACTCCCACGTGGGGATCCGCGCGGGCAGGCGGGTGTGGCGCATGCCGCGGGGTGGCCCCCCCTCTCCCCGGCCCTCTCCCCCCAAAACTGCCTGGGGGGAGAGGGAGAATGGCAGGGGCGATCGTTGTGACGCCGGGATCGTCGAAGCGCACGGATGCTGGAGCGGGAGTCCGCGAAGGCGGACTTTGGGCCGTGGTTGCCGCGGTTTCAACCGCCCGTTTCCCGATGGATCAGGCTCCGGGCCGGATCGCCTCCAACACCATCATCTCCCACATCCAGGTGATCGCGCGCCGTTCCTGGGCGACGACGCGGAAGCCGGCGGCGGCGAGCAGGGATTCGGCCTCGTCCGCGGAGTACATGCGGTGGAACGGATTTCGACGGATGCGCAGCGCAAGGTTCAGCGCCTTCATCGTCGCCCGCCCGCGCGACCAGTCCAGCAGCAGCAGGCGGCCGCCGGGGCGCAGGACGCGGCGCGCTTCGGCCAGCACGGCGGCGGGGTCGGCCCAGTCGTGCAGGGCGGAGGCGGAGACCAGGGTGTCGGCGGACGCGTCGCGCAGCGGGATGGCGGCGGCGTCCGCGGCCAGGAGCGCGGCGGGAAAGGGGGCGCGGCCGGCGCGGAGGGCGGCGCGGGCCAGCATCTCCGGCGAGAGGTCCGCGCCCAGGTAGCGGTCCACGCGGGTGCCCCACCCGGCCAGCAGCGGGACGAGGTTGGCGGTGCCGCAGGCCAGGTCCAGCAGCGTCCCCGCGTCTCGATCGGCCAGGAAGGGGCGCAGCAGGGCCAGGCTGCGGCGGTTGTACCTGGCCCAGCGGCGGTCGTACTCCGCGGCCAGTTGCCGGTACGAGCTACGAACGCCGTCCGCCGGGCGATTCGAGTCCTTCGTCATCGATCACCCACTCAAGGGTGGCTCGCGGAGCGGCCGCGTCGCGGAAAATGCAACGGCAGGGGGCTCTCACGGAGGAACGGAAGAACGGAAACGGCACGGACTCCCGCTGTTTCCGTTCCTCCGTTCTTCCGTGAGAGACCAGCAGTTTGGAAGGCTTGAACGAGACGAGGAGCAGAGGACACGCGCCGGGTCCTCTGCTCCTCGTCTCACGTCCCCCCCGATCGTCGCGACCGTTCACATCCGCTTGTAGGCGGGGCCGCTGCCGCCCTCGCGCGGCGTCCAGCGCGGGCCGACCACGTCCGTGGCCTTGCAGTCGATGCAGTTGGGCGCGTTCACCACCAGCGTGTCGCCGCTGCGCTCGTACACGCCGGCGGGGCAGACGTGGCTGTAGAAGTCGGCCACCTCGCCGCTCACGTCCTTGCCCACCACCAGGTGGCTGGGGATGTCGTCGCGGGTCTGGTTCCCGCTCTTGAACACCGCGTCCACCTTGCTGAAGGTGAGCCGGTTGTCGGGGATGAAGGGCGTGTCGGGCGTCACCGCGCGCTCGGCCTGGGCATCCGCGTGCATGTCGATCTTGCCGCCGGGGAACTTGCCGCCCGTCAGCGTCATCAGCCCCGCCTTGAAGCCGCCCACGAAGAAGCCGCTCTTGAACGCCAGCCGCATGTTGCGCGTGCGCTTCAGGTCGGCGACGACGTAGCTGTTGTCCAGCTGCCGGTCGTACGCCGCCAGCGACGCGGCCGAGGTGTCGCCCTGCTTGAGCCCGTCGAAGATGGCGCGCGCCGCGTAGATCCCGCTCTGCATCGCATAGTGGATCCCCTTCAGCGACGGGACGTCGACGAGGCCGACGGTGTCGCCCACCATCACCAGCCCGTCGCCGGTGCGCCGCCTGGGCAGGGCGTAGAAGCCGCCCTCGGGGATCGTCTTGGCCCCCCACTCCACCATCTCGCCGCCCTCCAGGTACTTCCGGAAGAACGGGTGCTGCTTCATCCGCTGCAGCAGCTGGTGCACGTCCAGCGACGTCTGCCGGTAGTCCAGGCCGACAACGAGGCCGATGGCGACCAGGTTCGGCTCCAGCGCGTACATGAAGCTGCCGCCGAAGGCGTCGCGCGGGAGCGGCCACCCCAGCGTGTGCACGATCCCGTCGAGCGGCACCTTCGTCTCCCACAGCTCCTTCACGCCCAGCGCGAAGATCTGCGGGTTGTCGGAGCCGATGTTCTGCCACTCGCGGTACGCCTGCCCCAGCGGCCCGCGCGTCCCTTCCGCCAGGACGGTGACCTTCGCGGTGAGGTCGGTGGGCTCCTCGGCGCCGGGGCCGGGGGTGCCGTCGCGCTTCAGCCCCGACGGCGTGGTGCGGCAGCCGATCACCTTTTGGCCGTCGACGAGAAGGGAGTCGGCCGGGAAGCCGGGAAGGACGTTGATCTCCAGCTCCTCGGCCTTCTGCCCCAGCCACTTCACCATCTCGCAGATGCTGCCGATGTAGTTGCCGTGGTTCTTCATCGGCGGCGGCGTGGGAAGGCGGAACTGCCCCGTCTCGGTCAGCAGCAGCACCTGCTCCGTCTTCACCTCGGTGCGGAAGGGGAAGTCGGTGTCCTTCAGGTCCGGGAAGAGCTCGCGGAAGGCGCGCGGGTTCACCACGGCGCCGGAAAGGTTGTGCTCGCCCAGCGACGCCGCCTTGTCGAGCACGGCGATCTGCAGGCCGGCCAGCTCGCCGTCCTGCTTCGCCAGGTTGGCCAGATGGATGGCGCAGCTGAGGCCGGCGGGGCCGGCGCCCACGATCACCACGTCCATCTCCGTCGCGTCGTTGGGCGCGTCGGCCACGATCATCCGCTCGCGCGGCAGCGGCGGCTGGTGGAGAACCGGAAGGATGCGGTCGGCCATCGTCTGTATCTGCTTCTTCAGGATAGAGGTCGGCGTTGGACGGCGCGGAAGATACGGGCCGCCCCAGCGCGCTGCAATCTTCGTCCAGCGCGCGTCCGGCGATTGAAGTGCAAGGGTTGGGCGTGTCCCTCCGCTGCGCTCCGGGCCGGGCTGCGCGCGCCGTAGGCAACGATACCGCCGTTGCCAACGGCGCCGGGCCCCCGCCGCGCCAGCCATCCCCCCGCTCCGTCGAACCCTCGCGCGCGCGGCGGCGTCCCGGCCCTCCGGGCGCGCATCCCTCACGCAAGGTCTTGCCGCGGCGCCGGTTACGGCGGGTTGAAACCCGCCGCTGATCCACCCCAAGTCCGCTTTCGCGGACTCCCACGCAACCACCGGAGCGAGCCACGATCATCGGCGCGAGACGAGACTCTCCCCCTCCCCCCAGGGCAGTTTTTGGGGGAGCGGCCGGGGGAGAGGGCCGTCCCCGCCGCGGCCCGCGCCGATCCCCGTCCGCACGAAAACCCCTCCCGCGCGTGACGCGCGGGAGGGGCCTCTCGTCCTTCCCGACAGGGTGTCGCGCCGGAGAAGTGTCTCCGGTACGCGGGGTTACGAGCCGGCGCCGTCCGCCTCGGGGGCCATCAGCCGCACCATGATCGCCTTCTGGGCGTGCAGGCGGTTCTCGGCCTCGTCGAACACGCGGCTGCGCGGGCCCTCGATCACCTCGTCGGCCACCTCTTCGCCGCGGTGCGCGGGGAGGCAGTGCAGGAAGATCGACCGTTGCGAGGCGCGGCCCATCAGCGACTCGTCCACGATGTAGCCCTGGAAGTCGCGGATGCGCTTCTCGGCCTCTTCCTCCTGGCCCATGCTGGCCCAGACGTCGGTGTTCACCACGTCGGCGCCTTCCACGGCTTCGCGGGGGTCGCGGGTGACCACGACCTTCGTCTCCCGCTGGGCGCGGGCCAGGATCTCCGGGTCCGGATCGTACCCCTCGGGGACGGCCAGGCGGAGCTCGAAGCCCAGGCGCCAGGCGGCGTTCAGCCACGAGTTGGCCATGTTGTTCCCGTCGCCCACCCAGGCCACCTTCACCCCGCGCAGCTCGGGGCCGAAGCTTTCCTGGATGGTCTGCAGGTCGGCCATGATCTGGCAGGGGTGCAGCAGGTCGGTGAGGCCGTTGATCACCGGCACCGTGCCGAAACGCGCCAGGTCGTCCACGTCGGGTTGCGCGAAAGTGCGGATCATGATGCCGTCCACGTAGCGCGACAGGACGCGGGCGGTGTCGCGGATCGGCTCGCCGCGGCCCAGCTGGATGTCGCGCGAGGAAAGGAAGAGCGCGTGGCCGCCCAGCTGGAAGGTGCCCACCTCGAAGCTCACCCGCGTGCGGGTGGAGCTCTTGGTGAAGATCATGGCGAGCGATTTGCCGTTCAGCGGCCTGTGCGGGCCCTGCCCGCGCTTGAGCCGGGCGGCCAGCTCGAGGGTGGCGAGCAGCTCGTCGCGGCTGAAGTCGGGGATCTGCGTGAAGTGGCGCACCGGGCGGTCGGGCATGGCGGTGTTCGGTCTCGCTGGCGTGGTTCGGGCCGCCGCGGGGCGGCCGGGCGGCGGCAAGATAGCACCGCGCGCGGCGGGCGGCGACACCCGCGCGCCCCGGGGCGGAACCCGGCCGGGCGGGATGCGTACAACTCCTTCCACCGCAACGCGATGCGATCCACCGGAACGCGAATGGGGGACCGCTCGGCTTTCGTTTTGGGGCCCGCGCTCCTACACTTGGGGGCAGCGCCCGGGCCCCGCGCCGCTCCCGCGCGGGTGGGAGTTGTCCCACAGGAGCGGCCTCGCACGTTGTAGATGCCCGCGGCACGGCCGCCGCCCGGCTCACCGTCACCCTCTGCTGAACCCATCCATGAAGCGCATTCTGCCCGCAGTGCTGTTCGCGGCGCTGGGCCTGGCGGCCTGCAAGGACTCCACCGGCTCGGGGCCCCGGCTCACCAAGCTGGTGGTGGAGCCCAGCACCTACTACCTGGCGGTGGGCGACACCGTGCACCTGAGCGCCGTGGGCCTTCCCACCGACGCCCAGTCGCAAGACGACCAGGTCGCCGTCTCGCCCAAGTACACGAGCAGCAACTCGTCGGTGGCCACGGTCAACAGCAGCGGCAAGGTGACCGCGGTGTCGGTGGGCTCGGCCGTGATCACCGCCAAGGCGGGCGGCCAGACGGCCACGGTCGCCATCAACGTGCTGCAGGGGTCCAACTTCCGCACCTTCAACGTGGAAAGCACCGACGAGACCGGGTGCGCCAACCCGCAGTACCACCTGAGCCGGCTGGTGGCCAGCACCGCGCACGTGGAGGTGTACGAGGACACGCAGAACCCCGCCGGCGGCTTCACCAACGCCGAGTACCAGGCGCTCGGCAACGAGTTCGAGGCGGTGGCGTACCAGACCGACGTGGCCAACTTCGGCACGCCCACCGACATCGACGGCAACGGCAAGGTGATCGTCCTGTTCACCCGCGCGGTGAACGAGCTGACCCCGGCGGGCGCCAACTACGTGTACGGCGGCTTCTTCTACCCGCGCGACCTGTACCGGCGCACGCCGCAGAACGGGTTCATCGCCTGCCCCACCAGCAACGTGGCCGAGATCTTCTACACGCTCGCGGTGGACTCGGCGGGCACCATCAACACCCACGTGCGCAACAAGGCGTACGTGCGCGAGAACACCCTCAGCACCTTCCCGCACGAGTTGCAGCACCTGATCAACGCGTCGCGCCGCTTCTACGTGAACAACGTGCAGGCCGACGAGGTGATCTGGCTGGACGAGGGGCTGTCGCACGTCGCCGAGGAGCTGGCGTACTACGCCAAGAGCGGGTACGCGCCGGGGCAGAACCTGAACGCCACGCAGACGCTGGGCACGCAGGCGCAGTTCAACAACTTCGCCGAGTACCAGGACAACAACCTGGGCCGCCTGAGCCTGTACCTGCAGGACCCGCAGAACAACTCGCCGATCGCCAACAACGACGAGCTGGAGACGCGCGGCGCCACCTGGTGGCTGCTGCGCTACCTGGCCGACCGCAAGGGCGGCAACCAGCAGGCGCTGTGGTTCGCGCTGGTCAACTCCAGCACCTCGGGGATCGCCAACCTGCAGAACGTGCTGGGCGTGGACCCCATGACCTGGGCGCGTGACTGGGCGGTGACGACCTACACCGACGACGCGGTGGCCACCACCACCCTGTTCCAGGAGCCCAGCTGGAACCACCGCAGCATCTTCGTGAACGGCACCTCGGCGCACGTCTACCCCCTGCGGGTGGCCACGCTGGGCCCCGGCACCACGGCGGTCACGGTGATGTCGGGCTCGGCGGCGTACTACAAGTTCGGCGTGGCGCCCGCCGCCACCGCCGACGTGCGCTTCGTGCAGTCGGGCGGCACGGCGCCGGCGTGCACGGCCACCACGCTGGCGGTGGGGCAGGTGCAGCAGGTCACGCTCAACGCGGGCACGGGCTTCTGCCTGGCGGGCGGGGCCACGGGGGCCGAGTACGTGGCGATCCCCTTCTACGGCTCGTCCACCATGGGCGCCACCATCTCGCTGTCGGTGACGGCCACCGGCGTGATCGCCCCGATCGGTCCGCCCACCCCGGTGCGCGCGCCCGTGGCCAGCGTGCTCTTCCCGCTGGACGGCCTGGACCCGCAGACGATGCGCGGCGGCAGCCGCGAGCTGGAGCTGCGCCTGCGCTCGCGGCGCATCGCCGCGCGGCTGCGCCCGGGCTACGTAGCGCCCGAGATCCGCTCCGACATCGCGTCGGTCGAGGGCCCGGCCGGCGTGACCATCAACATCGTCCGCACCAGGTAGGCGCACGCCGACCGCTGGATCGACCCGGGCCCCGCCGTCACGCTCCGACGGCGGGGCTCGCGCTTTATCTCCGGCATCCAGGCATCGACAAACTGCGAGCCGTTTTGCTCTTTTCCGGGCTTTTCTACATCCCGACGTACTTGAGGCCGCTGCCGGTGTTGAAGAGAACGACGCGGTCGCTCTCGCGGATCCAGCCGCTGTCGCGCAGGCGGTGCACGGCGGCGGCGGTGGCGGCGCCCTCGGGGGCGCAGAAGATCCCGGTGTCGGCGCCCACCACCGGCGTCCAGCGGCGCATCTCCTCGTCGGCCACGGCGACGGCGGCGCCGCGGGACGAGCGGATGGCGTCCAGCATCAGGAAGTCGCCCACGGCGCGGGGCACGCGCAGCCCCGACGCGTAGGTGTGCGCGTTCTCCCACGGCGCCGCGTACGCCGAGCCCGCCTCCCAGGCGCGGACGATGGGGGCGCAGCCGGCGGCCTGCACCGAGACCATGCGCGGGCGCTCGGGGCCGATCCAGCCGAGCGCCTCCATCTCGTCGAACGCCTTCCACATCCCCACCAGGCCGGTGCCGCCGCCGGTGGGGTACACGATCACGTCGGGGAGCGTCCATCCCAGCTGCTCGGCCACCTCGTACCCCATCGTCTTCTTCCCCTCCACCCGGTACGGCTCCTTGAGGGTGGACAGGTCGAACCAGCCGTGCTCGCGCGCGCCCTGGGCCACGCGCACGGCGCAGTCGGTGATCAGCCCGTCGATCAGCTCCACGTGGGCCCCCAGCGCGCGCATCTCGTCCACGATCGCCTGCGGCGTGTCGCGGGGGATCACCACGTGGGCGCGCATCCCGGCGGCGGCGGCGTAGGCGGCCGTGGCGCTCCCCGCGTTGCCGGCGCTGGGGAGCGCGACCTCATCGATCCCCAGCTCCTTCGCCCGCGACACGGCCAGGCACAGGCCGCGCGCCTTGAAGGAGGCGGTGGGGTTCTGCCCCTCGTCCTTGATCCACACCTGGGAGACGCCCAGCCGGCCGGCCAGACGAGGCGTCTCGACCAGCGGCGTCCACCCCTCGCCCAGCCGGATGGCGTTGCGGGGATCGCGCACCGGCAGCAGCTCCGCGTACCGCCACAGGTCCGCGGACCGGGAGGCGAGATCCTCGCGCCGGACGCGGCCGCGGATCGCGCCGAGGTCGTAGCGCGGGTACAGCGGCTTCTCGCAGCACGGCGACAGGCGGTGCGGCTGCTCGGAGGGGTAGGTGGCGCCGCAGCGCGTGCACTCCAGGTGCGTGGCGCCGCCGGAGGGTGGTTGGGTCATTCCGGACAAGGTTGCAACCATCTCGTGGACTGTGATACGGCGCGGTGTGGCGCCGTCGTTACCGCGCGGTGTCGCGCCGCGACGGCGGTTTGAAACCCGCCGCTGGAACTTCGGGAAGTCCGCCTTCGCGGACTGCGGGCGCGGTTTCGGTGCGAGCGGCGTGGTGTGCCGCACACGACGTTTGCGGCTCCAGGAAATCCGCAATGCGCCCGCGGGCGTGGTGTTCAGGCTGGTTGAGCACGTACTGCCGGATGCGCTCCACGTGCTGCCGTGAGACGCTGAACGCGCCGTACCCGCCCTGCCACCGGAAGAAGGGACGGTTTCCCGATCCGGCGTTCAGTGCGTGCGACGTGGCGCCTTTCAACTGCTTGGCGAGCGCCGCGATCGACAGCGCGGCCGGCATCCGCACCAGCAGGTGTACGTGGTCCTCCACGCCGCCGATCGCCATCACCTCCACCCCCATCCGCCGGCATTCGTCGTGGAGCCTGCGATAGGCTGAATCCCGCACTTCGCCGGAAAGAAGCGGAACCCGGTCCCAGGTGGACCAGACCAGGTGCACGTACAGTTCGGCGTGGCTTCCGGTGTTCGGGGGCATGGGGGGGCTCCGGGCGTGGCCGCTCGCGCCAGCACGTCATGGCGCAGTCCGCGAAGGCGGACTTCCCGAAGTTTCAGCGGCGGGTTTCAACCCGCCGGCGCGTGGCGGCGATGAGATTGTAGCTCGACGAGCCACCACGATCGCCCCTGCCTCACACCCTCCACAACCCACCGCCAGTAACCCGCCACCGCCGCCCCGCATCTCACCCGAAAGTCCATTCGCGAGGCTGCCATTTCGCACCGAACCGGCCAGCAACGGAACAGCGCCCCCCGCTTTGCCCCCGGGCCGAGCTTTGCTTCGCAAGCGGCGCTCGGGTGCAGTCCGCGAAGGCGGACTTTCCGAAGTTCCAGCGGCGGGTTTCAACCCGCCGCGCCGGCGCCGCCCCTGGGGACCTGGTGCCGTCGTTGCCGCGGTTCCAACCGCCCGGGCGCGAATCTCCCGGGCAAGGACGATTCCCCCCCACCGGGCCCGTTGCGCATGCCGTACCCGCGAGCGTATCTGTTCCCTTTCAGGCCCGGGGCGTCCGGGCCGCCGGCGCGCCGCCGCGCGCGCCACCTCCCGCGCCGCGCGCACCTGCCCGTGCAACCCGCACCGCCCGCCGCCGACCCGCAGGCCGAGCTGCTCGCGCGCCTCCGCGCGGGCGACGAGGCGGCGTACGAGCGGCTGGTGCGCGAGCAGACGCCGATCCTCCTGCGCGTGGCCCGGCGCCTTCTCCACTCCGACGACGAGGCGCGCGACGCCGTGCAGGACGCGTTCGTGGCCGCCTTCCGGGGCCTGCCGAATTTCCGCGGCGAGAGCCGGCTGGGAACGTGGCTGTACCGCATCGCCGTGAACGCCGCGCTGGCTCGCCTGCGCGCCCGCGCCGGCGCCGACGAGGTGAGCCTGGACGAGTGGCTTCCCCGCTTCGTGGAGGACGGCCACGCCGCCGAGCCCGCCGCGCCCTGGCCCGCCGACGCAGGCCCCGAGCGCCGCGAGGTGCGCGAGCGGGTGCGCCAGGCCATCGACCGCCTTCCCGAAACCCACCGCACCGTGCTGGTCCTGCGCGACATCGAGGAGCTCACCACCGACGAGGCGGCCGAGGCGCTGGGCATCACCCCCGGCGCGGTGAAGGTCCGTCTGCACCGCGCGCGGCAGGCGCTGCGCACCCTGCTGGACCCCTGGATGCGGGGGGAGCGGGCATGAGCACCCTTCCCACCTGCCGCGAGGTCTACGAGTTCCTGGACGAGTTCCACGCCGGCGAGCTGGACCCGATGCGCACCTCGGCCTTCGAGCGCCACCTGTCGCTGTGCCCCTCGTGCCGCGCCTACGTGGACAGCTACCGCCGCACCGTAGAGCTGGAGAAGGACGCCTTCGCCGAGCCGGACCTGGCCGACCCCCCCGACGAGCTGGTCGACGCCATCCTCGCCATCCGCCGCACCGCGCCGGACCTGCCTGAGACGTAGTCCGCGCCGCGGCGGGTTGTTGCGGGAGACCGCTCATCATCCGAAAGCATGTCGCGACGCACGGGTGCCGCCTCGACCGGCAGCACTCCGAACCTCCTCGTCACCCCGTCCGTTTCGGCGGGCGCGAGGCGAGCACCACCTCGGCCGGGCCGCCGCAGCCGGGGCACTCCGCGGCGGCGCCTTCCCGCCACGTCCCGCAGCGCTCGCACAGCGTCACCAGCCGCCCCTCGGCCTCCACCTGCGCGGGAAGGAGGAACGGCGTGCCGTCGTGCGCCACCGCGCGCAGCGAGGGGCCGGTGTAGAAGTGCGCCAGCAGGTCGCGCACGTCGCCGTCCTCGGCCTTCGCGGTCACCACGTCTTCGCGGGTGACCGCGGTGCGGTTGCGGAAGCGGCTGCGCTCGGCGGTCCAGGTGCGCTCCACCCCCGGCTCGGGGTGCAGTGTGAGCGTGAGCCCACGCGTTTCCAGCGTGAACGGCACCGCCAGCCTGCGCCGCAGCCGCTCGGCCGCGCGCTCCACCTCCAGCGCGGGGGCGAGCTGTCTCCGGTTGGCGGGGTGGATCGACGGGTCGCAGAAGATGGTGGCCCGGGCGTGCGACCAGAGCGGGGTGCGCAGGTCGCCCACGTCGGTCTCCACCACCGCGGTGTAGTCGTACGGCCGCTCCACGGGGCCCACCTCGATGCGCGCCCCCTTCACCCCCGGCGCGTCGCGCAGCGCTTCGTGGACGGCGCGCGCCAGCGTCTCGCGGCGCTGGGCGTCGGTGAGCGGGCACCAGAGATCGGGGTCGTGCAGCTCGGGCGCGGTGGCGGCCATCGTGTGGATCGTCAACCTCTTTCGTGGCTCGGGGGATGCGAGGCGCGGAATCTACCCCGCGTCCCGGCGCGATGCCATCTCCCGAAAACGGAACCGGCCCCGGCGAGCGCGCGCCGGGGCCGGTTGCATGGATGCCGTCGAATGGATGATCGCCGGACCGCATCGCGGAGAGGCCGCGGGGGCGCACGTCCGCGCCCCCGGCGGAGACTCACGGCCGCGGCGCCGTGCCGGAGGGCGGGGGCACGTCAGGCGACGGGGCGGCACCGCCCTCCGGCTGGAACAAGATCGGGAGCACGACCCACACCGGGACCGGCTGGCGGCGGACCCGGGCCGGCCTGAAGCGCATGTGCTGCACCACGCGCGCGGCGGCCTCTCCGAACTCCTCGTTGGGGGCGCTCTGGACCACCACGTTGGTGCTGTCCACCGTGCCGTCGCGCAGGATCAGGAAGCGGACCGTCACGACGCCCGTTTCGCCCCGGCGCCGCATCTCGCGCGGATAGTAGCGGCTGACCAGGGCGGTCGCCTCGGCGCGGTTGCGAAGCTCCGGCTGCGCCTCCACGTCCGCGAGCTCGTACGCGCGGGGCGTCTGCGCCTGCGCCGAGTCCGCGGCGGGGTGCGTGGCGGTGGAGTCCTGCGCGCGTGCAGGGCTCGCAGCCGCCGCCAGGGCGGCGGCCAGGGCGGCGGCCAGGGCGGCGAGAAGTGCGGCTCGGCGTCGGTTCATCGTCAGAATCATCGTGAAGCGCAGAGGGTGGTTGTGATGATGCGGGTGGCCGGCGTGATGCGGGCGCCGGTGCGACGGGTCAACCCTTCGGCGGCTCGGGCCGGCGCAGGACGGGCGGGCCATCACGGCCGCGGAACGGGACGAGCGGGGGCGGGCTGTAGGGCGGCGGCGACCCGCGGGGCCACGTCCAGAACGAGACCGGGAACATGACCCACACGGGCACGGGCTGGCCGCCGACCCGGGCAGGCCTGAAACGCATCGCCCGCACGATCTTCACCGCGGCAGCCGCGAACCCCGGCTGCGTACTGTCCATGGCCGCGACGGTCGCGGAGTCGACGGTACCGTCGCGCTCGACCAGCATGCGGATGCCCACCGAACCCGTCAGGTGCCGGCGCCGCATCTCGCGCGGGTAGTTCCGTGAGATCGATCGCACCACGTCGGCGCGGTTCAGGAGTTCGGGCTGCTCCTCCACGTCTGGAAGCTCGTATGCCTCCCTCGCCTGCGAGTGTGCGCTGTCGGCCGTGGGCTGCGCGGCGGCGGCGTCCTGCGCGCGCGCCGGGCTCGCCGCCGTCGCCAGGGCGCCGGTCAGGGCGGCGAGAAGCGCGGCCCGGCGCCGGTTCATCGTCAGAATCATCGTGGAGCGCGGATGGTGGTCGGGATGATTGGAGATGACCCGGCGTGATGCGGGCGCCGGTGCGACGGCTCAACTCTTCGGTGGCCCGGTCGGCGCGGCCGGGCGCCTCGGCTCCTCGAGCGCGAAGGTGACGGGCAGCGTCACCCACACGCGCACCGGCACGCCGCGCACCTTCGCGGGCTGGAAGCGCATCTGCTTGACCACGTCCGACGCGGGCGCCACGAACGCGGCGTTGGTGGCGGCCCCCACGCCCACCGAGAGCGGGTCGGCGGTGCCGTCGGACCGGATCACGAAACGCAGGACCACCGTGCCCGTGATCCCCTGCCGGCGCAGCTCGGGCGGGTATCCGTGCGCCATCGCGCGGGCGGCTTCGGCGCGGTTCAGCAGCACGGGCTGCTCGTCCACCGCCGACAGCTCGTACGTGCCCCCTGACGGCAGGGGGCGGTCCGCAACCGATCCCTGGCCGCTGAAATCCGTGCCGCGCCCCACGAAGCCGGGCGGTTTCGCCGGCAGGTCGTCGCCCCGTTTCTGTGCGTGGGCGGGGCTCCACGCAAGCACCGATGCCACGGCGGCGAGCGCCGGCATCGCCGGCCAGCGGATGAGGTTCATCGGTCCACTCCGGAGAAGCGGTGCGGGTTGGAGAGAAGAGCGGTCCGGGCCCGCCGCCGTCGGCCTGCACACGCCGAGCCTTCGCCGCTCATCCAGCGCAAGTGGCTGCGATGCCTCCGTTTGGCGACGATTGCGGCCCGACCCCCGGCTCCTCGCCCCGGGACATCGGCCGGACAGCGCGGGACATCGGCGCGACAGGGGGGCGGCGGGCCGGCGTGGAACCATCCGGTGCCGGGCGGCCCGATCGGTCAGTGCAACGTCTCGAACATGAGGGGGATGGTGATCCATACCGCGACCGGCCTGCCGCCGATACGCGCGGGGCGCCAGCGCGTCTCCCTCACCACCCGCACCGCCGGGTCGCTGAACGCGGGATTTGAGGAGTGGACAACCTGGATGGTGCTTGTGTCCACCCCGCCCGCCGTGTTGATGCGGAACTGCACGGTCACGTCTCCCGCGACGCCCGCGGCGCGCAATGCCGGCGGGTAGTTGCGCGACATCTCCGCCGCCACCCGGTCGCGGTTCAGCAACTCGGGCTGGACCTCCACCTCGCTCAGCTCCGCGGTGCCGGAATCGGGAGGCTGCGAGCCGGGACGGTCGCTCGGTGGCTCCTCGCTCGCCACCGTGGGCTGCACGGTGGGATCCACGGCGGGCGGCCGAGGGTTGGTGTCGACCTGCACCACCGGCGCGGGGCGGTGGGGCCCGGGTGGGTTCAGTCGCTCCAGCAATCGGTACACGCCCCATCCCAGCAGGCTGATGCCCAGCAAGGACACCAGCACGAATCCCAGGATGATCCACCCGGCGGAGATTCCCGACCGCTCCTGGCCGGGCACCTGCGCGTCCGGCGCCCCCGGGGCCAGGTAGCCGCAGTGCGGGCACACGCGCGCCGTGCCGCTGAGGGTGCTGCCGCACTGCGGACAGTTCGAGGGGGTCATAGGCGCAGCGTGGACCGGGGAGAAGGGATTCAACGCGCTACGGCGCTTCAACTTCCGTGGCAGCCCCTGCGGCGGGTTCGTCCAGCCGCCCGCCGCCGGAGACCGGCGACGCCGTATCCGGACCGGCGCTTCCATTCTACGTGCGACACCGCGATTCCGCCGCCTCGCACCACGCCCGCCGCCGCTCGCGTCACGTCCGTGGTCCACGCGCCGCCTGTGTCCTACTCTCCCGCCGGCCCAAGTATGGCGAGTACCCGCTCCGCCGCGCGCAGCCCGCTGACCACCGCGCCTTCGACGTTCGGCGCCACGAGGTAGTCCCCGGCCAGCGCCAGCCGCGGCTGCCCGTCCAGCACGCCGGGCTCATGGAGCCGATCGAGGTGTTGCAGGTACCCCGGCCGGAACACCGTCCATCCGTGCTCCCAGCGGTACAGGCGGACGGCGCGGAGGGCGGAGTCGATGCGCGGGAACGGGCCCCGCAGGTCGCGGAGGATGGCGTCCAGCACCCGCTCGGGCGTGGCG
>Ga0070662_100000157_pt1 | contig 39191 bp, 39 predicted proteins | sample KBSC53metaG_FD_65648 | JGI IMG/M metagenome (GOLD analysis project Ga0070662, IMG submission 65648) | Corn rhizosphere microbial communities from Kellogg Biological Station, Michigan, USA - KBS C5-3 metaG | ecosystem: Host-associated > Plants > Roots > Rhizosphere > Soil ...
CCTCCGCACCTCCGCACCTCCGCACCTCCGCACCTCCGCACCTCCGCACCTCCGCACCTCCGCACCTCCGCACCTCCGCACCGAGTTTTACCGCTGCGGCTCCACCTTGAGCGTGTACGCGCCCTCGTTCTCGCCCGAGAGCGCCTTCACGCGGATCACGAAGGTGCCGGTGGAGGGGAGGGTGGCCTCGAGCACCGAGTTGGTGCTCTCGCCGGCGTCGTCGTTCGAGTCGATCTCGGTGAACTGGCCGTTCTGCAGCGTGCCCAGCGTCAGGTAGGTGTCGAACGCCTCGGACGAGAGCGAGATGCGGATGCGCTCGCCCTGGTGGCCCTGGTACGTCCAGTAGTCGAAGTACGAGTCGTCCTCGCCCTGCGGGTCGGTCTCGTCGAGCGAGCCGGTGACCTCGGCGTTGGGCTCGATGGCCCGCGGGGTGGCGGTGGTGGCCGGCGCCTCGCGCTCGGTGACGGCGAGGGTGTACGGGCCGGTGACGCCCGGGCCCACCGAGTTGGCGTGGATCACGTACTCGCCGTCGTCGGGGATGGTGATGCGCAGCCGCGAGTTGGTGCCCCCGCCGCCGTCGTCGTCGGTGCGGATGGAGGTGAACTCGGTGCCGTCCATCTTCCCGAAGTTCAGGAAGGCGTCGAACTCCGAGGTCATGTCGATCTGCAGCCGCTGCCCCTTGTGCGCGGTGATGGTGTAGGTGTCGTAGTAGCTGTCGTCGTCTTCCACCGCGTCGGTGGCGGCCAGGTCGCCGTTCATGGTCTGCCCCACGCGGATGGCGCGCGGGGTGGCGGTGGCCGGCGCGGGCGCGTTCTCGAGCTGCAGCGTGTAGGCGCCCTTGCCGTCTTCGCTCAGCGACTGGGCCACCAGCAGGTAGTTGCCGTCCTGCGGCACCACGAAGCGGATGCGCGAGTCGGTGCCGCCGCCGCGGTCGTCGTCGGTCTTCATGGCGTCGGTGATCCCGCTCACCACCCGGCCCACGGTCAGGTAGGTGTCGAAGTCCTTCGAGCGCATGGTGGCCACCAGCGTCTGCCCCGAGCGCGCGGCGAAGGTGTACACGTGGAAGCGGCCGCGCTCGGTGGTCCTGGGGTCACTCTCGGTGAGCGTGGCGTTGATGGTCTGCCCGGGGCGGATTTGCCGCTGCGCGGCCTGCCGCTGCGCCTGCGCCGTGCCGGCGGCCAGCAGCGCCCACGCGGCGGCGGCCGCCGCAACGCACTGCATCCGTCTCATGGAATTCACCGTGTGGATCAGTGTGGAGAAGGAGGGTAGGGGTCCCGCGGTGGAGCCGTGGACGAAGGTTGTACCGCCGCGCCGCTCCCATGTTGCACGCGGGGGAGCCCCCGCGTCCGCCAATCTACGCTTTCACGTTGAAAAGAAAAGACTTTCCGGGAAGATGGCGATCCGGCCCTCGCACGGCGTTCACCGCTGCGGCGGGGACCGGCGCGGCGGGGGAGAGGGGGCCGGCCGCGGCATGCGCCAGAGCCACCCCTCACGCGTTGACCGTCCTTCTCCCCCTTCTCCCGCGGTTCGGGAGAAGGTGCCGGGGGACGAGGGGTAGATCCACCCGCCCCTCCGCGGCGTAATCCCTCCGTTCGCGCCGACAGCCGCCGGCCACGCCGCTCCCCTGCTCCCCCGCGCCGACGATGGAACCCTACACCGACATCGACCGCACCCTCACGCCGCAGCACCGGCAGCTGAAGGAGGCGGTGCACGCCTTTTCGCGCGACGTGCTGCGCCCCGCGGCCGCGCGGCTGGACCGCCTGGCCGATCCAGCGGAGGTGATCGCGCCGGAGTCGGAGCTGTGGTCCACGCTGCGCGCGGCGTACGCGGGCGGCTTCCACACCGCGCTGATCCCGGCGGAGTGCGGCGGGATGGGGCTGGACGGGCTGGGCCTGCACATCGCGCTCGAGGAGCTGGGGTGGGGGAGCGCCGACTTCGCCGCGGCGCTGTGCGTGGCCGGCTTCCCCTTCGCCTCCGTCGCGGGCACCGGCGACGCGGGGCTGATCGACGAGATCGTGCGGCCGTTCGTGGCCAACCGCGACGCCTCCACCGTGGGCTGCTGGGCGCTGACCGAGCCGGGGCACGGCTCCGACCACTTCATGGCCGGCACGCCGCAGTTCCGCGACCCCGCCATCACGGGCGACCTGGTGGCCCGTGAGGACGGCGACGGGTACGTTCTGAACGGGCGCAAGTCGGCGTGGATCTCCAACGGCACCATCGCCACGCACGCCATCGTGTACCTGGGGGTGGAGCCGCGCCGGGGCTTTGCGGGCGGCGGCGTGGCCTACGTGCCGCTCGATCTTCCCGGCGTCACGCGCGAGCCGCCGCTGGACAAGCTGGGCCAGCGCGCGCTGAACCAGGGCGGCTTCGCCTTCGCCGGCGTGCGCATCCCCCGCCGCTACCTGATCGTGGGGCCGGACGCATACGAGGGCGTGCTGCGGCAGACGCTGTCGCTCACCAACGCGGCGATGGGCGCCATCTTCACCGGCGTGGCCCGCGCGGCGCTCGAAGAGGCGCTGGCCTGGACGCAGACGCGCGTGCAGGGCGGCGTTCCCATCTGCCGGCACCAGCTGGTGCAGAAGCACCTGTTCGACCTGTTCACCAAGGTGCAAAACTGCCGGCACCTGTCGCGCGCCGCCTTCGTGCTGAACGCCGGCGCGGCCGACCCGGCGCTGGAATACAGCGTGGCCGCCAAGGTCTACTGCACCCAGGCCGCCTACGAGGTGGCCGACACCGCGCTGCAGCTCTTCGGCGGGCGCGGGCTGAGCAAGGGGTGGCTGGTGGAGAAGCTCTTCCGCGACGCCCGCGCCTCGCTGATCGAAGACGGCTGCAACGACGTGCTCACGCTGGTCGGCGCGCACGAGCTCCTGCGCAACGCCGCGGCGCCGGCGCCCGCCGAGGCGATCCGCATCCACGCCGCGCCCCAGGCCGAGGCCGAGTTGCAGCCGGCGTAGCGGCCCCCTCCCGAAGATTCGCGGACGGTACCGCTGTCCGCGAATCTTCGACCTCCCCCAAAAACTGCCTGGGGGAGGTTGAAGCTACACGGCGCTTCGCATCTGCGGAGGCTTGAAGCCGGTGCCGCGCATCGTCGTCTCGTCTGCACCGCCACTGGTAGTCCGCGCAGGCGGACTTCGTGTAGTCGTTGCCGCGAATTCATTCGCCCGTCGACCGGTCTGAACCCAACCCATCCCACCTACCGACCAGCGAGGCCAGCCGATGTTCAAGGTGATGTTCTTCCTGTACCGCCGTGACGGGATGGACGCGGCCGAGTTCCAGCGCTACAGCCGCGAGGTGCACATGCCGCTGGTCCGGCAGGTGCCCGGGCTGCGCCGCTACGTGGTGAACCACGCGCTCGCCAACCCCGCCGGCGCCGCCGCCCCCGCCGACGCGGTGGCCGAGCTCTCGTTCGACTCGCAGGTGGCGTTCGGCGGCGCCATCGGCTCGCCGCAGGGGCAGGCCGCGCTGGCCGACCAGGGCAACTACGTGGACCCGGACCGCACCCACTTCCTGATCGTGGAAGAGCTCGCCGGCCTCTGATTCCGCGGGGGTGACCGGCAGATGGCGAGGGCTCGCTCCGCGGACGCGGAGCGAACCCATGCGCGTGGATCAATCCGAAAGAGAGAAACGTCTGCTACCGCGTCTGGCGGGGCGTGGTTAGATTGGATGGCCGGATCTGGTTCGCCGGCCAACTCCCCGCCCGACTTGCAGGAGCATTTCCCCATGCGCAAGCGCATGCTGGCCGCCGCTGCCCTGGTCACCACCGCCGCGCTCGCCGCCTGCGACGCGGGTGGCGCCACGGGGCCGCGCGACGCGCGGCTCACCGCCGTCCAGGCCGCCTCGCTCAACCGCGCGCTGCTGAACAGCGGCGCGCGGTACGCCAGCGGCGGCGTGCCCGCCGGCGCGCGCGGCACCCGCAGCACCAACGCCGTCGGGAGCGGCACCTTCTCGTTCACCTTCAACACCACCGTGCCCTGCACGCCGTCGGGAAACACGGGCGTGGCGGGCACGCTGGGCGGCAGCGTGGACGCGGTGGCGCGCAGCGGTGCGGTGCAGGCGAACCTGGCCTTCACGCACCAGAACTGCGCCATCAAGACCGACGACGGCACCACCTTCACGCTGAACGGCGACCCCAGGATCGACGTGACGCTGAACGCCGCCTCGGGCGAGACCACGGGGTTCACCGCCTTCCAGCTCACCGAGGTGGGGGCGTTCAACTGGAGCCGCTCCGACGGCAGCTCGGGGCACTGCAACGTGAACGTGAGCGCCAACCTGGTCGCCGGCACCCAGACCGTACAGCTCGCCGGCACCTTCTGCGGCTTCCTCGTGGACGGCACCGTCCCCATCGGCAGCTGACCCGGCTGCACGGCGGACGACGAAGAGCCCCCGCCCGGCATCGCGCCGGGCGGGGGTTTTCCTGTCGGCAGGAGAAGAACGGCGGATGAATCCGCGAGTTCACGCGCATTCTCGAGGTGGACGTGGTGCTCTGGAACCCGGCTCGCGCATCGGCTCCGCTTGCCCCGCGCATCCACGCGCACCCAGATTCCCGCCACACTCCCGCGCAACCCGTCCGTCCACCCTCCCCACGCCCAAGGTGCAGATGATCCGGATCACCCGGCTCGCCATCCCTGCCGCCGCGCTGCTGCTGGCGGCGTGCGGCGGCGGCGGCGAGCAGCAGTCCGCCACGCCGCCCGACTCGGCCAACATGGTCAAGGCCACCTCCGCCATCCCCGGCGCGCTGGGCGGCGCCCCGGCGCGCGCGCAGGCGGGCGTGGACAGCGCCAACGCCGCCGCCGCGCAGCGCCAGGCCGACGTGGACGCGCTCAGCCAGCAGGCGTCCGACGCCACGAACGCGCCCCCGTCCACGACGACGCCCTGACGCTCGCGCGGACGCATCGGAGGCGTCCAGCCGGCTGACGATTCGCCACCCGTCCACGCGGGACGACGGAGGATCACGGAGCCAGGTGGAGAACTGCATTCGTCGTTCTCCGCCCGACTCGTTTCTCCCGTTGCTCTGTTTCCGTGCAGCCGGGTTCCTTCGGGAAAAGACGTCGCACGGGAAAGCGGTGCGCGCATGTTTCCTTTTCACATGCGCCGGCCGCGATTTATGTTGCGTGGCGTTGTATACGGTCTTTCGGCCCTTAATACACGGGGAGTGTATCCATGTACTTTCCGTTTTTTACACCGTGGCTTCGTCGTCGCCGGGCACGGGCGGCGCGTCCGGATCCAGCGCACCACGAGGACGCACGAACCGAGATCGACGCTCTGGAAATGCTCACCGTGGTTGTCATGATCGGATTGATCGGCACGGTGTGGTATTCGTTCCAGTTCGGCCGCGGCAGTTGGATCCGGATTAGCAGTATCGCGCTGGGTGTGGCTGGCGCCGCGTTGCTGGTGGGCGGACTTCTCGGCTTTCTGTTCGGCATTCCCAGAACTCTGCAGCACAACGCGGACGAGTCTTTGACGCAGTCATCCGTTCGCAACCAGAATGGCCGCCTGAGCTACAGGCCGAACACCAATCTCGAGCAGATATCCGACTGGCTGACCAAAATCCTGGTCGGGGTGGGTTTGACCCAGATCACGGCGCTCCGCTCAGCGTTCATCCGCAGCACGGAAACCGTGTCGGCCGCGATCGATCCTGGGGCAAAGAACAGCTCCTTCGCGAGCGCCATTCTCATCTTTTTCTCCGTCACGGGTTTCCTCCTCGGGTTTCTCTGGACACGATTGTCGCTGATCGGACTCATGTACCGGGCGGACAGCATGATTGAGCTCGAGCGGCGGGTCACCAACGTGGAGGAAGAGCGGGAGATTGACGCGCTGGCACTGACGTATACGGACCGCATACTGAATCCCGCGTCAGACATGCCGCCAGTCGACCCGCGACAACTGAAGAACGCCATCATGAACGCGTCCCCGGCCATGAAGGTCGAAATATTCAAGAGGGCGGCGGACCTCCGGCGGGAGAGTTGGAAGACAGACCAGGCGCGATCCCGAATCCAGCGGGTTATCCCGATCTTTGAAGCTCTCGCGGAAAGCGATCGTGACGAGCGTTTCCACCGAAACCATGGCCAACTCGGGTATGCGTTGAAAGATCTTCCGCAACCGGACTGGGAAAGGGCTTTCGCCGAGCTATCCAGGGCAATCGAGATCAGGGATCGTCAGGGGGAGACTCTCTATCGGCTGTACGAGGTCAACAGGGGCCTGTGCCGGATTCATCTCGATCCCGCGTTCAGCGCGAACAAGCCCTCTTCCGCAGCTACGCGGCAGGCCATCATCGATGATTTGAAGGCAGGCGTAATGGAGCGGCCCCACATCATTCATTCCGAGGATTTACAGAAGTGGATCAAGCTCAACCATGTCGCAATCGAGGAACTGCGTGTACAGTGATCCCGTGCGACCTCGAGGGCGCGGTGGTGGTGTGCACCCACAGCCCCGGGACGATCGGGCGACCGCGACGTCCGGCGCCAGCCGCGACGCGCACCCTCCGATCGCCATCAGGGCCGCCGCGGCGGCCACTCCCCTCCGCATCATCCTCATCCCCGTGTACCCGTTTTTCGTTCGCGCCGACGCCGCTGCGCACCACTGAATTCTACCGCCGCCAGGCCCGGAGGCGAGAGGTCCGGGACCCACGTGGATCCGCGGACCAGAACGTTTGCGTTGTAGGACGCGTTGTGGGTGTTTAGGATACGGATACGCCCGCCGCTCCACCGGCCCGCGTGAAAACGGATCATTCCCGGCCATCCATTCGGTCAGCCCACCGCGGCGGCTCCCTCGCCGCACCCCACCACCGCCCCGTCCCGCGAGCTCCCCATGTTCGGATCCGAGATTCTCGACATCATCATCGGCCTCATCTTCGTGTACCTGCTGCTGAGCCTGGTGTGCAGCGCGATCAACGAGTACATCGCCTCGATCATCAACAAACGCGGCAAGGTGCTGGTGCAGGGCATCGAGACGCTGCTGAAGGACAGCGGCGTGACCGACGCCTTTTACGCGCACCCGCTGATGGAAACGATCTTCGGGAAGAAGGAGGTGCTGGACCGCTACCTCGCGCGGGAGAAGTACGTGCTCAAGCAGTGGCGTCCGGGCTTCCGCTGGATCTACCGCCTGTATTCGTGGTTCCGCGACCCCGAGCTGCGCCACTACCGCATCCCGTCGTATCTCCCCGCCCGCACCTTCGCGCTGGCGCTGGTCGACGCGTCGGGCTTCAACCGCTCCGGCCAGCGAGACGCAGCAGCGGCGCCCGCCGCCACCAGGCCCGCGGGCACGCAGCCCGCGGCGGCGCCGGTGCCCGCCAACCCCAGCTCGACCACCGACCCGGCGGCGGACCCCCCCGCCGACGTCCCGCCCGGGCCCACCCCCGCGTTCCGCAAGGTGCTCGAGACGCTGCAGCGCGACTCGGCGGTGGACGTGGCCGAGTTCCCCACGCTGGAGATGGCCGCCCGGCTGGCGGACCAGAACCTTCCCCCCGCCGTGCGCGACCGCCTGGCCGGGCTGGTGGGTGGGGGCGGCGCCGAGTTGCAGAAGCTGCACGACAGCGTGGAGGTGTGGTTCAACAGCGGGATGGACCGCATCTCGGGCACGTACAAGCGCCACGCGCAGACCATGCTGTTCGTGATCGGCCTGATCCTTTCCGTCGCGGTGAACGCCGACACGCTCGACCTGTGGCGCCGCCTATCGACCGACAAGCAGCTGCGCGACGGGCTGGCCGCGCAGGCGGTGGGCACGTTCGACTCGATCCGTGCGGCGCAGGCCCGCGACACGGCCCGCCACGCGCCGCCGCCCACCGACACGACCACCCTGGCCTCGACCGACTCGGCCGCGGCCGGCGGCGCGGACACGGCGGCAACACCATCGACCGACACCACACCGACGGGTGCGGCCACGACGGACACCACGCCGACGGGTGCGATCACGACGGACACCACCGGCACGGATACCACCCGGACGGATACCACCGCCGCCCCGCCCGTGGACGGCACCCGCGGCGGGCTGCTGGCCAGCGCGCTGAAGCAGCGCACGCCCGACCAGGATCATGCGCGGCTGGTGCTCGATTCTGCGATGGCGGCGCTGAACGACACTCAACTGCGGCTGGGATGGACGCACCGTGACGCCGAGCGGCTGGGCGTGCTGGTGCACCGCGACTCGGCCCAGCGGGTGAAGGTCGACACCCTGGCCGCGACGAACGGGAAACCGGCCCGGATCGTCCGCAAGCCGCTTCCCGAGTGGCGCGTACAGGTCTGGCCATGGAAATGGTCGTCGAACGCCTTCTGGCCCAAGCTCATCGGGCTGCTGATCACGGCGTTCGCGCTGTCGCTGGGGGCGCCGTTCTGGTTCGACATGCTCAACAAGGTGATCAACATCCGCAACGCCGGCCGCGCGCCCCAGGAGCGCTCGAAGTCACCCGACGCGGTCGGGAAGCGCCCCGCCGAGCTCCCCACCAGGTAGCGGCGCTCTCCACCTCGAATCGACGCGAAGGCCCGGCACCCTGCTGGGCCTTCGCCGCAAACAGGTGCGCCAGTGCGCGAGTGCGTGAGGCGGTCTGGCGCGGAACCGTGTGTGCGCGCATGCCGGACGCACCCCCGCACCCCCGCACCTCCCGCACCCGTTCACGACCGACGGGAGCGGCAACCTGCCGATCGAATCTTTCCGGGGGGCCGGAAGGTATTGTCCTGCGCGGCGGTGGCATGCATCCTCCACCGCTTTCAATGCGGCGGGGGAGATGGGCGCCGTCCATCCTTCGGTATGATCGAATCGCCCCGCCGGGACAGGGTCCGGAGCAAGCCAGTTGGATACACGGGTGGAACCCAGGCCGCAGGTCGCCGTGCGCGCCGCCGAGCCGATGCCGTCACCGCCGCCGGCCCCGCCGCGCGATGACGACGACGCCGCGATCACGCTGCAGCCGATCAAGGACGAGGAGCTGAAGCGGCAGCAGCTCGAGACCATGAAACGCCGCGCCACGGGGCTGCTGCTGGTGGCCGCCGGGGTGTTCGGGATCACGCGGGCGCTGGAGGGGCGCTGGCCGTGGCTGGGGTACGTGCGCGCCACGGCCGAGGCGAGCATGGTGGGCGGGCTGGCGGACTGGTTCGCGGTGACCGCGCTCTTCCGCTACCCGATGGGGCTGCGCATCCCGCACACCGCCATCATCCCCAACCGCAAGGAGCGCATCGGCCGCAGCCTGGGCAACTTCGTCCAGAACAACTTCCTGTCGCCCGCGGTGATCCGGGTGCGGCTGCAGAAGGCCAGCATCGCGCACAAGCTGGCCGACTGGCTGGCGCTCCCCGAGCACGGCGAGATCGTGGGCCGGCACGCGGCGGCGTCCATCGGCGGGCTGGTGCAGGTGCTGAAGGACGAGGAGGTGCAGGAGCTGATCGAGAGCAGCATCAGCAAGCGGGTGCGCGCCACGCAGGTGGCCCCGGTGATGGGGAAGGCGCTCTCGCTGATGACCCACAACAACCGCCACCAGGAGCTGCTCGACTCGGCGCTGCGGCTGGTGGGCCGGCTGGTGGAGGAGAACCGCGAGGGGCTGCGCCAGCGCATCCGCGACGAGCTCCCCTGGTGGGTGCCCAGCCCGATCGACGAGAAGATCTATCAGAAGATCATCACCGGGGTGGAGAACACGCTGGAAGAGGTGGCGATCAACCCCGAGCACCCGCTGCGGCACCGCTACAACGAGGCGATGCTGGAGTTCATCGAAAAACTGCGCACCAGCCCCGAGATGATCGAGCGGGGCGAGCACCTGAAGGAAGACCTGCTGCAGCACCCGGCCGTGCGCGGCTACTCGGCCAGCCTGTGGGGCGACCTGAAGGCCAGCGTGCTGAAGCACGCCGCCGACCCCGGCAGCGAGTTCCGCCGCCGCATCGCCGCCGCCGTCACCCGCTTCGCCGAGTCGATGCGCAACGACCCGGAGCTGATGGAGAAGGTGGACGGCTGGATCGAGAGCGCCGTCCTCTACATCGTGGAGCAGTACCGCGGCGAGGTGGCCGAGCTGATCGCGAGCACCGTGGCCGCGTGGGACCCGGAGGATACGACGCGAAAGATCGAGCTGCAGATCGGCAAGGACCTGCAGTTCATCCGCATCAACGGCACCCTGGTCGGCGGTCTCGCGGGGCTGGTGATCTACACGCTGTCGCAGATCTTCGCGCACTGGTAGGCACCGCGAACGGGTGCGTGAGTACGGAAGTGCGGGATGTCTGCCCGGAGAGGTGGCGGTGCGGCGTCCTGGGCGCCGCGGCCCCCCTCCCCGGCCCTCCCCCCAAAACAGCCTGGGGGGAGGGTGACGCGGGACGGGATCTTTCTCGACTGGCCCTCAGTACGCGACGCCGAAGCGGCGGCCGACGTGCTGGGGGTTCTCGAGCTCGTCCAGCAGCGCGGCGGCGTAGTCCTCGTACGAGATGCGGCTGTGGCCGCGCTCGTCGGTGAGGAACTGGTCGATGGTGGTGCGATACGTTCCGGTGCGCTCGCCGGGGCCGATCTCGGCGGCGGGGCTCACGAAGGTCCAGTCCAGCCCGTCCGCCTCGGTGCGGTACACGTTCAGCGAATCGCGCCCCTCCATCGCCTCGCCCAGGTACGCCGCTGGAAATCCGGGCGTGTCCATCAGCGCCACGCCCGGGGCCACCTCCAGGCTCCCCGCGCCGCCCACCACGATCAGCCGCTTCACCCCCGCCTCCTTCAGCCCCGCGATCAGCCCGCGCGCCGCGTTCGCCAGCTTCGGCGCGCTGCCGGTGGTCCCCGGGCGCGGCGAGACGGCGCTGATCACCGCGTCCGCACCACGGACGGCCCGGGCCACGCCGGCCGCGTCCGTCGCGTCGCCGGCGACGAGCGAAACGCCGCCGACGGGCTGCGACTTCGCGGGGTCGCGCACCACGCCGACCACTTCGTGCCCGCGCTGGATCGCCTCGGCGGCCACGCGCCGGCCGATGTTCCCGGTGACTCCAAAGACCACGATCTTCATCGTCCTTCTCCCCTTCAGGTGGTGACGGACACAGCCGCGGTTGCAAGTGTGTTACCGATTGCGTAACACACACGGTCAAACAAAAAAGAACGCCTACGCCGCCTCGTCACGGCGGCCACGCCCGGTGACGCCTTCCAGCATCTGCGCGATGGTGGTGCGGCCGAGTTCGGCCTCCAGCGCGCGGGTGGCGGCGCTGAAGCGGCCGTGCAGCTCGGCCTGGATGTTCCGGCCCACGGGACAGGCGGGGTTGGGCTGCTCGCGGTGCATGGCGAACAGCTCGCCCTCGTCCACGGCGCGGAAGACGTCGAGCAGGGTGATCTCGCCGGCCGGGCGGGCGAGCAGCGCGCCGCCGCCGGTGCCCAGCTGGCTGGTGGTGAGCCCCGCCCGCGCCAGCGCGGACAGCAGCCGCCGCACCAGCGACGGGTTGGTGTTCACGCTCCCCGCGACGTATTCCGACGTGACCGGCTCACCCCCGCTCTGCGCGAGCAGGGTCAGCACGTGCACGGCCACGGCGAAGCGGCTGGAAGCAACCACGATCGGCTCCTGCGGAAGTGTGTATCTAAATTAGTAACACACGCCGCTCCGCGCAAGCTCTGTGGACAGGTGCGTGTTGACGATGCCAGCCATCGCACCGAAGCATGAAAAAGAGCCGCGGCGCCCGGTGCGCCGCGGCCCTCGTCCGGTCCACGCCGTGGTCAGCGGTCCATGCTGACGGTGACGTTGCCGTTGCGGTTCACGCGGCAGCTGCCGGCGTGCCCGTTGGACGACTGCCACGCCAGCCGCACGTTGTTGCGGTTGGTGTTCAGCACGCTCGTGGCCAGCCTCCGGTTGCCCAGCCTCTGCCGGATCGCCTGGCGGCACAGGTTGTCGGCCGTGGCCAGTGCGTTGTTGTTCCAGGTGGTGCCGTTGTCGTAGTTGTCGTACGCGCCGTTGTTGCGGCCGTAGCGGTCATACGTGCCGTAGCGCCCGCTCCCCGCCGCCACCCCCGCCGTGGTGAAGATGCCGCGGCACCCGCCGTTCACCCACACGCCGCCGCGCGTCACGCCCCAGTTCTGCCCCTCCACGCAGGGCGTCAGGCTCAGGTACTTGGTCAGCCGTACGCCGCCGCTGGTGTCCATCGCGCACACCCGCTGCTGGCCGTTGAACGACTCGCAAGAGATCTGCGTCTGTGCCTTGGCCGGATGGGCCGAGAGCCCCACCGCCGCCGCCACCCCCGCGGCCAGAATCGCCAGTCTGCGCATCATCCCCTCCCACGTTGCTGTGCCCGCCCGCGCGCCTCCAGAACGCGCCCGTTCCACTCAAGTTGTTGTCAATTAGCAATTTGCGTGCACAAATCGCCCGCCGCGCCGCGCTGGACGCGCAAAAGGGCCGCGGCTCGGGGTGAGCCGCGGCCCTTTCTCGGTCACCGGCGCGGGCGATCAGCGGCGGCGGTCGTAGCGAACGTCCACGCGGCCGTTGCGCTCCACCCGGCAGCTGCCCGACTGGCCGCGGTCGGAGCGCCAGCCCACGCGGGCGTTGTTGCTGCTGTTGTTCTCCATCCACAGGTTCAGCCGGCGGTTGCCGATCTCGCGGCGCACGGCCTGGCGGCAGCGCTCCACCGCCCACGAGCCGCCGTTCACACGGTCGCGGTCGTTGCCATGACGCCCGTTGCGGCCATTGTCATATCGCCCATCGCGGCCGTTGCGGTCGTAGCCGCCGTTGCGGCCGTCGTAGCTTCCGCCGCGGCTGCCGTACGCGGCGAAGCGGCCGCGGCACCCGTTGTCCACCCACACCGCGCCGGGGACGGTGCCCCAGTTGCGGCCGCGGATGCAGCGCGTGTCGCTGAGCTGCTGGACCAGGCGAACCTCGCCGCGGGTGTCCACCCGGCAGGTCTCCCGGCGTCCTCGCGAGGATTCGCAGGTGACGCTGGATTGGGCGTTCGCGGTGCCCGGAATGGCCGCAAGGGCCGCCGCGGCAACCGCCAGACAAGCGAGCTTGTACATCTTCAACTCCTTGCTGCTGAGTAGCTTGCGCGCAAGTGGAAGCACGCCGTGCCGCCGGGGGGATGCCGGCGCCGCACGGCATAGGGAGGTGCAACGGGAGTGCCGACCGTGGCACGCGGCGGAATCCCGCGCCGGCACTGGGTTTCCGGCCTCGTCGCGACCGCCGGCCAGGCCGTGCCGCGTCCTACGCAGAGGATGGCGGGCGTCACCGCCGCCGCGAGCGATGCCGGATCGGCCGGATTCGTTGCTTCGACAGGGCCAGACGCTCGGCCGGCGCCGGCCTACCACGTCAGCACGATCTTCCCGAAGGTCTGGTTGGCCTCCATCCGCTCGTGCGCCTTGCGGATCTGGGTGAACTTGAAGGTGCTGTCCACCACGGGCCTGATCCGTCCCGACGACAGCAGCGGCAGCACGGCGGACGAGAATTCGCGCGCCAGCGAGATCTTCTCCTCCAGCGGGCGGCTGCGCAGCACGGTGCCGAACAGGTGCACGCGGCGGCGCAGCAGCAGCCCCAGGTCGATCTCGGCCTTGGCGCCGCCGGTGGTGCCCACCACGATGGCGCGGCCCTGCAGCGCCAGCACCCGCAGCGACGCCTCCAGCAGCTTGCCGCCCACCAGGTCGAGCACGGCGTGCACGCCGCTGCCGTAGGTGGCCTGGTTCACCGCCTCGGCCAGGTCCTCGCGCTCGGTGTCGATCCCCACCTCCAGCCCCAGCTCGGCGGCGCGGCGCAGCTTTTCGGGGGTGCGGCTGGTGCCGATGGTCATCGCCCCCGCCGCCAGCGCCAGCTGCAGACCGGCCGTGCCCACGCCGCTCCCCACGGCGTGGATCAGCAGCCGCTCGCCCATCTTCAGGTCCAGCTGCCGGAAGAGCGCGTCGTAGGCGGTGAGGAACGCCTCGGGGATCGCCGCCGCCTCTTCCCACCCCAGGTTCTGGGGGATGCGCACGCCCTCGCGCTCGTGGATCACCACGTACTCGGCGTGCCCGCCCCCGCCCACGATCCCCATCACCCGGTTGCCCACGGCCCACAGCCCCGCGCCCTCGCCCACCGCGTCCACCTCGCCCGCGAACTCCAGCCCGGGGATGTCGGCGGGAGCGCCGGGCGGGGCGGGGTAGCTGCCGCGGCGCTGCAGCACGTCGGCGCGGTTGAGCGCGCTGGCGTGCACGCGCACGCGGATCTCGCCCGGCCCGGGCTGCGGCACGGGGCGGTCTTCGGTGGCGAGCACGTCGGGCCCGCCCGGGCGGGTGATGACGATGGCTTTCAAATCAGTACGGGGTACGGAGTACGGGGTACGGAACTGCCGGGAACGGGTGCGTGCGTGCGTTCAACTGCCCGAACGGGTGCGTGCGCTAGTGCGTGAGTGCGTTCGGCTCCCGCGCGGCGAACGGACCCCGGCGCCTGACTTCAACGCGCTGGCGCACCTGTTCAACCGCCTATCGCGCCGCGCGCATCCTCAGGAATTCCGCGATGCCCGCCACGTGCGCCTCCGCCAGCCGGTCCAGGAACCCCGGGTCGCGCAGCGCCGACTCCTGCTCGGGGATGGGCATGAACAGGCTCTCGGTCAGGCAGCTGGGCATCCACGTGGGCCGCACCAGGGCCAGGTTGCCGAACCTGGCGCCCAGGTCGGGGATGCGCGTGACCGCCGCGATCGAGCGGTCCAGCGTGCGGCACAGGTCGCGCGAGAACGGCTGGAACCAGTACGTGCTGGTGCCGTGGTCGTGGAAGGGGTTGGCCTCTTCGCCGAACGCGTTGTTGTGCACGGAGATGAGGAGATCCGCGTCCTGCGCCACCGCCATTGCCGGGCGGGCGCCCAGATCCACCACCACGTCCGCGGTCCGGGTGAGACGCACGTCGGCCCCCGCGGCGCGCAGCCGCTCGGCCAGCCGCAGGCCGATGGCCAGGTTCGCGTCCTTCTCGTGGTACCCGGTGGGACCGATCGCGCCCGAGGGCGGGTGCCCGGGATCCACCACGATGCGGATGCCGCGGAGCGGGTTGGCCGCGTCGATGTTCGGCGGCCGGCGCAGGCGCACCACCAGCGTCCCGTCCGCCTCGTAGAACGCCTTGTAGCCCCACAGCCAGCGCGAGAGCGTCACGCTGTAGCGCGCCGACCCGTCGGAGCCCTGCTCCGCGCCGGCCGCGGTCGCGAATCCGTCGAACCCACCCGCCTGGACCTGGCCGGCGGTCACGCCGTAGACCGTCACGTGCACGCCCGCGCTGTCCGTCTCCACCAGGAAGGGCGCGAACCCCGCCGGGATACGCAGTTCGGGCGTGGCGCCGCCGGTGAACCGCGCGTTTGGAGGCGTGGGCGCGGCGGGCGCGGCGTCGGCGCCCAGGGAGACGTTGGCCGTGTCGATCCACGCGGTGGTACCCTCGGCCAGCCGCACGCGGAACTGCTCGCCGCGCCGCTCCAGCACGGTCAGCCGCGCTCCCCGCGGAAAGAACCACTTGTAGACACCGGTGGGCGTGGGCCGCGCGTACACCGCGTCCGACCCCGTGGCCAGCGTGTCGCTCCCCCGCCGCACCGTCCCCGCGCGCGGCGCGGCGAAGACCCCGCTCGCGGCCGTGCGCGCCGGCGCCGCGGCGGCCGAGTCGGTGCGTCCGGTCTCCGTCGCCGTATCGGCGCGAGACCCGGTGACGGAGGCGGCGGGGGTGGGCGCGCGGTAGGTATAGCTCGCCTCGGCCGTCTGCCCGTTCTTGAACGCCCGCAGCCGCCACACGCCGTCCGCGGGCACGGGAAGATAGCCGATGAAGGCCCCATTCGGCGCCACCGGCACCTGCGCGCTGTCGATCAGCAGCGCCGCCCCGCCGGTTCCCACCGTTCCGTAGATGAACGTCGAGTCGCGCCGGGGCCGCGTCTGCCCCGCCTCGGGCGCCACGATGCGGATGGCGAGCGGCGCGTCCACGGCGGGGATCGCGGGGAGCCCCGCGGTGAGCGGCACGTACGCGACCGGCGCCGGCGGCCCCGAAGGGGTGGGCCCGGTGGCGGGCGGCGCCGGCCGGCACGCCGCAGAGGCCGCCATCACCACGAGCGAAGCGGCCACCCGGCCGCGCAACGAGCGGAACACGGTCACGCCGGAACTCCCCGGGCGAGTAGAACACGCGCCGCGGCTTGGATCAGCCGCGCCGCCGGGACGCGTGCAAGCAACGCGCCTTGAAGGTGCGGGGGTGCGGGGGTGCGGGGGTGCGGGGGTGCGTCATTCGTCGCGTCCGCGGCGCCGCGGGACCTCACCCTGGCGTCCAGGCGCGACTGCGTCGCGTCCTGAACGCCTGTCCCTCTCCCAAACACAACCTGGGAGAGGGACCCGGGGGCGCTTCGCGCGGCTGCTTCATCTCGGAATTGAGTGTTGTGCTCCCCCTCCCCCAAGGTAGTTTTATTGGGGGAGGGGGCCGGGGGGAGAGGGCCCGCCGTCCGCGCCGAAGCCCGCCCGGACAGAACCCGTGCCATCCCTCCAGGCGCACGAAAGCCCGGCGCACTGCATCGCGCCGGGCCTGTCGTCCCGCACCTCCGCACCTCCGCACCTCCGCACCCCCGCACCGCGGTTCTACCGCTCCACCCCCGCCAGCTCCTCGATGCGGCGCATGACGGTGTTGCGGTGGCCGGCGTCGCGGAGGATCAGGAGCACGGTGTCGTCGCCGGCGATGGTGCCGACGACCTCGGGCCATTCCTCCCAGTCGATGCCCACGGCGATCGGCTGCGCGCCACCCACCAGCGTCTTCACCACCAGCAGGTTGCCCACGCCGTCGGCGCCCAGGTACAGGCTGGGGAGAAGGCGGGCCAGCGTGGGCATGGGGTCGGTGACGCCGGCGGGGAGGGTGTACAGCGAGCCGCCGTCCTCGTCGGGGACCTTCACCAGCCCCAGCTCGCGGATGTCGCGCGAGAGGGTGGCCTGCGCCACCTCGATCCCGCGCTGCGCAAGCCGCTCGCGCAGCACCTCCTGCGAGGGGATGCGCTGCTCGCGGACCAGCTCGAGAATGACTGCGTGTCGTTGGGGCTTCACCGGGAACCTGGGCGGGGCAACGCGGCGCCGGCGATCGCGCCCGCCGTCCGGCGGGGGATCATCGAGCCTGGTGGGCAGGGCGCGCAAAACGCACCGGCACAACGGTTTGGAAACAGACGAAAATCGGGTGCCGGCGGCGGCAGTACAGTATTTGGCCCCACACGTTTACGCAAGCGGAGGTACGAAGTACGAGGTACGAAGTACAAGGTACGAAGTACGAGGTACGAAGTACGGGATGCGTGATCCATCTCGCCGATAAACCGCACACCCGCACCCCGTACCCCCGTACCCCGTACCCCGTACCAAAAAAAACAGCTGCCCGGCGCGGAGCGGTCGCGCCGGGCAGCAAAACCGTGCCTCGTGACGAAAATCCTACGGTTCTTCCGATGGGAGCTGCTGGTCCAGGGCCGAGTTCTGCAGGCCGATGGTCCACACCCACTCCCGCTTGCTCTTGGTGATCCCGATCCGCACCTCCGGGCCGTCGGCCACCTTCACCAGGATGTACCGGTAGCGCGTGGGGATGGTGATCACGTAGTCGGCGCGCGAGCCGGGGCGGTTGCGCACCTCCAGGCCGTCGGCGCCGGTCACCAGCTCTTCGTTGCGGTAGCCGCGCACCGCCTGCACGTTGGCGCGCGGCACCTCGCGGATCCAGATGGTGGCGCTCCCGGCCGCCTGCACCGAGTTGAACACCAGCGACACGTCCGGGCCCGCCGGGGTGAAGGTGATGGGCGCCGAAACGCCGCGCTTGGGCGGCGCCGGCCGTTCGGCCGGCCGCGGCCGGGTGGCGGCCGCCGGGGCCGCGGCGCCCGGCTCGGCGGCGGGGCCCAGCTCCGGCACGGCGGCCGGCAGCGGACGCGCCCGCGCCAGCTCGGGCTTCTGCAGCTGGCGCTCCTGGCCAAGCCACTCCACCAGCCGCCGCGCGGCCGAGCCCGGCTCGCCGCCGCCGAGGCGCACCACGCCGCGCGCCACGAACGCGCGCATCGGCTCGGTGGCCATCCCCACGCTCACCAGCAGGATGACGGCCGCCGCCGCCTTCATCCAGGCCGTGGCCATGGGAACGGAGCGGCGGCGGAAGCGCGTGCGGTCCAGCGCCGCCAGCGCCACCGCCCGCTTGTTGGGGTCGGGCATCTCGGCGGGGAGCAGGTCCAGCCACTCCTTCGCCAGCGCCGACTTCTGCCGGAACCCTTCCAGCCGGGCGGTGCAGCCGGCGCAGGTGCGCAGGTGCGCACCCATCAGCCGCTGTCCCTCGCGGTCCAGCTGGTGGTCCATGTATCGAATCAGGTCGTCGTCACCAAGGTGGCGCGACCCGGCCGTAACACTCATCTCAGGCTCTCCGAGGTTGGAGCGAGCTCGCCCGCGAGCTTGTTCAGCGCCCGGGCGATCATGGTGCCCACCGACCCCGTGGTCGTACCGACCGCGTCGGCGATCTCATGGTGGGCGAAACCCTCTTCCCTCATCAGGAGCACGGTCCTCTCCTTCCAACTCAGCCGGTCGAGCGCCGCACGTACCACCTTGCGGCGCTCCGCGCTCTCCGCGGCGTCGTCGGGCCCCTGCCCCGCGTCGCCCATGGGCGCGCGGTCGGGCGATCCCATCAGCAGCGTCATCCACCGGGCACGCGCGCGGGCGGTGTCGCGCACCACGTTGGTGGCCACGGCGAACAGCCATGCGCGTACGTGCCGGTCCTGCGGCGGACGCTCGACGAGCCGGACGAACGCTTCCTGTGCCGCGTCCGCCGCCAGGTCCGCGTCGCCGGTAAGGCGGACGAGGTACCTGTACAGCCCGTCGTAGTGCTGCAGGAAGAGCTGGGTTACGTTCAAGCGCTCTTCCGACTGGGTCATGGGTTCCTGGGCGTGAGAAGCGTCTGTTGCCGCTGCGCTCTCGGGGCCGCTGTGGAACGAGCCGGGTGGCGCGTTTCTGACCGGTGCGGCGCCGCGGGCGCGGCCGTGGGGCGATGGGTCGGGTGGAGCGGAAGCCCGGGATGCGCCGCACGGCTGCGGCACACTCCAACGATAACGTGTGTTTACCGCCGGTGCGAGGGCCGCGCGGCGGCTTGCGTCCCCCGCGCGGCGGACGGCCGCTTTCGCGCGGCGGGTCGCGGACCGCGCCCGTACCACTCCGTCGCGGGCGATTGACCCGGCACCCCGGTCCCGCTACGGTTCGCGCACTCTCCTTTACCCACCGCCGCACCGTTCGAGCAAACCGGGATCCCCGATGCGTCCCTCATCCGAAAAGCTGGCCCGGGCCCTCGCGGACCGGCTCGGCGAAGTCCTGCCGCCCCCGTACGCGCTCGGCGCGGCGGGCTTCTGGATCTACGTGTACGCGGGCGGCGAGCTCATCGGCAACGACGTGGCCGCGCAGATCGTGGAAGACCACGGGGACGAACCGCTGGGCGGACTCGTGGAACGGGTGTCCGGCTCCATGCTGAGCGGGTTGCAGGACGTCGTAGTCACCCATCGCACCACGTGGTGGCCGGTGGACGGCGCGGGCGGGATGGCGATGCCGAACACGCGCGCCGACGAGCACCGCCTCCACCTCTGGTTCGGCGACCGCGAGTCCGGCGCCGTGGTCACGCTCCGGCCGATCGACCTGTCCGAGCTGGTCGAGTAGACGCACCCCCGCACCCCCGCACCCCCGCACCATCGGACTGGCGTTCGGCCCGCCATGGAACGATTTTTCATACCTCCTGGCAATCTTTCCGACGCTTCGAACGAACGGGAGTGATCGTCGCCGTGCAAAGGCTGGTGCGCGCCTTCCTCGTGGCCGTGGTGGCAATTCCGCTCATCCTGGTGGTGGGAGGAGTGGGGTTCTACGCAGGCCTTCAAAAAGCCGATCGCCAGGCCACGCGCGAGGTGAACGCGATGATGCGGCTTCAGGAGCAGTTGTATCGCGCACGCGCACGGGACGGGCGGTTTCCGCCGGTCTCGATCGACCTCTACGAACGCCCCGGCCTCACCGTGTCCGCTGAGTCGGACACATCGGTCACCTTCTACTCGGGGGTCGACCAGACGCACCTGGTTACACTCCACGTCCGCGGCGACGGAACGCTCCTGACCTCGCGGCGGTAGGCGGACACACGCTCGAGCCGGGCAGGAAGTCCGAGACGCCGGATCGCCGAAGATCTGGCGTCGGGCACTTCCTGGAACAATCTTCCACGCCTCTTCGGTATCTTCCGCAGCACCATCCCGCGTACCCCACCCCGCCGGAGCACGGCCACCATGGACCGGACCCGATTCATCGAGCACAAGGGCAAGCGCATCCTCCACTTCGACTACCGCGGCATCCGCGATCCGGAAGAGGCGCTGGCCGCCATCAAGCACTCCAGCGAAGTGGCGCGGAAGCAGCCGCCCAAGAGCCTGCTGGTGATGACCAGCGTGCGTGACGCGCGCTACAACGCCGCCGTGCTGCAGGCCATGAAGGAGCTGGCCAGCGAGAACGAGCCGTACGTGAAGGCGAGCGCCGTGGTGGGGATGGGCGGGCTGCACCGCATCGCCTACCAGGCCGTGATCCTGTTCAGCCGCCGGAAGATCCAGACCTTCGACCAGGAGGAAGAGGCGCTGGACTGGCTCGTGCAGCAGGGATAGCGAAACAGGTGCGCCAGTGCGTGAGTGCGTGAGTGCGTCTGGCTTCGGGCCGGAGGCACGCTCCAGCGCTCTGCGCGGAGATTTTCGCCGTTTGGTGAACGCACCCGCGCACTGGCGCACTCACGCACCCGCTGGCGAAGCCTCGCGGTGCCCAAGGTCCAGGTGACACGATGAAGATGATCCTGTCCGCCGCGGCGGCGGCGCTGGGGGTGGTGCTGGCGGCCGCGCCGGCGCGCGCGCAGCCCTCGGCCCAGCAGCGCGCGGCGGCCACCGAGCTGCTGATGGCCATGCACGTGCCCGAGGTGCTCGACGCCTCGGTGCAGCAGATGCTCGACCAGCAGATCCGCGCCGCGCCCGAGTTGCAGGGGGTGCAGGACGTGATGCGCGAGTTCGCGCGCCGCTTCGTGAGCTGGGAGGCGCTGCGCGAGCAGTACGTGGACATCTACGCCGGCACCTTCACCGAGGACGAGCTGCGGCAGATGACCGACTTCTACCGCAGCGACGTGGGCCAGAAGCTGGCGCGCGCCACCCCGCGGCTGATGGCCGAGGGCGCGGAGCTGGGCCAGCGCGCCGTGCAGGCGCACCGGGCGGAGCTGGAGCAGATGATCCGCGCCCGCCTGGGCCAGCCCGCCGCCGCGCCCCCCGCCGCGCGGCCCTGAAGGCCCGCGCGGAGGGCCGGAACCATGCGAGGCGGAGCGCCCATCCGGGTGCTCCGCCTCGGCGCTTTTTGCCTGTCCATCCCGGCCGGAGAGAGCGTCGCGCCGGTTCCTGCCGGAATGCGGGCATCCACTTTCGTGAAATTGTACACGCGACACTCTTGTACAAAGACGCTGGGGACCGTAAGGTAGGCTCCGATTGCGTCCATTTTGTAATTGTTCACAAATGGACAGAATCCGCCCGTTTTGAGCCTATTGGCGGGGAGTTTTCTGTTTGGATCGCGACGCCGAAATCGAGTTCCTCCGCGAGGCGCTGCGCAGGCGCGTGGAGCAGACGTCCGTGCGGCACGTGGCGGCCGAGGTGCAGATGAGCCACGGCGGCGTGTACAACCTGGTGACGGGCCGGGCGGTCCCGTACGGGAAGACGCTGGCCAAGCTGCGCAGCTGGTACCTGCGCGAGTGGGCGCGGGGCGGTGGCGCGCTCACGCTGGGCGTTGCCCGCTACCTGCTGGAGGAGATGCTGGGCACCATCCCCCGCCGCCGGCGCGCGCACGCCGGGCTGGAGCTGATGGACACGCTGGTGGGCCTGTATGCCCGCCACAACGCCGCCACCCCCGCCTGGGTGGAGGCGCTGCGGCACGAGTACCAGGCCGAAGCGAAGGAGGGGGACTGATCGGGAGCCTGTGCGGGGACAGGCATCGCGAAACAGGTGCGCACGCACCCGTCGGCGGAGCCTCGGTCCCGCGCCAAAGCCGGGCTACCGCGGCGGATCCGGCACGGACACGGAAGGATTGTAGTGCCGGAACACCGCCAGGCCGATGCGCGCCATCAGCAGGTTGGCGGGGTTGTCGGGGGCGTACGAGGTGCTGGTGTTCTCGCGCGTCATCACGCACACGGCCACGGGCGCATCGGGGCCGTACATCACCCCGCAGTCGCTGCGGCTCTGGTCCACCTCGCCGGTCTTGTGGGCAAAGCGCAGGTCCTCGGGAAGCCAGCGCGCCAGCTTGGTGGCGTCCTGGTTGTTGCGCAGCATCTCCATCGCCAGCGAGTCCATCGCCGGCGACACGGCGCGGCCGTGGTACAGCAGCTCCAGCAGGCGCACCGTCTCGTCGGGGGTGGTCACGCCCAGGCCGTACTTCACCGAGCTGTCCACGGCGATGGAGGTGGAGCGCAGGAAGGTCTTGCTGTGGATGCGGGTGTGGGGGAGGCCCAGCGAGTCCATCTTCTCCCACACCGTCTTCACGTTCAGGTGGTCCAGGATCAGGTTGGTGGCCGTGTTGTCGCTGATGGTGATCATCAGCCACGCCACGTCGGCCACGGTGGGCTGCAGGCCGCCGTCCATGTACTGCAGCACCCCCGAGCCGCCCACCCGGTCGCGCCGCAGCATCGAGATCCGCTCGTCCAGCCCGATCGACCCGCGGTTCACCTGGTCGAGCAGCGCCACCAGCACGGCCACCTTGATCAGCGACGCGGTGGGGAACGTCTCGCCGCCGCGGATCGAGACGCGCTCGCCGCTGTTCAGGTTCAGCACGCTCACCCCGGCGATGCCCGGATAGCCGCGCAGCAGGTCGTCCAGCGTGCGGCGCAGGCGCGCGGTGTCGGCGGGCGCGGCGGCGGGGGCGCGCACGGGGCCGGCGGCGCGCGCGGGCACGCAGGCGCAGAGGAGCGAGGCGAGCGGGAGCACGGCGGCGAGCAGGCGGGCGGCTGGGCGCATGGGCGTGGCGGATCGGGGGAGATGCGGATCGGCTGGACTTGCGCGGCAGTATGGGGATGCGCCGGGGCGATGTCCATCGCTCGCTGCTCACGGGCGTCCGGCGGGACCCGGTCTTCCGCGCGTGCCGCGGCGGCCCCCCTTCCCCCGGGCCCCTCGCCCCGCTGCGCGGGGGAGGGGAGAACTACCACAACGGAACGCAATGAAGCAGCGGAAACGAGCCGAAAAAACTCCCCCTTCTCCTGTAGTTCGGGAGACGGGGGCCGGGGGGATGAGGGTCGATCACCGCAGCCTGCGCATGATCGTCTTCGCGCCGCGCAGCACCCAGCTGCGCGGGGCGATGCGCACGGCGGCGGTGGCGGCGCGGTTCACCAGGCCGGGAGTCACGGTGCCGCCGCCCGCCTCCACCCCGCGCAGCGCGGCGTCCACCACCTGCTCCGGGGTGCGCACGCCCGGGGCCCGGTCGCGCACCTCGGTGCCGGCCACGGCCTGGAACTCCGACTTCACCGGGCCGGGGTTCAGCGTCACCACGCGGACGCCGGCGTCGCGCGCCTCTTCGCGCAGCGCCTCGCTGAAGGTGACCAGGAACGCCTTGCTGGCGGCGTAGGCGGCCATCAGCGGGATCGGCTGGTAGCCGGCGATGGAGGCCACGTTGACGATCGCGCCGCCGCGCCCGGCCATGTGCCGCAGCGCGAGATGGCACAGCTCCAGCGGCGCGATGCAGTTCACGCGCACCATCTCCGCCTGCCGGTCGAGCGGGAGACCAGTGAACGGCCCCTTCAGCCCGAAGCCGGCGTTGTTCACCAGCAGGTGCACGTCTCGGCCGGCGGCGGTGGCGTGCGCCCACAGCTCGGCGGCGGCACCGGGCTCGCCCAGGTCGGCCCGCAGCGCCAGCGCGCGCACCCGGTGCGCGCGCGACAGCTCCTCGGCCAGCGCGCGCAGGCGGTCTTCGCGGCGGGCGGCCAGCAGCAGGTTCATCCCCCGCCGCGCCAGCTCGCGCGCGAACGCCTCGCCGATCCCCGCCGACGCGCCGGTCACCAGCGCCCAGCGGCCGCGGTACTCCCACGCATCGCGCGCCATCCATCCCCTCCCGTTCGTCGGTCCGATGCCGGTTTTCGGAAGATCTGTGGCGCCGCACGCAAGTATAGATCCTTCAGTCCCTTAGGCTCCCTGAGGATGACATGCCGAGGGCTCCGGAAACGACCGGGGCCCGCGACTGGTCACGCCTCCGACCCCGAGCGGGTGCGGTGGTAGTGGCGGCGGGCCTTGGCGCGGTTGCCGCAGTCGCTCATCACGCACCAGCGCCGGCTGCGGTTGCGGCTGGTGTCCAGGTACAGCCACTCGCAGTGGTCTCCCTCGCATTCGCCGATCCGCACCAGGTCGCCGGAGGTGAGCAGGTCGGCGGCGGCGCGGGCCACGGGCCAGAGCACCCGGTCCAGCCCCTCGCCCTCCCACGCCCACGCGTAGCCCTCGCCCTCGCGCACGATGCGCAGGTGCGGCAGCGCGCGCTGCAGTTCGTCGTTCAGCAGCGCCAGGTCCCGTTCGCCCGCGCACGCGCCGTGGCAGATCGGCGAGAACACGCGGTACACCGTCTCGCGCAGGGTGAGCGCGCGCGCGAAGACCGAGGACGCCGCGGGCGGGTCGCCAGCGGCGGCGGCCAACAGCGGCCCGACGTCGGAATCGTCGATGGCGCCGGCGCGCAGGCCCCACCACACCAGGTCTTCGTACCCCGCCAGCCACTCGCTCTCGGGGTGCTCGCCGTGCACGCCGGCGGTGTTCGCATAGTCCAGCGCCAGGTGGCCGCCGGCCAACTCCTTGTCCGCGAACGGGTTCTGCGTCGTCATCGGGGGACCCTCGTCCGGAGGAATATCTAACCTCTAATTTGACTCTTGACAGGTTAGATGTCCAGCCCTATCATCTACCTAACCTTCAAAATGCGTTTTGAGGGTTGGACGGATCACCCGAGCTGGAGGGACGTACGATGCACCCCGACGAAGCCGTCGACATCGCCCTGCAGGATCTGCACATCTCCCTGGGACTTCGCACCGTGGCGCCGGCCGACGAGCACCGCCCGTGGCTGGCCCGCGCCGTGATGCGCGTGCTGCGCCGGTGGATGGACGGATGGACGTGGTACGCGCGCCAGGGGTTGGCCCCGGCCGCCAGCGAGCCGGTCTTCCCGCTCCGTCCGCGCGCGCGGCGCTTGGCCCTGCCGCGGCACCGGGCGGCGCAGCCGTGCCCGCCGCCGCGTTTCGCGCTGCTGTATGGGCGTCCCGGGGCGGCGGGGTGCCCGTGATCGCGCGGCGCGTGCGCGCGATGGGCGCGCGGCGGCTGGCGGCGTACGCGGCCACGTGGATCATCTGGGGAAGCACCTACCTGGCGATCCGCGTGGCGGTGGCGTCGGTGCCGCCCTTCCTGCTCGCCGGCGTGCGCTCGGTGGTCGCGGGGTCGATCCTGCTCGCCATCGCCGTCGTGCGCGGCGAGGCCAGGCCGCGGCGCGCGCAGGTGGCGGCGGCGGTGCTCACCGGGGCGATGTTCTTCCTGGTGGGGCACGGCGGGCTGTTCTGGGCCGAGCAGCGCGTGGCCAGCGGCCCCGCGGCGCTGATGATCGCCACCGAGCACTTCTGGCTGCTGCTGGCGGGATGGATGCTGGGGAGAGTGGTGGCGACGCGGCGCGCGTGGACGGGGGTGGCGGTGGGGCTGAGCGGCGTGGCGCTGTTGACGCTCGGCGGCGCGCGCGGCGGGGTGGATCCGCTGGGCGCGGTGGTGCTGCTGGTGGCGGCGCTGGCGTGGTCGCTGGGCACGCTCTACTTCACGGGCGAGCGCAAGCCGGCGTCGCAGCCGTACGCGTCGGGGATCCCGCTGCTGGGCGGCGGCGTGCTGCTGCTGATCGCGTCGGCGGCCGCCGGCGAGCCGGGGCGGGTCTCCCTCTCCGACGTGCCGGTGACGGCGCTGCTGGCGCTGGCGTACCTGGTCGTCTTCGGCAGCGTGGTGGCGTTCACCGCGTACAGCTGGCTGGTGGAGCGCGAGGGGCCCAGCCGCGCGCTGAGCTTCACCTACGTCAACCCGCTGGTGGCCGTGCTGCTGGGGTCGCTCTTCCTGCACGAGCCGCTCACCTGGCGCATCGCCCTGGCCGCCGCCGCGATCGTGGCCGCCGTGGTGCTGATCATCGGCGGCACCGCGGCGCCCGCCAGGCCGGCGGCGGCCGATCAGCCACCGGACAGCGCGAAGGACGGTCCCGTGGCGGGCGAGGCCAGGCGGCGGGTGGCGTGAGGCAGACGTTCGCCCGAGGGCCAGGTCAGCCGGGCGATTGAAATCGCGGCAACGACTACACGAAGTCCCCCTTCGCGGACTACCGGCATCCGCGCAGCCGGGAGGTCGGTGCACGGAGCAAGGCCTCGTGGCACCGTTCGAAGTAGCCGCGCGAAGCGCCCCCGGGTCCCTCTCCCAGGCGGTTTTGGGAGAGGGACAGGCGTTCGGGACTTGGGCGCAGCCGCGCCTGGACGCCAGGGTGAGGGCTCCCCGCCACGGAAGCCCTGTAGCAGTTTTGACGATCTGGTGTATCAGTAGACAATCGCCAGACTCCGGGCAAAATGCACCGGCGCGATCGGGGCCCGCCGTGTGCCGTGCCAGAGCCAACTGGTTGCGCCGCATCGTCTTCCGCCGCCGTGCCCAACCGGGTACGGCGGTTGCTTTTTACGGCTGCCGCTAACCACGACAATCCGGGCGGGTCGTGCGCATGGTGGGCGTGGGCGGACCGGAGCTTACGGGTGTGGGGACACCTTCCGGCCGCCCCGCTCCACCGCGCGCAGCGGCGCGATTGGGCGGCAGAACCGCGGCAAGACGCGGCTCTGCCGGGGGTTGCGCCACGGCGTGTGGGGAAGATTTGGGTTGACTCGCCCCGCAGATGGGCTTATCATGGCCCCTCCGCATCATTTACACCGATTGGCCGGGCACACCGCCGGCCGGCTGCACCCCCATCGAGGCATGGCAGGATCTCGCTGGACGCTCATGCTCGTCCCGCATGACAACGAGCGCGTCCGAACGTTCCAGGTCGGTTGGAAGGACGTACGCGCCATCGTGAGCGCCCTGGTGCTGGTGGTGTTCCTGATGGGCACCTTCACCGTGGCGTTCTTCATCAAGCAGAGCCAGCACGTGCGCAGCGCGCAGCTCCGCCGCGAGAACGAGCTGCTGGCCGCCGAGGTGGACCAGATGCGCGGCGAGATGGAGCAGCTCAACCGCTCCATGGAAACGCTGTCGCAGAAGGGCGACCAGTACCGCGTGATCAGCGGCCTGGCCGCGCTGGGCGCCGACACGCGCCGCCAGGGCGGCCCCGGCAGCGTGAGCGAGCAGGCGCTGATGCACCTGAACCCCGAGGTGGGCGGCAAGCTCACCGAGGCCAGCACCAACCTCGACGCGCTCACCCGCCGCGCCGCCACGCTGCGCCGCAGCATGGACCAGGCGCTCACCGCCCTGCAGCGCAACCGCGAGCGCCTGGCCAGCACCCCCACCATCGCTCCCGCCTCGGGCCCGCTCTCGTCGCTCTTCTCCACCGGCCGCTACCACCCCGTGCTCCACATCACCCGCCCGCACAAGGGGATCGACATCGCCGCGCGCGTGGGCGAGCCGATCCTGGCGCCGGCCAAGGGCGTGGTGCGCTTCGCGGGGAACAAGGGGAACGGCTACGGCAACATGGTGGAGATCGACCACGGCTACGGCTACGTGACCCGCTTCGCCCACGCCAGCCGCCTGCTGGTGCACGACGGCCAGGAGGTGAAGCGCGGCGACGTGATCGCGCTGGTGGGCGCCACCGGCCTGGTCAGCGGCCCGCACCTGCACTACGAGGTGGAGATCGACGGCCGCCAGGTGGACCCGCTCAACTTCATCGTGGCCGACGCGATCCCGGACTGATCCTTCGGCTTCCACGCGATCTCGAACCCTGGGGCAGCCATCTGGCGGCCTCGGGGTTCGTGCGTTGAAAGCGGCCGGCGCCGTACCCCGGGTTGAAACCCGAGGCTACAACGGCCCAAAGTCCGCCTTCGCGGACTCCCGCGCCTGGATCTCACGCGTCGCGGCGGAACTCCGGCGGTCGCGTGAGCACACGGGGAGGAAGTTGGTCGCGGCCAGGAGTGGTCTCATCCCCGCAGATCAGGAGAAGACGACGGAGGGATCGAGCCCGGATTCGCCTCCGGCCGCCAGATGTCGTACCTTCCGGGGGAGCGTCCGCGGGTGCGGACGCTCCTTCTGTCAGTACGTGCCACCGGAATGCTGACGCTTTCACTCGCGCTCGCCCTTGCCGCGGCGCCGCCCGATACGGCCCGCGCGGCCCAGCCCGTCCGCGCGCAGGGCGCCCCGGCCCTCACCGTGCACAACCAGCCGGCGCTTCCCGTGGTCGCGCTGCGGATGTCGATCGTGGCCGACGACCCGCCGGGGTACGCGGGGGCCGGGCACTTCTTCCAGCACCTCCTCCTTCCCGGCCTGGAAGAGCAGGTGGCGCGGGTGGGCGGGCACGTGCAGGCCATCCGCGGCTCCGACGCCGTCGTCTACACCGTCGTGGGCCCCGCCAGCGAGCTCGACTACCTGGCCGGCATCCTCCGCGGGGCACTGCGCGTCCCCACCCAGCCCGGCACCGCGGCGATGCTGCAGTCGCTCGGCGCCCTCTCCGACGAGCGGGCCACCGAGCGCGAGACGGCTCCGGCGTACGTACGCGCCGCGCTGCGCGGCCGGCTCTTCCCGGCCGACCTCCCCGCCGCGGGGACGGACGACGCGGCGGCGCGGCTCCAGACCGCGTCCCTTCCGGACGTCTGGGCCCGGGTCTACGCGCCCGACCGCGTCTCCATCGTGGCCGTGGGCGACGTGAGCCTGGACGCCGTGGAGCGCGCCTTCCGCTCCATCCCCCCCGCCTCGGGCGACGGCGCGCCCACCGAGGCCGTGGACGACACCCTTCCCGCCTTCGAAGCCGACACGCCGCAGGCCACGCGCGGGTGGATCGCCCAGGCCTGGCGCGCGGACAGCGCCGACGCGGCCGCGATGTCCGTCACCGCGCGGCTGCTGCGCAGCTACCTGCGGCGGCGGATGACGCGCTCGAACGTGGAGGTGGAGCACTGGTGGACGCACCACGGGCAGGCGCTGGCGCTGGTGGTGGCCACGCCCGACTCGCTGGTGCGCGCGGCGCGCGGCACGGTGGGCGGCGCGCTCACCGCCTTCCGCCCCACGGTGAACGACGACGGGGTGCGCGCCGCCGCCCGCGCGCTGCGGCGCGAGATGCTGTTCTACTCGCGCACGCCCGAGCGGATGGCCGAGCTGCTGGGCGAGTTCGCCGACCGCGGCGCCGGGCGCGACGGGGCGCAGCGCTACTACGCGGCGCTGGACGCGGTGACGCAGGACGACGTGCGCCGCGTGCTGGACCAGCTCGCCGCCGCCGAGCCCGCGACCGTCTTCGTGCCGCCGCAGCGCATCCCGCCGGAGCAGCGCCGCTGATGGGCGCCCGCATCTTCCCCGCGGTCGCCGCCGCGCTGCTCGCCGCTTCGGCGCTCGCCGGCCGCGCGGCGGCGCAGGAGCGCGTGTTCGTGCGGCCCGAGCCCGGCACCCCCGTCGTCGCCGTGCAGGTCCTCGTCGGCGTCGGCCCGGTGGACGAGGCGCCGGAGCAGGCGGGGATCAGCTACCTGGCGGCGCGATCCGTGGTCGAACCCGCGCGGCCGGCGCTGGACTCGCTGGGCGCGCACCTGGACGTGGACCAGCGCAGGGACGCCATCGCCTTCACCCTCACCGCCGCGCCCGACGCGTGGGCCGAGGCGACGCGGGTGCTGATGCTGGCGCTCTTCCGCGACCCGGTGGACAGCGCGGCGGTCGTGCGCACGCGCACCGCCCTGGCCCGCGAGCTGGCCGCGCGCGAGGCCAGCCCGGCCGACGCGCTGGAGCGCGAGGTCTCGAAGGCCGTCTACGGCGCCGACCACCCGTGGGGGCGCCCGGCGGTGGGCACGGCCACCAGCGTCCGCGCGATCCGGGTGAGCATGGTGGACGCGTTCCTCCGCCAGAACTTTACGCCCGAGCGCTCCGTAGTGGCGGTGGTGGGCCCCGTGGACGAGACCGAGGCGCGCGAGGAGCTGGCGCCGCACATGCCGGCGGGCGAGCTGCACACCGACAGCGTGCCGCCGCCCGCGCCGGCCGACGCGCCGGTGGAGGCCGAGTACAACTCGATCACCACCTGGGTGAGCGCCACCTGGCGCTTCGGGACCGACAGCGACGTGGAGGCGCTGCGGATGCTGGCGCAGCTGGCGCTGGACCGGGTGAGCTTCGGCCCCAGCCGCCGCTCGGTGTACAACAGCCGCGCCGAGGTGGTGCAGTACGCCGGCGGCGGCGAGGTGCGGATGACCATCGTGGTCCCCCCGCGCGAGGCGGAGCAGTGGGCGGGTCAACTCCGCGAGGCGGTGGGCGGGTACGCGGCCGAGCCGCTGCCGCCGGCGGTGTTCCAGGAGCGGCTGCGGCGCTTCCGCGGCGAGCGGCTGCTGGAGCTGGACCTGCCCGAGCAGCGCGCGGCGGCCATGGCCCGCTCGGCCCTGCTGGGCGACCGCACGGCCACGCTGGTCGACTTCACGCGCCTGACCCCCCAGCGCCTGCAGGCCGCCGCGCGCGACCTCGAGAACCCGATCATCGTCTTCCTGGGCCCCGCCGGGAGCCAGGGCGGCGGAACCCACTGAACCGACCGGAGGGTGACCATGGGCTGGAGCGTTCTCTACACGCTGCTTTCGCTGCTGGAGCTGCTGATTCTCGCGCGGGTGATCCTGTCGTGGGTGGTGAGCCCGCACAGCCGCCACCCCGTGGTGCAGCTGATCCGATCGGTGACCGACGTGGTGCTGGAGCCGATCCGCTCCGTCCTTCCGCGCACCGGGATGTTCGACCTGTCGCCGATGGTGGCCTTCCTGGTCATCTCGCTCCTGCAGAGCCTGATCTCGGGGATGCGCTGATTCAACCCGGAGGAGGAAGACAGGGCGGCCCGGCATCCATCTCGATGCCGGGCCGTCTTGCTGCGGATCGAATCCCGATTTCCGGTGCGGGGGAAAGCCTGCTCTGGGGTCAGCGGAATCCGGGCATGCGCGGCAGCCCGGGGTCAGGGCCCGCGCTCCGCCTGCGTGGGCGTGTCGGCGCGCCAGAGGGTGCGGTCGAGCGAATCGCCGGAGTGCAGCGGGGCGCGGCGGGGCTCGGGGTCGGCGAAGCGGTCGCGGAACACGGTGGTGCCGGACAGCTGCGGCCACTCGCCCTCGGGCCACGGCTCGAACGCGCCCGCCGCCGGCGGGAAGCGCGCGTCCGCCTCGGCCCCGGCGGCCAGGAGGAAGTTCTGCCGGTCGGGGTAGTCGCGGCTCAGGTGGTAGTACAGCCGCAGCGCGGGGAACGCCTCGCGCGCGGTGCGCACGGTGGACCAGAAGCGCCGGTCGCCCTCGCCCTCGGCCACGCCGATCACGTTCATCACCAGCACCCCGCCCGGGCGCAGGAGACGGCCGAAGTCGCGCATCCCCTCCAGCGTCACCAGCCCGTACGGCACCGTCTCGGTCCCGTCGTACACGTCCACGAACACCCGGTCGAACGACTGCGGCGGCAGACCGGAGGCCACCGCCCGCGCGTCGCCATGGATGGAGTGGATGCCGTGCTCGGGGCGCAGCCCGAACCAGCGGTACGCCGCGCGCGTGACCTCGGGGTCCAGCTCCACCACCGTGATCCGCGCCCGCGGGTCGCGCTCGGCCACCCGCCGGGGAAGGGTGTAGGCGCCGCCGCCCAAAAAGAGGTACGCCAGCCCCGGCCGCTCCAGCTCGCCGAAGAGCCGCTCGGCCGCGGCGATGTAGCCGAAGGTGGGCGCGCCGGTGCGGGTCAGCTCGCCCGACTCGATCTCGTCGTTCTGGTACAGCCGCCGCTCGGGCTGCCGCTTGCCGGGGTAGACGATCTCCACCACGCGCAGGGTGCCGAAGGGTGTCTGCTCCTCCATCAGCACCTGCTCTTCGGCCGCCGCGCCGCGCGCCTTCTGCGGGTACATCAGCGGAAAGGTGACCACCACCGCCGTGCCCAGCAGAAGGAGCCCCGGGGTGAGCATGGGAAGGAGCACCAGCCCCGCCAGCGCGGCGCCCGCCGCCACGCCCCCCAGCACCGCCAGCACCAGCTCGGGCGTGGCCACGCCGGGATCGTCGCGCCCCTCGTCGTCCTCGGCGCGGCTGGCCTCCCACGCGGCCAGCGCGGGAAGGAGGTAGCCGATGGCGTAGACGGGGAGGCCCACCACCAGCAGCAGCCCCACGGCGCGCCCCGCGCCGCCCATCCGCTCGCCCTGGTACACGCGCCAGAAGGTGGCCACCATCCCGGCCACGCCCAGCGCCACGCCGGCGGCGATCCAGCGCAGCGCGGGCGGGCGCTCGGGCTGGTCCACCGGGGCGCCGGCCCACAGCCCGGCGGCGATCGCCGCGGCCAGCGTGGCCACCAGCCCGCCGGCGGCGGGAAGGGCGCCCCGCGCCTCGTACAGCATCAGGCTGCCGCCGGCGAAGGTCACCACCGCCAGCGCCACCCCCACGATCGCCGGGCGCAGCAGGCCGCCGGCGCGGCGCATCAGCTCACGGGACAAAGCGGCCATACCCTCCCCGGTAGTACACCAGCGGCGTCCCCTCCACCGCGTCGGCCGCCATCACCTCGCCCATGAACACGGTATGGTCGCCCCCCCGGGCCTGGCCGGCCACGCGGCAGTCCATCCAGGCCAGCGCCTCGTCCAGCACCGGCGCTCCGGAGCGCTCCTCGCGAAAGGCCACGCCGGTGAACTTGTCGCCCGGCTCGCCCGCGGCGAAGCGGCGCGCCAGCGTCTCTCCCTTCCCCTCGGCCAGCACGTTCACGGCGAAGTAGCCGGCCTGCGCGATGCAGTCGTGCGTGTCGGCGTCCTGCTCCACGCACACCAGCAGCAGCGTGGGGCTCAGCGACAGCGAGCAGACGGCGCTGGCGGTGAGCCCGCACGGCGCGCCGCCGGGGGTGCGCGTGGTCACCACGCTCACCCCCGAGGGAAAGTGGCCGATCACGCGCCGGAACTCGCTGGTGTCGATCATCTGGCAGGTGCAGGGGGATTGCGGTAGCTTGCGCCGCCGCGCCTGAGGAGCGGTACCCGTGGCCGGCTCCTTGCTGGTGCGGGCCCCGCATACGGCGGACCGGCGCCGCGAACGCTCGCGGCCCCGGTCCGCACAAACACGCTTCCGGAATCTGTATGCGCGCACTGCCACACCGGGCCGTCGGCGCCCTGTTCGCCCTGATTCTAACCGCTCTGGGCGGCTGCGAAAAGGTACAGTGGGGCGGCGCCGAGGTGCGGGTGGTCAAGCCGCCCCCACCCGAGGGCGCCGCCGCCACCACCCCCTCGCCCGCCGAGCAGACCGACCTGGGGCTGCCGCGCGGCACCGTGCTCTTCCACGTGGTACGCGGCCAGGGGCAGGACCGTCTGGTCCCCGTGGCCGAGGTGGCGGGCGACTCGCTGCGCGCGCTGCAGCGCCCGGCGGGCGTGAGCCCGCAGGCGTTCGAGCAGCGCTTCCGCGACGCGGTGATGCCGGCCAACGGGCAGTTCGTGCTCTTCCGCCGCGGGGCGCGGGTGGGCACCTTCACGCTGGGCGCGCCGGGGCCGCTCACCTCGTGCGGCGTGCCCACCGGCGTGGGGCAGGCCGCCACCGTGGCCGCCGCCGCGGCCGACCAGGAGTTCCTGGCCTTCCGCAAGGGGCTGGAGCCCGACGTGGTGGGCGAGTTCAGCCCGCCGCAGGTGGACGGCCCGATCCGCCGCTACGCCCCGCTGGTGGCCGAGCGGCTGGTGCTGACGGGCGGGCTGCCGCGCCCGGGAAGCTGGCCGCGCGCCGTGCGCGACCTGCAGGCGCTGGACCTGGTGCGCGGGGGGAACGTGGAGATGGCCACCACCTTCCTTTCGGGTGACAACCTGGCGGTGGGGGCGGGCGACAAGGAGGGGTGGAGCGTGTTCTACGTGGCCGCCTACGAGCAGCGCACCGGCTACAACCCCGTCTACAGCGAGGTGGCCGACTACCGCCGCGTGCCCAAGCGCGCGCCCAAGGCGGTGGACTACCTCAACTGGAACGGCAAGGGCGGCAACGAGCTGCTGATCCAGGTCTTCGGCCCCACCGACGCCTGGTACGAGGCGATCACCTCCGACCGCGGCGGCCGCTGGCAGAAGGTGTGGGAGGGCAGGGCCTGCCGCTGAGGTGACAGGCTGCGGCCGATCGAAACGACGACGGGGGCGCTGCCAGGGCGTCCCCGTCGTCGTTCCTCCATCGCCGTCCGTCCGGACGACGCATCCTCAACGGCAACCGCGGGTCACACGGAGCAGCGGAGAAGAACGGAGAAACGGAGAAGTTCGCGTCGGGTCCCGGGTTGCCGGCGGAACTCTCCCCTCAATCCGCGGCGTCGCGCGCTTCGCCGTGGGTGCCGGGGTTGGGCGAGGAGTGGATCTCCGCGTCCTCCCCCACTTCGATCGAGTACTCCGCGTCGGGGAAGACGGCGCGGATCTGGAGCTCGCCGCCCATCGCCTCGACCGCCGCGCGCAGGGTGCTCACGCGAATATCCGAGCGTGCCTCCATCCGCGACACGCTCACCTGGCGGATTTCGAGCCGCTCCGCCACCTCGTTCTGCGTCAGGCCCCGCGCTTCGCGGAGAGCGCGGAGACGGTAGCTGACCTTCAGCGCGTCAGCCAGCGCCAACGTCTCAGGAGCCGCTTCTGCCCGAATGTCGCGCCATTTGGTACGACCAGCCATAAGATCAACCCTCCTCCTCGAGTTCGCGCAAATAGAGGTCGTACAGATCGTCGGCGATCGGCACGTAATGCTTGTACCACCGGTCATCCCCAGTCTTGTCGCTTCCCAGGAGCAGAATCGCCATGCGCCGGGGTCCGAATGCGTACAGTACCCGGCAAGGTCGGCCCGCATGCTGGATGCGCAGTTCGCGCATTCCCCCGTGACGCGAGCTTTTGATGTCCGACGATAGAGGAAACGACAGGTTCGGACCGTCTACCTCGACCCTGTCCACCACGCGTATGACGGCATCGCGCTCCGGCTCGGACAGGCTTCTGTACCAAGTCTTGAACTCGTCGGTGACTTCGATCTCTCATTCCATGACAGTATAGCGGTTGGGGTGTATAGCGTCAAGGCTATATTGAATGGCGGCACAGGGGGTGTAGCGCTCGTAGAATGGAGATCGAGGTACGCGACTACCCTGCGCATCCACGGCCGAAGTGGACACGAAAAAGGGAGCGGATCGCTCCGCCCCCCAGGGAAGCTGCTACGCTTGCGCGCCGGGATCAGATCGAGCACAAGGATGCAGAGTAGCCATCCCCGTGTCAACCTTGATGTCTGAAAGTGGACGAGCCAGGACAGACCTCGCCCCTCTATTCGTCCTCGATCTCCTCCAGGCCCTCGCGGACGGGGAGGGTGAAGACGAAGGTGCTGCCGTGGCCGGGCTCGCTCTGGGCCCAGATGCGGCCGTCGTGCGCCTCCACGATCCCTCGCGCGATGGCCAGCCCCAGGCCGGCGCCGTGGCGGTTGGCGGTGCGCACCTTCCAGAAGCGGTCGAACACGTGGCCCAGGTGCTCGGGCGGGATCCCCGGGCCCGTGTCCCACACCTCGAAGCGCACCTCCTCGCCGTCGGCACGCGCACGCACGCCTACGCGGCCGCCCTGGGGGGTGAACTTGACCGCGTTCCCCAGCAGGTTGGCCAGCACCTGCATGATCCGCTCGCGGTCGCCCACCAGCGCCGGCAGCCCGTCCTCCACCTCGCACTCCACCCGCACGCCCTTTTCGCCCGCCACCCCGGCGAAGTCGTCGGCGGCCTCGGCGGCGAGCGCGGCGGGCTCGAAGTTGTCCCACTCGATGGCCAGGCGGCCCGTCTCGATGCTGGCCACGTCGAGCAGGTCCTGCCGCAGCCGCTGCATCCGCCGCGCGAGGTCGCGGATGCTGGCGATGCGCTTGCGCAGCTCGGGGTTCGCGCCGTCTTCCGGGAGCGTGCGGAGGAGTACGGTGGTGGTCACGATGATGGCGCTGAGCGAGTTGCCCAGGTCGTGGCTCACCACGTGGAGCACGTCTTCGCGGGCGCGGATGGCGCTCTGGGCCGCGCCGTACAGCCGGGTGTTCTCCACCGCCAGCGCGGCGCGGGCGGCCAGCTCGCGCGAGGTGCCCTGCATCGCCGCGTCCCAGCGGCGGCCCGAGCCGGCCATCACCAGCCCCACCGCGCCGAACACCGTGTCGCGCACGGCCAGCGGCACGCACAGGATGGCCTCCATCCCCAGTTCGTTCAGGATGCGCGCGTGCTCGCCGTCGCCGGCGATGCCGGGGAGGCCGGGGTCCACGCTCTCCAGCAGCACCGGCTCGCGCGTGTCCATCGCCCGCACCGCGGGGTGGGTGGACGAGGGGTCCACGGGCAGGCCCAGCAGCTCGCGCAGCAGCGGCTGGCGGGTGCCGTCGCGGTGCTCCACCGCCAGCCGCCGCACCTGGCCGTCGTCCTCGCGGATGAACACCACGCACCAGTCGGCCAGCACGGGAACGGAAACACGGGCCAGCGTGCGCAGCACGGTGTCGCGGTCCAGCGACTCGAGCAGCCGCGCGCCTGCGTCGGCCAGGAAGCGGGTGCGCTGCTCGGCGGCCTCGGCGGCGGCGCGCGCCTCCTGCTCGCGCACCAGCGCGGCGGCCACCTTCTGCTCGGCCTCCTTGCGGTCGGTGATGTCGCGCAGCACGGCGGTGAACACGCGCGTGCCCGCCAGCTCCAGCCGCGAGATGCTGGCCTCGGCGGGAAACTCGCTCCCGTCCTTGCGGCGGCCGTAGATCTCCTGCCGCTCGCCCATCCGCTTGGCCTGCACCGGGCCCTGCGCGAAGCTGCGGATGTGGTGCTCGTGCCGGCCGTGCACCCGCTCGGGAAGGAGGAGCGACAGGTGCCCGCCCATGATCTCGCCGGCCGTCCAGCCGAAGACGCGCTCGGCGCCCTGGTTGAACAGCACGATGCGCTGCTCCTCGTCCACCGACACCACCGCGTCGGTGGAGATGGAGATGATGCCGCTGAACTTGGCCTCGGAGAGCCGCAGCGCCTCTTCGGCGCGGATGCGCTCGGTGGTGTCGCGCACCACGCGGCCGTAGCCGGAGAGCCGCCCCTCGCCGTCGCGCAGCGCGGTGGTGATCACCTGCGCCCAGAAGCGGGTGCCGTCCTTGCGCACGCGCCACCCTTCGGACTCGTCGCGGCCGTTCTGCTGGGCGCGGCGCAGCTCGCGCTCGGGGAGCCCCAGCTGCACGTCGTCGGCGGTGTAGAAGCGCGAGAAGTGCACCCCGATCACCTCGTCTTCGGCCCACCCGATCACCGCCCGGGCGCCTGGGCTCCAGCGCACCACGCGCCCGCCCGCGTCGAGCGCGAAGATCGCCTCGTCGCGCACGGTGTCCAGCAGCTGGCGCGCAAAACCGTCGGCGGTGGGCGGTGGAACGCTGCTCATCCGGGGTCGGAACGGGTGGGGAGCACGCGCGTGCGTGCGGAATCTTTCCGGGGCGACGGGCAAGGTAAAGCGCCACGGCTGAAGCGGGAAGTGCCCGCCAGTCAAGCAATCCCTTACACCATCGATTCGCGCTGCCCGACAGGAGGCGGGCCGCCGGCGCCGCATCTTGATCCGTACCCGTGGCGCGGTAGCCATCGGAAGCAGGGCGCAGCAACGGGGAGCACGGATGCCGATGCCGATGGAGGGCGGCGGGTGGCCGCGGGTGCTGAAGGAGTTCAGCCGCCGCAACGCGGGCCGCCGCACGCGCCTGGAGAGCGACGATCCCGAGCTGGGGGCGCAGTGGGGCGCGCTGGACCTGCACTTTCGCGGGGCGGCGTACGAGCCGCGGTACCAGCGCGTGGAGCTGATGCTCTCCGACGCGTGCCCGGCCGACCACCTGACCCACAGCGTCGACCTGGTCACGCAGGTGGACGTGCAGCGCGACACCCGCGGCCGCGACGCCACGCTGCGGCTGGCGTATCCCGGCGGACAGACGCTGCTGCTCCTGGACCCGGACGCCGCCTGACCGGCCGCCGCTTCCCGGCCCAGCGGCGACGGGCGCATCCCCGGATCTCGCGAGGGTGCGCCCGTTCTCGTTCCGGGCCGGGCCGCGCACGCCCGGGGATCCTACCAGGATCCGCCTGATTCGCTGCCGCTACCAGGCTCTGCCGGGTGAACGCAGTTCAGCCGGATCTGGGGAAGCCTCCCGTCAGATCGCCTCGGCCGTCGCTTCCTCGGCCCGCGCCGTCCGGTTCTCCGCGCCGCCGCGGCGGCGGGCGAGCACCACCACGCTCACCAGCACCAGCGCGGCGCCCAGCAGGCTCAGCGCGTCGGGGAACTCGCGGAAGAAGAGCATCCCCCAGGTGGCCGCGAACAGGATCTGCGTGTAGCCGATGGCGGTGGCGCGCCCCGCGGGCTCCAGCTGCAGCCCGCGCGTGAGGTTGAGCTGTCCCAGAACGGCGGTGAAGCCCACGCCGCCCAGGAACAGGAGCTCCGTCGGGCTGGGGAGCACGGCGCCGGAGAGCAGCATCCCCGGCAGCGAGGCGGGGACGGTGACCACGGTGAAGTAGAAGACGATGATCATCGGGTGCTCGGTGCGGCCCAGCTTGCGCACGCTCACGTACGCCGCGGCGCTGAACACCGCGCCCAGCAGGCCGACGACCGTCGCCAGCGGGTTCAGCCGCATGTCGCCGCCGAACAGGAAGGTGGGGCGGGCGATCAGCAGCACGCCCAGCAGCCCGGCCGCGCTCAGCACCGCCTCGCCCGCCGAGAGCGCCTCGGCCAGCACCAGCCACCCCAGCCACGCGGTGAACACCGGGTTGGTGTACTGGATCACCGTGGCGTCGGCCAGCGGCAGGTGGATCAGCGCGTAGAAGAAGCAGCTGAGCGCCGCGAACCCCGCCAGCCCGCGGATCACCAGCAGCCCCTTGCGGTGCCCCCAGTTGCCCGGCCGGGCGCGGCGGACCAGCACGTACGCCACCGCCATGGACACCAGCGCGCGGACGAACACCACCTCCTGGCTGGGCATGCGCGTGCCCACCTCCTTCACCAGCAGGCTCATCACGCTGAAAAAGAACGCGCTCAGGACCATCGACGTGGCCCCGGAGCGCGTTCCGCCTTCCTTCTGGATCTCAGTCACTGAACCCGGCCGGATCGGTTTCCTCTTCTGCCCACCTGATGTTCCGCCTTCACGGCGGTCGCGGCAAGGGTGGATGGCCCGATGGACCGTCCGTGGACGGGCGGGATGGTACCAGGGCGAATGAATCCGCTGCAACGGCCACACGAAGTCCGCCTTCGCG
>Ga0070662_100000170_pt1 | contig 37984 bp, 31 predicted proteins | sample KBSC53metaG_FD_65648 | JGI IMG/M metagenome (GOLD analysis project Ga0070662, IMG submission 65648) | Corn rhizosphere microbial communities from Kellogg Biological Station, Michigan, USA - KBS C5-3 metaG | ecosystem: Host-associated > Plants > Roots > Rhizosphere > Soil ...
CAATGCCCGTCTACACTCGAAACATTCCCCGTGCCATAACGAGACCGTTATGCCCAGATTGCCGACTGTGTTACTGCTGTCGCTGCTGACCTGGACCGCAACGGCTGGCGCGTTGACTCTCACTGATGATGAGCGTGGCTGGTTGGCGGACCATCAGGAGCTGCGCCTGGGGGTGGACGCGTCATGGCCACCCTTTGAGTACCGTGACGAAGAAGGTCGCTACCAAGGTTTGGCGGCGGATTACGTGCGCCTGATCCAGGATCGCCTGGGCATACGGGTCAAGCTGATCGAACCGGTGAACTGGAGCGCGGTGCTGGAGCTGGCCCGCAACAACCAGCTCGACCTGCTGCCCGGCATCATGTCCACACCCGAACGCCAAGGCTACATGGCGTTCACTCGCCCGTACCTGGACTTCCCCATCGTCATCCTGGCCCACGAAGGCGGGGCCAAACCGCGCAACCTGAAGGATCTCTACGGGCTGAAGATTGCCGTGGTAGAAAACTACGCGCCCCATGAACTGCTGCGCACGCACCATCCCGACCTCAACCTGGTGGCCATGCCGAATGTGAGTTCGACGCTGCAAGCCTTGGCCACGGACGAAGTGGATGCGGTCGTCGGCGACCTCGCCTCAAGCGTCTGGAGCCTGCGCCAACTCAAGCTCGACGGTTTGTACGTCAGCGGCGAAACGCCCTACCGCTATCAGTTGGCGATGGGCGTACCACGCGACAACAAAATGCTGGTGGGCATCCTCGACAAGGTACTGGCCGACCTTGGCCCGCAGGAAACCGACGCGATCCAGCAACATTGGGTCGGCAGCTTTACCGACCATCGCACCTTCTGGACCGACTTGCTGACTTACGGCCTGCCCGCCGTGTTGCTGCTGAGCACCGTACTGGCCGTGGTAATCCGGATCAATCGCCGGCTCAGTTCGGAAATCTCCCGCCGCGTAGCCCTCGAACAGGAACTGCGCAGCAGCGAGTACCACTATCGCGGCCTGGTGGAGAGCTTGTCCGCGATTGCCTGGGAAGCGAGCGTCACCGACTTCACCTACAGCTATGTATCACCCCACGCTGAGGAACTGTTGGGTTACCCGCGGGCCCACTGGCTGATTCCGGGCTTCTGGCGCAACATCATTCACCCCGCCGACCTGATTCGCACCGAATCCTACTGCCAACGCGAAACCCGCGCCAACCGTGACCACAGCGTTGATTACCGGGTCATCACCGCCGACAACCGTTGCTTGTGGGTGCGTGACATCGTCAGCCTCATCGAGCACGGCCATGAGCCCGTGCTGCGCGGCTTGATGATCGACATCAGTGAGGCAAAGCGCACCGAAGAGGCCCTGCAACTGTCTGAGCAGAAGTTCGCCTCGGTGTTCCAGCAATGCCCGGACATCCTGGTGATTGCACGGCTGTCCGACGGCTGCCTGCTGGAGGTGAACAAAGCGTTCGAGGACCAGGTCGGGCTGACAGCCGAACAGGTCGTGGGTAAAACCGCTACCGAGCTAAACATCTGGGGCATCCAGGGCGCAGGCCCCGATCTGCTGCAGCGGTTGCAGACCACCAGCATCCGCAACCTGGAAATGCCCTTTCTGCGCAGCAATGGCCAGGCCTTCACCGGTCTGATTTCCGCCGAGCCGTTTCAACTCGACACCACAGAGGCCATCGTGGTGGTGGTGCGCGACATCACCCAACTCAAGGAAACCCAGCAACAGCTGCAAACCTCCGAGGAGAAATTCGCCAAGGCCTTCCACGCCTCCCCCGACGGCTTGCTGTTGAGCCGCCAGCGCGATGGCCTGCTGATAGAAGTGAACGATGGTTTCAGCCGGATCACAGGTTTCAACAGCGCCGCCTCCGTCGATCAGTCCACCTTGGACCTGGGCATCTGGGTCGACCTCAACGAACGCAAACACATGCTCGAACTGATGCAGCGCGATGGCTTTGTGCGCGACTTCATCTGCCACATACGCCGCAGCGATGGTCAGATTCGCCTGTGCGAGCTATCCAGCCGCCCACTGCCGATTGGCGATGACGACTGCATGCTGACCATCGCCCGGGACATCACCGAACGCCAACTGATGCAGGAAAAACTGCAACAAGCTGCCACCGTGTTCGAGAGCACAGCCGAAGGTGTGTTGATCACCGACACCCGGCAGAACATCAGCGCCGTCAACCGTGCCTTCAGTGAAATCACCGGCTACAGCGAGGCCGAAGCCCTCGGCAATACCCCGCGCCTACTCGCTTCCGGGCTGCATGACAGCGCGTTTTATGCGGCGATGTGGCATCAATTGACCGCCCAGGGGCATTGGCAAGGCGAGATTTCCAACCGTCGCAAGAACGGCGAGTTGTACCCCAGTTGGCTGACCATCAGTGCCGTGCGCAACCGCGACCAGTTGATCACGCACTTCGTCGCGGTGTTCGCCGACATCTCCAGCCTCAAACTGGCCCAGGCCCGTCTCGACTACCAGGCGCATCACGACCCATTGACCGGCCTGCCCAACCGCACGCTGTTCGAAAGCCGACTGCAGGCCGCCCTCAACGGTCACCAGGAAACCGGCAAACAGGGCGCCGTGCTGTTTCTTGACCTGGACCGCTTCAAACACATCAACGACAGCCTCGGCCATCCGATCGGCGACCTGCTGCTCAAAGACATCGCCGTCCGCCTCAAGGAACAACTGCGCGACATCGACACCGTGGCACGCTTGGGCGGCGACGAATTCATCATCCTGCTCCCAGGCCTGCAACACGCGAGTGACGCCGAATACCTGGCGAATAAGCTGTTGGCCTGCTTTACACCGCCGTTCCAGGCCGGCGAGCACGAGTTCTTTATCAGCGCCAGCATCGGCACCAGCCTGTACCCGCAGGACGGCACCGATGTCGCCACCCTGGTCAAGAATGCCGACGCCGCGATGTATCGCTCCAAGGCCAAGGGGCGCAACCGGGTCGAAAGCTACACCCGCGACCTCACCGCCCAGGCCAACGAGCGCGTGGCGCTGGAACATGAACTGCGCCGCGCCATCGAGCGCAACGAACTGACCCTGTACTACCAGCCGAAACGGAGCCTGATCACCCAGGAACTGATCGGTGCCGAAGCATTGATCCGCTGGCATCACCCCACGTTTGGCGACGTACCGCCCGAACACTTCATCGCCCTCGCCGAAGAGAACGGCATGATCCTGCAAATCGGTGATTGGGTGCTGGAACAGGCCTGCCGACAACTGCACGCCTGGCAAGGCACCTTCGACGAGTTCGGCCCACTGTCGGTGAACCTGGCCGGCGCCCAACTGCGTCACCCCGGCTTGCTGGCGCGCATCGAACAGCTATTGCGCGACTACCGACTCGACCCAGGCTGCCTGCAACTGGAGATCACCGAAAACTTCATCATGAGCCAGGCCGAAGAAGCGCTGGAGGTGCTGCACCAACTCAAAGACCTCGGCGTACAACTGGCAATCGATGACTTTGGTACCGGCTACTCCTCCCTCAGCTACCTCAAGCGCCTGCCCCTGGATTACCTGAAGATCGACCAATCCTTCGTCCGCGGCCTGCCCGACGACCCCCACGACGCCGCCATCGTGCGCGCCATCATCGCCCTGGGCCACAGCATGCAATTCACCATCATCGCCGAAGGCGTGGAGAACCCCGCACAGCAGGCCTTCCTCGCTGCCGAAGGCTGCGAACAGATGCAAGGCTACATCGTCAGCCTGCCGCTACCGCCGGAGCTTTTTGCTGCTACGTTTCTTCGTATAAGCATTGAGGATTTTTCGGATGGCACAGCGGGGAAACCATCGTTATAATCCGCGACCTGTTACAGGGCCTATAGCTCAGTTGGTCAGAGCAGAGGACTCATAATCCTTTGGTCCACGGTTCAAGTCCGTGTGGGCCCACCAACTCCAAAGCCGCGCATTGCGCGGCTTTCGCGTTTCTGGCTGGTCCACCACAGATACAGTCCTATGGTCCAAGGGTACAATTTAGGTACAGTGCTGGTTCGCCAGCCGCCTAGGAGCCCCCTCTCATGGCTACTCTCGTCAAAACCCCTTCCGGTACTTGGAAGGCGCTGATTCGCAAAACTGGCTGGCCAACTGTGGCTAAAACCTTCCGCACAAAGCGTGATGCGGAGGACTGGTCTCGACGTACCGAAGACGAAATGGTCAGAGGTGTGTACATCCAGCGCAGCGGCTCCGAGCGCATGACGCTGGAAACAGCCCTCAAGCGCTACTTGAGCGACATTACCCCCACCAAGAAGCCCACCACTCAGCGCGGCGAAATCTCGAAAGCCAAGAAGCTCATCGAGCACCTGGGCAAATACTCACTGGCTGCCCTCTCCGCTGACATCATCGCCGGCTATCGCGACAAGCGCCTGAACGAACCCAGCCGTGGCGGGAACATCAGCAACAACACCGTACGCCTCGAACTGGCCCTATTGAGCCACCTGTACACGGTAGCGATTCAGGAGTGGGGTTTGGGTCTGACGTTCAACCCAGTGCTGAACATCCGTAAGCCTAGCCCTGGGGATGGTCGTGACCGAAGGTTATCGCCGGAGGAAGAGCGCCTTCTGCTCGCGGCCGTGAATCGACATAGCAACCCTATGCTGGGCTGGATTGTTTGCATCGCTCTGGAAACGGGCATGCGGTCTTCAGAGATCTCATCCCTACGTCGACCTCAAGTGGATTTGGCAAAGCGCGTCATACGCCTCTCAGACACGAAGAACGACGGCTCCCGAACGGTTCCACTGAGTAAGCGCGCGACTGAGGTATTCAAAGCTGCGATGGATAACCCGGTGCGACCAATCGACTGCAATCTGGTGTTTTTCGGTGAGCCTGGGAAGGACGGGAAGCGTCGGCCGTATACCTTCACGAAAATATGGGGGCAGTTGAAGAAGAAGCTTGATCTGCCTGATTTCAGGTTTCACGACCTGCGCCATGAGGCAGTGAGTCGACTTGTCGAAGGCGGGTTATCTGATCAAGAGGTGTCGGCCATCAGTGGTCATAAATCGATGCAAATGCTCAAGCGATATACCCACCTCCGGGCTGAAGATCTGGTTGAAAAGCTGGACAAGATCTCAAGATGACTAATCTGCCCAAAAAAACTTGATATAAATGCGACTATTTTCATAGTCGCACAACCAAACACCAACAACTATCAGATACATATAGACATTATCAGATTTTCGCCACCCAACTTTAAAACCAAAATAGCTAACCCAAAGCTACCAAGACATACAAAACCTTGAACCAAGATACTACATATTGGTAATTTCGGCACACTAGCCAGTTTGACAATACGGCAATCCCACTCAAGAATTCGCAGACCTTCACCAAACACTGCGAGCTTACACATGACGACCGAAGAGTATTTACTTAAGCGTTTTGGCCCTTTAATGAGCATTCTAGATATTGCCAATTTACTAGGGCGTTCTCCTGACGGAGTGAGAGTCTCTCTTTATTCCGATACCGACATTTCCCGCAAGCTCAAGCCAGCAATGATCCGAATCGGCCGCCGTGTATATTTCAGGACAATGCAGATCAATGATGCGCTCAACTTAGACTCCGAGGTAAGTCCCCAGGACAATCTGCAATGAGCTACAAAGCCTATGACTGGGTCTGGACACACACGTTCGGTTCCCCTACCGCGAAGCTTGTAATGATGGCGGTAGCTAAACATGCGGATGAAAAAGGAATGTGTTGGCCAAGAGTGCGGACTCTTGCCGAATTTTGCGGAATTTCCTCCAGAACCGTGCAACGTCAACTGAAGGAATTTGAACGAGCAGGCCTTATAACCATTCAGAAAAAGTATCGTGGCGATGGGGGACAAACGGCGAATGTATATTGCATAGCGCTTCCTGTCCTAAAAGGCTTAGGTGCCACTGACACGGCTGTCACCGGGGGGATGTCACCCACGACACCCCAGCCCCAGACACCAGAGTGTCACGGGGGGAATGACACAGCAGTGACACACCAAGAACTAACAAGAGAACCCCAAAAAGAACTACTACAAACAACAAATGACGAGCTGCGCCTGCCTAAGCTGCTAAAGAAAGGAGATCGCGCATGGATCGTTCAACTCTTGGAAGACATTCCAAGGTATGACCATCAAGTACTCCTTGATGAGCTTTCGGAAGCACTGAAATCTGGAAAAATCACGACAACCCCACAGCGATGGTTTTATGGATTGAAGAAAAACTACTTGAATGGAAATTTTTGCCCTCTCGCAAAACCGAGCAAGTCCAAACCAGCAACCGATCCAAGCTTAATAACGGAAAGTATCGACAAACCATTACTGATGAGCCACGAAAGCAAACAAGAACACATTAATGCTTTGAAGTTATTAACTAGGAATACGGTACGACCTCTGTAGCCATCGACAATTAAAGCCACAAACCAAACGAACAGCATTGAAAGGACAGAGCTATGTCACTCCATTTTAAGCAGCTTGAAAGCTATTGCGACAGCCTAGACAGAACAGGTGATATACAAGTCATCCTCAGAGCGCACTACAAAAACGGCTTTGCACTCAGTGTCTCCGACGGCGTAATAGATCACACTGTCATCGATGAAGAGAATCGCCCCTACTGGTTCAGGACAGTAGAAATGGCATTAGATGAGCTCGCAAACATTCCGTATATTGCTGACCAGATCATGATTGACCGAAAGTCTTGGTCCTGATTTTGAAACCAAAGCGTCAACCAATGAACGCAGCTAATTTATACCCCAAGAACGCCTAAGCGTGCAGGGTGCTGGGACCGAAAAGAAAGTCCCTGACAGGTGGGAACAGTAGCTCGATAGAAAGAGCCACCGGACAAGCAGCGGAAAGACGCGCCGTATAGACCACATCCCAAGAACGCCAAAAAGGCGCACTGGATACGGGCCTTAAACAAGCCCTGACTGGCGAGAAAAGTAGCTCGATAAAAAGAGTCGCCGGACGGCTGGAAAGACAGCTCTGCGTTCGCCCCTACCCCAAGGAGCAACACAATGATTTCGTACCTTTACCTACCGATTCTCACATTCTGCACGTTCGCTCTCATCTCCATCCGCCGATACTGGGTCTGCGTAGACCACCTCGGATACATGAAAGAGGTTTCTACACGGGCACCGTCGTTACTGCATCGGGACCTAATAGCCGCAGTGCTTGCGATGGTGCCATTCGCAATGGCGGCAATTGATTGGTTTGAAATAACGCTTCCCCAGCAGTCAGCCCCCATACCTTCAGGTTTCGCTGCACTGCTCTCGGTGTGCTGCGTATGCGCCTGCATAGGCGTTCTAAACAATACCCTTGAACGCCTCGCTGGCAGTTGGGCGGGAACGCGGGAAAGTGCCTTGCGCACGGTCGTGGCGCTACGAATCATTGATCAGGCAGAGTTGAATGTATTGAGCAATCGCAGCCCGAAAGCCGTAAGCGCGGAACCAAGCAGCATCGGCCAGGAGGTGAAGAAATGAACAAGGCCCCTGCTCTACTGCTCATCGCTGCTTCAATTCTCACGGGCTGCGGACAACAAGAACCGGTTCAAACCGTTGACTGGTACAAGGCCAATCCATCTGAGCGGTTGAAAATGCTAGAGAGGTGCAAAGCCAACCCTGGAGAGCTATCGATCTCTGCGAACTGCATCAACGCGTCATCTGCCGCGAATGCCATAACGCTGGAGCTGCGTGGATACAAACAGCGCGAACCGGTCAATTTTTCTTCTCAGGGAAAATAGAATGACCACCACGACCGGAATATTTGAATGGATCGCGGGGAGCATGGACCAAACGCTCCAGACGTTCATACGCATCACTTCCAGCCAAGTCATCAATGACTTTTCACTGACGATAACGCTGTGCGGAACGCTCTACCTGACCATGATCGGTTTCATGATGATCATTGGCACAATCGAGCAACCCGCGTCCCACTTCCTTAAGACCTGTGGAAAATTTCTGCTTATCAGCGGACTGGCAATGAACGCGGACACGTACATGTCGTGGGTAGTGGAGGCACTAAATGGCTTGGAAACGGGGGTAGCATCTGCCTTTTCAGCAACAGGCGATTCAACGGCCTCAACGTCTGTATTTCAGGTAGTGGACAAGGCCATGTCCGACGGCTGGGCGATAGGCGCCGACATTCTAGCGAAGATGGGAACGCGCGCCTGGCACGAAGTGGGCATGATCTTTTTTGATTTGCTGACTGCCATCATTGTCTACGCGGCGACACTCGTCATCGCGGTTCCAGCAGGGGCCATGATCATCGTTGCGAAAGGAATGTTGTCGATCATGCTGGGCATCGGCCCAATTTTTATCATGATGCTGTTGTTCGGGCAGTTCACATCCAAATGGTTCGATAGCTGGTTCGCCCAGGTCATCACGTACATTCTGCAAATCGCGCTGGTAGTCACAGTGCTCAGCTTCGGGATCAAATTTTTCTCGTCGCTGACCAGCGACATACTCGCAACACCCGCTGACTACCCCATCTCCACATTTCTGGAACTTCTGGTGGTGACGGTCGTGGTGTTGTACATGTTGCAGCAAGCCAATGCCGTTGCTGGGAGCCTTGCAGGCGGGTTATCAAGTGCAGGACTCACTCTACGCGGAATCGCAAGCGGTGCCGCCTCACCGATCACCAAAGGGCTTAACCGACAGTCCACACGCCGCGACATGCAGTCGGGACAAATGGTCACCGCTGGACGACTGAACCACCTTGCGGCTGGTAACACAGCCTGGAACCCCGCGTACCGACAGCACGTCATGCAGAACATGGGCAAAAACTGGGGCAATGCGTCAGGGGGAAAAGTGAACCGCTAGGCCTTGAATCAAAGTTCATCAGACCTCGCTTCGGCGACGTCTTTTTTTGAGCAACTTCAACAAGTGGATGACGGGTCAAGGGGTTGGTGCGGCCCGCAGGAGCGAAGCGACGAGGACCCGGCCCCTTGATGCGGCAGAAGCGACCCACGCTCACGGCACGGGTGTAGGGGATCAAGGCCGGAGGCCTCCCCTGCACCCTTGACGACAGAGGGCGACTCGCTCCCTTCCCGCTTGCGGGAAGGGCGGGGGGATGGGTAACTATAAATTTTTTAAATTATTGTAAATAAAAGACTAATAGCAAAAACAAGACAGTTTCAGCGCATCTGTCATTCATCCCTAACTCCGAGATTACGCAAGCTCACTCCCCATCGACCAGTCGCTTGACCCGATTGGGCGATTACAGCTCGGGGCAGTGCCAGAGAGATCAGCATGCGCGACCGAGGGTCGCCACTCAATACTAGATGCAGTTAAGCAGACCCGATGCTGACACTGTGGGCGACACGACGCTCCGCGAGCCGCCCTTAGAAATTTAGCTCAACCGTTGTTGTAGCGACGCCGAGGGGCGATTTGAGACACTCGAGCAGGTGAAAGCCCGAACTTTTGAGCCACATCTTTTGTCTTTTGACCGCTCGCCACCTCCCCTCGAATTGCACTATCTCTGATTTCATCAAGTGACTCCTGGAGCTTTCCGATTTTTTCGGCAGCTTCATCCTGCTTAGCTTCCATCTTCGCTAAACGCTCATCGGTCAGCGCCTGCTTGCCCTTCAAAGCCTCGATATCCCTCGCCATTTCCTCATGGGCTCGGTTAAGAAGGTCTTGCGCTTGCCCCAGCAAGTTTTGAGCTTTAGTTCCAAAAATGTCCATTCTGACTACCTTGAGTGCACGTGAGATATTAAATTCACTGAATTTAATGTTCGTGTCAACCGTTGCTAATCTGAGTCCATGGGCTGGAGGACTAGGGACTGGATACATCAGAGTCACGACAAACGAATGCAACAAAGTCATGAAAACTCCGCGCCCTGCTTGGGCAACCCCTTCGGTTGCATCCCGTGTCCGAACTTGCCGGACTGGCTGCGGGGCAGGCACGGCGGGCGGAGCCCTTGACCTACCCCTGGCGATAGGCTGAGCGCTTCCTGTGGAGTCAAGGGTACGGCTACGCCCGGCATCCTCGCCCGTTCGGTGCTCGCCTTCGGCTCCGCTCCGCATGCGGCCTCCGGTGACGCCCTTGACACCACATCCAGCAAGAACCTTAGCACTTTGGCTACTGTACGATTTCATGTATACCAAGGCTTCCATCCAGATCCTGTTGCCTGGTCAACGCGCGCAGCCTGAGGGTCGTCAACTTCCATTCCTTTGTGTATGAACAAAGTTTCTCAAGCTCGTCAGGGACAGGTATGACCTTCGAAAATCAAAACGCAGCCAAACAGCAAGGCAAAGTTGAACCCTCAACCAGTAATGATCGGCCGGAGATACACCTGCTCACTGAGTCCGAACGGAGTGAGCGGATAAAAGCTGTGAGCTTTGCCACTGCCTCACTAAACCAATCGGGATTTGAAGTCACCGAAGCAATGCGGCTCCTGGGCGAGCGCTACATCAATGGTGAGATTGAATTGAATGAGTTCGTAGCAACCGCAATGAAATAAAGCGCATCAGCCGACCTGACGACCTGAGCGGTCTTTCCGCAGGGTTTGGCCACGGTCGGCAGAGAGCCACACGGCGCCACAAGTCCGGCGATATGCCGACTCCGGAGCTGTCAGCTCAAATTAGGGGTTGTCATGATGGAACGTCGATGAAACGTTTTGGCTTGAGGACAATCGCGTCATCCAACACCTCGACCTCCAAATCGTCCCCAAGGGCTAAGCCCATTTTTGCGAGTAGTTCCAACGGCAACTCGACGATGACGTCGCCACTTCCATCAGCAGTACCCTGACACTTCACGGTCCAGCGTTCGCTATCGCACATAACCGTACATCCCTCCAATCATCGTTGGAAGAGTTCTATCATGCTCGTGCTGTAGCAACCAACTTCATTCAAGTCCTTCAAGGAACCGTCAGGCTGAGCAGGTGCAGTCGGTCAACAACTGCAATGCAAGCGGGGTTATGTCTGAAAGACGGTGAAGCACTAATGCAGGATAGGCAGATCGCCGGTTAATAGACGCCCAAAGCTTGTTCATGAACAAGGATTCAAGCACATGGAGATCTAATGCAGGATAGGCAAGTCGCCGGTTAAACGTATGACAACCTACGCCGGTGACAGCAGTTCTCTTGTTCATGAACAAGAAAGAGGCCAATGGAGATTTCGTGCAGGACAGGTGTTCGCCGGTAACCCGTGGTTCATAACGAGCAGGGTCAGAGGCTGAATTCGAAAGAGGAATTTACATGCCACGCAAAGCTAGCATCGGTGGCACAAGGGATAGAGTCATATACCGTGTACGCATACCGGACGACCTGAAATCGGAATGGGAAACGCACTGCGAGAAAAAAGGCTGCTCCCAGCACAGCATGATCCGAGCCCTAATGCGCTACACCATTCAAGATGAAATACCCTCTGACGTTAAAGATTGGATATCAGGGCAACTCGCAGGCGATCCCGACGAAGGGCTGAAACAACGGCTTGAGGCCCGATTCACACCGACTGAGTATCACGAGATCGTGGCACGCTCATAGGCCGAGGGATGCTCTCCTCAACGCTGGGTAATCAATTGCGTTCGAGCCAGCTTAACTAACCAGCCACAATACACGATGGAGACTACGAAGGCCCTCTGGGACTCGTCGGGACAGCTTCGAGCTATTGGGAGGAACCTGAATTAGATCGCAAAAAACCTGAATGAAGGCTCTGCACAAGAAATCTCTGCGGAGGAAATAAAGCAGCTTTCCGATTATATCTACAGCCATACCAAGGTTGTCTCTGAACTCCAAGACGCTAGCTTGAGCCGATGGAAAATCACCTGAGTGAGTCGGGCCGTCGGCGATGAACTGCTCCAGGCCCAGCGAGAGCTTGTGTTGTTTGGGCAGCGCTTTAAGAAAGCCCAGGTGCACGAGATCCAGCTTGGCGAGGCACAGCTCATTAACCCGAACGAGGTGATCGTCAGAGAGTCAGTTCTTCCAGCGAAACCGAAAACAAGCTGTGTCTAACTGTAAGACTGTTCTAAGATGTGGGCCATAACGAAAAATGCCCCGCATCCTTCGATTCGGAGCATTTTTGCGCTACACAGATTATTAGGTTTCACAGAGCCTATTAGAGACACAGCGTCTTCCAGAAGCTTCAGCTTTCAGATGACGCTTACAAAAAAGCATCAATGGATGCATCGGCGTTAGCCCATGGATATCATTGAAAGCTCAAGTTTTAAATTTGAAGCTGCCTTTACCTGCAAGACGGAGATATTCAGAGTCAATTATCCCGATCCTCATCCAATTACTTGCAAGACCCGCCATCTCACTAACAGCACGTCCATAACGAATCTCGCCAAGCCATGAAAATGAAAGGGTATCGTCGTGCATCGACTTAAATAAAAATCTCGACGCTCCACCATCAACTGTTTCCTCAATACCCCTTACACGCTGAGTTTCCTTATCTGGGGCAAAATAAAATGTCGATATATTAGGATGCTTCCTATCAAAGTACAGCCCAACCTCGCTTCCATCCAAATCTTTGACAACTAAATTGTAAGGCTGATCACTGCATACCCCCTCAAGGAAAACAAAAGGTCTAGGCTCTTGTATTCGCAATGCATCACAAGCTGGGGTCAAACACATTAGATAACGCGTCACGTCTCCCTGCTGTAACCGAAGTACTGTGCCCGTCGTCAGAGACGGCTTCCAATGGACGTCAGAGACCAGCTTTGAATGGCCAAACGCTTCGCGCCGAAACACAACCAATCTTGAAAACTCATTTTCAGCGTTTCTAGCTGTCTCAATGCTTCCAGATAACGCTGTAGCGACTTTATTGCGGTGAAACCCCGGAAACTCTATAAATTTTTTGCCATCGACTGTAAAATCTCTATCACCAATACCAAAGTTTAGCAGCCCATCAATTACGTTTCGATCGACATCCACAGTCTGCTTATTATCGCCCTTACCGATTTGGTATTGAGGCACAACAAAAGCATCCTGCTTAAAATTCAGCCATTTCGTAACAGAGCCCGTCTCAAGGTAGTCATCGGCAATTCTATCCAATCCAAGAGCATTGTCGCACTCAGCGACTAGCAATTCACGCATCAGCTCCGCCACATCACCTGGAGGATTAGTTATTAGCCTATTTGCTATATACGCAGAATCTAACACCCCTCCAAAACGAGTAACCATATGATGCGTGTTTTTCCTAATGGCTCCGACTGCTGCTAAAGCAAAGGATGGGATCAAGCCGTCGGCGAGGCATGTGAACAGTCGTGTCAGCGTTTCCGGCAAACTAACTGGCGGCACTTCAATTTTATTCAGAACACTAACAAAGCAGTTAGTGCCTCTAGCACAGAACTGAGTATCTGGTGTATCTTTCACCACAACACCGCCAGTACTCAAGGCTGCTTTAACGTCCGAAAAAATTCCTTCATCAAGAGGCTGACCTGTATAAACACATATCAACCGCATCCTGCCACTTTCGGCAACGTCTTGAGCAGCAATTGCAGCCAACAATTTAATTGTTAATACTGGACTAGAGCCCTGCAGATACCAATCTATTACAACAATATCTGATATTCTGGCCGCATTTAATACGCGCCTAATTATTGAAGCCTCATCCGTATCATCATCATCCGGAAGGACAAACGCGCATGCAATGCCATTTTCCGCGAATGCGTCTGAAACTTTTCTTACATCTAAACGGTGTGCCTTTTCGTCTTCAAGCTCAGCGTCAATTGACTTACCAATCTCTCCCACAGTAGCCATCGACATTCCATCATCAGGAAGCTGAAGCTCTTGGGCGGCAACAGCTCTGATCTCTTTAACATATGGCTGATTATCGATTACCACTGCATTTTTCAAAAATTTCTTAACAGCAGACAAACAGTGCTCTAACCACTCTTGTTGTGCCGCAGCCGCTGGGACAGTCGCATCAAGAACTTCTCCGTCCATCATTCCATCACCTGCTCGTCCATAGGCTTAATTCGAAAAACCGGATTGACATCCAAACCCGATTCTAAAAGCTCAACATCGAAGTGCTCGCGACGTAAGGTTTCTCGACTAATCGCAAGTCCCATACCACGCCCCCCCGGCTTACTTGTCTCACCGAAATCAAAAATCCGACTTCGCAATCGTTCCTCTATTCCAGGACCAGTATTAGAAACAAGAAAACCGACTTCATCAGCATCTAAGGTAATTTTCCTTTTGCCTTCAGCCCGACTGGCGACCCAGTAAATAGCATTATCTACAATATTGATAAATGCGCCGAGCAAAGCAGATGACTTACACTCAACTGACCGTTCACGAAACCTGTTAGTCGGAGTCAACTCAATATTTGCGTCTTTAAGCTGATCACTGAAAATTCGACGAAGAGCATTAAGAATTTCGTCACCAGAGACCTTAACGGTCGCTCGATGCATCCGTCGACCAAGCGGGTCTAGCACTTTTAGATAGCCATCTAAGTGCTCAATATGTTCACGTAGCTGCTTGTAAATAGTTGCCAAAGGCGGGTTGCGATCTGCCCAGGGCTTCAGATCGCTCATGGTTACTCTAATTCCCCTAGCCGCACGTTCGAACTCATGCTGAAGAATTCCAACAGACATCCCCATCTGAGCGAAATCAGAATAGAAATCTAACTGCTCCTCTAGTATCTGGTTACGACTCTCAAGGGCAGCGAAACGATCATCTAGAGTTTCACGCTCGCTGATTCCTTCGGACAGCTCAATCATCTGTCGCTTGAACGAATTAAAAAGATCTGCTTCACGTTGCCGCAACTCAGAAATACCAAGTTCAATTTCGTGTCGTACTCGGTCTAGATCTTCAGGTTTCTCTGCCGATCGCTTGGTGAATTCGGCGACAAGCGTTTCAATATTTGAGCGAACCTCCGAAAACTCCGCCTGCAATACGGACTTTAACGATTGCTGCATTACCTCCGAAGCTTGAAATGCTTCACGCCGGAGACTAACAAGTTCTTTAACTGCACTATCACGCTCTTGGACAATATCTTGTAATGCAACCTCACGTCTCTGCGTATATTCTAAGCGGCCACTCGCTGAATTCAATAAGCTTTCATCGATTTTATCGCGCAAAGGATTTAGTACACTTTCCCTAATTTCAGCAGACATCCGCTCATAAGCTACCCAGTCTTTCTCCAACCTAGTAGTTAAAGCCAACCCTCTCGGCCGTGTCACAACCACTCTATTGGATAGCTTTCTTAACTGGCTACGAACATCCAACTCAATCAGCCTCAATTTTACAGCAAAACTCCCCTGATCAAGTTCCTGTTTAAGATCGTCCAATCGCTCATTTAGAGAATCGAGAACTTTGTTTGCCTCAAGCTCGTAAAAACCACTTTCGTACTCTTCTGAAAACCGAATCAGAGCCTCATCAAATTCATTACGACGAAAGTTAGCTTTACTTTTCTGCTTACGCAAAAGTTCCGCTTGAACAGAGAGTTCCTGCTTTGCATCACGGTAGTCATCACCTTGGGGAGAGGTTGGACGAAAAAACTCAAGCGCCAGCTGCTGAAAGAAGCCGATAAGAACTGAACGAAAATCTCGATAAGCCAAATTTTCCCGGAAGCCTTCTCTACCTGCTTTTTCAGTTAGTGCACTATTGTTCGCATGGGAAATTGAAATATATCCAAAGCCGCGACGATATGAAAAGAACCAGTCTTGCGCGGACTTTGTTCTACGCTTTTCTATCTCTAGAAAGTCATAGTCTGAATTCCCATATGGCAGCACCCTGATGCCATCTCGATATAAATACAAGCCGCCGATCCGTTCAGTTTTGGATGTCATTTCCACCCAATCCTCTGCAGAAAGAGCTGACTCTCTTTGCGAACCCTGAACATAGCCATAACGAATCGAAAAGCTACCACAACGAGGTTGCCGACCTTTCCCATCCAACCAATTACAGACAAACCTCCTCGGTTTTCCGTAAATACTTACAGAGCCAACAAATTGCCCAAGATCATCAAACTTCCCCTCGAACAAATGGTCAGTTTTATTAAACTCCTCAGCGGTAAAAAAACTGTCTCGACCGATCAAATTCTCCACTTCAAGAATATGATGATCGCGAAACTCTGTTTTTATTACCGGCTCAGCAGCACCCATGGTATTTGAAAATCCAAGGAGAAAACGCTGCAATTTAGAAGATTCTTTATCTGTCGCACCATCAATATCATCATCCAGTTCAGGAGCCACTGGAAGAACGACAAAGTGAGTACCGTACCCATCCCCTTTAAGCGTAAGCGGCTCTTCACGATTTTGATTTAGAGTCTCATCCAGTTTGTCCGGCCCAATCCCACGGGCGGATTCTAAATCCTTCTGGAGTTGTATATATACATTTGGATCAATATCTGACTCCAATGCTTTCAAATTCGCCGCAACTTTATCCACCAATTCGCCCACATCTTCCCTCGTAGGAAGAGTGCCGCCAGGAAATTCTTTCACCGGAATATCGATAGAGCTGATATCTATCCCAGGCTGCTCAAATATCCCCCAGTGTACAAAAGCTACGACTAAGTTATGAAGCCCATCCGCACGGCTTGCGCGTGTCATTAGTAAAGTGATCGGTGCGATAACTGCGATAGCAAGACGCCCGATACCTTTCTCGCCCATGATCACACGCTTTGGTGGATTTTTTGGTCCGCGCCACTCTTCAGCTTTTTTCGCGTCAGACTTTTCAGATTTTTCCGCGTCAGTTTTAGGCCGGTTAGCATTTACCCGGGATTCGGTCCCCAATGTGAGCCAACGATTTTCGAGATCCTCCCGCGTCATGCCATAACCGTCGTCACGCAGAACAAGAACTCGGGTACGCCTGAAAAAATCCACCTCGACTCTCTCAGCGTAAGCGTCATGCGCATTTTTGAAAAGCTCGTGAATCGCAGTTGGGATACCTGCAATTTGCTGTCGACCGAGCATGTCGACAGCTCTAGCTCTTACCTTGAGCTGGGTCATGATTACTCCTGAGGCCTAAACATAGCTAGCTTTGACTGACACTGCCTCCGACGATAGCGCTGGGCAGTGCTGCGGCTCGTTTGTCAAAAATTCAGTCGCTCTGCATAAAAAGTGCAGCTTTCAGGCTGGTCCCTATGGCTTTCATCATTGCAGGAGGGACAGCGTTACCGATTTGAGTGGAGACTTGGGCAGCATTACCCTTAAACATATAGTGGTCAGGAAATGACTGAAGTCTTGCTGCTTCACGTAGTGTTATAGCCCTGTGCTCTTTCGGATGTGCGAAACGGCCCCGGGTTATATCCGTACAGCCCGTCGTCAATGTCGGAGATACATCACTCCACCGCATACGCCCATACGTATCGGAGAAAGAAGACTTTTTACTCCTCCTATGGCATGCGAGCTGAAGATGCAGTGGTAGTGATTCGCGACCACCCCCGTCTTCAGGAATGTGCTGAAGCCTAAGTATGTTGAGTGCCGAGTGTTTGCGAGCAAAGTGTAACGGGTCGTGCCCCTCGGGTGGACGCCCAATTGGGGGAGTTGGAAGATCTCCGATTGTGTCTTTGACGGTTTTCTTTCCCGACTTTGCTATGTCAGTCGCCCGGTCTAGGGACACTCCCTTAGCGGCAACAAGAATCATACGAGTACGTCGTTGAGGGACTCCTAACTCTGCCGCATCGATGCGCATCGGCTTCGATACTCTATAACCGTCATCCTCAAGCCAATTTTTGAAGCCACCGAAAACATCACTAGATTCCAACCCAGGCACATTTTCTAAAAAGACGATGGAAGGTGAAAAGCGCTCAATAAAGGGGATGGCAGTATTGACGAGATCATTACGCGCGTCACTTGGGCTTCTACGGCGATTTTGACTGCTAAAAGGCTGGCAAGGCGCACATACAACCAGAAGATCAAGGTTCCCTGGGATTACGCTTGAGAAGGCATCTGGAGAAACTTTGCGGATGTCCTCCTCAATTAGCATCACATCCGGGTGATTGGCCCGGTAGGTTTGGCAGGCTCCAGGATTGAGATCAACAGCTCCAACGACGTTGAACCCGGCCTGCTTAAGCCCGAGGGTGACGGCCCCCGAACCGCTGAACAAATCGAGAGCAAGGGGTTTTCGAGCTTTGCTGACCATGGGGTGTTCCTGACTAGTGAATGCTTCTTGCACCCGAAAAATGTGATTAGCACAAGAATTTTCACGTACCTAAAGCCCCTTAGGATACTTGGTTCTAGGTCCAAAGTGTCCCGAAGCATGGCAGAATGAAGGCAAAGTCGGCAGGATCGTGCCCTAGCCTTCCGTCGCTACAAAACGTGGCTGATAAAAATATGCTCAATCAGAAGCACGAGTGCAAGATAAGTACATCTGCAGTACAGTACTCAGCTTGCTTAAGCTTCTCAAGAATACGCTCAAGCCCAGTAAAAACGGGCCCTCCAGCTATGCCAACCTACGCTCGTCTACGAACTCTTTCTCTAGGCATATCAGCTCGCCCAGCAACTCATAATCCTTTGGTCCACGGTTCAAGTCCGTGTGGGCCCACCAAACAAGAAAGCCGCGCGATGCGCGGCTTTCGTGTGTCTGGCCGCCTCACTTCGCAAACAACTGCCCAATATCCTTGAACGCCTTGAACTCCAGCGCGTTCCCACACGGATCAAACAGAAACAACGTCGCCTGCTCCCCCACCTGCCCCTTGAACCGAATATGTGGCTCCAGCACGAAGCGGGTTTGCCGCGCCTGCAAGCGTTCCGCCAAGGCATGCCAGTCTTCCCATCCCAGTACCACGCCAAAATGCGGTACGGGTACGTTGTGGCCGTCGACTGCGTTGGTGTGGGCTGATTCCTGGGAGGCGGTCTTGGGGTGTTCGTGGATCACCAGTTGGTGGCCGAAGAAGTTGAAGTCGACCCAATGATCGCTTGAGCGTCCTTCTTCGAGGCCAAAGACGTCACCGTAGAAGTTCCGCGCAGCGGCGAGGTCGTATACCGGGATTGCCAGGTGGAAAGGTGCAAGTGTCATCAGGTCAAACCTCTATGGGCGTTAAGTGCCTCGATTTTAGCCTTGCTGCCAACGATGAAAAGACGATAGTTTTTGCGCCGAGCTCAAATTATTTCGATCAATCGAGACGCCCATGCTGCGTGAACTGAAGACCTTTATCGCAGTAACCCGTCACGGCACATTCGCGGCGGCCGGTATGCATATCGGGCTGACGCAGTCGGCGGTGAGTGCGCAGATTCGTCAGTTGGAGCAGGCGCTCGGTGTGCCGCTGTTCGACCGTACCGGGCGCCAGGCCACGTTGAATGCGGCGGGACTGCGCGCCTTGCCACTGGCGAGAGAGATCCTGGAGACCTTCAACCGCATGACGGTGCCGGTGGACGCCAACGAGTACCGGGGTGAGTTGAAAGTGGGCGCCATCACCACCGCGCAGACGGGCCTGCTGCCCCAGGCACTGGTGCGTTTGCGTCAGGCGGCACCGACGGTGGAGTGCAAGTTGATACCGGGCGTGTCCCTGGAGTTGTTGAGCCAGGTGGACGCCGGTGAACTGGACTCGGCGATCATCATCCGCCCGCCCTTCGACCTGCCCAAGGAGCTGCACGTGCAGGTGCTGCGCAAGGAGCCGTTCGCGCTGATCGTGCCTCACACGTTGGCGGGTGATGACCCGTTGCAGTTGCTGGCAACGCAGCCCCATGTGCGCTATGACCGCACTTCATTTGGCGGTCGCCTGGTCAGCCGATTCCTGAAGGAACATAAACTTGACGTGCAGGTAGCATTGGAGCTGGATGAGCTGGAGGCCATCGTCAAGATGGTCGAGTGCGGCCTGGGTGTATCGCTGATTCCTCAGGCCGGGTTGTGGCTGGAACGCTCGCCCAACGTGCGAGTCATCCCATTGGGCAGCCGGACCTTTTACCGCGAAATCATCCTGCTGAGCCGCTACAGTCAACGCCAACTGCCCGTGCCGCAACTGTTTACCCGCTGCCTGCTCGCCAGCGCCAACCTGTAAGATGCCAACCCATTGCCCCCGTACCGGAGCCCTCGCCTTGCCTGCCCTAGATGAAATCGACCGCCAACTGATCGCCGCCCTGCAGATCAACGCCCGCGAAAGCGTGGCTATGCTCGCCCGGCAGTTGGGCATCGCGCGCACCACGGTGACGTCACGCCTGGCACGCCTGGAGAAAACCCAAGTGATCACCGGTTATGGCGTGCGCCTCGGGCAGCGGGTGGTCGATGGTGGTTTGCAGGCTTATGTGGGCATCACCGTACAGGCACGCTCGGGCAAAGAAGTGTTGCGTCGGTTGAGTGCCATGGCCCAGGTGCAGCAGTTGTGCGCGGTGAGTGGAGAGTTCGATTACGTGGCTTGGCTGCGCACGGATTCGCCCGAGCAGTTGGACCAACTGCTGGACCAGATCGGCAGCGTCGACGGCGTGGAGAAAACCACCACGTCGATCATCCTCAGTAACAAACTGGATCGGGGGCAACCAATCTGACCAACAGTTTCGTCATTCTGACTAAAAACAGATCAATCCGACGACACTTTGCGTCTTATTAACGAACGCCGCGCGCCCTAAACTGGCTGCCATCTTTTCCTATACTCAGCGGGTCGTGCCCCGTCGGGTCATCAGCCAGGTCAGCCATGAACACCTTCAACAAAAACAATCGCCACCCTGCAGACGGTAAAAAGCCCATCACCATCTTTGGCCCGGACTTTCCGTTCGCCTTCGATGACTGGATCGAACATCCCGCGGGCCTGGGCAGCATCCCCGCCGCCCACCACGGCGCCGAAGTGGCGATCGTCGGCGCCGGCATCGCGGGTCTGGTGGCCGCCTACGAACTGATGAAGCTGGGCCTCAAGCCGGTGGTGTACGAAGCCTCGAAAATGGGCGGCCGCCTGCGCTCTCAGGCCTTTGAAGGCGCCGAAGGTATCATCGCCGAGTTGGGCGGCATGCGCTTTCCGGTGTCGTCGACGGCGTTCTACCACTATGTGGACAAGCTCGGCCTGGAAACCAAACCTTTCCCCAATCCGCTGACCCCGGCCTCCGGCAGCACGGTCATCGACCTTGAAGGCCAGACCCACTACGCGCAAAAGCTCTCCGACTTGCCGGTACTGTTCCAGGAAGTCGCGGACGCCTGGGCCGATGCGCTGGAAGCCGGTTCGCAGTTCGGTGATATCCAGCAGGCCATCCGCGACCGCGACGTGCCGCGCCTCAAGGAGCTGTGGAACAAGCTGGTGCCGCTGTGGGACGACCGCACCTTCTACGACTTCGTCGCCACCTCCAAGGCGTTCGCCAAGTTGTCGTTCCTGCACCGTGAAGTCTTCGGCCAGGTGGGTTTCGGCACCGGCGGCTGGGACTCTGACTTCCCCAATTCGATGCTGGAAATCTTCCGCGTGGTGATGACCAACTGCGACGACCACCAACACCTGGTGGTCGGCGGCGTAGCCCAGGTGCCGATGGGCATCTGGCGCCATGTACCGGAGCGCTGCGCCCATTGGCCGGCCGGCACCAGCCTGAGTTCACTGCATCGCGGCGCGCCACGCGCGGGCGTCAAACGTATCGCCCATGCCGCCGATGGCCGTTTTGCCGTCACCGACAACTATGGCGACACCCGCGAATACGCCGCGGTGCTGACCACCTGCCAGAGCTGGCTGCTGACCACCCAGATCGAATGCGACGAAAGCCTGTTCTCGCAAAAAATGTGGATGGCCCTGGACCGCACACGCTACATGCAATCATCGAAAACCTTTGTGATGGTCGACCGTCCGTTCTGGAAGGACAAAGACCCGGAAACCGGCCGTGACCTGATGAGCATGACCCTCACCGACCGCCTGACCCGTGGCACCTACCTGTTCGATAACGGCGACGACAAGCCGGGGGTGATCTGCCTGTCGTACTCGTGGATGAGCGACGCCCTGAAAATGCTGCCGCAGCCCATCGACAAGCGGGTGAAACTTGCCCTCGACGCGCTGAAAAAGATCTACCCGAAAGTCGATATCAAGGCACGCATTATCGGCGATCCAATCACCGTGTCCTGGGAAGCCGACCCGCACTTCCTCGGGGCCTTCAAGGGCGCGTTGCCGGGTCACTATCGCTATAACCAGCGCATGTATGCACACTTCATGCAGAAGGACATGCCCGCCGAACAACGTGGGATTTTTATCGCTGGTGATGATGTGTCCTGGACGCCGGCCTGGGTGGAGGGCGCGGTGCAAACCTCACTGAACGCGGTGTGGGGCATCATGACCCACTTCGGCGGCAGCACTCACCCCGAGAACCCGGGGCCGGGTGATGTGTTCGATGAAATCGGGCCGATTGCCCTGGCGGATTAAGGAGTTGAACATGCGCGTCGCCCTGTACCAATGCCCGCCGCTGCCGCTGGATGTGGCCGGCAACCTCAAGCGCCTGCACCAACTGGCGCACGAGGCATCCGATGCCGATGTACTGGTGCTGCCGGAGATGTTCCTGAGCGGCTACAACATCGGTGCCGAGGCCGTTGGCGCCTTGGCCGAGACGCAGGACGGGCCGTCGGCGCAGGCCATTGCCGAACTGGCCAAAAGCGCCGGGCTGGCGATTTTGTACGGCTACCCTGAGCGGGCCGCAGATGGCCAGATCTACAACGCCGTGCAGTTGATCGACGCCCACGGCCAGCGCCTGTGCAACTACCGCAAGACCCATCTGTTTGGTGATCTGGACCATTCGATGTTCAGCGCCGGTGAGGATGATTTCCCACTGGTAGAACTCAACGGCTGGAAGCTCGGTTTCCTGATCTGCTATGACCTGGAGTTCCCGGAAAACACCCGGCGCCTGGCCCTGGCTGGCGCTGAGCTGATCCTGGTGCCCACTGCCAACATGGTGCCGTTCGATTTTGTCGCCGATGTCACCGTGCGGGCGCGGGCCTTTGAAAACCAGTGTTATGTGGCCTACGCCAATTACTGCGGGCATGAAGGCGAGATCCAGTACTGCGGGCAGAGCAGCATTGCCGCGCCGAATGGCCAGCGTATTGCCCAGGCCGGCCTGGACGAAGCGCTGATCGTCGGGAAGTTGGAGCGCCAATCGCTCCTCGACGCCCGCGGTGCCAATCACTACCTGCAAGATCGCCGCCCCGAGTTGTACGGCGCGCTGCACAAGCCCTGATCCAGCCGGTTTGCTAGCATAGGCGCATTCTCTGTTTCGGAAGTGCCCATGCCTGCGCCGGCCCACCCTCATTACCTTCACCTGACCCTGGCCAATGGCTTGCGGGTTTCCTTGCGTCACGCCCCACGGTTAAAGCGTTGCGCCGCCGTGCTGAGGGTGGCGGCCGGCAGCCACGACGTGCCATTGGCATGGCCGGGACTGGCGCATTTCCTGGAGCATTTGCTGTTCCTCGGGACCGAGCGTTTTCCCACAAGCGAAGGGTTGATGGCCTACGTGCAACGCCATGGAGGCCAGGTCAATGCCAGCACCCGTGAGCGCACTACGGACTTTTTCTTTGAACTGCCGGCGGCCACGTTTGCCGGGGGCCTAGAGCGCTTGGCCGACATGCTGACCCATCCGCGCCTGGCGCTGGAGGACCAACTGCGCGAGCGCGAGGTGCTGCACGCGGAGTTTATCGCCTGGTCCCAGGATGCAACGGCACAACAGCAAGTGGCACTACTGGAAGGCCTGGCGTCGGATCATCCGCTGCGGGGTTTCCATGCGGGCAACCGCGACAGCCTGCCAGTAGAGCATGAGACATTTCAGCAAGCCCTGCGGGAATTTCATACGCAGTTCTATCAGAGTGAGCAGATGACCTTGAGCCTGGCCGGCCCACAATCGCTGGAGGCACTGGAAGGCTTGGCACAGCGGTTCAGTGAGCACCTGATCTCAGGACTTCCGCGCGTGCAATCCGCGCCACCGGCCTTGATGCAGGGGCAAGCCCAGCGCTATTGGCACATCGCCAATGGTCACCTGCATCAGGTCATCACGTGCAATGCACCCCGGGAAGCACTGGCATTCCTCTGCACCTGGCTTAACGCTTCGGCACCCGGTGGCTTGCTGGCGGAGCTGAAAGCGCAGCAACTGGCGAGCGCACTGCAGGCGTCGGTGCTGTATCACTTCGCTGGGCAAGCGGTGCTGGCTATCGACTTTACACTCAGTGGTCCCGCTGAATCGGCGACACACGTCGAGGCGTTGCTGTACGACTGGCTGGCCTTTTTCGCACATAGCGACTGGACGGCGTTGCGCGAAGAATTCGCACTGCTGGCCGTTCGCCAACAACAGACCCAAGGCGCTCTGGCCTTGGCCCGAAACGACAACCAAGGCCTGTCGGAACTGGATGTCGCCGCCCTCAAGGCCATGCTGGATTCGCTGCACCTGCCGCCCTCTACACTCACTTGGCAGTTGCCGCCGAACAACCCCTTCCTGCGTCCGCCGGTCAAGGAAGAACGCGCCGGCCTGATCCGCGGCCAGACCAGCGCCCACCGAGGCTTGCGCACGTTTGCCCAGGATCGCTCCAGAGGGCGTCGTGATGCATCGGCGTTGACCTTCAGCCAGGCATTGGCGGACGACAGCAACGAAGGAGCATTGTATCTGCAATGGCAATCAGCTCCGCCACACCCGGAAAACGCGTTGCAGTCGTTGCGCGACAATGCCCGCCAGGCGGGTGTCGAAGTGTCGTTCGAAAACCTGGGCAGTCACTGGCGGGTGAAAATGGTCGGGCTACAGGAGCCGATCCCAGCAGTTCTGGAAGTGCTGGCGCAACGCCTGGGCGATCCGCAAGAGGCACAAGCCGCCGCGCCGCCCATGATCGCCATCCGCGAATTGCTCAAGACGCTGCCCGCTTGCTGCACCTCGACCACGTCCGAACCAGCCTCGTGGGACTCCGCACGTTGGCACGGCCTGGGGCTGGGTTTCTCTACCTCCCATGAAGCCTTGATCAAAACTGCTGCGGCCCGCCTGCCGGGGCAACCCGCGAGCCTCAATCACGTCGCGCCATCCCTGAGCGGCCAACGTATCTGGCATGAGGTGCAAACCGACTCAAACGAAGCCGCGTTGCTGCTGTTTTGTCCAACGCCAAGCCAATCCTTGGCGGACGAAGCCGCATGGCGACTACTCGGCCATCTGCTCCAGGCGCCGTTCTACCAACGCCTGCGGGTAGAGCTGCAAATCGGCTACGCCGTGTTCAGCGGCATCCGACAGATAAACGGCCAGACCGGCCTGCTGTTCGGTGTGCAATCCCCTGGCCTGTCCCTGTCGGACATCGCCGATCACCTGAACACCTTCCTCAAGCAACTGCCGGCGCTGATCGACCGCAGCGACGACCTGGGCAACCTGGCGTTGGCCGAGCAGTTCTGCGCACGGACGCTGCCCAACGCCCAAGCCGCCGAACTGCTGTGGCATGCCCATCTGGCGGGCCATCCGTCGGACTACCTGGTTCAACTTCAAGCCCGGATCCAAACCTGTACCCGCGAAGCATTGCAGCATGCCGCGCAACAATTAAACGACGCCGCAGGCGGCTGGCGCTGCATCGCCAACGGCCCGCGCATCTCGACTGCGTGGCAAGCGGCAGGGTGATCATTGCCGCCCCTGCAAAAGGCTTTCTCCCTCAAGACAGCGCTAACTTGAAAAGAATTGAGTAATATTCCCACGCACACATCTGAACATCTCCGACTGGAGGTGGACTATATGTATTACTTGGTAGTAAACGTCCCATCCCTTCGTAGGAGTAAGAATATGACCTGGTCCAAACCTGCTTACACTGATCTGCGCATCGGTTTCGAAGTCACCATGTACTTCGCCAGCCGTTAATCCGCTGGGTACTACAACGCCTCGGTTCGCCCGGGGCGTTTTTGTTTTGAGCTTGATGGAGCGACCATGTTTGTCCAGATTCTAGGTTCCGCCGCCGGCGGTGGTTTCCCGCAGTGGAACTGCAACTGCGTGAACTGCGCGGGTTTTCGTGATGGCAGCCTGCGGGCCCAGGCGCGTACCCAGTCGTCCATCGCGATCTCCGACGATGGTGTGAATTGGGTGCTGTGCAATGCCTCGCCGGATATCCGCGCGCAACTCCAGGGCTTTGCACCGATGCAACCCGGCCGAGCCCTGCGCGATACCGGCATCAGCGCGATCATCCTGATGGACAGCCAGATCGACCACACCACCGGCCTGCTGAGCCTGCGCGAAGGCTGCCCGCACCAGGTGTGGTGCACCGACATGGTCCATGAAGACCTCAGCACCGGTTTCCCGCTGTTCAGCATGCTCACCCACTGGAACGGCGGCCTGGCCTGGAACCGCATCGAGCTGGACGCCAGCTTCACCATCCCGGCCTGCCCCAATCTGCGCTTCACCCCGCTGCCCCTGCGCAGCGCAGCCCCACCCTACTCGCCACACCGCTTCGACCCGCACCCCGGCGACAACATCGGCCTGATCGTCGAAGACCTGCGCACCGGCGGCAAGCTGTTCTACGCCCCGGGCCTGGGCAAGGTCGACGCGCCATTGCTGGAGATCATGGCCGGCAGCGACTGTCTTCTGGTGGACGGCACCATGTGGGATGACGATGAAATGCAGCGCCGTGGCGTTGGCACCCGCACCGGCCGCGAGATGGGCCACCTGGCGCAAAACGGCCCCGGCGGCATGCTTGAAGTGCTGGAACAGTTACCCGAGCAGCGCAAGGTGCTTATCCACATCAACAACACCAACCCGATCCTCGATGAAGACTCCCCCGAGCGAGCGGAGCTGGTGCGGCGCAATGTCGAAGTGGCTTACGACGGCATGAGCATTGAATTGTAGGAGCTGACGAGATGACTGACACGCCATTGACCACCGCCGAATTCGAAGCCGCCCTGCGGGCCAAGGGCGCCTTCTACCATATCCATCACCCGTATCACGTGGCGATGTACGAAGGCCGCGCCACCCGCGAGCAGATCCAGGGCTGGGTCGCCAACCGTTTCTATTATCAGGTGAATATCCCGCTCAAAGACGCCGCGATCCTGGCCAACTGCCCGGACCGTGAGATCCGTCGCGAGTGGATCCAGCGGCTGCTCGACCACGATGGCGCCCCCGGTGAGGACGGCGGCATCGAAGCCTGGCTGCGCCTGGGCCAGGCGGTGGGCCTCGACCCCGACCAACTACGCTCGCAGGAGTTGGTACTGCCTGGCGTACGATTCGCGGTAGACGCCTACGTCAACTTCGCCCGTCGCGCCAGTTGGCAGGAAGCCGCGAGCAGCTCGCTGACCGAGCTGTTCGCGCCGCAGATCCACCAGTCGCGCCTCGATAGCTGGCCGCAGCATTACCCCTGGATCGACCCGGCCGGCTATGAATATTTCCGCACCCGCCTGGGCCAGGCCCGCCGCGATGTGGAACACGGGTTGGCAATTACCCTGCAGCACTACACCACTCGTGAAGGCCAGGAGCGCATGCTGGAGATTCTCCAGTTCAAACTCGACATCCTGTGGAGCATGCTCGATGCCATGAGCATGGCCTATGAACTCAAGCGCCCGCCATATCACAGCGTGACCGAGCAGCGGGTGTGGCATAAAGGGGTTACCCTATGAGCTTTGACCGCAGCAAGAAACCGACCTGGCGCCCAGGCTACCGTTACCAGTACGAGCCGGCGCAAAAAGGCCACGTGTTGCTCTACCCCGAAGGCATGATCAAGCTCAACGACAGCGCCGCATTGATTGGTGGCTTGATCGACGGCGAGCGCAACGTGGCGGCCATCATCGCCGAGCTGGAGAAACAATTTCCTGGTGTGCCTGAGCTCGGTGAAGACATCGAGCAGTTCATGGAGGTCGCCCGTGCTGAGCACTGGATCACCCTTGCCTGAAAAGCCGGCCATCGGCCTGCCGCTGTGGTTGCTGGCCGAGCTGACCTACCGCTGCCCGTTGCAGTGCCCGTACTGCTCCAACCCGTTGGACTTTGCCGAGCAGGGCAAGGAGCTGACGACCGAGCAGTGGTTCAAGGTGTTCCGCGAAGCCCGCGAGATGGGGGCCGCGCAGCTGGGGTTTTCCGGCGGTGAACCGCTGGTGCGCCAGGACCTGGCCGAGCTGATCGCTGAAGCGCGCAAACTGGGGTTCTACACCAACCTGATCACCTCGGGCATCGGCCTTACCGAGCAGAAGATCAGCGACTTCAAGAAAGCCGGCCTGGACCATATCCAGATCAGCTTCCAGGCCAGCGACGAACAGGTGAACAACCTGCTGGCCGGCTCGAAAAAAGCCTTCGCACAGAAACTGGAAATGGCCAGGGCCGTGAAGGCCCACGGCTACCCGATGGTGCTGAACTTCGTGACCCATCGGCACAATATCGACAAGATCGACCGCATCATCGAACTGTGCATTGCGCTGGAGGCCGACTTCGTGGAGCTCGCCACCTGCCAGTTCTACGGCTGGGCACAGCTCAATCGGGTGGGGTTGTTGCCGACCCGGGAGCAGCTGGTGCGCGCCGAACGCGTCACCAACGAATATCGCGCCCGGCTGGAAGCGGAAGGTCACCCGTGCAAGCTGATCTTCGTCACACCGGACTACTACGAAGAACGCCCGAAGGCCTGCATGAACGGCTGGGGCAGTATCTTTCTGACTGTGACGCCAGACGGCACCGCCCTGCCGTGTCACGGCGCCCGACAAATGCCGGTGCAATTTCCCAATGTGCGCGACCACAGCATGCAGCACATCTGGTACGACTCGTTCGGCTTCAACCGCTTTCGTGGCTACGACTGGATGCCCGAGCCGTGCCGTTCGTGCGATGAAAAAGAAAAGGACTTCGGCGGCTGCCGTTGCCAGGCCTTCATGCTCACCGGGGACGCGAGCAATGCCGACCCGGTGTGCAGCAAGTCCGAGCAGCACGGCATCATTCTGCAAGCGCGGGAAGAAGCCGAACACGCCACCCAGACCATCGAGCAGTTGGCCTTTCGCAATGAGCGCAACTCACGGCTTATCGCAAAAGGCTGACGGCCTCAGCGCTTGGCGATGATGTACACCGCGTGGACGATGCCCGGGATGTAGCCGCACAGGGTCAGCAGGATATTCAGCCAGAACGCGCCGCCGAAACCCACTTGCAGGAACACACCCAGTGGCGGCAACAGAATGGCGATGATGATACGAATGAAATCCATGGGATCAGCTCCAGAAAATCGGCTCGTGTGAGCCGTGTAGCTAATCGACCTTGGGCGTTCGTGAGGGTTCAGTGGGATCTGGCGTTGGGCCATCCGGGCAAAAAAAACGCCCCCAGCCAAAAGAATCAGGCCGGAGGCGTCGCGTAGACCGCGAGACGGTTCAGGAATAGGGGTTAAACAGCAATGCCCTTGCGGCATTGCAGTTGTGCGGTGCGCACGCGGGAGAAGGCACGGGCCAGGCGCAGGAGCATTTCGTCGATGTTGCTTTTGCTCACCGTGAGTGCCGGGGTGAAGCGCAGGCAGCCGGGCTGTGGGGCGTTGAGGATCAGGCCTTCGTGCAGGGCCGCTTTTACCACCGCATCCGCAGAATCATCCGACAGCGCCAGGCCCCACATCAGGCCGTGGCCGCGCAGCGGGCCGTGGTCGTAGCGATAGGCCAGGCGGGCAAGGCCTTCGCCGAGGTAAAGGCCGGACTCACGCACCTGTTCCAGAAAGCCGTGCTCCAGCACCGTATCGAATACCGCCCGCCCGGCCGATGCCATCAGCGCATTGCCGTGATGGGTGCCTTCCAGCTCGCCCACTTCAAAACAGCAGGCTTTACCACGCGCCAGCAGCGCCGCAAGGGGCACACCGCCGCCCAGGCCTTTGCCCAGGGTGATGATGTCCGCACGTACGCCGTATTGCTGTTCGGCGAGCAAGGTGCCGCAGCGGCCTATGCCGGTTTGCACCTCGTCGAGTATCAGCAGGATCCCCAGTTCACGGCACAGCCGCTCGACCCCTTTGAGATAGTGCTCCGTCGCGGGGATCACTCCGGCCTCGCCCTGGATCGGCTCCAGCAGGATGGCGACGGTTTGCGCGTCGACCGCGGCATGCAGGGCCGGCAGGTCGTTGAAGGGCACATGGCTGAAGCCCGGCAGTTGCGGCTCGAAGCGATTGGTACTCTCGCCCGCCGACGCCGACATCGCCGCAAAACTGCGACCATGGCAACCACCGCTCGCGCTGATGATGCGGTAAGCGCCACCACGATGCAGTTGACCCCATTTGCGCGCCAACTTGATCGCGGCTTCAACGGCTTCCGCGCCGCTGTTGAGCAGGTAGGCCTGGTCACTGCCGGTGCGATGGCACAGGCGCTCGGCAAGGTTGAGTTGAGCGCGGTTATGCAAGCCGTTGCCTGGGTTGATCAGCGCCTGAGTCTGGTCGGCCAGCGCCTTGATCAACACCTGTGGGCTGTGGCCGAGGCTGTTGGCTGCGTTGCCCTGGCTGAAATCCAGGTAGGCCCGGTCGTCACTGTCCCAGAGCCAGGAACCCTGGCCGCGCACGAATACTTGCGGCGGCCGTGCGACGGAGGGCATCAGGGATTCGTTGGGAGGATTATCGCTGGGTGTCTCCAGAACTAAATCGTCCAGGCTCGGCGCGGGGCGACGGAATAGATTCATGGCTCGCCCCCAATAGCAACTGGGCCTTGGTCGGTGCGAGGTGCCAACATTGCCTTGAGGTTTTTTGTCTTGCCTATGTAAACGCCATCAATATAAACGCTGTTCATTGCCCGATCCGGCCCTGTAAGCCCTGCGAATAGGCGCTAGACTAGGCGTCTCGGGGGCCAGCGGCCATTTCGATTTTCCAGCTTTTTCGATAAGTAAGCCTTATGGATTTCAAGCAACTGCGTTATTTCGTCGCGGTGTATGAGGAGGGCCATGTAGGCCGTGCTGCGGAGCGTCTGTCGATCTCCCAGCCGGCGCTGTCCCAGCAGATTCGCCAGTTGGAGCAGAACCTGGATGTGAGCCTGTTCGAACGCAGCAGCAAGCGCCTGCTACCGACACTGGCGGCGCATACGCTGTACAACCACGCCTTGCCGCTGATTGATGGCATGCAACAGGCAGTTGAGGCCCTGCGCAACTTCAAGGGCCAGGCGATGCGCACGCTGGCCATCGGCGTGCTGCAAACCGTGCACACCAGCCTGGTCCCGCAGATGCTCGAGCGCGTGCGCAAGGCCCAGCCGCATTTGGTGGTGCAGATCTACGAATTGACCGGGCTCGAAATTGAGCGGCGGCTACTCAACGGCTCGCTGGATATCGGCATCAGTTACCTGCCGCCACGCCAGCCGGGGTTGCACGGCGTGTTGCTGTACGAAGACGAGTTGAAGGTGGTCATCCCCGAAGACCATCCCTTGCGGGAATTCAAGAAAGTCTCACTGAAGCAGGCGGCGGAGTTGCCGATGTTGCTGTTGGGGGAAGAGTTTCAGGTGCGGCAGATCTGGCAGGGCCAGCTGTCCAACCTCGGGCGACGCCCGCAAGTCCAGGCGGAACTCAACACCATGGTGGGGATCCTCGACAGCCTGCCTCACACAAAACTGGCGACGGTGCTGCCGGGTCGCTCCCAGGATGAACACAACAGTCAGGCGCTGCTTTGGAAGCCCTTGAGTGAACCCAGGGTGCCGCTGAAAGTCGGTTTGGTGTGCCGCGATGTGCAGCGCCAGCAGGCGACGGTGGCGTTGCTGCGCACCTTGCTTGAAGACGTGATGAATGCCCCGCAGGCGCCAGCCTGACTTTTTCGCGGGCAAAAGAAAACCCCGCCGAAGCGGGGCTTTGCAGACTGTTTCCCTGACATCCATTTCACTCCGCCGTCCTGGCAGAATCCTACGTGTCCGTGTTGTTGCTTTGCGCTTCCTGCGCGACGTCCATGTGAAGTAGATTATCCGTGGATCCAATATGGCGATAGAGGACGAATAGCAGCACGTCATGTAAGAGAATGCTTACACGCCCTCCAAGCCCTTAGAACAAGGCTTCATCCAGCAAAAACAGTGATTCGCTACCGGCCTTTACCGACGCACTCAGCGAGTGGATGCGTGGCAACAGGCGCGCAAAGTAGAAACGCGCAGTCCCCAGTTTGCTGGCGTAGAAGTCTTCTTGCGACTCCTTGCCCAACGCGGCCTTGGCCATGCGAGCCCACATATAGGCATACGCCATGTAGCCAAAGGCATGCAGGTACTCCACCGACGCCGCGCCGATTTCATTCGGGTTGGCCTTGGCGCGGTCCAGCACCCAGGCGGTCAGCTCATCCAGGTTATCCACCGCCGCGCCCAACGGCTTGGTGAATTCGGCCAGCTCGGCACCCGCCGAGGCAATGAACGCGCGGATCTCATCGGCAAACAGGGTGTAGAACGCCCCGCCACTGCCGACGATCTTGCGCCCCATCAGGTCCAGGGCCTGGATGCCGTTGGTGCCTTCGTAAATCTGGGTGATGCGCACATCGCGCACCAGTTGCTCCTGGCCCCACTCACGAATGTAACCGTGGCCGCCAAATACCTGTTGGCCCAGCACAGTGGTTTCCAGGCCCAGGTCGCTCAGGAACGCCTTGGCCACCGGCGTCAGCAGTGCCACCAGGTTATCCGCACGCTCGCGGGCAGCGGCGTAGTCGCTGAACTTGGCGATGTCCAGTTGCGTCGCCACGTAGGTGGAGAACGCACGGCCACCTTCGTTGGCGGCCTTCATGGTGAGCAGCATGCGCCGTACGTCCGGGTGCACGATGATCGGGTCGGCCATTTTGTCTTTGGCCTGGGCGCCGGTCGGTGCACGGCTTTGCAGGCGGTCGCGGGCGTACTCGATAGCGTTCTGGTAGGAACGCTCGCCGGACGCCAGGCCCTGGATACCGACACCCAGGCGCTCGTAGTTCATCATGGTGAACATCGCCGCCAGACCACGGTTCGGCTCGCCGACCAGGTAACCCACGGCCTCGTCGAAGTTCATCACGCAGGTCGCCGACGCCTGGATCCCCATCTTGTGCTCGATGGAACCACAGCTCACGGCATTGCGTGCGCCCAGGCTGCCGTCGGTGTTCACCATGAACTTCGGCACCAGGAACAGCGAAATCCCCTTGGGCCCCGCCGGCGCGTCCGGCAGCTTGGCCAGTACTAGGTGGATGATGTTATCGGTGAGGTCGTGTTCACCGCCGGTGATGAAGATCTTGGTGCCGCTGACTGTGTAGGAGCCGTCCGCCTGCGGCTCAGCTTTGGTGCGGATCATCCCCAGGTCGGTCCCGGCGTGGGCCTCGGTCAGGCACATGGAACCAGCCCACTCACCGGAATACATCTTCGGCAGGTAAGCGGCCTTGAGCGCTTCGCTGGCGTGGGTGTTGATCGACACGCAGGCGCCGGAGGTCAGCATCGGGTACAGGCCGAACGCCAGGCTCGACGAGTTGATCATCTCTTCGACCTGGGCCGACACGGCCTTGGGCATGCCCATGCCGCCGAACGCAGGGTCGCCGCCTACACCCACCCAACCGCCTTCAGCGTAGGTTTTGTAGGCTTGCGGGAAACCGTCCGGCGTAAATACCGCTGTGTTATCCCAACGGCAACCTTGTTCATCGCCACCACGGCTGAGCGGGGCGATGGATTTGGCGGTGACCTTGCCGGCTTCTTCGAGGATGGCCTCTACGGTTTCGGCGTCAACGGTGTCTGCCAATGCCGGCAACTGGGCCCAAGTGGTGGCGACCTCAAAGACTTCGTTGAGGACGAAGCGCATATCACGCAGCGGCGCTTTGTAATCAGCCATGGCAAACCTCGTGAGAACGTGAAAAGTAATTCGGTAAGAGTCGGTTTTACAGGCTCAGAGTGTACCCGAACAACTTTTCAGACACATAGGGTCCACTTGTGACTGATTGGTATTTTTAAGTCATCACCACGCAAACGCCTCCGCAGGCAGACTCATCAGGCATTCGCTGCCCGCTTCCACGGCCGCGCGATGGGTAGCCGTACGCGGCAGTAGACGCTTGAAGTAGAACTCGCACGTGGCCAGCTTGGCCTTGGCAAAATCGCCATCTGGCTGTTCAAGGGCAGCGATCGCCATGCGCAGCCACAGGTACGCGAGCACCACGTAACCGCTGTACATCAAGTAATCCACCGCCGCCGCGCCCACTTCATCGGGGTTCTTCATCGCGGCCATGCCGACCTTCGTGGTCAGCTCACCCCATTCCCCGTTCAACTGATTGAGTTGCGCCACATAGCCCTTGAGCTGCGGATGCACGGCATTCGCGGTACAGAACTTATGCACGATTTTGGTAAACCCACGCAGCAACTTGCCCTGGCTGCCCAGCACCTTGCGCCCCAGCAGGTCGAGGGCCTGGATGCCGTTGGTGCCTTCATAGATCGGCGCAATCCGCGCATCGCGGGCCAGTTGCTCCATGCCCCATTCGCGGATGTAACCGTGGCCACCGAAGATCTGCATGCCGTGGTTGGTCACCTCAAGGCCAGTGTCGGTCATAAAGGCTTTGCAGATGGGCGTGAGGAACGCCAGCAGGTCTTCGGCCTCCTGACGCTGCGCCGCGTCCTTGCTCAGGTGCGCGGTGTCGAGCAATTGTGCGGTGAAGTAGGTCAGCGCACGGTTGCCTTCGTTGAAGGCCTTCATGGTCAGCAGCATGCGGCGCACATCAGGGTGCACGATGATCGGGTCGGCGGCTTTGTCCGGGGCCTTGGCGCCAGTCAGCGAGCGCATTTGCAGACGGTCGTTGGCGTAGGTGATCGCGCCCTGGAAGCTCGCCTCGCCATTGCACAGGCCCTGCATGCCGGTGCCCAGGCGCGCATGGTTCATCATGGTGAACATACAGTTGAGGCCCTTGTTCGGCTCACCGATCAGGAAACCCTTGGCGCCATCGAAGTTCAACACACAGGTAGCGGACGCCTTGATGCCCATCTTGTGTTCGATGGAACCACAGTGCACCGCATTGCGCTCGCCTGTGTCGGCATGGAACTTGGGCACGATGAACAGCGAGATGCCCTTGGTGCCCGCCGGCGCATCCGGCAGCTTGGCCAGCACCAGGTGAATGATATTGGCGCTCATGTCGTGCTCGCCGGCCGAGATGAAGATCTTGCTGCCGGTGACCGCATAGCTGCCGTCCGCCTGGGGCACGGCACGGGTCTTGATCAGGCCCAGGTCGGTGCCGCAGTGGGCTTCGGTGAGGCACATGGTGCCAGTCCATTCGCCCGCAGTGAGTTTGGTCAGGAACGTGTCTTTCTGCTCGGCGGTGCCGTGGGCGTGGATCGCCGACATCGCGCCGTGGGTCAGCCCCGGGTACATGCCCCAGGAGGTGTTGCTGGAGCCGATCATCTCGCTCAGCACCAGGCCGAGCGACTGCGGCAAGCCCTGGCCACCGTAGGCCGGGTCCGCTGCCACGCCGTGCCAGCCGCCCTCAACGTACTGGGCGAAGGCTTCCTTGAAGCCCTTGGGCGTGGTGACCACGCCATTGTCGAAATGGCAGCCTTCTTCGTCGCCACTGCGGTTGAGCGGCGCGAGCACGTTCTCGCAGAATTTTGCGCCTTCTTCGAGGATCGCAGCGACCATGTCCGGGCTGGCATCGGTGGCGCCCAATGCGGCGTAGTGGCCGTGGAAATCAAACACGTTGTCGATCAGAAAGCGCATGTCGCGAAGGGGAGCTTTGTACTCAGGCATGGCAATGTCTCCGTCAGCAGATGGTTTCAACCTACCGCCGGCCAACGCCCGGAACAATCACTGTAGAACCGCTGAATACAGCGCCATCACTCAACCGGCAGCGCTCTCCATGCGCACCGCGCCACGCCGGGTCTGCCCGGACGCCACCACGCAGTTGCGCCCCGCGCCCTTGGCGGCGTACAGCGCCTGGTCGGCGGACTTGAGCACTTCCTCGGGCGTGCGCTGCTCGGCCTGGCGTTCGGCCACGCCGATGCTGATGGTCACTGAGACACTGGAGGCGCCGCTGCCTGAACGGCGCTGGCGACCCTGCTGATCGTCCTGGGGGCGGTCCGAATGACGCAGCTTGATGTCGTAGTCGGCGATGATCTCGCGGATCTCCTCCAGGTGCGGCATGCATTCATCCAGGGTCTTGCCGGCGAACACCACGGCGAATTCTTCACCGCCGTAGCGGTACGCACGCCCGCCGCCGTTGACCTTGGACAGCTTGCTCGCCACCAGCCGCAATACCTGGTCGCCCACGTCATGACCATGGGTATCGTTGAAGCGCTTGAAGTGGTCGACGTCGCTCATCGCCAGCACATAGTTGCGCCCCAGCCGCTGCATGCGCTCGTTCAGCGCACGACGCCCCGGCAGGCCGGTCAGCTCATCGCGGAAGGCCATTTGATAAGCCTCGTGGGCCACACCGGCGGCGATCATCAGCATCACCTGGCTGCACATGATATTCAGGGTGAAGGGCAGGATGAACGTCTGCGGCAACATCCAGAACAGGCCGAGCAACCCCACCAGTTGCGCCGCATGCAGCGGGCGCGGCTGGTACCAGTATTGCGCTGCCAGGGTCAGGAAGCCGATCAGGAACATCGGGTAAGACAACTGGATCAGGCTCATCCAAGTGCCATGTAGCGCCGGCCAGCGGATCTCCGCCAGCCAGTTCAGCACCGCCTGGGGATAACTCTGCTCCAGCGCCAGCGCTACGCTGCCGACCGCCAGCAACACCGCGCCACGGGCAACGAAGTCACGAAACAGGTGGGTCTTCTCCTGCCACAGTGCGTAGATGCTGAACAACAACGGCAGCAGCAGGCAGCACAGGTGAAACACCACCGCGGCGTCTTCGCGCACGCGGCCATTGTCGCGGTAGAAGTCGGTCTGGGTATCGAGCAGGAAGTAGACGATGTACACCGTGATCATCAGGAACAGTTCACGCTGGCGGCGGTACACCGCGCAGTACGAACCACCGAGCAACAGCACCAGGGTCGGCAATACATTGAACAGCGAGGTGAAGAAGACGTTGAGGTCCTTGACGTACGCAGCCGAGAGCCCGGCCAGCAAGAGCAGCAACGAAGGGAGAAAGTGACTGAAACGTACAGCGGACACGCGTGACAAGGGTAAAACTCCGACCCGCAAAAAATGATGGCACTGTGCCTTTATGCAGACAGTTAAACACAACCCGTCGAACATGTATCACATTGCCATCACTGTAACGGCAGCCGACAGTAATCCCTGAGTGCTGCGCTGTGGTTTTTTATCGGGTACAAAAAAGCCGCCGCTCCCGCAAGGGAGCGGCGGCTCTGCAAGTGAACCCCGGTAAGGCTTAGTAAGCCAGGCCGAAGTCTTCTTCTTTCATGTCCATGAGGTTGTTGGCGCCCGACAGCATGGTGGCCACGTGCGTACGGGTACGCGGCAGGATGCGCTGGAAGTAGAAGCGCGCGGTCTGCAGCTTGGCGGTGTAGAACGCTTCTTCGGTGGTGCCGGCAGCCAGTTTCTCGGCCGCCAGGCGCGCCATATCGGCCCAGAAGTAAGCCAGGCAGGCGTAACCGGAGTACATCAGGTAGTCCACCGAGGCGGCACCCACTTCTTCACGGTCTTTCATCGCGGCCATGCCGACCTTCATGGTCAACTCGCCCCACTCTTTGTTCAGCGCAGCCAGCGGTGCAACGAATTCTTTGACCGCTTCGTTGCCTTCGTTGGCCTGGCAGAACTTGTGCACGATCTTGGTGAAGCCCTTGAGCGCTTCGCCTTGGGTCATCAGCACTTTACGGCCCAGCAGGTCGAGGGCCTGGATGCCGGTGGTGCCTTCGTACAGCATCGAAATGCGGCTGTCGCGAACGTTCTGCTCCATGCCCCACTCGGCGATGAAACCGTGGCCGCCGTAGATCTGCACACCGTGGTTGGCCGATTCAAAGCCGACTTCGGTCATGAAGGCCTTGGCGATCGGGGTCATGAAGGCCAGCAGGCCGTCCGCCTGTTTCTTGGCTTCGTCGTCGGTGCCGTATTTGACGATGTCCACTTGCTTGGCAGTGAAGTACACCATCGCACGGTTGCCTTCGGCGAAGGCCTTCATGGTCAGCAACATGCGGCGCACATCAGGGTGCACGATGATCGGGTCGGCGGCTTTGTCCGGTGCTTTCGGGCCGGTCAGGGAGCGCATTTGCAGACGGTCGCGGGCATATTTCAGGCCGCCCTGGAAACCGATCTCGGCATGGGACAGGCCTTGCAGCGCGGTACCCAGGCGAGCAGTGTTCATGAAGGTGAACATGCAGTTCAGGCCTTTGTTCGCCGGGCCGATCAGGAAACCGGTGGCCGCGTCGAAGTTCATCACGCAGGTGGCGTTGCCGTGGATGCCCATCTTGTGTTCCAGGGAACCA
>Ga0070662_100000174_pt1 | contig 37607 bp, 37 predicted proteins | sample KBSC53metaG_FD_65648 | JGI IMG/M metagenome (GOLD analysis project Ga0070662, IMG submission 65648) | Corn rhizosphere microbial communities from Kellogg Biological Station, Michigan, USA - KBS C5-3 metaG | ecosystem: Host-associated > Plants > Roots > Rhizosphere > Soil ...
AGGGGACAGGGGACAGGGGACAGGGGACAGGGGACAGGGGACAGGGGACAGGGGACAGCGAACGGGTGCGGCGGATCGATCGCGATCTGCCGCACCTTCTGTTCGATCGCTCGGCGGGGATCGCCCGGGCGGATGAATCCGCGGCAACAACGGCCCGAAGTCGGCCTTCGCGGACTCCCACGCGAGCATCCGCGCCGGGTTGCGGGATTTCGCTCCATCCTCGCCTGATGAGCAGTTGAAGCCTCGCGTGGTTTGCGAGGCGTTTCGTGGTTGTTGCCGCGGCGCCGCGGCTTCAGCCGCCGGTGCACGGGCTCCGCGAAGCGACTGGAGCCGAAACCCGCCGCCGTCCATCTCCGTCCCGTGGCACGACCATCGCGCGGATGCCACACCCAGCCGCACGGCGCGCACCGACTCCCACCCCGACGGACGAGGAATGGCTCTCGCACTGCTGGCGCTGGCGCAGGTCGCCGGCCTGATCCTGGTCCCGCTCGGGCTCCCCGGCACCTGGTTGCAGGTGGCGGCGATCGGCGCGTACGCGTGGGCCACGCACTGGCGCGCGGGGTGGTGGATCTTCGCCCTGGTGCTGGTGATCGCCCTGGTGGCCGAGGCGATCGAGTTCATGATCGGCGGGCGCTACGCGCGCAAGTACGGCGGCAGCCGGCGCGCGGGGTGGGGCGCCATCCTGGGCGGGCTCGCCGGCGCGCTGGTCGGCATCCCGATCCCGATCGTCGGAAGCGTGATCGGGGCGTTCGTGGGGGCGTTCGTGGGCGCGGCGGTGCTGGAGATGACCAAGAACCCCGAGTGGCGCGGGGCCGTGCGCGTGGGCTGGGGCGCCTTCGTGGGCCGCATCGTGGCGGCGGCGATGAAGAGCGCGGCCAGCGTGATCATCGGCGTGGTCGCGGTGCTCGCCGCCCTCGCCCGCGCCGCCGCATGAGCGAGGCCGGCCGCGCGACGGAGATCGCCGCCGTGCTGGAGAAGATGACGGCGCTGGGGATGTGGGAGTGGCGCCTCCACTCCTTCGACGGGCTTCACCTGAAGCTGGCCGGCGGGCAGGACATGACCTACGGCCACTTCGCCCAGGCCACGTTCCGCGACGTCGCCTACCTCTCGTGCCCCGTGCAGATGAAGCACGCGCGCTTTCGCCTGGCCACCGAGCACGAGACGCGCACGTCCGGCGCGATGGACGCGCTGGAGCCGGGGACCACCGCGATCGCCATCGAATCCGCGGCAGCCAACTCGTTCGAGCACCTTTCCGTGATCGTCGCCGCGTCGGTCGAGTTGGTGGAAGGCGTGTTCCGTTACTGAGCCGTTCCGCGTCACCCGTCACCGAATCGTTTCGATGAAGATCGTGATCCCCGGCGGGAGCGGGCAGGTGGGAACGCTGCTCGCGCGCGCCTTCCACCGCGAGGGCCACGAAGTCGTCGTCCTCAGCCGCGCGGCCGTCGAGGCGCCGTGGCGGGTGGTGGCGTGGGACGGGCGGCCCGCCGGCGCGTGGGCGGGCGAGATCGACGGGGCGGACGTGGTGGTCAACCTGGCCGGGCGCAACGTCAACTGCCGCTACAACGCCCATAACCGCGACGAGATCATGCGCTCGCGCGTGGACTCGGTGCGCGCCGTGGGAGAGGCGATCGCGCGGGCCGTCGACCCGCCGCGGGTGTGGCTGCAGGCGAGCACCGCGACGATCTACGCGCACTGCTTCGACGCCCCGAACGACGAGGCGACGGGGATCGTCGGCGGCGGCGAGGCGGGCGCGCCGGACAGCTGGCGCTTCAGCATCGAGGTCGCCACCGCGTGGGAACGTGCGTTGGCCGAGGCGGAGACGCCGCGCACGCGCAGGGTGGCGCTGCGCTCGGCGGTGACGATGAGCCCGGACCGCGGCGGCATCTTCGACACGCTGCTGTCGCTCGTCCGCCGCGGGCTGGGCGGCACGGCGGGGGATGGGCGGCAGTACATTTCCTGGATCCACGAGACGGATTTCGTGCGCGCCGTGTACTGGCTGATCGAGCACGGCGAGATGGACGGCGCCGTCAACCTGGCCGCGCCGCAGCCGTTGCCGAATGCCGAGTTCATGCGCGTGCTGCGCCGGGCCTGGGGCGCGCGCGTGGGCCTCCCCGCCTCGCGCTGGATGCTGGAGCTGGGCGCCGTGCTGATGCGCACCGAGACCGAGCTGGTGCTCAAGAGCCGCCGCGTGGTCCCCGGCCGGCTGCTGGAAGCGGGCTTCGCCTTCGAGTACCCCGCCTGGCCCCAAGCGGCCGAGGACCTGATCCGCCGCTGGCGCGAGTTGCGCCGGGCGAGCTGACGATTCGGCGCATGGCTGCGAAACCGTCTCCGGGTGTCCGTCTCACGAGGGATGCGGGACGATTCACCCCTCGATGGGAGCGCAGCGATGTCGACGACCGGCGAAAAGCCCGGGAAGGGCAGCTACAAGTGCACGCGGTGCGGCCAGGTCGTGCGCCTGGACAACGACGAGGACCGCCTGCCGCCGTGCCCCAGCTGCAACGGTACCACCTACCGTCCGTAACGAGATCGGCGGCCGGTCTGCTCACGCGGCTCCTCCCCTTGCGGGAGGGGCCGCGCGCTGCGTTCATGGATGGTGGAGCACGTGAACGGAAGGACGCTCAGGCGGGAAAGGAGTGAGGAGCGACGATGATGCGCGACGTGCACCTTTGCCGCGGCGCGGCGATCCTGCTCTGCATCGCCGCCGCCTGCTCGAAGCCCGAGCGCACCGAGCCGAAGGAACCGGAGGCTCCGATGGCCATCACCCTCACCTCGCCCGCGTTCGCGGCGAACGGCTCGATCCCCGCCGCGCACACCTGCGACGGCCGCGACCTGTCGCCGCCGCTGGCGTGGAGCGGCGTCCCCGCGGGCGCGAAGTCCCTCGCGATCATCCTCGACGACCCCGACGCGCCGGACCCGAAGGCGCCGAAGATGACGTGGGTGCACTGGGTGATCTACAACCTCCCGCCGTCCACCACGTCGCTCGCGGAAGGCGCCAGCGCGAGCCTGCCGCCCGGCACGCTGCAGGGCCGCAACGACTGGAAGGCGACCGGCTACCGTGGACCCTGCCCGCCCACTGGCCGCCACCGCTACGTGCACAAGCTCTACGCCCTCGACACCCTCCTCCCCGACCTGCACGAGCCGAGCAAGGCGGACCTGGAGCGGGCGATGGAAGGGCATGTCCTTGCGCGGGGGGAACTGATCGGGACGTACGAACGGGGGCGATGAAGCCTTTCGTCGACCGCCTGCGAGATGCTCCGGGAGAGATTGGAATGGACGATGAGATGCCTGGATCTGCGCCTGAGTCGCCGTCGCATCCGCGCGATGGATGGGACGAGGCCGCGCGGCTGATGGCGGAGTGTGGTGATGACATGCTTCTCGATCCGCCAACGTCGACAGCATTTGACGATGATGAGTGGGTCTGGTGATGCCCGGATAGGCGGTGTTGACCTCGCCCTCGCCGCCGCGTAGGTTCAGCACAGGATGCGTAAGGCGCGGTCCCATCCCCCAGCGGACGGGACCGCGCCTGCGTTTGGGGTCCACCCGGGCGCGATCCGTGCAGCCGCTGAGCCGGTCGCGCACGCGCGCCGCGGGGAGGCAGCGGACAATCTGACTCGCTCAGGGACGGCTCGGAGAGATGAGCAAAGGCAGCTGTGTGGTGATCGTCGGCTCGCAGTGGGGCGACGAGGGGAAGGGGAAGATCGTCGACGTGCTGGCGGAAGAGATCGACATCGTGGCCCGCTACCAGGGCGGCGCCAACGCCGGGCACACGGTGCACGTGGGCAGCGACGAGTTCATCCTGCACCAGATCCCCAGCGGCATCCTGCACCCCGGCCGCACCTGCCTGCTGGGCAACGGCGTGGTGTTCGACCCCTTCCAGTTCTTCGAGGAGCTGGACGAGATCAAGGCCAGGGTCCCCGACGCCGAGCAGCGCGTGGGCGTCAGCGGCCGCGCGCACCTCCTCCTCTACTACCACAAGCTGCTGGACCGCGCCAGCGAGGCCAGCCGCGGCGCCGGGAAGATCGGCACCACCGGCCGCGGGATCGGGCCGGCGTACGAGGACAAGGTGGCGCGCCAGGGGATCCGCGTGGCCGACCTGCGCGACGCCGCCCGCGCCGAAACGCTGCTGCGCCGCGCCGCCGAGCGCATCAACCGCAAGCTGGAGATGCTGGACAGCGGCGAGAAGGTCGATCCCGATCTCCTCGTCCGCGACGTGATGACGATCCGCGAGCGGCTGCTGGCGCTGATGGTGGACACCGGCCGGGTGATCCAGGACGCGCTGAACGCCGGCAAGCGCGTCCTTCTCGAGGGCGCCCAGGGCGCGTTGCTGGACGTGGACCACGGCACCTATCCGTACGTAACCTCGTCCAACACCACCGCCGGCGGCGCGGGGCTGGGCGTGGGGATCGGGCCCACCATGATCGACGACGTGGTGGGCGTGGTGAAGGCGTACACCACGCGCGTGGGCGAAGGCCCGCTCCCCACCGAGTTCCCGTCGCCGCTGCAGGAGGAGATCCGCGAGAAGGGCGGCGAGTTCGGCGCCACCACCGGCCGGCCGCGGCGCTGCGGCTGGTTCGACGCGGTGGTGGTGCGCTACGCGGCGCTGGTGAACGGGCTCACCGGCCTGGCGGTGACCAAGCTCGACGTGCTGGACGGCCTGCCCGAGCTCCAGATCGCCACGCACTACACCGCCGGCGGCGACACCCTGGACGACTTCCCCGGCGACCTGGCGCTGCTGGCCGAAGCCGTGCCGCAGTACGAGACGCTCCCCGGCTGGACCGAGACGACATCCACCGCGCGGACGTGGGACGACCTCCCCGCCGCCGCGCACGCGTACCTGCGCCGGCTCGAGGCGCTGACCGGCGTGCCGATCTGGTACGTCTCCGTCGGCACCCGCCGCGACCAGATCATCCACGTGGCGCGGTAGCCGCCGGGGTTGGACGGAGATGCGGCAGGGCGACGGGCGCAATATCTTGCGCCCGTCGCTGTTTACGGCAGATCGGCGCGGACCGGGGCAAAGGCCCCTTCCCGGATGTTCGCGGACGGTACGGCTGTCCGCGAACATCCGACCTCCCCCAAAAACTGCCTGGGGGAGGTGAAAACGACGAGGTACGCACGGATGGTCGCGTGGGAGTCCGCGAAGGCGGACTTCGGGCCGTCGTCGCCGCGGTTTCAACCGCCTGGACGAGATCGGAAGGAATGAGCGGTACGATGCAGGACGAGCGATCGGTCGATTCGGCGCTGCGGTGGATCAAGCCGTCGGTGCGGGCGATGGGGGCGTACACGCTGCGCCACCACGAGCCGCGCATCAAGCTGAACCAGAACGAGAGCCCGTTCGACGTTCCCGACGCGTTGAAGCAGCGCATCGCAGAGTGGCTCAAGGACCGGCCGTGGAACCGCTACCCGCCCTTCGTCGCCAACAACTTCATCGGCGCGGTGGCCGAGGCGACCGGGTGGCCGGCGGACGGGATCCTGGTGGCGAACGGGTCCAACGAGCTGATCCAGGCGATCTTCTCCGTCGTCGTCGGCCCCGCCACGTGCGTCGTCATCCCCGAGCCCACGTTCACGCTCTACCGGCTGATGACGGAGGTGAACGCCGGGATCGTGGCGCCCGTGCCGCTGACGGAGGATCTCGCGTTCGACGTGGACGGGATCATCTTCGCGGCGCAGGAAGCGGGCGCGGCGGTGATCGTGCTGTGCACGCCGAACAACCCGACGGGCTCGGCGCTGTCGCGGGACGAGATCGTGCGCATCCACGACGAGACGGACGCGCTGGTGCTGCTGGACCAGGCGTACGTGGAGTTCGGCGGGTTCGACGGCATCCCGCTGCTGGAGGGGAGGCCGCGCCTGGTCGTCCTGCGCACCTTCAGCAAGGCGATGGCGATGGCGGGGCTGCGCGCCGGCTACATGCTGGCCCACCCCGCGCTCGCGGCCCAGGTGCACAAGGGGAAGCTGCCGTACAACATCAACTTCTTCACCGAGGTCGCGGCCGCCGAGGTGCTGCGCAGCCGCGCCCTGCTGGAGCCCAACGTGCGCCGCATGCGCGAGCAGCGCGACCGCATGCTGGCCCAGATGGCGGCCATCCCCGGCATCCACGTGTACGACAGCGCCGCGAACTTCATCCTCTTTCGCGTCACGTCGGCCGCGATCTCGCACACGGAGCTGTTCCGGCGGCTGCTGGACGAGCACGGGATCCTGGTGCGCGACGTGAGCAAGTACCCGATGCTGGACCGCTGTCTGCGCGTGAACGCGGGGACGGAGGAGGAGACGTCCGCGTTCCTGGATGCGCTCGGGTCGATCATGGGCGAGGTGGAGGGGACCCCCACCCGGAAAATCGCGGACGATACCGCTGTCCACGATTTTCCGGCCTCCCCCAAAAACGGCCTGGGGGAGGTGAAGCACTCCGCCGGCGAGGTGAATCGATGAACCGCACGGCCACGCGGGAACGGAAGACGCGCGAGACCGAGATCCGCGTCAGGCTGAGCCTGGACGGCACGGGCGAGGCGAAGATCGCGACGGGGGTGGGGTTCTTCGACCACATGCTCGACGCGCTGGCCCGCCACGGGATGTTCGACCTGGAGGTGGAGTGCCGCGGCGACCTGCACATCGACGCCCACCACACCGTGGAGGACGTGGGGATCGTGCTGGGAGGGTGCTTCCTGGAGGCGCTGGGAGACAAGCGCGGCATCGTGCGCTACGCCGACGCCACCGTGCCGCTGGACGAGGCGCTGGTGCGCGCGGTGGTGGACATCAGCGGGCGGCCGTTCATCCACTTCGGGGTGCCGCTTCCCGCCGGGCAGCCGACGGTGGGCGACTTCGACGCGGGGCTCAGCGCCGAGTTCTGGCGCGCGTTCGCCACCGAGGCGCGCATCACCCTGCACCTGGACGGCCTTCGCGGCGACAACGCGCACCACGTGATCGAGGCCACCTTCAAGGCCGCCGCCCGCGCGCTCGACGCCGCCACCCGCATCGATCCGCGCCGCGGCGACGCCATCCCCAGCACCAAGGGCGCACTGTGAGGCGCGTCAACATCCTGGACTACGGGGCGGGGAACCTGCGCTCGGTCGCCAAGGCGTTCGAGCACGAGGGCGCGGACGCCCTCCTTACGTCGGACCCGGCCCAGGCGGCAAGGGCGGAGCTGCTCGTCCTTCCCGGCCAGGGGCACTTTGGACAGTGCATCACGCGGCTGCGCGAGGCGGGGCTGGCGGAGGTGGTGCACGAGCACGTGGCCGCCGGCAGGCCGTTCCTGGGGATCTGCGTGGGCATGCAGCTGCTGTACGAGGGGAGCGAGGAGGCGAAGGGCGCGCCGGGTCTCGGCCTCCTTCCCGGCACCGTCCGCCGGCTGCGCACCGAGCTGCCGCTGCCGCACGTGGGCTGGAACAGCGTGGAGTTCGTCCGCGGCGCCGAGACCGATCCGCTGCTGGAGGGGGTGGCGGGGCCGGAGCCGCGCTTCTTCTACCACGTGCACAGCTACGGCGTGCTGGAGAGCGACGGCGAGACGGTGCTGGGCCGGTGCACCTACGACGACACCTTCGCCAGCGTCGTGGGGCGCGGCAACGTCTGGGGGATCCAGTTCCACCCCGAGAAGAGCCAGGAAGACGGCCTGCGCATCCTGCGCAACTTCGCGGCGATGTGAGCGGAGGAAGGTGCAGCGCGTCGCGGCGGGTTGAAACCCGCCGCTGGAAGGGCGGGAAGTCCGCCTTCGCGGACTGCGGCCGCGACTTGTGCTGCGCGAGGCAGACGTCAGGATGTGGAGGTGTTATGAAGACCTGGAACCTGGCTGATGCGCAGGAGCGTATCGAGGATCTCGTGGAGAGCGCGTTGGGCCAGCCACGGCGAGTCGAACTTGGCTTGGGGCGCGGTGCCGTGGTGGTGCTCGGCGCCGGGGAGTATGCCCGGCTTGCCGCGCCTGCGCAGAGCCTGTTCGAGTTCATGCAGGCTTCACCCCTCGCGAAAGCGATCCGCGAGGATGGGAGCGAGTTCGATTTCGAGCGATCGAGTGATCCTCCCCGCGACATCGACTTCGACTGATGGGATCGAATGCCTGACCGCGCAGTGTTCTACCGGGGCCACGGGCTCGGCAACGACTACCTCGCGCTGGAGCTCGACGGGCTCCCGTTCGAGCTGACGCCGCCGGCCGTGCGGCTCTTCTGCGACCGGCACACCGGGGTGGGAAGCGACGGCATCCTGGCCGCGGTGCCCGGCGGCGCGGCGGACTTCGGGGTGCGCATCTTCAACCCCGACGGCACCGAGGCCGAGAAGAGCGGCAACGGCATCCGCATCTTCGCGGCGTACCTGCTGGACCGCGGGCGCGTGCGCATCGGCCCGGCGTTCACGGTACAGACGCCGGGCGGCGTCGTGGGCGTGCGCATCGTGGACGAGACCGACGACGGCGTGCTGGACGTGGAGGTGGAGATGGGCACCGCTTCGTTCCGCAGCGCCGACGTGGGGCTGGCCGGGCCCGACCGGGAGACCGAAGGCGAGCCGCTGGAACTTCCCTCGGGCGACCGCGTGCTGATCAACACGGTCAGCATCGGCAACCCGCACTGCGTGATCTTCCAGGACGAGCTGGACGTGGAGGAACTGCGCCGCCGCGCTCCGCAGATCAGCACGCACCCCGGCTTCGCGCGCGGCACCAACGTGCAGTTCGCCGTCGGCACCGCGCCCGACGAGGTGGAGGCGTGGGTGTGGGAGCGCGGCGCGGGCGAGACGCGGGCCAGCGGCAGCAGCGCCTGCGCGGTGGCCGCCGCCGCCGTGCGCCGCGGGGTGGTGAGCGAGCGGCGGGTGGCGGTGCGCATGCCTGGCGGCACCCTGCGCGTGGAGGTGCGCGACGACTGGAGCCTGCTGCTGCGCGGCCCGGTGGAAGGCGTCTGCCGCGGCGAGCTGACCGTCGGGATGGTGGCGCGGCTCAAGGTCCTGGGCTGATGCTGGCCAAGCGCATCATCCCCTGCCTGGACGTGAAGGACGGCCGGGTGGTGAAGGGGATCCAGTTCGAGGGGCTGCGCGACGCCGGCGACCCCGTGGAGCAGGCGATGAGGTACGACGCGGAGCGCGCCGACGAGCTCTGCTTCCTGGACATCACCGCCAGCCACGAGGGGCGGCAGTCCACGCTGGAGATGATCCGCCGCACCGCCGACAGCGTCTTCATCCCCTTCACCGTGGGCGGCGGCGTGCGCTCGGTGGACGACTACGTGGCGATCCTGGGCGCCGGCGCCGACAAGGTCTCGGTCAACACCGCCGCCGTGCAGGACCCGGATCTCGTCGCTCGCGCGGCGGACCACTTCGGCAGCCAGTGCGTCGTCGTGGCGATCGACGCGCGGCGGGCGACGACGGAGGAACTGGACCGCGTCCCCAGCGGCTTCGAGGTGTTCACCCACGGCGGCCGGCGCGGCACGGGGATCGACGCGGTGGAGTGGGCGCGGCGCGTGGAGTCGCTCGGCGCGGGCGAGATCCTGCTGACGTCGATGGACCGCGACGGCACCCGCGACGGCTACGACCTGGAGTTGACCGGCGCGGTGAGCGCCGCCGTGCGCATCCCGGTGATCGCCAGCGGCGGCGCGGGCGCGCTGGAGCACCTGGACCAGGCGCTGGCCGCCGGGGCGCACGCCGTCCTCGCCGCCTCCATCTTCCACTTCGGCGAGTACACCCTGGCCCAGGCACGCCGCTACCTGGCCGCGCGCGGACATCCGGTGCGCGAGTGACCGCGGTGCCGGGCACTTCGCACGCAGCACCTGAACGCCGCCCGGCCCGGACCATGCATTGCGGTCCGCGGCTTCGCGGCATCCACAGAGACGACACCGAGCTGACGGACACATGATCCAGACGGAGGAGATCCGCTTGAAACGCCGGGTTCGTGACTGGGCGCGCCCCTTCGCGGCGGCCCTGCTGGTGGCGGCGCTGGCCGCGTGCGGGGGCGATGGCGGCGACGGGAAGGCCGCCGGGCAGGAGAAGGGCGGCGCCAAAGGCGGCGACGGGGCGGCCAGGGGCGGCGCGCCGGCGCAGCAGCAGGCGGCCAACACGCCCGCGCCGGCAAAAACGCAGTGGGGGAAGACCGCGGCCGAGAGCCAGCAGTGCTTCAACCGCCTGCAGGCCCGGCTCGACTCCGCGGCCGCCGCGCTCAAGGCCGACTCCACGGCGACGGCGCCCAAGGCGGGGCACAGCCCCGTGTTCGCCAAGGACTTGGGGTGGTACCCCAAGAAGGGCGAGTTCCGCGACGGCGACCTGCTGCCGTGCAGCCGCATCGTGGCGTACTACGGCAACCCCAGCTCCACCCGGATGGGCGCGCTGGGCGAGTTTCCCCGCGAGGAGATGCTGCGGCGCCTGCAGGGCGAGGTGCGGCGCTGGAGCGAGGCCGACCCCAGCACGCCGGTGATCCCCGCGCTGCACCTGATCGCGGTGGTGGCGCAGGGCGCGCCCGGCCCCTCGGGGCACTACCGGGCGCAGATGCGCGACCAGGCGGTCGACTCCATCTACCAGATGGCCCGCTCGATCAACGCCATCGTGCTCATCGACGTGCAGGTGGGCACCGACGACGTGCGCAACATCATGCCGCGCTTCGAGAACTTCCTGAAGCGCCCCGACGTGCACTTCGCGGTGGACCCCGAGTTCTACATGCGCGGCGGCGTGGTGCCGGGGCGCAGGATCGGCACGATGTACGCGGCCGACATCAACTGGGTCACCGACCAGCTCGCCCGCATCGTGCGCGAGAACAACCTGCCGCCCAAGGTGCTGGTGATCCACCGCTTCACGCGCAACATGGTCCCCGACGCGGAGAAGATCCAGCTGCGCCCCGAGGTGGAGCTGGTGATGGACATGGACGGGTGGGGCGCGCCCTGGCTCAAGTTCGACAGCTACCGCGACTACATCGTGCGGCACCCCGTGGAGTTCACCGGGTTCAAGCTCTTCTACCACAACGACACCAAGAAGGGCGACCCGCTGCTCACGCCCCGCGACGTGCTGAACCTGTGGCCGCAGCCGCTGTACATCCAGTACCAGTAGGATCGGCGTCGGGTAGATAGAGGTTTTCATCGGGGCCGCCGGGATCTCTCGGCGGCCCCGATGTGGTTTGAACCGCTGGATCCGGGCGTGTTGCGCGCCGAGACGCGCAACGCGGCGAAGCGATCGCACCGCGGCGGACTTCTCCCCTCCCCCGCGAAGCGCGGGGGAGGGGGGCTTCCCGCGGCCGCACCGATGCTCGTCCATAAGCCGAGATCCCGCGGCCGGTCTGGCTAGCGTGGGGATGAGGGCCGGTCTGGCGAACCTCTTGCACCTCCACCCCTCCGGCATCGCACGACGATCCGTCGCACGCACGTTACCACCGGGAACCGCGGGAGCGCAGCATGGCCGAGCAGAACCGGGCAGACGGGCAGGATTTGCGGGAGATGGCGGAGCGTGACCACCAGCTCGCGGGCGACGCGGCGCACGACGCCGACGTGGAGCGGCCCGCCGCCGCCGGCGCCCCCGGCCACCCGCACCCCGACATCGCCGCCGCCGACCACCTTCGCGCGCGGGACGACGTGCGCACCTTCCGGCGCCAGCAGGAGCTGGCCGATCGCAGCGCCGACGCCGCCGAGGCCCTGAGCGCCACCGCCGAGCAGCTCCAGGAGAACCGCGAGCGCATCGAGCAGGTCCGCCAGGAAGCCGGCGAACGCACCGCAGGCGTCCGCGAGCTGGCCGGCGACGCCCGCGACCTGCGCGAACAGACCCGCCAGGCCGCCGAGCAGGTCCGCAACCTCCAGCCGCCGGACGTGGACCGCTGATCCGCGGCGGCGGGTGCGTCTCACAACGGCTCGGGGACGAAACGAAGCGGCGCATCGAACCACGATGCGCCGCTTCGTCTACGTCGCCGCCGCGCCGGGCTCAGGGCGTCTTTGCCCATCTCGTTGCGGTACCGACCTCCGTGTTCGGGTCTCACGGAGGAACGGAAGAACGGAAGAAACCACGTGCGGCAAGCAGTTCCTCCGTCCCTCCGTTCCTCCGTGAGAGATTCGTAGATCCCTCTGCACGAACGAAAGCGGGCACCCGGCAGGAAAGCCGGGTGCCCGCAGTTCATCAGCCGAGATCCGAGGACTCGCTCAGTTCGCGGCGGCGGTGACCATGGGCGGCTGTGCGCCCTGCAGGTGCAGGCGCAGGAAGTCGTCGGTCACGTGGGAGATCAGCCGGTAGCTCTGCCAGTCGTACGCGGCGCCGTGGTGGCCGGGCGGGTACAGGCGGAAGTCCACGTCCTTGCCCAGCGAGGTGAGCCTGGTCAGGAGCTGCATGGTGTTCTGCGGGTGGACGTTGTCGTCCATCAGCGAGTGGATCAGCAGCAACTGCCCGCGCAGGCGGTCGGCGTGTTCCAGCGGGCTGCTCTCCTGGTAGCCCGCCAGGTTCTCGCCCAGCAGCCCCATGTACCGCTCGGTGTAGATGGTGTCGTAGAAGCGCCAGTCGCTCACCGCGCTGTTCGCCACGCCCACCGGGAACACCTCGGGATACAGCTCCATGGCCATCAGCGCGGCGTAGCCGCCGTAGCTGGTGCCCATGATCGCCACCCGCCGCGCGTCCACGTACGGCAGGGTGGCCAGGTACCGCGCGGTCTCGGCCATGTCGCGCGCCTCGTAGCGGCCCAGGTGCTTGTAGACGATCTTCTGGAACTGCGAGCCGTAGTTGGCGGTGGCGCGGTTGTTCACGCCGATCACGATGTAGCCCTGCTGCGCCAGCCACTGGTCGTACCCGTCGGCGCTGAACTCGTTGTACACCTGCTGGCTCCCGGGGCCGCCGTAGATGTCGAACACCACCGGGTACTTCTTCGACGGGTCGAAGGGGATCGGCTTGACCATCGACGCGTCGATCTTTACCCCGTCGCTGGTGGTGAACGAGAACGGCTCGGCGGGCGAGTACTCGTGCGTGGCCAGCCACTGGGTGGTGGCGGTGTTCGCCTCCATCGTGCGCAGCTTGCCGCGTTCGGTGCTCCACAACTCCACCTGCCGCGGCTGGTGGACGCTCGAATAGCGGTCGATGAAGTACTGCCCGTTGGGGCCCATGTCGAAGCGGTGGTTCCCCGGCGTGGTGGTGATCCGCCGCTTCCCGGTGCCGTCGAACTTCACCGCGTACAGGTGGCGCTCCAGCGGCGTCGCCTCGGTGGACGAGTAGTACATGATCTGCCGCGCCGGGTCGGTCCCCTCGATCCGCGCGACCGTCCAGGGCCCGCGCGTGACCTGGTTGATCAGCCGCCCCGAGTAGTCGTAGCGGTACACGTGCTGGTACCCGTCGCGGTCGCTGATCCAGAAGAACTCGTTCTTCCCTTCCGGGAAGGTCATCATGTCCTCGATGCCGGCGTAGAAGTCGTACACGTCGATCCACGCGTCGCGCTTCTCCGTCATCACCAGCCGCTTGCCGCCGGTGTTCACGTCGAAGAAGAAGAGGTTCATCTCCGTCTGCGCGCGGTTCAGCGTCATCACCGCCAGGGTGTCGGCGCGGCTGGTCCAGTAGATCCGCGGCACGTAGTACTCACCCTGCAGACCGGGGTCGAGCCACACCTTCCGTCCGCCGTTCACGTCCACCACGCCGATGCGCACCGCGGGGTTGGTGTCGCCCACCAGCGGGTAGCGGATGCTGTCGAACTGCGCGTGCCAGCCGGACAGGTCGCTGATCTGGGTGATCGGCTCCTTCGTCTCGTCCACCTGCCAGAAGGCGATGTGGCGCGAGTCGGGGCTCCACTTCCACGCCTGCGCGATCCCGAACTCCTCCTCGTACACCCAATCGAAGTGGCCGTTGTAGACGTGCTCGGTGGCGTCGCTGGTCAGCTGCTTCTCGGCGTTCGCGGCCAGGTCCTTCACGAACAGGTTGCCGCCGCGCTCGAAGCCCAGCAGCCGCCCGTCGGGCGAAAGCTCGGCGGTGCGAGCGTCACGCGTGGCCAGCACCATCGACCGGTCGGCCAGCGTGTAGATGTAGTAGTCGGCGATCCCCGAGCGGCGGAAGATCGGCCGGAAGTTGGACTGGAACACCAGCCGCCGCGAGTCGCGCGTCCACTGGAAGCTCTGGTACTCGAACGGGGTGCTGGTGCCCGGGAAGGTGGTGCCCGCAGTGGTGAAGAGGACCGATTCGGCGCCGGTGGCCGGGTCGTAGGCCTTGATCACCGGCTTGTTCTGCGCGTCGCGGTCGATGAACGAGAAGCGCGCGCCGTTCTCGATCCAGTTCACGCTGCGCGGCCCCGAGCGTCCCTGCAGGATCCCCTGCGCCTGCAGCGCCTCGTCCAGGCTGGCGAAGCGCTGCTTCTGCTGCGCCCCCGCCAGCTGCGGCAGCGTGGCCAGCGCCGCCGCCAGGAAAAGGGCGGACCGCGATTGGAGAAGACGGTTCATCGGTTTCGGAAGGATGAGTGTGTCCCGCGGGCGCGCCCTCACCGTTGGGGCCGACGGACGCGCATGGAGCCGGCGCAAGCTATGCGCCCGCGCGAGGGGCGGCAACGAGTTTGGGACGAGCCGTCGCTTCGGTGGCGCGGATGCGGCGGATGCGGCGATCGATCCGTCGCGAGAGGACGGGTTTGGGCAGCGGGGATGATGGAAGCAGGCCGCTCAAGCCGCGGCTGCATCGGTACTTTGTACGCAGAGGGCGTGAAGGGAGCGCAAAATTCAGCGGGATGTCCATGTTCACTCCGGTTGACTCGGCCCTTGAAATCCAACCAGGACGGCATATATTCGACGCGGACTTCAACCGGGTGATCCCATGGCCAGCCAGACCTACACCCCGCTTCAGATCGCCAACTGGTTTCTCGCCCACGCCGCGCGAGACGCCGGCGACGTGATCACGCACCTCTCCAGAAGCTGGTCTACTACGCCCAGGCTTGGTCGCTCGCCGCCCGCGGCAAGCCGCTGTTCAACGAAGATTTCCAGGCGTGGGCGCACGGGCCGGTGGCTCCCAGCGTGTTCCGCGCCTTCCGTACATACGGGATGGAGCCGATCCCCGCGCCGGCCTCCGTTCCGCGGCTCGACGCCGAAACGGTCGAGCTGCTCGCCGAGGTGCTCGAGGTCTACGGCGAGCATTCGGCCCGCAAGCTGGAGCAGCTCACCCACCGCGAGCGGCCCTGGCGCGAGGCCCGCGGCGACCTTGCGCCCGAGGCCCGCTCCGACGCCATCATCAGCAAGGCGGCCATGCAGCGGTACTACAGCGAGCTTTCACGCGAGCTGAACGCGAACCGATTTGCATGAGCCGGCGGGGAAAGAAGTCCTTCATCCCCCACGACGCGGCGGGCGCGGGCGCGGGGGCGGACGAGAACCGGAAGTACCTTTCCCGCGTCGAACAGGAGCTGCTCGGCCTGCGCGAAGAGAACCCGGACCGGGAGAAAGGCTACGTCGCGCTGAAGTACTACCAGCCGTCGTACGAGTGCTTTTCGGAGTGGAGCAGGGAGGATCTGAAGTCGTTCAGCGCGTTCTGCCGGAAAGTCGGCGAACGCTCGTGGGAGCAGATCCGGCAGAGCGGCGGCGGGCCGGGGAACAAGTCGGGGCTGGGCTTCACCGCGCACAAGGATCGCCGGAGGCTGCCGAACCACGGGCTGCGCGACCTGGTCAACCCCGAGGTGGAGTTCTCGGAGATGCGCGTGACGCAGAAGGCGCGCGTGCACGGGTTCCGCATGAAATCGGCCTACTTCGTCGTCTGGCTCGACAAGGACCACCGCATCTACGCCGAGTAGCGCGCGACCGCCGCGGCCCCGCGCCCGTTCACAAACTTTCCGCGAAGCTGGAAATCGGCCGGAGCGCACCCGCGCCCCGGCCGGTTTCGTTTACGGCGGACAGCCGGCCGATCACGGCCGTGGCAGGATGCCGTCCAGCTCCGCGACGTCTTCGCTCGAGAGGCGCCAGCCGGCCGCGGCGGCGTTCGCGCGCACCTGCTCGGGCCTGGTGGCTCCGGCGATCACCGACGCCACGGCGGGGCGGGTGAGGAGCCAGCTGAACGCGAGCTCCAGGATGGTGTGGCCTCGCGCCTCCGCGAACGCGACCAGCCGCTCCACCCGCTCCAGGTTCTCGCCGGAGCGCACGCCGGCGAAGCGGCCCTCCGTGAGCCGCGCGCCCTGCGGCACCGGCTGGCCGCGGCGGTACTTGCCGGTCAGCAGCCCGCTGGCGAGCGGAAAGTAGGGGATGAAGGCGATGCCCAGCCGCTCGCACGTCTCCAGCACGCCGCGCTCGGGCTCGCGGTGGATCATGCTGTACTCGTTCTGCACGCTCACGAAGCGGGCGCCGCCGGGCTTCACCGCTTCCTCCGCCTCGCGCAGCTCCTGACGGTCGAAGTTGGAGCAGCCGATCTCGCGCACCTTCCCCGCCTGCACCAGCTCGTCCAGCGCGCCCAGCGTGTCGGCGATGGGGACGGAGGGGTCGGGCGTGTGCAGCTGGTACAGGTCGATGTAGTCGGTGTCGAGACGGCGCAGGCTGTCTTCGCACGCCTGCCGCACGTACTCCGGACGGGCGCCGCGGCGCTGCTCGTCCACCTTCATCCCGAGCTTGGTGGCCAGGATCACCCGGTCGCGGCGCCCCTTCAGCGCGCGGCCGAGATAGACCTCGCTCTGCGTCTTCCCGTAGATGTCGGCCGTGTCCAGGAAGTTGACGCCCGCGTCCAGTGCCGCGTCCACCACGCTCTCCGTCTCCCCCGCGTCCAGACGCCCGCCGAAGTTGTTGCACCCGAGCCCCACCACCGGCACCTCCAGCGCCCCGATCCGCCTCGTCTCCATCATCCTCCCCCGGTTCAGACGCATTGTCCTTGAAACGCGAGCCGGCGCGACGCCGCAAGCGCCACGCCGGACAGACTCCGCCAATTCGATCTCCACCGCGATCAGGCGACGCGGCGTTTCTTCTCCGAGGCAAGCGGCGCATCAGCCTGGGGGCCCGCCTTACGGGGCCGCCCGCCTTTCTTTCCGTTCTCACGCGAGGCTTGGGCCTTGGCCTCGCTGCGGACCGTTCCCCCCGCCCGGCCGAGTTCGCGCATCCACGCCCTGCTGCCAAACATACCGGAGAGCAGGCCGGGGACCGCCAGAGCGGCGTCGAGTCCCTCCCAGATCAGCAGGGAACCGCCCGAGACTACCTCGACGCTCGAAAGCTGTTCCGCCGTAGCGCCACGCAAGCCCTGGCCGTACTCCGCGGGAAAGGCGAACATGCAGCCGCTGGTCAATTCGATGACGATCCGCCTGGAGCGCCGATCGTAGCGCGCGGATGCCGCGCGAGGTTCCGTCTCGGCGGCGATGCGCTCACGCTCGCGCGCCGCGGGGAGCTGTGCGAGGATCTCCGCCTCGGTCGGCATCTCAACCATGGATCTTTCTCCAGCCTTCGAGAAACAGGTCGCTGTGCTCGGCGACGAGCCTGGCTGCACGGACCACGTCCGGTTCTCGCATCCCTTTGAACCGCCGGACGAGCAGTGTTTCGATCTCGATCACCGCGTATCCATCCGAGTTCAGCACGTGCACGTGCGGGGGAGGATGGTCGACAGGGTTTATGACAATCCGGAAGCCGCCGAACCGGAAGATCGTTGGCATCGTAGTATACCCGACGCTTAGGTTTTAGACAACCCACCTGGACCCGGATTGAGAAGGGGACTTCGCGTTCGGCGGGCGAGGATCAGCTCAGCTCGTCGAGCTTCCGGAGCGCGGGCGTTTTCCACGCGGTCACTCCGACCACTCCGAGCGTCACCAGCCCACCAAAGACGACGGAGTATACAACGCCCAGGAGCTTGGCCGCAACCCCGCTTTCGAACGAACCGATCTCATTGGACGAGCCGATGAAGATCTGGTTGACGGCGCTGACGCGCCCCAGCAGCTCGGGCGGGGTGCGCACGGTGAGCAGGGTGGAGCGGATCACCACGCTCACGTTGTCGACCATCCCGCTGAAGGCCAGCAGCGCCAGCGACAGCCAGAACGAGCGCGACACCGCGAACACGATCCAGCAGAGCCCGAACAGCGCCACGCACACGAACAGGGTGCGCCCCGCGCCGCGCAGCTTGCGGTGGGCCAGCACCACCGACATCAGCACGGCGCCCACGGCGGGCGCGGCGCGCAGCACCCCCAGCCCCTGTGGCCCTACCTTCAGGATGTCGGCGAAGATGGGGAGGAGCGCGGGCGCGCCGCCGAACAGCACCGAGAACAGGTCCAGCACCTGCGCACCCAGCAGCTCGGGCTGCGTGAGCAGGAAGCGGATCCCCACCGTCAGGTTCTCGCGGATCGAGAGCTGGTTGGGCACCACCGGCGCGGGCGTGTAGGCGATGCGCGCGAACAGCACCAGTCCGAGCAGGCAGAGCGCCGCCTCCACGCCGTACGCCAGCTTCGCCCCCGAGAAGCCGTACAGCAGCCCGCCCAGCGCCGGCCCCACCACGGCCCCGAACTGCCAGAGCGACGACCGCCACGCCACCGCGTTGGCCAGCGTCTCGCGCGGCACGATCTCGGCGCCCAGGGCGGTGCGCGCGGGCTGCAGGAAGCTGCGCGCCAGCCCGCTCAGGAACACCACCGCGTAGATCGGCCACACCCGGCGGTTGGCCAGCACCTCGGGGCGCAGGCTGAACGCCAGCAGCAGCCCCGCCGCCACCGTCTGCACGCCGATGGCCACCAGCGACAGGCGCTTGCGGTCGTACAGGTCGGCCACGTGCCCCGCGTACAGCGCCGCGCCGATGAACGGCAGCGCCTCGGCCAGTCCCACCAGCCCGAGCGCCAGCGGGTTGCGGGTGATGGCGTACACCTGCCAGCCGACCACGGTGGCCTGCACCATGGTTCCCAGCGTCATCGCCACCAGGCTGGCCACGTACCACAGAAAGTCGCGGTTGCGCAGCGAGACGTAGGGATCGTGTCGGTCGTCGGCCATCGGCGCGGTGCGGTGGATCGGAATCAGGGGTCCGGAGGAGCCGCGGATGCTAGCGGTCGGGGAAGGTTGGTGCAACGCGGACGCGCGCCCGGAACACCACCCAGGCGGCGACGATCAAGGGGGCGCCGCGCGTTCTTTACACCACCCCGCGCGCCGGGTAGATTCCGCGCCCTCTTTCCCGGCCCGGCCGGGGCGTGGCAACCGGCGGAATCAGGGGAGATGGACGGGCTTTCGCGCGCGCGGCTGAACGAGATCCTGGAGCGGAGCCGCGAGCTGCGCGTGGCCGTGGTGGGCGACGTGATGCTCGACGTGTACCTGGTGGGCAACGTCAGCCGCATCTCGCCCGAGGCGCCGGTGCCGGTGGTGCACGTGACCGAGGAGCGCTACGCCCTGGGCGGCGCGGCCAACGTGGCCGCGAACGTGGTGGCGGTCGGCGCCGAGTGCCGCCTGGTGGGCTGCGTGGGCGCGGACGGCGCGGGCGCGCGCATCGGCGCCGCGCTGGGCGAGCTGGAGGGCGGCAGGGTGGACGCGCGCCTGGTGCGCGTCGCCGGCCGGCCCACCACCACCAAGACGCGGGTGGTGGCGCGGCACCAGCAGGTGGTGCGCTTCGACCGCGAGCACGCGCACGACCTGCCCGAGCCCTGCGCCACCGACCTGTGCGACGCCGTCCGCGCGGCCGTGGCCGGCGCCGACGCGCTGGTGCTGGAGGATTACAACAAGGGCGTGCTGGCGCCGTCCGTGATCCGCGTGGCGCTCGACGCCGCGGCCCAGGCGGGGATCCCCAGCGTGGTGGACCCCAAGTTCCGGCACTTCATGGAGTACGGCGGCGCCACGGTGTTCAAGCCCAACGCGCTGGAGCTGGGCGCCGCGCTGGGCACCGCCGTCCGCCCGGACGACGACGGGTGGCTGGAGGACGCGCGCAGCCGGGTGGGCGCGCACCACCTGCTGCTGACGCTGGGCGAGGACGGGATGGCGCTGCGCTCCGAGGGGGCGCCCACCTTCCGCATCCCCACCGTGGCGCGCGAGGTCTACGACGTGAGCGGCGCCGGCGACACCGTCACGGCGTTCGTGGCCGTGGCCCTGGCCGCCGGCGCCACCATCCGCGAGGCCGCCGTGCTGGCCAACCTTGCCGCCGGGATCGAGGTGGGAAAGCCCGGCGTGGCCGTGGTCACGCCCGACGAGCTCCGCGCGATGGTGGAGTGACGAAGGACCGGCGCGGGGGACCGCCCGTCCGCGCATGCCGCGGCGGCCCCCGCCCCCGCCCCGCGCTCCGCGGGGGAGGGGGAGAGATCGGTGCGAGGCAAGACGTGCCGAAGCGAGTCCAATCTGGAGTAACATCACCCTCCCCCCAGGCTGTTCTGGGGGGAGGGCCGGGGAGGGGGGCCGCGGCGCCGAGGGCGCGCACCTCCGCCGTTCTCCTCCGCGGTGTCGAATCATCCATCAACCCGAACCGAGGTTGTCTTCGCACATGGCAGATCTGCGGAAGGTCCAGACCGACCAGGCGCCCGCGGCCATCGGCCCCTACAGCCAGGGGATGGTGGCGCACGGCTTCGTCTACACCGCGGGGCAGATCCCGCTGGACCCGGCCACCGGCAACCTGGTGGAGGGCGACATCACCGCGCAGAGCGAGCGGGTGATGGCCAACGTGCAGGCGGTGCTCCAGGCCGCCGGCGCCGACCTGTCCACCGTGGTGAAGACCACGGTGTTCCTGCGCGACATGGGCGACTTCGCCGCCATGAACGAGGTGTACGGCCGCTGGTTCGGCGGGCACGCGCCGGCGCGGTCCACGGTGCAGGTGGCGCGGCTCCCGCGCGACGTGGCGGTGGAGATCGAGGCGATCGCGGTGCTGCGCGAGAGCTGAACCGGATTTCGTGGACGCCGGGCGCCTTCCTTGCGGGAGGCGCCCGGGCGTTTTTCAACCAGAGGCTAACGGCAAGGGGATCGAGAGTACCGGATGGTCAACCCGCACATCTTCCGGCAGTACGACATCCGCGGCGTGGTGGGCACCGACGTGACGCCCGACGTGGCCGAGCAGATCGGCCGCGCCTTCACCACGCTGGTGCGGCGCACGCTGGGCAGCGACAGCCCGGTGCTGGCGCTGGGGCGTGACAACCGCCTGAGCAGCAACGACCTGGCCGACGCCGTCAAGCGCGGGATGCTGGCCGCCGGCGCGCAGGTGATCGACGTGGGCACCGTGCCCACGCCGGCGCACTCGTTCGCCATGGCCTGGTGGGAGACCGACGCCGGGCTGCAGGTGACCGGCAGCCACAACCCGCCGCAGTACAACGGCTTCAAGATGGCCATCCGCGGCGGGTCGATCTACGGCGACATGATCCAGCAGGTGTTGAAGATCATCCAGACGCAGGACTACCTGGCCGGATCGGGCCGCGCCGAGGACCGCGCGGTGCTGGAGACCTACGTCCGCGAAGTCGCGGGCAAGTTCCAGATCGCCCGGCCGGTGAAGGTGGTGGTCGACTGCGGCAACGGCACCGGCTCCATCGTGGCCGTCGATCTCCTGCGCGCGCTGGGGCAGAAGGTGGAGGTGATCCCCATCTTCTGCGAGAGCGACGGGACCTTCCCCAACCACCACCCGGACCCCGTGGTGGACAAGAACCTGGTGGACATCATCGCCAGGGTGAAGGAGACGGGCGCCGACCTGGGGGTGGCCTTCGACGGCGACGCCGACCGCATCGGCGCCATCGACGACCGGGGCGAGATCGTGCGCGGCGACACGCTCCTCCTCCTCTACGGGCTGGACCTGCTGGAGAAGCGCGGGCCGGGGCAGAAGGTGGTGTTCGACGTGAAGTGCACGCAGGCGCTTCCCGAGGTGCTGGAGGAGCACGGCGGCGTGCCGGTCCTCAACGCCACCGGCCACTCGCTGATCAAGAAGCGGATGAAGGAGGAGCACGCGCTGCTGGCCGGCGAGCTCTCGGGCCACATCATGTTCGGCGACAACTACTACGGCTTCGACGACGCGCTGTACGGCGCCTGCCTGCTGATCGACATCGTGGCGCGCCGGCAGGGGACGCTCTCGGAGTGGACGGACACCTTCCCGAAGTTCGTCAGCACCAGCGAACTGCGCTATCCCGCGACGGAAGAGACCAAGTTCGAGATCGTGGGCCGCGCGGTGGAGCACTTCCGCAGGGAGCACGAGGTGGTGGACGTGGACGGCGCCCGCGTGCTCTTCGGCGACGGCTGGGGGCTGATCCGCGCCAGCAACACCGAGCCCGTGCTGGTCGCCCGCTACGAGGCGCGCACCCCCGAGCGGCTGCAGGAGATCCGGCAGCTGATGGAAGGGTGGCTGCAGGGCGAGGGAATCGGCGGCGCCTCCGTCGGCCACTGACCGGCCGGGCCGGACGATCGGGTCCGGCGAACCGAACGGCGCGAGCCGCCGTCCGTCGCGAACGGGCGGCGGCTCGCGCTTGGGCGAAGGCGGCGGGCGGGGTCAGATTGAGATCGAACGACCGCGTTTCCCACCGCGGGCTCCGTGGTTGAGCGCATCTGGACGGGATCTCGTTCGTGGAGGTCAGGCGACTGAAGTCGCGGCGTCGCGGCTACAACGGCACGCAGTCCGCCTGCGCGGACTTCAACGGCGGGGATCTTCAACCCCCCGGCACCGCGGCGGATCCGGCCGCCGTACGGTGCCATCTTCCTCCGTCCGGGTGAACAAAAGTCTGGCCCGCGGCGGGCTTCGGCCCTATCCTGTGCCCTGACAGCGCAGTGCCCGCCCTGATCCGCCCTTCCCCGCGCGACGCGCCCATGCTCTCCATTCGCCATGCTGCCCTGCGGGCGGCGGCCCCGATCGCCTGTGCGGTCCTTGCCGCCACGCCCATCGCGGCCCAGGTCCAGGTCTCCCTGCGCCCGCTCGCCCCGCCCGAGGCGTTCTTCGTGGCCGACCTCCTTCCCGGGAGCTCCGGGGTGCGGCCGGACCTGATCGGCATCACGCTGGTCGCCGAGCGGGTGGGCCAGACGATCTCGCTGGAGTTCACGGTGACCCGCGAGAGCCCCTCGCCCGCCCAGATCTTCCGCGGCACCACCGCTCCCTTCGTCCTCAACCAGCCGGTGCGGCAGATCACCAGCCGCGACCTGGCCACCAGGGGGCGCGACGTCTCCATCATCGACGCCACGGTGAACGACGACGCGATCCAGGGCCCCGCGGCCACCGGACGGCTCCCGGCCGGCACCTACGTCTTCACCGTCACCGTCCGCAACCAGGCCGGCCAGGCGATCGACGACGACCAGCTGCGCATCACCTTCACCTCGCCCTCGCGCGTGGCGCTGCTCGCGCCCGGCGGCCCGGCCGACCTGCCGCCGCCCGAGGTGCTGGGGCCCACCCCGCGCTTCCTGTGGAGCGCCGACGGCGAGACGCCGGGCGCGGAGTACCGGCTGCGGGTGGTGAAGGTGGACGCCGGCGCCGGCTCGGCGGTGGAGGCGCTGCAGTCCGGCTTCCCGGCGTGGGACGCGGTCATCCACGGGACGTCGGCCTTCTACCCCGCCTCGAGCCAGGCGCTGCGGCTGGAGCCGGGCGCCACCTACGCCTGGCAGGTCACGCGCGAGCTGCGCACCTCGGGGGGCACGCAGCCGGTGGAGAGCCCGATCTACTGGTTCCGCGTGGGCGGCCCGGGCGTTCCCGGCTCCACCGGCGGCACGCTGGCGCAGCGCTTCGCCGACCTGCTGCGGAGGCTGGGGCTCACCGGCCTGGACGGGTTCACACCCGTGGGCGCCACCCTGGACGACAGCCGCCCCCTCCCGCTGGACAAGCTGGACGAGTTGCTGGCCGCCATCGAGGCCGGCGAGGTCACGGTGATGAACGTGCGAGTCCGCTGATGAGGCCCCCGATGACGACGTTGAGAGCGAGTGTGGCCGTCCTCGCGCTGGCGGTTTGCGCCGGAGCGTTCGGCGCGAAGCGGGCGGACGCCCAGCAGGCGGACGTGGCGCTCGTCTACCGGCTGCTGCAGGGCGGGGACATGAGGGTGATCCGGCCTCCCCAGCCCGAGCCCGGGACACAGGCGCACGTGGGCGACCGGCTCAGGAACCTGGACAAGGTCACCACCTCCGGCAGCACCCGCGCCGCGCTGCGCTTCACCGACGACGGGTCGATCCTGCGCCTGAACCCCAACTCCAGCGTGGTCCTGACCAGCGGCAACGAGAACGGGGTGGTGGTGCGGACGCTGCGGCTGGAGGCGGGCGAGCTGTGGACGCGCGTGAACCGGCACCAGGGCATCACGCTGCGGGTGAACACGCCCGCCGGCGTGGCGGCGGTAAAGGGGACCGAGTTCGTGGTGCGCGTGGACCACGACGGCACCACCACGGTGATCACCCTGGAGGGCGTGGTCGAGTTCTTCAACCAGGGCGGCCGGGTGGACGTGCCCGCCGGCACCAAGGTGACGGCGGCCGACTCGTCGTCGGCCCCGCGCGCGCAGCCGGCCACCCCGCAGGAGCTGCAGCAGGCCCAGGGCGCGCGTGGCGACGAGGGCGGCAGCGTGCAGGGCACCTGGATCGAGGTGCGGCTGCGCGACGCCAACGGCCAGACCCGCACGCTGATGCTGCAGGTGCCCGCCGACGCCGTCCGCAACGTGCTGGAGGGACGGCCGTGACCCTCCCCGCCCGCTGGACCCTCGCCCTGATCGCCACGCTCTTCGCCGTGGCCCCGCTCCACCAGGCTGCAGGACAGGACTCTTCACCGAAGGCGCTCATCCTTTCCCCCGAGCCCGGCGAGCGCGTGCCGGCGGACCAGGTGCTGGTGGCGGTGACGCTCCCGGGCGCCTCCGCCGCGGACTCGGTCACCGTGCGCGTCGGCACGCGCGACGTGACGGCCGAGGCGGCGGTGGAGAACGGCGTGCTCACCTGGAGCCCGCGCGAGCCGCTGGCGCCGGGCCCGCACCGCGTGGTGGTCACCCCGCGCGGCGCCAGCGAGGTGGCGTGGACGTTCACCGTGGCTCCCGCGCCGCGCGTGGCCGCGAACCCGGTGCCCGGCGCGCCGCCGGTGCGCCGGCGCTCCGCCGCCATCCCGCACGGCTCGTTCGTGGTCGAAGGCGGCGGGGTGAACGTCACCGGTCCGGGCCAGGAGTTCAGCCGCGAGGAGGAGTTCCTCCCGCAGGTGTGGCTGAACGCCGGCGGCGAGCTGGGCTCGCGGTGGCGGTACACCGTGCGCTCGTACGTCACCGGCTACGAGAGCCCCGACCGGCAGCCGGTGAACCGCTTCCGCGCCGACCTGCGCGCGCGGTGGCTGTCGCTGGCGCTGGGCGACGTGAATCCGGCGTTCCACGAGGTGATCCTGGCCGGGCGCCACGTGCGCGGCGGGCAGGTGGACCTTCGCGCCGGGCCGCTGCGCCTGGACGTGGTGGCCGGCCGCACCGGCCGCCCGATCGAGGGCGCGCTGAACCCGCTGGACCCCACCCTGGTGCGCCGGACGGGGACCTACGCGCAGAATCTGTGGGCGGTGCACCCCTCGCTGGGCGCGGGCGACAACTTCCGCGTGGGCTTCACGGTGATGCACGTGCGCGACGACGTGGAGTCGATCCCCCTGCTGCGCACCGCGCCGGCGGCCGATTCGTCCACCCTCGCCGTCAATCCCGCGCCGCAGGACAACCTGGTGGCCGGGTTCGACGTGTCGCTGCGCCTGGCCGGGGGCCGCGTCACCGCGCGCTACGAGAACGCCGCGTCGCTGCTCAACCGCGACATCACCGACCGGCCGCGCACCCGCGCCGAGCTGGACTCCATCTTCGCCGAGTTCGGGGTCGAGTCGCCGGGGGTGGACCCCGGCGCGTGGGACCGGTTCATCATCCTGAACGGCTCGCTCGTCCCGCTGGACCCGCGCGAGCTGACCAGCGTGGCCCACCAGCTGCGCACCACCTTGCGGCTGGGCGCCCACACCCTCACCGGCGAGTGGCGGTCGGTGGGGATGGATTACTACTCCCTGGGCTCGCCCGGCCTCCAGCGAGACTTCCGCGGCTGGCGGGTGCGCGACTCGTTCTCGCTCCCCGGCGACGCGCTCTTCGTGACCGCCGGGGCGGAGCAGGACCACGACAACCTGGACGGCACGCAGCTGGCCACCACCACCGACCGCGACGCCTTCGCCACGCTCACCTGGCAGGCGCCGCGCGAGATGGTGATCACCGGCTCGCTGCGGCTGGGCTCGCGCGGCAACGACCTGTCCGCGGCGCAGCCCGGCGCGCTGGACCAGCAGACCCGCGCCGTCTCGCTGGGCGCGCTGGTGCCGGTGTCGCTGGTGCGGGCGCTGCGCACGCGGCTCAGCCTGAACGGATCGTGGCTCTCGCGCAGCGACGACGCCAACCCGGTGAGCGACACGCGCGACCTGTACTACCTGCTCGGCATCCAGGGCGAAACGCAGGACCGCGAGACAGACTTCTCCTTCCTGGCCGGGCAGAACCGCACCGACTTCCCCGGCCTGCAGAACGGCCGCACCACGTTCGACCGGCTGGTGGTGGCTGCGCGGCGGCAGATCGACCCCCACTGGTCCGCCCGCTTCGACGGCTCGCTCACCGCCGCGAACAGTCCCGACGACGCCACGGCGCCCGGCCCGCGCTACACCCGCACCGAGGCGCTGGGCGGCGGCGAGTTCAAGTGGAGGGAGGACACGGCCGTCACCTTCACCGCGGGCGTCGTCTCCTACTCCGACCGGCGCGCCTCGTCGCTGGACACGCGCGAGCTGGTGGCCCGCATCCGGCTGAGCCGCGCCTTCTGATGGGCGTGAAGTTCCGCGTCCCGGCGTTCTCGCGGCGCACGACGCTCCTCGCCGCCGTGTCGGTGCTGGCGCCGCTGGTGGCGCTGGGGTTCGCCGAGACGCGGGTGGGGCGCCAGCTGGAGCGCCGCCTGTACGACGGCTGGTTCACCCTGCGCGGCCCCCTGCCGCGCCCCGCGGAGATCGCGGTGGTGGCCATCGACCTCGACTCCGAGACGTCGCTGGGGCGCTACCCCTGGGGGCGCGAATGGCACGCCCGGCTGCTGCGCAACCTGAAGGCGGCCGGCGCGCGCGTCGTCGCCTTCGACCTCACCTTCGCGGACCCGTCACCCGAAGACAGCGCCTTCCGCGCCGCGGTGGACCAGACGGGGATCGCGGTGCTGGGCGCCAAGACCGACGTGGTGTTCCGCCGGGCCGCGCGCGGCTTCCGCCTCGAGGAGCCCGCGCCCGCCCTCCGCGGCGCGCCGATCGGGATCGTGGACGAGCGCCCCGACGCGGTGGACGGCGTGATCCGCGAGTACCCGGTGCTGCACCCGTACCCCCAGGGCCCCCGGGCGCAGCTGGGCGTGGCCGCGGTGATGCGCTACCTGGGTCTCCCGCCCAGCGCGCTGCGGGAAGAGGAGGATGGCTGGCGGCTCGGGGACCGCTTCATCCCCCGCGGTCCCTCCGGGGGGATGCTGGTGGACTACGCGGGCCCCACCGGCTCCGTCGCCACGCACAGCTACGTGACGGTGGTGGACGATTCGGCCACGGACATCGGCGAGTGGGACCTCGACTCGTTCGGCGACCTGGCCCGGAGCGGGGCCTTCCGCGGCAAGATCGTCTTCGTGGGCACCACGATCCCCGAGCACCAGGACCTCCATCCCACCCCGTTCCGCGACACGGGCGAGACGGAGGGGGCGGTGCTGGTGCCGGGGGTTGAGATCCACGCCCAGGCCGCCGCCGCGCTCCTGGCGGGCCGCTTCCTGGGCCCGGCCCCGCGCACCGCGCAGTACGCGTGGACGGCCGCGCTCGCGCTGGTGACGGTGCTGGCGCTGGCCCGGCTGCGCGCGCTGAAGGGGACGGTGGTCGCGGCCGTCCTCGCCGTGGCGGCGGTGGGCGCGGCGTGGCTCCTGTTCATGCAGGCGGGGGTGTGGCTGTGGGCGGCCGCGCCGGTGCTGAGCGTGGGGCTGGCCTGGGGTGGGGCGACGGCGGTGCTGGTGACCGACGAGGCGCTGGAGAAGACCCGCATCCGCCAGATGTTCCAGCAGTACCTGCCGCCGGCGGTGGTGAAGGAGCTGATCCGCAACCCCGAGCTGCTGGCGCTGGGGGGCGAGGAGCGGGTGGCCACCATGCTGTTCAGCGACGTGCAGGGCTTCAGCCGCGTGGCCGAGGGGCTGGCGCCCACCCAGCTGGTGGCGCTGCTCAACGAGTACCTCACGGTGATGACCGACGTGGTGGTGGAGCACGGCGGGATCATCGACAAGTACCTGGGCGACGCGCTGATGGCCGAGTTCGGCGTGCCGGTGCCGGTGGACGACCACGCGGTGCGCGCCTGCCGCGCCGCGCTCAGGATGCGCGACGAGCTGGCCCGCCTGCGCCAGGGGTGGAAGGCCCGCGGGATGCCCGAGCTGCACGCGCGCATCGGCATCAACACGGGGCGGGTGCTGGTGGGGAACCTGGGCTCCTTCCGGATGATGGACTACACCTGCATGGGCGACCACGTGAACCTGGCGAGCCGCCTGGAGGGTGTGAACAAGGAGTACGGCACCCAGATCCTGGTGTCGGAGCTCACCTGGAAGCTGGTGGAGTCGCACTTCGTCGGCCGCGAGATCGACCGCGTCCGCGTCGTCGGCCGCGAGGAGCCCGTCGCGATTTTCGAGCTGGTCGCCGTCCGCGAGGCCGCCGTCAGCGAGGACACCACGGCGCTCCTTGCCGGCTTCGCCGAGGCGCTGGCGCTCTGCCGCGACCGCAAGTTCGGCGCGGCGCTCGACGCCTTCGAGGCGCTGCACCAGCGCTTCCCCGACGACGGCCCCACCGCCGTGTACCTGGAGCGCAGCCGCAAGAACGCCATCCTCCCGCCCCCGGTGGATTGGGACGGCGTCTACCAGCTCGCTTCGAAGTAGCTTCGCGTACCTCCAGCGGTCCTGGGGTCACACGGAGGAACGGAGAAGAACGGAGCAGCGGAGAACTGCTTTGACACCGAAGGCAAGGAGCGACCGGCGGCGGTTCTCCGTGCCTTCCTGTCTCTGTATGGATCGATCGGAATCTGCCCCCGCTCCGGGTATCAGCCCGGACGAACTTCCGATGACCGCTGAACTGCCAATGGTGAGAGATCTCGCTGTTTCTATACTGAGCCCGGACGAACTTTCCTCCGGGCACCGTCGCCGGCGCGAACTTCTCTCTTCCGTATCAGGACGAGCGTGAAGGCATTCGCGTAGTTCTCCGCTGCTCCGTGTGACCCCCAGCAGACTCACGGAACACACGGCACCTTCCGGCGAAGGAGGAACGTCACATCGCCCTCGCCCGCTCCTTGCAGCCGCGCCGCAAGCCATTGGGATCGCTTGCCGTGGATGTGGGGCGGGCGTATCATGTTGCGCTTTTTGGACGGGGGCACGTGGCGGCGGACAAGACCATCGTGATCGCGCTGGGCGGCAACGCGCTGGCGCAGCCGGGCGAAGAAGGCACCATCACCCAGCAGTTCAAGCACACCCGCGAAAGCCTGGGCGCGGTGGTGGAGCTGGCGCGCGAGGGATGGAGGATCGCCCTGGTGCACGGCAACGGGCCGCAGGTGGGGAACGCGCTGATCCGCAACGAGCACGCGCGGCACCTGGTCCCCCCGCTCCCGCTCGGCGTCCTCGTGGCGGCCACGGAAGGGTGGATCGGCTACATGATCCAGCAGTCGCTGCAGAACGCGCTCTACCGCGCCGGCGTGCAGCGGCAGGTGGTGACGATCGTGACGCAGGTGCGCGTGGACCCGGCGGACCCCGAGCTGGAGCGGCCCACCAAGCCGATCGGCCGCACCATGGACGAGGCCACCGCCCGCGAGCTGGCCGCCGAGATGGGCGGCGACGTGGCCGAGACCAAGGGCGGATGGCGACGGGTGGTCCCCAGCCCGCGCCCGCTGGAGATCGTGGAGAGCCCCATGATCCGCTCGCTGGTGGCGGAGGGGCACCTGGTGATCGCGGCGGGCGGCGGCGGCTGCCCCGTCTACCCCGACCAGCGGTGGGGCGGGGGATGGGAAGGGCTGGACGCGGTGATCGACAAGGACCGCGCCGCCGCCATCCTGGGCCGCGACATCGGCGCCGGCGTCCTGGTCATCCTCACCGACGTGGACGCCGTCTACGCCGACTACGGCAAGAACACGCAGCGAGCGCTCCGCCGCCTGAGCGTGGACGAGGCGGAGGAAGTGCTGCGGAGCGGGGCGCTGGGCGAGGGGAGCATGGCGCCCAAGGTGGAGGCCGCCGCCGGCTTCGTGCGCGGCGGCGGAGAGCGGGCCATCATCGCGCGGCTGGACCAGGGGCGCGAGGCGGTGGCCGGGCGGGCGGGGACGGAGATCGTCGCGGGTTGAGAAGTACGGAAAGTACGGAGTACGAGGTACGGAACCGCGCCACTCCGCGCGCCGGCGCCTCTACCGTACTTCGTACCCCGTACTTCGCACTTTCAACTTTCGAAGGAATCGCGTGAACATCCACGAATACCAGGCGAAGGAGCTGCTGGTCGCCCAGGGGATCCCGGTCCCCATGGGCGAGGTGGCCACCACGCCCGAAGAAGCCGAGGCCATCGCCCTGCGGCTGGGCGGCGCCGTGGTGATCAAGGCGCAGGTGCACGCCGGCGGCCGCGGCAAGGCCGGCGGCGTCAAGCTGGCCAAGAATCCCCAGGAGGCGAAGGAGAAGGCCGGGCAGATCCTGGGGATGCAGATCAAGGGGCTCACCGTCAACAAGGTGCTGATCGCCCCCGCCGAAGACATCGCGTCGGAAGCCTACGTCGGCATCATCCTGGACCGTGCGTCCAAGGCGCCGGTGTGGATGGTGAGCGCCGCCGGCGGCGTGGACATCGAGGAGGTGGCCGCGACGGACCCGGAGAAGATCGTCAAGCTCCCCGTCGATCCCCGCTACGGCTTCCTCCCGCACCAGGCGTACTATCTCGCCACCAAGCTGTACTCGGACGTGAAGCAGCAGCGCGCCGCCGCGCAGATCCTGCTCAAGCTCTACAAGGCGTTCGTGGAGGCCGGCGGGAGCCTGGCCGAGATCAACCCGCTGATCACCACCCCCGCGGGCGAGGTGAAGGCGATCGACGCCAAGTTCAACATCGACGACAACGAGCTCTTCCGTAAGCCCGCCATCGAGGCGCTGCGCGACGAGTCGTCGGAAGCGCCCAGCGAGGTGCAGGCGCGCGAGGCGAACCTCACCTTCATCAAGCTGGACGGCGACGTGGGGTGCGTGGTGAACGGGGCCGGGCTGGCGATGGCCACCATGGACCTGGTGAAGTACTACGGCGGCGAGCCGGCCAACTTCCTGGACATCGGCGGCTCGTCGAATCCGGAGAAGGTGGTGAACGCGCTGCGTATCATCACCAGCGACGCCAACGTGAAGGTGATCCTGTTCAACATCTTCGGGGGGATCACCCGCACCGACGACGTGGCCAACGGGATCGTGACGGCCATGCGGCAGAACCCGATCGACGTGCCGATCGTGATCCGGCTGACCGGGACCAACGAGGAGATCGCGGTGAAGATCCTGGCCGACGCCGGCTTCACGGCGCTGACCGACATGGACGAGGCGGTGGAGAAGGCCGTCTCGCTGGCGAAGGGAGCGGCCCACTCGTGAGCATCTTCATCGACGACACCACCCGGCTGATCGTGCAGGGGATCACCGGGCGCGACGGCAGCTTCCACGCGAAGCAGATGATCGAGTACGGCACCAGCGTGGTCGCCGGCGTCACCCCGGGGAAGGGCGGCCAGACGTTCGAAGGCAGCGTCCCGATCTTCAACACCGTCGAGGAGGCGGTGAAGGAGACGGGCGCCAACGCCACCGTGATCTACGTCCCCCCCGCCGGCGCGGCGGACGCGATGTTCGAGGCGGCCGACGCGGGCGTGGACTTCATCGTCTGCATCACCGAGGGCGTGCCCGTGCTGGACATGACGCGGGTGCGGCCGTACGTGATGGAGAAGGGGGCGCGTCTCCTCGGCCCCAACTGCCCGGGGCTGATCAGCCCGGGGAAGAGCAAGGTGGGGATCATCCCCGGCCACATCACCCAGCCGGGGCCCGTCGGACTCGTCTCGCGCTCGGGGACGCTGACCTACGAGGTGGTCTTCAAGCTCAAGCAGGCGGGGATCGGGACCACCACCTGCGTGGGGATCGGCGGCGACCCGATCAACGGCACCAACTTCATCGACTGCCTGGCCGCGTTCGAGGCCGACCCCGAGACCCGGGCGATCGTGATGATCGGCGAGATCGGCGGGACGGACGAGCAGGACGCCGCGCGCTACGTGAAGGAGAATCTGAGCAAGCCCGTGGTCGGCTTCATCGCCGGGCAGACGGCACCCCCGGGGCGGCGGATGGGGCACGCCGGCGCCATCATCTCCGGCAGCGCGGGGACGGCCGAGGAGAAGATGCAGGCGTTCCGCGACAACGGCATCGGCGTGGCCAGGCGCCCGCTGGACGTGGTCGGGCTGATCCAGGAAAAGCTTTGAACGAGGGCGGCACTCCCGGGCGGGAGCGCGAGGTGCGCCTGGCGGAGGTCCTCCGCCCGGAGCACGTGGTCGCCCCGCTCCCGGCCGACACCGTGCAGGCCGCGGTGAGCGCGCTGGCCCAGCGGCTGATGGACAGCGGCGACGTGGCCGACCCCGAGCGCCTGGCCCGCCTCTTCGCCGAGAGCCGCATCCGCGACATGGTGCAGGTGGGCGGCCGCGTCCTTCTCCCCCACGTGCGCACCGAGGCGGTCCAGCGCCTGGTGGTGGCGCTCGGCGTCGCTCCCCTGCCGCTGAACGACGGCGCGGGCGGCGAGGACGGCGGCGCGCGGGTGGTGGTCCTGGTGCTGGCTCCGCCCAGCGCCACGGGGCTGTACCTGCAGACGCTGGCGGCGCTCGCGCGGGTGCTGCGCAACGACGCGGTGGTGGACGCGATGATCGGGGCCCGGAGCGCGGAGCAGATCCTGGCGATCCCCGAGGTCGCGGCCATCAGCATCCAGCCGCGGCTCACGGTGCGCGACGTGATGGCGCCGCGCGTCTACCGCGTGGGCCCCGACGCGCCGGTGCGCGAGGTGCTGGAGCTGATCGCCGACCACGGCTTCCGCGCCGTCCCCGTGGTGGACGAGGAGCGGGGCGTGCTGGGGATGGTCACCGACCGCGACCTGATGCGCTTCTTCCTTCCCGTGGTCCAGAAGACCACGGGCGAGAGCCCGGCGGGGCTGAAGGACACGCCGGTGCGCGAGGTGATGAGCCGCTCGGTGATCTGCGTGAGCGAAGACCAGGCGCTCACCGAGGTGATGTCGATCATGGTGGCCAAGGACGTGGAGCGCCTCCCCGTGGTGAACGAGGGCAAGCTCACCGGCTTCCTGACCCGCGGCGACATCCTGCGCAAGCTGTTCGCATTCCCGTAGCCGCACTTTCAAACCTGAACTGAGGGATAGATCGAAATGTCGCGTACGTTCGCCATCATCAAGCCCGACGCCGTGCAGAACGGCCACGCGGGGAAGATCATCGCCCACCTCCAGGATGCGGGCTTCCGGATCCTGGGGATGAAGCTGACGCAGATCAGCCTGCCGCAGGCGCAGAAGTTCTACGAGGTGCACAAGGAACGCGGCTTCTACGGCGAGCTGGTGGAGTTCATGAGCAGCGGGCCGTCCGTGGTCCTGGCGCTGGAGGCCGAGGGCGCGGTGCAGAAGTGGCGCGACACCATCGGCGCCACCGACCCGGCCGAGGCGGCGGAGGGAACCATCCGCAAGCTCTACGCGGAGAACAAGGGCCGCAACGCCGTGCACGGCTCCGACAGCGACGAGAACGCCGCCATCGAGATCGCCTTCTTCTTCAGCGGCCTGGAGCTGGTGGGCTGACGCCGGTTTTCGGCGGATGCGATCGGCCCCGCACCCGGGCATCGGTGCGGGGCCGATCGTATCTGGCGGAACCGTGCAGACGTGCTTGCCTACAGGTAAAACGAGCTGGTCCGTTCGATCGTCGCGAGCCAGTGAGTCACGGCATCGGCCACGTCGACCCAATAGGCCAGCACCGCTAGGGCGTTCTCCGCGTCGGGATCTTCCTCCTTTGCGCCGGGGGTGGCCGCACCCCGTTCCAGACAACGGGTCAACTCCGACCGAAACTCGACCGTAGAGGATCGCAGGGCGTGGAGGGTCGACGCAGTCAGGGCGCTCGCCCCGAGCGCGGAGTGGATTCGACGATACTCCTGCTCCAGCCGAGCGGCGTCGCGTTCGTCGGCGAAGCGGAGCACGCGAGCCCGCCACGACGGATCCCATTCCCGTACCCTGAAACACCGGCTTGGAAGGGCGTCGCCGCTCATGCATTCGCTCTCGGAAGCGACCGGGAGCGCGGCGGTCTCGTCGCCATTCTGCCACGAAGGGCCGAGTGACCTGCGCCTTTCGCCACCTTCAGCCACGGGCGCGGAATAGGGGGCGTCTTCCCGGACCGCCGGTGCCTTGATGGCAAAGAACACGCGCTCGCGAGGCGCGTTCTCCACGCGATACCAGATCTCCACATCACCGTTCGGATGCTTGTGGATGATTCTTCCGCCCTTGTCATACACACCGGGTGGAAGCCAGCGCGGAACTCCCGGTGGGTTCAAAGTTCCGCTCTGGTCGGACATGTTGGTCTTGGGCGCCGACGCGGGTTGCGCGGATGCAGGCACTGTCCGCGCAAGCCCGAGGCACATACCCGCGATTGCGCAGAGAACGAGGGGCTCAAGACCGCGGAGTGGCGATGTCATCGGCTGTTCCCCGGGAGATGGACCCCGAACGAGTACGTCAGCGAAAATATCCATCGGGCGCCATCGCCTGCATTGCCGGTGACGTCCATCAGCCCCACCGAGATCACCGCCGGCACGTCGCGGGCGGGGACCACCGATGCCCCCAGGCCCAGGTCCTCGCCCGTCCACTCCGCGAACAATCTCGATGACTTGACGACCGAGAGTGCCAGGCTGCCAAAGACCCCGACCGTGTGGCGGTCTCTGATGACGGCCTGCTCGGACTGGAAGCGGCCAGTTCCCACGCCGACCGATCCATAGAAACGCCCGCTGATGCTGTCTCCGTGAACGGCCGGCGAACGCGCGCTCGCGACCACATAGATGCTGGCAGGTACGTCGGATCCTCCCCAGCGAAGCACGTTCTCGGCTCCAGCGGCAACCGCGGCTCCCGCGGGAAACGTATGATGAACCTTGAGGTTGAAGGAGCCGCGCTGTGCCGGGCCGTCCCTCCCGCTGCGGTTGGGCAAGAGGTCCAGAACCGCGACTCCGAGGTCGAGACCCAATCTGGCGGGATCCCCGAGACCCAGCGCCATTCCGATCCCGCCGTCGGCCGAGTTCGTGTATCGGGTTCGCGTCTGGATTTCGACTCCCACCACGATCTGCCCTGCGGATGCTCCAAAGGCGATGGGAGTGATCGTGCTCAGGGCCGGCGCGCTCACGTAGAGCGGGGGCAGCGGAACACCATCGAGTGCCCGTAGCCGCTGCAGCAGGATCGGAATGGTGGTATCGACCGCCACGGCGGCGTCCGCACCCTTCCCCATGCGTTCAGCCAGGAGGGCGGTTCCTGAAAATCCGGCCGTAATTGTTTCGTACAGTTGCGATGGATGGCCCAGACCCGGGCTGCCGTGCGCGGTCGGCGCGCAGGTGAGGAGTCCCGGCCCAATCGCGACGAGTGCCACGCCCCAAGCCATGATCATTGAACCCTCCACATCCAAGGAACCGGACCCATCAAGCAGAGAACCTTCCTAGCCATCATAGCGGGGACAAATGGATACGCAATGATAACCTGCGGGCCGAGCCGTGGGGAATTGTCCTTTCAGGGTCGCGGAAGGCACCATCCGCAAGCTCAACGTGGAGAACAAGGGCCGCAACGCCGTGCACGGCTCCGGCAGCGACGAGAACGCCGCCATCGAGATCGCCTTCTTCTTCAGCGGCCTGGAGCTGGTGGGCTGATTCGCCCGCCGGTTCTCGATGGTTGACGAACGGCCCCGCACCTCGGCTCGAGGCGCGGGGCCGTTCGCATTCCGGATGGCGATTCGCGCGGCCACGGCTGCCGGCCGGAGGCGGGAAGAGCCGTTTCAACGGCGGCCGAGTGGCGCGCGGGGCCTACGCTTCGGCGTCGCGCGCGGCCCAGCTCCGCACCAGCTGCTCGTGGTCCGCGAGCGTCCTGCGGGTGCCCGGCGTCCCGCCCGGCGGGCGGGGCGGGAGCAGCCCGCGCGGGACCGCCAGCTCCGCAACCGGCCGAGGGGTGGTGCCGGGCACGATCAGGCCCGAGAGCACCGGCGTGGCCGCGTCGCGGCAGGTGAGCGGACCGGCGAGGCCGAACTGCGCGGTGAGGGTGGCGATGATCGAGGTGTGGTCGAACGCGTACGCCGAGCCGCTGGGGGGGCGCAAGACCGTTCCCGCGGCGATCGCCGGGTTCACGAAAAACGCCGGCACCCGCGGGCCCGTGGTGGAATACACCTCGGCGTTGGCCACCCCCGAATCAGGGCCGTACGGCGTCGGCGCCGCCAGCGGCGCCACGTGGTCCCACACGCCGCCGTGCTCGTCGTAGATCACGATCAGCAGCGTCTTGTCGAACAGCGCCGGCCTGGAAGTCAGCGCGTCGTAGACATCGGTGAGCAACGTCTCGCCGTTGCGGCAGTCGATCGGGTGGCCGGTCTTGCCCAGGGTGTGGTAATCGTCGTTCCCCGGGTGGTTCGAGTTCGCGGGGTGCCCCCCCTGCGAATAGTTGCTCCAGTAGCGAGGCTCGATGAACGCGAACGCGGGGAGCGTTCCCGCCCGGACGTCGTCCAGGAAGGTGGCGCCGTGCGGAGGGGTGTAATCACTCCCGTCGAAGCTCGAAACGCAGCCGGATCCGGCGGTCAGGGCGCCGTACACGTACGAGTTGATGGCGGAGAGCGGCACGTCGTGGAAGTAGACCTTCCAGTTCGAGGGATCGTAGGTGGCGCTGTTCGAGGCGGTGTCGAGCAGCTCGAAGACGCTGGTGGCCGTCATGCTCCCCAGGACGTCGCCGTATCCGTGGCCGAGCGGCCAGTAGTCGATGTTGTCGATCGGCGCCTGGTTGTCGAAGTTGCCGGCGGTGGCGCAGAACGCGAACATCCGGTTGGGGAACGTCTGCACCGGCCCGGCGCCGAACCATCGGTCCGACACCGCGAAGGTCCGCGCCAGGAAGGCCGTCATCGGCAGCTGCCCCGCACCGTCGTTGGCGGTGCTGTCGAAGTAGCACATGATGTCGCCGGGGTTGCCCTCGATCCTGTGCGCGTCGTAGTAGCTCTGCGCGAAGCCGCCCATCGTGGGTGTCGTCCCGCCGTTGTAGATCTGGAAGTGCATGTGACCCTGGGATTCGGCGGGATCGGGATTGGGCGTGATGTAGATGCTTTTCCCGGACGGAGGCTCGCTCGTCGGCTTGACGGTATGGTGGAGGAGGGCGCGGTAGCTGTTCGACGCGCCGGCCGGAATGCCGTCGAACGACGCCGATGCCGGGTAGAGGTTTCCCAGGACGTTGTCGAACGACCGGTTCTCCTGCATCAGCACGACGATGTGCTCGATTCCCGGGAGGGGGGCGTCGGGTTGGATCGTCTGGGACATGGTGGTGGTTCCTGGATGCCTGGATGAGCGGGGAGTGGATGAAGGGCGGGGCCGATGATGGGACGATCCGGTGGGGATGCGCTCGATCCCTCGCATCTCTCCTTTCGCGGCGGAGCTGGGGTGAATGGCGTGCGGACGCCTGGGAGAGGGTCCGCGTGGACGACGCGGCGAGGGCGTCCGGGGGACCCTTCGGTCGCCGAGCGGAACGGGGGATTCGCGGCGCCCTGCGGGGCGGCCGGGTCTCGAACGCACGATAACGGCGGTGGCGGTCCCGGACCATGCTCTTCACGCGGGAGGGGGCCCCGTGCCGGAGACCGCACCTTCGCC
>Ga0070662_100000179_pt1 | contig 36999 bp, 32 predicted proteins | sample KBSC53metaG_FD_65648 | JGI IMG/M metagenome (GOLD analysis project Ga0070662, IMG submission 65648) | Corn rhizosphere microbial communities from Kellogg Biological Station, Michigan, USA - KBS C5-3 metaG | ecosystem: Host-associated > Plants > Roots > Rhizosphere > Soil ...
CGAACGGGAGCGGGAAGACCACGCTGCTGCACGTGATCGAGGGGACGCTGGCGCCTGCGACGGGGACCGTGCGGCTCGGGCTGGCAGCGCACGAGGTGGCGTTCTTCGACCAGCACGCGCGCAGGCTGCGGCCCGGCGCGTCGGTGCTGGAGTGCTACCGCGAGCGCCACCCGGACATCGGCGAGACGGAGGCGCGGCACGCCCTGGCCCGCTTCCTGTTCGAGGGTGGCGCCGTGCACCAGCCCACGGAGACGCTGAGCGGCGGCCAGCGGCTGCGCGCGGCGCTGGCGTGCACCCTCAACGGCTGGCGCCCGCCGAAGCTGCTGCTGCTGGACGAGCCCACGAACCACCTCGATCTCGACTCCCTCGCCGCGCTGGAAGACGTGCTGAACGGCTACGACGGCGCGCTGGTCGTGGTCAGCCACGACCGCGCGTTCCTGGACGCGATCGGGGTGGAGCGGGTGGTGGAGGTGTAGCGGCGCCATGTCAGCGCCGCGGGAGCCCTCTCCCTGGCGCCTGAGAGCGCCTGTCCCTCCCCCGAACTGCAGGGGAAGGACGGTCGTGGAAGCCTGCGGCTCGGCCAAGACGAGCCGGCGGCTACGCCTCTTCCTCGCCGTCCACCACGGGGAGACCGTCGGGCCAGCCGCGGCCGCTGGGGTAGCCCGCGCGCGCGTGGGTGCCGGCCAATGAATAGAACGAGCCGAAGCCGCGACCCTTCGCCGGAGCGGCCGCGTTCGCGGATGGTGTCGGCGAGTCCGACAGAAGAAAACCGCTCAGCAGCTCGGGCGTGATGTATGCGCGTTCGTCCACCTCTTCCCACAGGTCGCGGTGCGGCTGCTGCGGGCCCGCGCCGTGGAACAGGTGGATCACCACCCCCTCGTTCTTGGCCGCCCGGATCGCCGGCAGGAAGTCGCTGTCGCCGGTGATCAGGATGGCGCGGTGGATACGCTGCTTCACCGCCAGCAGCACCAGGTCCACACCCAGGTGGATGTCCACCCGCTTCTGCTCGAAGATCGGCCGGCTGCTCTCGCGGTCGGTGCCGCGGTACTCGAGCTTCCCCTCGCGCACCTCGAAGCGGTTCAGCCGGTTCATGGCGCTGAAGAAGCGCCGCTTCCCCTCGAACCGCTCCTCCTCGTCCGGCGTGGGTACCGGGCTCAGGTAGGGGAGGCAGCCGTAATAGTAGGCGCGGAGGAGGGCGTCCGGCCTGGCCAGCTCGGCAGCCAGCCTGCCGAAGTCGATGCGCGGCGAGCCGCAGTCGCGCGCGACCCGGTCGAAATACCCGGCGTCGATGAACACTGCCGCGTTGCCTGACATGCGATCCTCCTCCCTTAAAGGAAAACGGCTGGGACCATCGAGGATCTTGACGGACCGGCGCCAGACTTTTCCGCGCCTGGACAACCCGCTCCGCGAACGCTCCCAACCGAGGCGGACGCAAAGCAGAGCGCGCGGCCCGGAGATCCGGGGCGCGCGCTCTTCAGGCGTTCGATTACGACGAGGCGAGGACTACACTTCCTCTTCGTCGTCCACCACGGGGAGACCCTCGGGCCAGCCGCGGCCGCTGGGGTAGGTCTCGCGCGCGTAGCTGCTGGGGCTGGTGTAGGTGGGCCGTGGCGTGCGCACCGGGCGCTCGCTGCTGTACACGCGCGGCTGGCGCTCCTCGCGCTCCGCGCCACCCTCGTGGCGCTCCGACTGCACGCGCTCGGGGCGCTCGGAAAGGAGGAAGGTGTTCAGCAGTTCGGGGGTGATCACCGTGCGGTCGTCCACCTCTTCCCACAGGTCGCGGTGCGGCTGCTGCGGGCCGGTGCCGTGGAACAGGTGGATCACCACGCCCTCGTTCTTGGCCGCGCGGATCGCCGGCAGGAAGTCGCTGTCGCCGGTGATCAGGATGGCGCGGTGGATGCGCTGCTTGACCGCCAGCAGCACCAGGTCCACCCCCAGGTAGATGTCCACCCGCTTCTGCTCGAAGATCGGCCGGCTGCTTTCGCGGTCGGTGCCGCGGTACTCGAGCTTTCCCTCGCGCACCTCGAAGCGGTTGAGCCGGTTGAGCGCGCTGAAGAACCGCTGCTTCCCCGCGAAGCGCTCCTCCTCTTCCGGCGTGGGCACCGGGCTCATGTAGGGGAGACAGTGGTAGTAGTAGGTGCGGAGGAGGTCGTCCGGCTTGGCCAGCTCGGTGGCCAGCTTGCCGAAGTCGATGCGCGGCGACCCACAGTCGCGCGACACGCGGTCGAAGTAACCGCCGTCGACGAAGATCGCGGTCTGACCCATTGCTATAAATCCTTCTGGGGAAAGAAGAAAACCCGCCCTGACCTGAGCGGCGGGGAAGATTGTCCGGCGTGGCGCGGCGCCGCACGCGGCCAGCCCTGCCCGCCGTTGCCCGTAGCAGATGAATTACCGCCTGAGCACCTGGGTTGTCAAGCCGCGAGACCCGTTTCAGGGCGTACGCGCCAATCCCGGCACACCGTTTACGCCACGTGAACGGTTTTGTGCGATGATCGCACAAAGCTGACGCGGGACCGTGGACGAACGCACGGCCCCGCGTCCAGTTTAACTGCTACACGCGAGCGTCTCAGTGATGCCCGTGCACGTCCAGCAGCTCCACGTCGAACACCAGCGTGCTGTTGGGGGGGATCGGGCCCACGGGGCGCGAGCCGTAGCCCAGTTCGGGGGGGATCACCAGCGTGCGCCGGCCGCCCACCTTCATCCCCGCCACCCCCTCGTCCCAGCCGCGGATCACCTGGCCGGCGCCCAGCGCGAAGTGGAAGGGCTGCCCGCGGTCGCGGCTGCTGTCGAACTTCTTCCCGTCCTGCAGGGTGCCGGTGTAGTGCACCATCACGTGCTGCCCGGCCCTGGCCTCGGCGCCGGTGCCCACCTGGTCGTCGCGGTACTGCAGCCCCGAGGGCGTCGTCGTCATCCCTTCATCCGCCACGTTCGGCTCTCCGTCTGGTGTTTGCGCATCGGTAGATCAGGAAGCGCGGAACGCGGCAAGGCCCGTTCCGCGCCGGGCGTGAAGCTCGCACGTTCCGCCGCGCGGGACAACCATCGGCGTGGTCGCGCCCCGCGGCACAACCATCGGCGCGGAGGGCGAGGATGAGTATATTCTACGTGTGATCCCGATCCCCAACCCTCCGCATTCCTCCCGATCCCACCGCGATGAAGCGAACCCTCCCCTTCGTGCTCGCCGTCTCGCTCTTCCCCGCGGGCGCGACGCAGGCACAGACGCGCGCGTACCCGCCGGCCCAGCGCGCGGCGGACAGCACACAGGCGCTGGCGTTCTTCCGCGGCAACGTGGCGGCGATCCACCACCGCGACCGGGCGGCGTACCTGCGGCACTACCTGCAGAGCCCGCGGCTGGCGCGGGTGGGGCCCGGCGGCGTGCAGTACGGCTACCAGCCGCTGGCCTCGCAGCGCGACACCACCTGGCCCGACACGCTGGTGGCCACGCACTTCGAGGTGGTTCCCCTCGCGCCGGGCGTGGTGTACGGCACCTACCGCTACCGGGTCGTCCAGGGCGGCAGCTCACGCGGCGTTTCAGAGCGGATCATGGTGCGCCAGCCGGACGGGAGCTGGAAGGTGGAGGTGAGCACCGCCTTCGGCTCGCAGGGCGACCGGCCGGTGCCGGCGTTCGCGCTCACGCACGCCACGGTGATCGACGGCACCGGCCGCGCGCCCGTCCGCGACGCCACGGTGGTGATGCGCGGCGGGAAGATCGAGTGCGTGGGCGCCTGCAACGTCGGCGCGGACGTGGAGCGGATCGACGCGCGGGGGAAGTGGATCATCCCCGGGATGGTGGACGCGCACGTGCACTACTCGCAGACCGGGTGGGCCGACGGGCGGCCGGACGCGATGGACCTGCGGCGGCGCTTTCCGTACGACAGCACCGTGGCCGTGCTGGAGGCGCACCCCGAGCGCTTCTTCCGCAGCTACCTGTGCTCGGGGGTGACGGCGACGTTCGACGTGGGCGGCTACCCCTGGACGTGGCCGCTGCGCGCCCGCGCCGAGGCCAGCAACGCCGCGCCGCACGTGGCCGCCGCGGGGCCGCTGCTCAGCACCATCGACCACTGGGTGAACGTGCCCGCGGCGCGCCAGTTCGTGTTCATGGGCAGCGACAGCGCCACGCTGGCGGCCGCGCGGATGATGGTGCACAACCGCAGCGACGCCATCAAGGTGTGGTACCTGGCCGAGGAGACCTCGCCCGACACCGCCGTGTTCAAGGCGCGCCTGCGCATCGCCGCCGGCGAGGCGCGGCGCGGCGGGATCCCGCTGATCGTGCACGCGACCGACCTGTGGCAGGCCAAGGACGCGCTGCGCGCCGGCGCCCGCATCCTGGTCCACTCGGTGGACGACAAGCCGGTGGACGACGAATTCATCGCGCTGGCCCGGCAGGCCGGCGCCACCTACACGCCCACGCTCACGGTGACGGACGGCTACGTGCAGCTGTACATGCACCACTTCGACTCCACCGGCGTGTCGCTGGCGTGCGTCGACCCCGACACGCGGCACAAGGTGGCGATCACCGACTCGCTCCCCGCCGTGATCCCCGAGGCGCGGCTGGCCGCCTTCCGCCAGCGCGTGGCCACGCAGCGCCAGACGATGTACGCCAATCTCCGCCGCGTGCGCGACGCGGGGATCCCGATCGCCATGGGGACGGACGCCGGCAACCCGCTCACCCTGCACGGCGCTTCCATCTACCGCGAGATGGAGGCGATGGCCGAGGCGGGGATGACGCCGATGGAGGTGCTGGTCGCCTCCACCCGCACGGCGGCCCGGGCGATGGGCCGCGCGGACATCGGCACGCTGGAGCCCGGCAAGCTGGCCGACCTGGTGGTGCTGGACGCCGACCCGCTCGCCTCCGTCGCCAACCTGCGCCGCGTGCGCATGGTCGCGCGCGGCGGCGAGATCTGGACGCGCGAGGAGCTGGAGTACCGGTAGAGGCGGGATTCTCCGGGGGGAGTTTGCGAGTGAACTCGCGGCTGCCACGGCACACGGTCCGCCTGCGCGGACTTCAACGGCAACGGCGAAACGCGCCGCGAGATGGGGATCTCGCGGCGCGTTTTGCGCAAGTCCGGACGATGGCTACGCCGCTCCCCAGCCGCCACCGCCGGGCGTTTCGAGGATCAGCCGGTCGCCCGCGGCCACCTCGCAGCCGTCGATGCCGCGCAGCTTGACGACCTCGCCGTTCGCGCGGACCACGCGCTGAGTGCCGGGGGCGCCGGAGCCGCCGCCGTCCACGCCGTAGGGGCCTCCGTCGCGGTGCTGGGCCAGGATGGAAAGGGAGGCGGGCTCCAGGAACACCGTTTCGCGCACCGCGCCGTCGCCGCCGCGGAAGCGGCCCGCGCCGCCCGAGCCCGCGCGCACGGCGAAGCGCTCGATGCGCACCGGGTAGCGGTGCTCCACCACCTCGGGGTCGGTGATGCGGGTGTTGGTCATGTGCGTGTGCACCGCGCTGGCGCCGTGCCACCTGGGCCCCGCGCCCGAGCCGCCGCACACCGTCTCGTAGTAGCCGAAGCGGCCGGTGCCCCAGAGGGTGTTGTTCATCGTCCCCTGGCTGCAGGCCACCAGGCCCAGCGCCTTGAGCAGCGTGTCCGTCAGCCGCTGGCTCACCTCGGTGTTGCCGCCGACCACGGCGGGCGCGCGCGTCGCATCGTCGGGCCACTCGGGGTTCAGCATCCCCGGGGGGACGTGGACCTCCACCGCGCGCAGCAGCCCCTCGTTCAGCGGCAGCGGCTCGCGCACCAGCAGCCGCAACACGTAGAGGACGACGCTGCGCACGATGGCCGGCGTGGCGTTCAGGTTCCCCGCGTGCACCCCCGACGTCCCCGCGAAGTCGACGGTCGCGCGGCCGTCCGCCACCTGCACGCGGGCGCAGAGCTTCGCGCCATCGTCCAGCCGCTCCTCGGCTTCGTAGACGCCGTCGCCCAGCGCGCGCAGGGCATCGCGGATGCCGGTTTCGGCGCGCCGCTTGAGCGCCTCCATGTAGCCGGCCACGGCGGCGCCGCCGTGCTCGCGCGCCAGCCCGGCCAGCAGCGTGGCGCCGCGGTGGTTGGCCGCCACGGCCGCGGCCAGGTCCGCCAGGTTCTCGTCCACCGCCCGGGTGGGATGGGGCGCGCCGGTGAGCATCGCCCGGATCTCGTCCCACCGCGCCGTGCCGCCGCGTACCAGGTACGTCGGCGCGATCACGACGCCTTCCTCGGCCAGCGTCCGCGCGTCCGGCGGCATCGACCCGGGCCGCGTGCCGCCGATCTCGGCGTGGTGCGCGCGGCTGGCCACGTAGCCGAGGAGCGCGCCCGCCTCGTCGTGCACGGGGGTGATCACCGTCACGTCCGGAAGGTGGCTCCCTCCGAACGCGGGATGGTTCGTCACCACCACGTCGCCCGGCCGCATCGGCAGCGCGGCGGCCACGGAGCGGACGCAGAGGCCCAGCGCGCCCAGGTGCACGGGGATGTGCGGCGCGTTCACCACCAGCTCGCCGGCCGCGTCCAGCAGCGCGCAGCTGAAGTCGAGCCTTTCCTTCACGTTGGTCGAGAGCGCGGTGCGCCGCAGCATCTCGCCCATCTCCGTGACCAGCGCGCGGAAGCGGTTGACGAACAGCTCCAGCCGCACCGCCTCGGGCGTTTCCGCCGTTCCCTCGTCCTCATCCGCAAGGCGGGCCGCGCGGTCGCGCTCCATCAGCAGCGCGCCGGCGCCGTCCACCTCCACGCTCCACCCCTCGGCCACGCAGGTCGCCGCGTGCGCTTCGGTGAGCACGGCGGGGCCGGTGAAGGCGGCGCCGGGCTTCAGCTGCTCGCGCGTGTAGCACGGCACCTTGCGCCATCCCCCGCGCACCCACACCCGCCGCGAGCCGTTGGTGGGCGCCGGAAAGCGCTCCGGCGTCTGCTCCGCCTTCGGCTCGGCGGGCGGGGTGCTCGCGACGGCGCGCATCGACTCCAGCTCGATCGGGCGGTCGGCCGGGCGGTGGCCGTAGACGGCGGCGTAGCGCTCCTCGAACCCCGCGCGCAGGTCGCCGCCCGCCGCCCACTCCACCTCGAGCGACGACTCCTGCCCCGCGTAGCGCAGGCTGGCGATGCGCCGGCGGATGGAGATCGTCGCCCGCTCCACCCCCTCGCGCGCCACCGCCTCCAGCGCCTGGTTCCCCAGTTCGGTGAACCACGCGCCCACGTCGCCCGCGACGTCCGCCAGGGGGCGCAGCACCTGGCGCTCGGCGAAGCGCTCCAGCGGCGCGTGGCCGATCCCCAGCGCGGAGAGCAGCCCGGCGTCGGCGGGGACGATCACGCTCTCGATCCCCAGCCGCTGGGCCACGCCGCACGCGTGCTGCCCGCCCGCCCCGCCGAACGCCACCAGCGCGTAGCCGGCGGGGTCGTAGCCGCGGCGCAGCGAGATGGTGCGGATCGCGTCGGCCATCCGCTCGTCGGCGATCTCGATCAGCCCGGCCAGCAGCGCCTCGCGCGTGGTCTCCTCGCCGGTCTTCTCGCGCACCTCGCGCAGCAGCGCGTCCGCCGCGTCCGCCGAGTGCCCCGCATCCACGGGGATCGGGAAGTGGTGCGGGGAGATGCGTCCCAGCAGCAGGTTGCAGTCCGTGAGCGTCAGCGGACCGCCCGCGCCGTAGCACGCCGGCCCCGGCGCCGCGCCCGCGCTCTCGGGACCGACGCGGAGCCCCTCGGCGCCGAACGAGCAGACCGATCCGCCCCCCGCCGCCACCGTCTCGATCGCCAGCGCGGGGGAGAAGATGCGGCCGCCGCCCACCTCGTGCTCCCACACGTACTCGAAGTCGCCGTCCCAGCGCGCCACGTCGGTGCTGGTGCCGCCCATGTCGAAGGCGATCACGCGGCCGAACCCCGAGCGCCGGCCGGAGTACGCCGCGCCCGCCACGCCGCCGGCGGGCCCGGAGAGGAGCGAGTCCTTGGCGCGGAACTCCTCGGGCCGCACCAGCCCGCCGGCGCTGGTGGTGACGTGCAGCCGCCCGCCGTGCAGCGCGGAGCCGACGCGCCGCAGGTAGTCGGCGATCACGGGCGCGAGCGTGGCGTCCACCACCGCCGTCTCGGCGCGGGGGAGGAGCTTGATCAGCGGCGCCAGCTCGTGCGAGAGCGAGACGTGGCGGAAGCCCGCGCACCGCAGCGCGTCCGCGACCGCGCGCTCGTGCGCCGGGTTGCGGTAGGCGTGCATCAGCGCCACGGCGGCGGAGTCGATCCCCTCCGCCGCGAGCTGCGCCGCCGTCCCGGCCAGCGCGTCCGCGTCCAGCTCGCGCAGCACGGTCCCGTCCGCCGAGAGCCGTTCGTCCACCTCCACCACGGCCTCGTACAGCGGCTCGCGCGTCCGTACCCGCAGCGCGAACAGCTCCGGCCGCTGCTGGGTGCCGATGCGCAGCAGGTCGCCGAAGCCGCGGGTGATGAACAGCGCCACCCGCCCGCCGCGCCGCTCCAGCAGCGCGTTGGTCCCGCGGGTGGTGGCCAGCCGCATCCGCAGCGCGGGAAGGCGGCCGCCGAACGGCGTCTGCGTCACCAGCTTGGCGGCCAGGATCGGCGCCTCTTCGGGCGACCCCAGCTCGATGGTGGTGCCGGCGGGCGGAAGCTCGGGGAGCGGCCGGTCCAGGTAGACGGTGTGCGTCTTCAGGTCGTAGGTGGTGACGCGGGCGGGGGGATGGCGCACGCCCAGCAGCCGCACCGCGAAGCCGTCCACCAGCCCCTGCGGCGCGCGCCACTCCTCCTTGATGCGCAGCGCGTCGGGGGCCAGCGCCCGTTCGACGGTGGCGCGAAGGGCGCTGCTGCTGAGCACCTTGGCGCGGTGCAGCCGCCCGCGCGGGTCGCGCGCCAGGCAGTCGGTGAAGGTGCCGCCGGTATCGATCCAGATCTGCCAGGGAACCGCCGGAGTCGGGTCCACGCCTCAGGGCCTTTGAATCGGGTCAGGTCGCGCGGCGCGCACGCCCCGGAGCACCGGGCCGGACGCCGCATGAACCAGCAGCGGGAGACGTGGGATGGGATCGCCCGCGCACCCCGCCCCCGCGGACGCCGCCGTAAGACTCGCGGACCCCGCCGCCGGTCACCCCGTGGACCGCGGGCGCCGGGGACGCCAGCGAAAGGGCCACCGGGCGAGCGACGGTCCCGCCGTACCGTGCGTTTGTGAGGGGTTGAGCGAATGGTAACGCCGGGGCGCGCCGCTACGCCAGCATCGTGATGCACAATTTTGCAGCAGACAGACGAACGCCCGGCGCGCGGGGGGCGTGCCGGGGCGCGGAAAGCGTTGGGATTCCGGTCAGTTGTCTTCGGCGGGCGTGACCGATGGGCCGCCGGTGTCCACCACCTGCGTGTCGACGCTGACGCCCGAGTCGCGGAGCGCTTTCTCCTCGCTCCGGGCCGAATCGGCGCGCGCCTGCTGTTCGCGCTGGGCCGAGGCCGCACCGCCCGGCTTGCCCGCCCCGCGGTCGCAGGCCGCCGCGCCGGCGGTCAGCGCCAGGGCCGCCACGGCCGCCCGAAGTACGAGATGGATCCGCATCCTCTTCCTGGTTCGTCCGTCCTGGTGCGCCGTCATCCGCGGCGGGCGGTGTCGCGGCGCGGGGTGTCCGTCCCGTTCACGCGGGGGAGGTTCACGTCGGGCGCCTTCACGTCGGGGAGCTTCACGTCGGGCGCGTTCACCTTCGGCAGAGCGGTCGAGTCGGCCTTCACGTCCACGTCCGGCATCCGGCCGGGCTTCACCTGCACGCTGGCGCCGCCGTCCTTCGTCTCCTTGACGTCCACCTCGGGGAGCTTCCCGTCGTCGTTCACCTTCACCTTGCACCCGCCCAGCGCCACCGCCGCCAGCAGCGCCGCGATCGTCGTCGTCCGCATCGTCCTCTCTCCCGTTGCGCTGAGCCGACGCTGGGCGGCGAACGCAACGCCTGTGCCCAGGGGCGCCTTCTTTCCACGCAGGTTTACACGGGGCGGATGAATCCGCTGCAACAACCACACGGCGTGTTCGCATACCCGCCTGGAAAGGAAAATGCAGGCGCGAGAACGGGGTTACACGGCCGCACGCGCACCTTGCTCGCCCAACCTCCGTGGTTTCGCATATTCAGCAGGGATTGGTGACACCGCTTTTGACACCAGCTGCACCGTCGTGCAACTCAGGCGCAAGGTAACTTGCCCCGCGCTGGGTTGCACGGGGGCGACCGCCGCAAAATCAGAAACGGTGGACTCAGAGGGGTCAAATCCTCCAATCGCCCGCCGAACATGCTTGTTCTTCCCGCAGGCACCCGCTCAGCCACTCTGTTCGTCACTCCGCTTGTATTCGTCACGGACGGCGCTCAGCCACGCCGGCCGAGGCGCCTGGTGGCTTGCGTAGATGTTCTCCAGCGAGCGTACCAGATCCAGCGCGGCGGCGTTGCGCGCCCCGCTCATTGCGGCAGGCGAAGCCCCCGATACCCGGGTGGTCCGCCTGGTCGCGGGTCGAAGTGGGGATGGCGTCGAAGGCGGGGGGACGCGGAGCGGGACCGTCCATGCTTTCGCCGATGAAAGGCTTGCGCGCCGGCCCCGCATCCCTGACCCTTGTGCGTCAGGCCGCTCCGGCCCTCGAGCTGACGCCGAAACTTGGCGATCCGAATTCCCAGGTAGCAAAGAAGAGCACTCAATGATGATCCCGATTGATGCACACGTATATGAGCTTTGGGCAAATTTTGGAACAAATCCATGGGACTCGGGTGAGCTCGGTACGTTCACCGCCAGCGTGCTGGCGTATGGTCCTGAGGGTTGCGGAAAAACGTACCTTGCTGAAGTTTTTTGTGCAGTGTCCGGGAGAAAAGAACAACAACTAGACGCGGTTGAGATTCTGAAGAAACCTGAAAGCAATCTGGCGAAGCAACTCAACGCCGCTAAGAGCGATCAAGGGTGCAGGCTGCTGATTGAAGACATCGACAATCTCTTTACCAACTTGCGAGCTTATCCATCAGCGCATCGACTTCTCTGGAAGTACCTGAAGCAGCCCCCGTCAGAAATGGTTATTTTCGCAACAGCCAGGCGGCCGGACGTTCTGAGTGCGGACGAGCTAGACGTATTTAAGTATGTTCTGCCGGTCTTCTACCGAGACCAATTAACACGTGAGTTGACTATGGCTGCTCATGCAGAGTCTATTCCATTGGAACCCTTCGTCGATTTGCAGGAGATTTCTGAAAAAACCGAGTGGTGGTCTGCTCAAGAATTAAAGGATCTCATAACACGTTCACCGCTAACACCTTCACCACTCTATAGACCGGGAATCTTGACTCAGGAAACTCTCCTTCAACGGGTGATACAGATAAGCAGCAATATTGTTGCTGAACATCGAAGAAAGCGCACTCAGGAGTTGTTGAGATTCACCGCTGACCATTGCACGAGTAACTATATTCGCGCTGACATAGCGTTTCGTTTCGGATCCAAGCTAGAGGTCCCCGAGATAGTTCCGGCGCCACCGAATATCACCTTCATCGTGGAGCAAGTGATCATGAAGCAAGAAATCAAGCAAGCGGGCGTCGTTGTGAACCCTGGAGCGCAAGCTAGCAACTTTAATGTCGACCAAACGTTTAATGAAGCATCTCAAGGCGTAGATTTGGGAGAACTTGCGCTCGCGCTAGTTGCCCTTCGCAAAGCGTTGCAGACGGAACCTGATTCCCCAGAAAAACCGATGGCTATCGCAGCAGTCACAGCCGCAGAGGATGCTGCGAAGCGCCAAGACGGTCCTAGCGCGTTACAGCACTTGAAGTCAGCCGGGAAGTGGGCTTTTGATGTCGCAACCAAAATTGGTACTACCGTTGCAGCAAAAGCAATTCAAATGGCTATGGGACTGTAACTGTTACCGGTAGTCTAGCAACCGCTGTAGCGGATCACGACGGCAGATTTGGCGAGTGAACTTGGCGTCTCTCAAAACGCCATCGCCCGCGCACGCCTGGACCCGGTGACCCGTGACTTCCGTCCTCCGCCCACTGGCTGGCAGGCAGCAGTCGCCCGCCTCACCGGTGAACGAGCCGCACGCTTGCTGAAGCCTCGTGACGCCCCTCACCCCTGAGGCGGTCGGGAGGTTCGGTGCGCGGAAGACGTTTCGGTGCGGTGAAGTAGCCGCGCGAAGCGCCCTCGACTCCCTCTTCTGCAGTTCGGGCAGTTCGGGAGAGGGACGGGCGTGCGGGACGCGGCGCAGTCGCGCATGGACGACAGGGGGAGGGCTGCGTGCCCAGGCCGCGCCCCGAAGCCTCTCACTTGCGGCGACTCGGTGGCGTCCAGAGATTTGGGCTCACCCTCCCACGCGTCCCGTCTCGCGCAGTTCTCCCATGAGCCAGTTCGCCGCCCCGCACGCCGCCATCGACCACCTGCCCGCCGCCGTCGACGTGCAGGCGGATGGCGCGCGGGCGATCGACGCAGCGCCGCCAACGCCGCCGCCCAGCACGCTGGGGCAGACGCCGCACGAGCCCACGGTGCGCCCCTGGGAGCTGGAGCTGCTGATCTCGGGCGCGCTGGTGTTCAGCCTGATCCAGCTTCCCGGCCAGCTCGACGCGTGGTTCAACGGCGTGCGGCCGCGGCTGGACGCGGGGTGGTTCATGGCCGCGTTCATGGCCTGGTTCTACGTGAAGATGGCGCTGTACGCGCTGGTGGGCGGCTTCATCGCGCACCTGTCCGTGCGCGGCTACTGGGTGGGGGTGATCGGGATCGAGGCGGTGTTCCCCAACGGCATCGTGTGGGAGCGGATGCGCACGGGGCCGATCATGCGCGAGATCCAGCGCAGGCGCACTCCGTCGCTGCAGACGCTGATCGACGGCGCCGACCGGCTGGCCAGCATGATCTTCGGCGCGGCGTTCGGGATCGCGCTGATGTTCGGTTACTCGCTGATCTTCGGCGGCTTCCTGGTGGTGGGCGCCACCGCCCTCTCGCGCTGGGTGATCCACGACCCGGAAAAGGGCCTGGTGGTGATGGAGCTGGTGCTGCTCGTGCTGGTCGGCCCGGTGATGATCGCGGGGCTGGTGGACCGGCGAATGGGCGACCGGCTCGATCCGGACGGATGGGTCGCGCGCATCATCCACCGCGTCGGCACGGCGTCCAGCCGCTTCGGCGTTACCGCGCTGTTCATGCCGCTGCTGTACACGCTGCTCACCAACCTGCGCGCCAAGCGGCACGGCACGGTGCTGATGCTGATCATCACCTCGTTCGTGGCGCTGGTGATGGTGAAGGACGTGCTGCTGCCGCGCGGGGTGATCCGCAGCGACGGCTACGACTTCCTCCCGCAGGGCGGCGGCGCGCTCACCGTGGGCCACAGCTTCTACGGCGACCAGCGGGGCGACGACGTGGACGAGGCGAAGCTCCCCGAGATCCAGTCCGACATCATCCGCGACCCGTACGTCCGGCTCTTCATCCCCTACGCCCCCCGCCGCCACAACGCGCTGATCGCCCGCCGCTGCCCGGGCGTGCCCAACGCGGCGGTGCAGAACGACGGCTGGCGCGAGGCGGTGCTGCGCTGCATGTCCCGGCTGCAGCCGGTGACGCTGAACGGCCGGCCGCTGGCGCCGGCGTGGCGCTTCTACACCCACCCCGGCACCGGCGTCCGCGGGATGATCGCCTACCTCCCCACCGCCGGCCTGCCGAAGGGCGAGAACCTCCTCCTGGTCACCCAGCTCCCCGAACCGGACGCGAAGCCCGGCGCCGCGCCCGCGCAGCCGTACCGCATCCCGTTCTGGCTGTAGACACAATGCGATCTGCCCGGCGCACTTCTCGGGGTGTGCCGGGCAGATCCATCCAGGGGACTACCAGCCGCGTTCCTCCTGCTCGCGGCGGTTCTCCTGGTCCGCGTCGTACGCGTCGTTGTTGGGGTTGTTCACGTCACTACGGTCGTCGTTGGGCGAACGATCGGGCGAGCTCCCGCCCCGGTCTCCGCTCTGCTGGTTCCTGCCGCCCTTTGTGCGTGCCATCACAATCTCCTGCGTGAGATGCCCCCGTCCGGGATGATGAAGCTCGGACGAGCTCCTTCCCGCGATCTTCTCATCTCAACTTGGATGCCCCGTTGGGGGCTATTTGCCGGCACCGTTCCGGCAGCGTTCCCCGCCAGGGCAGCGCAACTCCTGTCCGAGTGACACGATCACGTAGCTCACGGATCGGCCGCAGCTGCACGGACGCCGGGAACGCACCCCCGCACCTCCGCACCTCCGCACCTGTCGTCCGGCCGCGCTGGAGCGTAGCTTGTCGGTCCTCCCCCGCGCCCACACGCGCGCCCGTCCCGGCCCCGCAGCCCGTCCCGGACCATGCAATACCCGCTCAGCCTGTCGTTCAAGAAGCTCGCGCTGTCGCCGCAGATCAGCGTGCGCGACCCCTCGGGGCAGATCCGCTTCTACGTGAAGCAGAAGGCGTTCAAGCTCAAGGAGGCGGTCACCGTCTTCGCCGACGAGCAGCAGACCCGGCCGCTGTTCTACATGAACGCCGACCGGGTGATCGACTTCCGCGCGCGCTACCACTTCACCGACACGGCCAACAACTACATCGGCTCCATCAAGCGCCAGGGCGCCCGCTCCATCTGGCGCGCGCGCTACGACATCGAGTACAACGGCCAGGTGGTGTTCACCATCCAGGAAGAGAACCCCTGGATGAAGGTGGCCGACGCGGTCTTCTCCGAGCTCCCCATCGTGGGGATGTTCGCCGGCTACGTGTTCAACCCCGCCTACTCGGTCACCGCCCCCGACGGGCGCGTGCTGATGCGGCTGGTGAAGGAGCCGGCGTTCCTCGAGGGCAAGTTCCGCATCGAGGAAACGCTCGACATCCCCGAGCACGAAGAGATCCGCATCATCCTGTCGATGCTGATGATGCTGCTGCTGGAGCGCCGCCGCGGGTGACCTGCGCCCGCCGTCTACCGATCGAGGATACCCGTTCGATGGAAGGACGCACGATGAAGAAGGTGATCGCGCTGGTGGCGTGCGCCGCCGCGCTGGGGGTGGCGCGCCCGGCGCGCGCGCAGGAAGAGCCCACCCCGGCCCGCACCGCCGCGGCCGAGCAGCTGATCGCGTCGATCGACATGGAGCACACCTACGCGCAGACCATGGAGGCGATGGTCCAGTCGCAGATCCGGCAGAACCCGCAGGTGGCGCAGTTCGAGGGGCTCATGCGCTCGTTCTTCGCCAAGTACCTGAGCTGGCCGCAGATCCGCGGCGACATGGTGCGCATCTACGCCCTCACCTATACCGAGGACGAGATGCGGCAGCTCACGGCCTTCTACCAGACGCCGCTGGGCAAGCGGCTGCTGGAGACCATGCCCGAGCTGGCGCAGCGCTCGTCCGAGATCACGCAGCGCCGGGTGATGGACCACATGCCCGAATTGATGGAGCAGATGATGGCGGCCATGCAGTCCGGCGGCTCCAGGCCGCAGCCCTGACGGCTATTGGGCGGCGGCGCCGGTGCCGCCGCCCTTTCTTCACCCCTCGTTTCCGTGCCGAGGCGCCTATGATCGTCCCCGTCTCTCTCCAGGCCGCGCGGCGGAGCCACCGCCGCGCGCGAGACCCTGCTTCCTGCGCGAGACGACACGGAAATGACTTCGATCTTGAAAACGCCCCGGCTGCGGCTGGTGGAGGCGACCGCCCCGCTGCTGCGCGCCGAGGGTGACGACCGCGCGCTCTTCGGCCGCCTGCTGAACGCGCGCGTCCCCGCCGAGTGGCCGCCCGAGCTGTACGACGACGACGCGCGTCTCTGGACGCTGAACGCCGTGGAGAGCCGGCCGCAGCACGCGGGGTGGTGGATGTACTACGTGCTGCTGGAGGGCGACGGGCCCGAGCTGGCCGGCGTTTGCGGCTACAAGGGCCCGCCCAGTGAGGACGGGACGGTGGAGGTGGGCTACGGCATCATCCCCGCGCACCGCCGCCGCGGCTACGCGACCGAGGCCACCGCCGCGCTGGTCGGCCGCGCCTTCGCCGACCCGCGCGTGACCCGCGTGATCGCCGAGACGCTGCCGGAGCTGACCCCCTCGATCGGCGTGATGGAAAAGCTGGGCTTCACCTTCGAGGGCGACGGTTCCGAGCCCGGCGTGATCCGCTACACCCTGCCGCGCGGCCGCTGGACTTCGCGCGGCGGATGATGGAACGAGCCCGCGCCGGGTGGAGGCTCCCGGCGCGGGCTCCGTCGGGAATGGGACCGCGTGACTGCGTGAACGCGGGACGCACGAACCCCGACGGATGTCATCCTGAGGTCGCCGCCGCGCCGGTTCGGCGTCCACACCAAGGTCTGGCGGCGGCCAAAGGATCTATCATCGACCTTCGAGCGTCAGGCGGTCCGACGCTCGGGCGCAGGCCACAGATCCTTCGTGCGGCGCCACGTGCAGGTGCGGACGAACCACCGGTGAAGCGCCGCCGCTGAATAGAAAGTACCGGAGGTCTGGCCCCCACCGGCGACTGAAGTCGCAGCGTCGCAGCAACAACTGCGCGAGGCTCCAACAGCTCGATTCTCGTGTCACCACCTTTCATCCCCTGTGGTCGCGCGCAGCGCGGTGGGAGACTCAGGATGACATGACTCGGGGTTTGTACGATGGCGCTGGTGGTTGGTAACCCATTGAGAACCGCGGATGGATCTGGCTTGATGCGCGGGATCACCGTCTTCGCGCTCGCAGCCGCGGCCGCGTGTGCCTCGGCGCCGGTTCGGGCCGACGTCGCGGTGGGGGATGCCGAGGCGGAGGTGGTGGCGGCGGAGCACGCGTTCGCGGCGGCCGCGGCGCGCGACGGGGTGCGCGACGCGTTCCTTGCCTTCGCGGACGACAGCGCGCTCGCCTTCGCGCCGGAGCTGGCGAACGCGAAGGAGGTCTGGCGTGCGCGGCGGCCGACGTCCGGGCGGCTGGCGTGGTACCCCGCCTTCGCCCGCGCATCGCGCAGCGGCGACCTGGGGTTCACCACCGGGCCGTACCAATCCGCCGACAGCGCCGGGAACGTCGTCGGGTACGGCCAGTACGTCACCGTCTGGCGGAACACGCCGGCCGGCTGGCGCTTCCTGGCCGATCTCGGGACGACGAACCCGCGGCCGAGCGCGGCCGAGGCGGAGTGGCGTCCGCTTGCGCGCCGCTCGGCCTCCCCTTCCGCCGTGAACCCGGACGCCGCCGGGTCGCTGCTCGCGGCGGACAGCCTGTTCGCGGCGCACGCGGGGGTGCACGGGCTGGCGGCCGCGGTGCGGGCGTTCGGCCACGCCGAGATGCGGCTGCTGCGCCCGCGGACGCCGCCGCGCGTGGCGCTGGGCCCCGCGCTCGAGGCCGCGGTGGCGGACAGCGCGCGGCGCTACAGCGCCCGCCCGTTGCGCGCGATGGCCTCTGCCGCGGGCGACCTGGGGTGGGCGTGGGGCGAGTACCGGTACGAGAATCCAGGCGCGGGCCGCCGCGAAACGGGCCACTACCTCCGCCTCTGGTCGCGCGACCCCGGCGGCCCCTGGCGCGTGCTGCTCGACGTGGTCGCCCCCCGCCCGGCCGAGCGCGACGAATGATCCCCTTCTCTCCCCGCTAGAGCAAGCATCCGGAGGAGCAATGACGCCGTACCAGAGGCTCGAGCGCTGGCTCGCGGCCCACCGCCCGCAGATCCTGGCGAACCTGCAGCCGCCCGCGAGCGACGCGGAACTGGCGGGGCTGGCGGAGAGCCTGGGTGTGAGCCTGCCGCCGTCGTTCCTCGACCTGTACCGCTGGAGGAACGGACAGCGCGACCGCGACGAGCCGGGCCCGTTCTACGGACTGTCGTTTCTGAGCATCGCGGAGGTGCTCGCCGCGTGGCGGGACTGGAACGAGATCCTGGCCGAAGACTACGGCTCCGACATCCACGGCTTCAGCTCTTCGGTCGTCCCGGGGGTGGTGAAGGAGCTGTACGCGAGCCGGCTGTGGATTCCGTTCTCGGGCGACTGGGGCGGCAACCACATCGCCGTCGACCTCAACCCGGGTCCGAACGGGCGCCTGGGGCAGGTGATCAACTTCGGGCGGGACGAGGAATCCAAGTACGTGCTCGGCCGGAGCGTGGAGGCGTTCGTCGAGCGGATCGCCGGCGAGCTCGAAGCCGGCAACTTCGTGCTGAGGGCTCCGCCGGACGGGGGATTCGAGACGAAGCGCCCGCCGACGTCGCACTTCCTGGACGCCGCCCGCGTGTGGTTCGGATCGTGATCTCCCGGCGTTGCGGGAGGATCGGCGCGCGTCGAAGACGGGGGATGAACGAGTAGCGCCCTCGCCTCGCGGTCATCGCACGGTTCGGAACGGATGCGGACGCGGGAGTCCGCGAAGGCGGCGCGAAGACGGACTTCGTATGGTTGTTGCAGCGATTTCAATCGCCTGTTGAGGGAGGCGATCAGCAGGAGATCCGGCGACGATCGGATCCCCGCATCCGGTCCGCCGCGAAACTTTGCATCTCCTTTTCACGAACTATCTTGCACGCGGGAGCATGGTCCCGCCGACCCGGACGCCGTCCACCGGTTCAACACGCCACACTCGCCCCACGTCCCGCCCTTGCGCACGCCCACGCTCCGTGTCGTATCCGGACTGATCGCACTCCTCCTCGCCGCCGCCGCCGGCTGCGGGCGCGACAACGTGCAGGTGCCGCCCCCCGAGCGCGGCACCGCGGTGCGCCCGGTGCCCGACCCCGAGCCGAGCGTGGTGAACCTGCCCGTGACCGTGTCGCTGGCGCAGGTCGCGGCGCAGGTGGAGGACAAGGTGCCGCACGGGCAGAACAAGGAGGACGAGTGGCAGCCGATCGGTAATTTCGCCGTGGTGGGCACCGTGTACGTGAAGGAGATGTGGGAGCGCGACCCGCTCAAGCTCAACATCCATGACGACCACGTGGACGTCTCGGCGCACGTGCGCTATCGCGCGCGCCTTGCGGCGCACCCGTGCGTGCCGCTGGCCGGCTGCCGCTGGGTGGAACTGGGCTCGTGCGGCACGCATAGCCAGATGCCCACCATGGACATCGGGCTGCGCACCACGCTCAGTTACAGCCGCGACTGGACGGTGGTCGCCAAGACGCGTCCGTTCCCCGTGCAGCCCGGCGTGCGCTGCAGGCTCACCGAGGCGAAGATCGACGTGACCGAGCGCGTGCAGAAGCTGGTGCAGGACGTGCTGGACCGCGCCGCGCCGCAGATCGACGCGAAGCTGCAGGAGGCGGTGGAGCTGCGCCGCCGCGTGGAAGACATCTGGAGCGACATCCAGCAGCCGATCCGCGCGTCGAACGACGTCTACGTGCTGATCCAGCCCGAGTCGCTCGCGGCCACGCAGCCGCGAGGGAAGGGGACCACGCTGTCCACCAATGTCGCCGTGGTGGTGCGCCCGCGCGTGGTGATCGGCGACCGGCCGCCGGTGAAGGAGCTGCCGCTGCCGCCCAGCGGGCGCGTGGCGCCGGGGCGCGGCTTCCAGCTGCAGCTCACCGCCGAGCTGCCGTACACGGTGGTGGACAGCATGCTGAAGAAGAAGCTGGTGGGCCACACTTTCGACGCGCGCGGCCACCAGGTGAGCGTGGTCGGCGCGCGCCTGTACGGCAGCGGCGAGCGCGTGGTGCTGCAGGTGCGGGTGAAGGGCGATGCGCGCGGCACCATCTACCTGGTCGGCACCCCGCAGTTCGACCCGGTGACGCGCACGATCTCCGTCCCCGACCTGGACTTCTCGGTGGAGAGCCGGCAGCTGCTTCCCCACGTGGCCGATTGGCTGATGGGCGACAAGCTGCGCGACGACCTGCGCGACGCCGCGCGCTTCGAGCTGGGCGACCGCATCGACAGGATCCGGGGCGACGTGGACCGCGCGCTCAACCGCAACCTGGGCCGCAGCGTGCGGATGAGCGGCGGGGTGGACGCGCTGCGGCCGCTGGGCGTGTTCGTGTTCTCGAACTCCCTTTCCGCGGTTGTGGCCGCCGACGGGCACCTCCAGATTCACGTGGACGTCCGCACGCCCGCCGGGGCCGCGCAGGCCGCCGCGTCCCCCTAGAATCCACGCGAGCCGATGAGCGGCGCTCCCTTCCGCGACAACGTGGTGGTGCTCACCGGCGCCAGCGCCGGCATCGGCCACCAGATGGCGCTGCAGCTGGCCGCCCAGGGCGCGCACCTGGTGCTGGCCGCGCGCGACCCCGCCAGGCTCGAGGAGACCGCCGCCGCGTGCCGCGCCTTGGGCGCCCGCGTGCTCGCCGTCCCCACCGACGTGGGCGACGAGGCGCAGTGCCGGGCGCTGATCGAGCGCGCGGCGGCCGGGTTCGGGCGCATCGACACGCTGGTGAACAACGCGGGGATCGGGATGTGGGCCCGCTTCGAGGAGATGACCGACCTCTCCCCGTTCGAGCACATCATGCGCGTGAACTACCTGGGCAGCGTCTACCCGACCTGGTACGCGCTCCCGCACCTGAAGCGGACGCGCGGCCGCATCGTGGCCGTCAACAGCCTCACCGGCAGGACGGGCGTCCCAACGCGCAGCGGCTACGCGGCCAGCAAGCACGCGGCGGCCGGCTTCTTCGACACCATCCGCATCGAGCTGGAAGACAGCGGGATCACGGTGACGCAGGTGTTCCCCGGCTTCGTGGCCACCGAGATCCGCGAGCGCGCCTACGGCCCCGACGGCCGCCCGCTGGGTCAGGGGAACAGCCCGGTGAAGGAGCGCGAGGTGATGACCGCCGAGGAATGCGCGCGCCAGATCATCGACGCCGCGGCCAGGCGGAAGCGCGAGCTGATCATGACCCTGCGCGGCAAGATCGGCGCGCGCCTGAAGCTGATCGCCCCGAGACTCGTCGACCGCATCGCGAAGAAGGCGATCGAGCGGGGGAAGTAGATCGGCGCGTGATGCGAACCCCGCGGGCCCTCTCCCCGCGCGAGCTTCGCCGCGCTGCCCCTCCCCCAAAACAGCCTGGGGGAGGGGCGTTCATCTCCCCCTGCGGCCATTTGCGTGCACCGCGGTCGGGTGGTGCCGGATCAAACGACAGCGGGGCGGATGCATCATCGCATCCGCCCCGCCGCCGTTCCGTACCCCGTACTTCGTACTTCCGTACCGTCCCTCAGGGGATCCCCGCGTCCGTCTTCGCCCAGTTCAGCCGGCGGTGGATCTCCTTCTCGCTCATGGTGCGGATGGCGAAGCCGGCGGCGGTGAAGGAGTTGAACTCCACGTTGCTGCGGATCGGCTCGGCTTCGGGCTCGTCCGCGGGGCGGAACGCCAGCACCGCGCCCGCCTTCAGGTGCGCGACCCTGCTCTCCACCGGCAGCGCGACCCACACGCGCCCCGCGTCGTCGGCCAGCTCGCGGGTGGTGACTTCCATCGTATCGGCCATCGTCGTAAAACCCCGTGGTCCTGGGTTCCTGGGAATCTCTCGGAAAGCTAGCGCAGCGCCTTGAGCAGCGCCTCGCCCGCGGCCTCCACCTGCCACCTGCGCACGCCCGACACCGCCGTGAGGGCGTCCAGCGTCTGCGGCCGCGCGCGGCCGACCTCTTCCAGCTGCGCGCGGCTCATCACGAAGCCGGGGTCCAGCCCCAGCTGGTCGGCGCGGCGGTTGCGCGCGTCCTTGAGCGCCTCCACGCGTGCCTCCAGCTCCACGTCGCGCTCCCAGCGCGGCGAGCGCGGCCAGCGCGGCAGCTCGTCTTCGGGGATGGCGAGCGCGCGGTTGATGGCGGCCATGATGTCGCGCCCGCGGCGGTCCACCAGCCCCGTGCTCACGCCGCTCACCCCCTTCAGCCCGCCGATGCTGGTGGGCGGGTTGACGCTCAGCTCGATCAGCTGCTGGTTGCCCAGGACGCGGAAGGTGGCGCGGTCCTGCTCGCGGGCCACCCCCTCGCGCCACTCGTACAGCTCGCGCAGGATGGCCAGGCCGCGCGGCGGCAGGTCGCGCGCGCCCTTCACCTTCATCCACGCCTCGCGGCTTTCGTCGGGCTCGCTGAAGCGCGTGCCCTCGCGCCGGCGGAACTCCTCCTCGGCCCAGTGCAGGCGGCCCAGCTTCACCAGCTCGTCGCGCAGGCGGTCACGCAGCGCGGGGAGGTGGGCGGTGTCGGTGGCCGCGTACTGCTTCATCCCCTCGGTCAGCGGGCGCTCGCCCCAGTCGGCGCGCTGGTGCTCCTTGGGCAGCTTGAGCCCCAGGTACTTCTCGGCGATGTTCCCCAGCCCCAGCGAGCGCTCGCCCAAAAACGCGGCCGCCACCTGCGTGTCGAACAGGTTGGCGATGGCGAGCCCCGCGTCGCGGTCCAGGATGCGGACGTCGTAGTCGGCGTCGTGGAAGATCTTCTCCACGCCGGGGTCGGCGAACAGCTCGGCCAGGGGCGCCAGGTCGGGCACCGCCTGCGGGTCGATCAGGAAGTTCTCCGAGCGCGACGAGAGCTGCACCAGGCTCAGGCGGTCGAAGTAGCGGTGGTACCCGGCGGCCTCGGTGTCGGCGCCGATCAGCGGCTCGTTGCGGAGCCGCTGGATGGTGTCGCGCAACCGCTCGGGAGAGTCGATGTATTCGTATTCCATTCCACCGGTCCGTGGTATCAAAGCGCGCCAATGTCGTTGGTGGACCGTCACATCGCAAGCCCGTAGTCCGCAATTGCCACACCCGCGGGGTGCTTGGGCGCCCAAACGATTTGGACAGCCCAATCACGGGCGCGAACGCTGAAAGTTCCGCGCGTGTGGCGTACCACCGCGACACCCGGGGAAGGATCGTGTCTCGGCTCAGGACGGTGGTGAACGAAGACGCTGCGTTGTCCAGTGCGACGAATCGAGAATCTGGAGAGAGCCGGCTCCGCTGCCATGGAATCGAGTGGAACCGGCGAGGAGAGCGCGATCGAAGCGGGGCGCCGGCCGCTGTCGAAGCGTGCCCGGATTTTCGGGTTTTGGTTCTTCGTCGATCTAGCCGCAACCTGATCGCACCGGAGGCTCGCCGACGAGTGGCTGCAGGCTCGGAATGCGCCGAGTATCGAACGTCGCGCAGGAACAGCCGCCTCCGCCGTTCACCCGGTCGTCTGCGCCTGAAGGCTTCGTCAACCGCGTCATCAGGGGGAATCGAGCCTTCCCTGTCCTCCGTGCGTCTCTGCAGCCTTCGTGGACACGGCGAACGATCGCCATCCCGCCATCGATGCGCGGGACGTGCACGACGGCCGGAGTCGCCTCGTGATCCCCTGATCGATCGGTTGAGACAGCCGGGCCTTCCGAGATGGCCGAGGAGTCGAGGGGGGCTCTCCCCAAAATTTCGATACTCAGCGCGAGCGCTACCTGCAGCCACTCGTCGACGGGATCGGTGCGAAGCGGGCAGGAGAACAGCGTGCCGTTCTCCGCTCCTCCGTATTCTACCGGAAGCAGTAGAAGCGTGGGTCCCGGCGGATGCAGGTCACAGCAGCCCGCGGCGCTTCACGTCCAGGTACCGGTTCACCACGTTGGGCACGGCGTCCGTCGGGCGCGAGTCGGCGATGAGCACCCCCGAGCGCTGCATCTGGGTGAGCGCGGCGGCGCGGGCCTGCAGCAGCTCCTCGGCGGCGGCGCGGCGGAAGACGTCGCTCTCCGTCTTCGCGGCGAGCTGCGCGGTGGCCTCCAGGTCGGGGTTGCGGATGGCGACGGCGATCGGCAGGTGCCGCGACGCCGCCTTCCCCAGGTGCGCGACGAGGGCGGACGACGCCTGCACGTCGATGATGTCGGTGAAGGCGACGAGCAGAGATCGACGGCGCAGTTGCTTCGCCAGATACGTGAACGCGGCCGGGTAGTTGGGCTCCACCATCCGCGCGTGCACGCTTCCCAGCGCTTCGGCCAGCGTGCTGATGGCGTTGCGCGACGGCGGGATGTACTGCTGCACCCGGTCGGCGAAGACGAGCAGGCCGACCAGGTCGCCGTGCAGCGATGCCACGTCGGCCAGCAGCAGCGCGGCGGTCAGCGCGTAGTCGATGCGCTCGCGCTCGCCCACCTTCTCGGTCATCAGCCGCCCGGCGTCCACCAGCATCACCACGTTCTGCCGGCGCTCGGCCTCGTACTGCCGCACGATCAGCCGCGAACGCCGCCCGCTCGCCTTCCAGTCGATCGTCCTGGGATCGTCCCCGCGCACGTATTCGCGAAGCGACTCGAAGCTGCCGCCCTCGCCGCGCTGGCGCACCGGGCGGAAGCCGGCCTCGCGCAGGCGGTTGTGCAGGCCCAGCAGGCGGTAGCGCCGCACCTCCATCACGCCCGGAAGGACGCGGACGGGGTCGGCGCGATAGACGCGCCTCTGCCGCCACGCGAGCCCCAGCGGGCCCAGCACGCGCACGTGCACGTCGCCGAACTCGGCGTCGCCGCGGCGGTCGGCGCGCACCTCGTACTCCACCTTCGCGTCGCGCCCCGGCGGCACCACGATCTCGCGTACGTCGCCGTCCTGGCGCGGCAGGATCTCGGGGAGGTCGTCCGTCACCCGCACGCGGGCGTTCAGCTTGCCGCGGTTCTCCAGCAGCAGCGTCTCGCGCGTCGTCGCTCCCAACGAAACGCGGTGCGGCGCGCGCCGCTCGATGCGCAGCTGCGGCGCGGGCGCCCAGAGCGCGTCCAGGATGAACGCCAGCAGCAGCGCCACGTCGATGGCGGCCGCCGCCACGCCGCTCACCACGAAGAGCAGCGAGGCGGCGGCCAGGATGTACAGGAACCGCTTGCTGGGAAGTGCGTTCACCGGGTGGGCGTCAGCGCGGGGCCGGGAGCGTCTGCAGCAGGGCGCGGAGGCGGTCGTCCACGCGCTGGCCCTCGACCTCGGCCTCGGGGGTCAGCACCACGCGGTGGCGCAGCACGGGGGTGGCCAGCTGCTTCACGTCGTCGGGCGTCACGAAGTCGCGGCCGTTCAGCAGCGCCTCGGCGCGCGACGCCAGGAAGAGCGCCACGCCGGCGCGGGGGCTCGCTCCCAGCGCGAAGCTGGGCTCCTCGCGGGTGCTGCGCACGATGTGGGTGATGTAGTCGCGCACGTTGGGCTCCACGTGCACCCGCGCCACCTCCTGCCGCAGCGCCGCCAGGTCGGCCGCGCTCAGGATCGGCTGCACCCCGTAGCTCTCCGCGCGGTCGGCGCTGAAGCCGTCGGCGTAGCGGTCCAGGATCGCGCGCTCGGCGTCGGGCGGGGGGTACTGGATGTCGATCTTGATCAGGAAGCGGTCGAGCTGCGCCTCGGGAAGGGGGTAGGTGCCCTCGTACTCCACCGGGTTCTGGCTGGCGAACACGGTGAAGCCCACCGGCAGCGGGCGCGTCTTCCCGTCCACCGTCACCTGGCGCTCCTGCATGGCCTCGAGCAGCGCGGCCTGCGTCTTGGCGGGCGCGCGGTTGATCTCGTCGGCCAGCAGCAGGTCGGTGAAGATGGGGCCCGGGTGGTAGACGAACTCCTTCTTCAACTCGTCGAGCACGTTCACGCCGACCAGGTCCGTCGGCATCAGGTCGGGGGTGAACTGCACGCGCCCGAAGCGCAGGTCCAGCGCCAGCGCCAGCGAGCGGATCGCCAGCGTCTTGGCGGTGCCGGGCACGCCCTCCAGCAGCGCGTGGCCGCCGGCCAGCAGCGCCACCATCATCTGCCGCAGCATGTCGTGCTGCCCCAGCACCACGGTGCCCAGGCGGTCCAGCACGGCCTGCGCGCGCTCGGCGCCCGGCGGTGAAGCCATCACGGTGCTCACGTTCGCCTGACCTCTTCGATGGTTCTGTCGACCTCGCGCGACAGCGCCAGCAGGTTGGCGCCGCGCCCCTTTCTCCATTCCTGCTCCAGCTGCCGCGCCGCGCCCCCCGCGGTGGGATGGGCGGCCAGGCGCTGGATCATCTCGTGCTCGGCCGCCGGCGTGTGCGCCACCCGCCGGCCCAGCCGCCGCGCCATCCCGGCCAGCAGCAGCCGGCGGGCGGTGTCGCGCGCGCCGGCCTGCTGATAGGCGCCGGCCAGCGCCTCCACGTGCTCCAGCGGGCTCCTGCGGCGCACCGGCGGCGGCGGCAGCGGCGCCCCGAAGCGCCGGCCGAAGAGGAGCAGCAGCCCCAGCAGCGCCACCGTCACCTGCAGCGCCGCGTGCCCCCACCGTTCGCCGAAGAGGAAGCGCAGCGTGCCGCCCATCACCCCCGAGCCCGTCTCGAAACCGTGGTGGTACTCGTCGAACCACACCGCGCGGCCGTGCGCCGCGTCGGTCGCGGTGCGGGCGAAGAGGAGGGCCGCGCGGCTGGTCTTGAGCCGCCCGTTCACCAGCGGCAGCGCGTCGCTCCAGGCGATCACCCGCCCCTTTCCCACGCGGAAGTCGATGACGACGGGCGTGCCGCCGGTGGAGGCCAGCACCGTGGCCTTGCGCAGCGCGCGAGAGCCGCGCGCAAAGCCGCGGCGGAAGCCCTCCACCGTCCCCACGCCCTCGGTGAGCCGTCCGGGCCCGGTGGTGGCCACCGCGCCCACGCCGCGCACCTCCATCGCCATCACCAGCGTGTCGCGGGTCACCGGCACCAGGCTCAGCCCCAGCGTGTCGAGCGCGATCTCGTGGTCGCGCCACCCGCTCGAGGCGCGCGACGCGTAGATCAGCGTGCCCCCCTGGCGCACCCACTCGGCCAGCGCGTGCACCTCGCCCTCGCTGGGGTCCATCGACGGCGCCAGCACCGCCAGCGGGCCCTCCAGCTCGCCCGCGTCGGCCAGCGGCTCCATGCGCCGGGCCACCGGAAGCTTCAGCTCGCGCAGGGTCTCGATCAGCGCGCGGGCGCCGAACGGGCCGCTCACGTAGGTGGAGGGGCGCGGGTCGAACGCCGAGCCGCCGCTCTTGCCGCGGCTGGTGAGGATGGCCAGCGCCAGGATCACCAGCACCACCCCCAGCAGCATCCACAACTCGCGGCGGCTACGCATGGGCGCCTCCCCGGGCCGCGGCGGCGCGCAGGCGCTCCCACCCCTCGGCGTCCAGGTCGCGCCCGCCGAAGGCCACGGGCTCGAACAGGCGCAGGAAGGAGCCCAGCGCGCTGGCCGCCTCGGGGTGCTTGCGCGCCTCGCGGCGGTAGTCGCCCGGCGTCTTGCTGCGGTCGAAGCGCACCACGCCCAGCGCGTCCAGCCGCAGCAGCAGCGACTGGTACAGCGCCGCGGCGGCCTCGCGCAGCCGCCCCTCGGCGGCCAGGCGCGCGGCCTCGGCCTCCCAGTCGGCGGCGGAGCGCGGCTTCTGGCGCTTGCTCCGGTCGGCGGACGCGCCGAGGTCGTCGTCCATGCGGGCCACGCGCAGCGCGGTCCAGATCACGTGCCCCAGCAGCGCCACCAGCAGTGCCACCAGGCCGATCACGATCATCCACCAGAGCACCGGGTTGGTGTCTTCCAGCCCCCGCATCCAGCGCAGGTGCTCGGCGATCCACTGAAAGACCCTGGCCACCTTCGACCACACCCAGTCGCCCCAGGTGCGGCGGTGCTGCTCCTGGAACTCGGGGCGCGCGTACACCCGGGCGACCGCCTGCTGCACCTGCTGGGCGGTGGGGATGCCGTCGGCCACGTCAGCCACCCCGCGCGCCGGGCGCGGCAGGGCCGGCGGGTGCCGGGCGGTGGAGGGTGGCGCGGATGCTCACGTCGGGGAGGGCCGATGCGTACGGGGATGCGGTGCGGTGCGTGTCCTGGGGCGCCGTGCGGGCGAGCGGTCCCGGCGCGGCCGGAAGGTTACGCCCGCGCACCGAGCGTGTCAATTCAGGCGATGCGGAAGCGGCGGCCCCGGCGCGCTCCCGATCCGCCGTTCCGATCCGCCGCCGTGACGACTCTCGAGCGGCGGATCGGACGGACGAAGATCGTTCCTCGAGCCGCCGATCAGCCGCCGTCCATCACCCAGCCACGAACCGTCACTCGGCGGCCGGATCGGCGGGCGTCTCGGGGTAGCCGGGGCCGCGCGGGGGTGGAGGCGGGGTTCCGCCTTCGTTGGACGGCGTGCCCGGGGTCGCCGGCGCCGCGGGGTACTCCGGGGCGCCGGCAGGGTACGCCGGTCCGCCGTACGCGGGGCCGCCGTAGGATTGTCCGCCGCCAGGGTAACCCGGGCCACCAGCCTGACCCTGGCCGCCGGGGTATGCCGGGCCCTGGCCGTAGCCGGGGGTGTTGAAGCCCGAGCCGCCGGAGGCGTACGGGTAGCCCTGGGGCGGGCCGCCAGCCTGCGGATAGCCCTGCGGCGGACCGTAGCCGCCCGCCGGGTAGCCGCCGGCGGGATAGCCGGCCGCGTAGCCGCCATCGGTGTTCAGCGATTCGGCCATCATCTGCACGTCCAGCGCCTCGGTGCGCACCCGGCGGTCGTAGTACAGCAGCACCGTGCACCCGATGGAGAAGGGGATGGTGAGGGCGTTCACCAGGCCCGACAGCACCTGGGTGATCACCTGCACGCCGAAGACGGATCCGGTGCCGCCGCCCGCCGCCGTCAGGCCGCCCGACCCCATCGCGCCGAACATCGCCACCGCCAGCCCGGGGAGAAGGGTGATCAGCCACACCACCAGCTGCATCAGGAAGATCTCGCCCCAGGTGTTCCTGGCCAGGTCCATCGAGCGCTGGATGCCCTCGATGGGGCCGCGCCGCTCCAGCACCACCGCGGGCACCCAGGCAAAGGTCATGATCAGCACCAGCACGGCGGGGATGAAGCAGAGCATCCACCCCACGCCCACCATCAGGCTCCACACGAACCCGCCGCCGATCAGCGGCAGCGCCCGCTGCAGGGCGCGCCTCAGCGCCTCGCCCGTGGTCACCGGGTTGCCGGTGTACGCGCGCGATACCTGGAAGGTCACCGCCCCCCACCCGATCACCGTGGAGATGGCCACCAGCGGAAGGATCGCGAGCACGCCCAGGAGCGCCCCCCAGAGGGCGCTGGGGTCGCCGGCGGCGGTGCTGGCCGCGCCCGTCAGGGTGACCGAGTACAGCCCCAGCCACGCGATGTAGGGGATGGACGGGATCAGCGCCGTCAGGAACATCGAGGCGAAGTGGCGGCGGTACAGCGTGAACGAGCCGTCCAGGATCTCGCCGAAGCTGAGCGGCCTGAGCTGCGAGAAAGCCATGGTGGGTCTGGTTTTCCGTTGGGGCCGGGGGTGGGGCGGGGGCGACGGGGCGCCGCGGGCGGGAGCGTGGAAGCTAGGCCGCCTCCGCGTTCACCGTCAAGCGCGCCGCGCACCCCGCGCGGCGGAGCATGCGCCCCGTCCGGACACGAAACGCGCGGGCCGATCCGCTTCGGTCCCATCGCCCGCCGCGTTCGCGCCATCCGGTCGCGCGGAAGCCGCGGGAGGAACGTCCCCGCGCGGCCTCTGGATCGCACTACGGGATCGGCCCCGCACGTGATTCACGGGCGGACTCGGCCGGCGCGCTCCGACACCACCGGCCGCGGCGCCTCGCCGTCCGCGTGGAGGAAGGCCCGGAGCCCGTGGAGCATGGTGGGATGGCGTGGCGGCCAGCCGCCGGCTTCCCGCAACCGCCGGCTGGAGATGCGGAGCGAGCGCGCCAGCATCTCGCACACCGAGCCGGCCAGGTACCGTGTCCATGCGGGAAGGAAGCGCGGCGGCTTCACTCCGATCAGCCGTGCGATGCCGTCCGCCAGCTCGCGGCGGCGCAGCGGCTCGTCCTCCACCACGTTGTAGACGCCGGCGGGCACGCCCAGAGGAGATCAGCGGATCACGACGGCGACGGAGTCCGACTCGCCGCCGGGGATCGGCCGATGCGTCGCGTCGGACCAGTACAGGCGCAGCGACGCAGGGCCGGAGGGGAGCCGCGGAAGGGTCCAGCGGTAGGTGGTGCCGCGGACGGGGAGCACGTCGGTGGGCCCCGGCATCAGCTCGGTGGCGCCGATGCGCAGGTGCACGTGGCGCGTGGCGGCGGGGTCGCTGCCGTCGGGGCGCAGCCGGGTGCGCGCGTCGAAGGTCACCACCACCGGCTGGGGCACCTCGGCTCCGGGGCGCGGGTCTTCCACCGTCAGCCGCGGCGCGCGGTCCGCCGCCGTGGTGTCGCTCCCGCCGCCGCGCACCAGGAAGTAGACGGCGAGGAGAAGGGCGATCACCGCGATCGCGCCGTACACCCGGTCCGCCACCAGAGTCCGCGGCCGGTCCGCCGCCACGTCGTCCGTCATATGCGTCCAATCCCTTCGTTCCAAATCACTTGCATCGCTCTCGAACGCGGGAAGATGCACCCTCGCCGCGCGTTTGGCGAGGGCTTCGCGTGGTTGCCCGCGCCTGGATCGCGCCGTTAGCTTTCGGAGATGATCCGCTTCGCCCGCATGGTGCTGATGCTGGCCTTCGCGCTCGCGCAGGCCGCCGCCGTGGAGTGCCCGATGGCACCCGCGGCGCACCCGCACGCGCCCCATCGATCGATGGACGCGCACGCAGGCGCGCACCACCACGGCGCGCCGGCGTCGAAGCACGCGCACCACGCGCACGACCACGGCGCCGCCGCCTGCGTGCTGGTGATGGCGTGCGGCACCGCCGCCGTCGCGTCCGCGGAGATCTCCGCTCCCCGCCTCTCCCTGGCCTCCGTGCGGGCCCCCGCGCGCGCGGCCGACCGCTACGCATCTCCCCACCTCCCGATCGACGCTCCTCCTCCACGGCCCGCCGTCGCCTGAAGCCGCGCGTCCGCACCGGGCGCCCCATCCGACGACGAAAACAGAAGGTCTGGAGAGATGAGATTCGATGGATTCGGCGCGGCCCTGCTGCTGGGGGCCGCCGCCGCCGCGTTCGCACCGGCCGATGCGGCCGCGCAGGTCCGCCCCGACAGCGCGCGGGCCGACACCTCCCACGCCGGGATGCACCACCCGACGCCGGCCGCCGATCCCCACGCGGGCCACGCGATGCCGGGGATGGCAATGCCGCGCGACACGGCGCCCCGCGCGCTGCAGCCGGCGGGGCTGCACGACGCCATGAGCGGCGTGCGCCACGCGGGGATGAAGCACGAGATGCTGATGCGCGAGTTCGCCGGGGGATGGCAGCTGCTGGGGATGGCGCAGGCGTTCGCGATGACCACCTGGGCCGCCCCGCGCGACCCCGGGAGCCCGCTGCACACTACCGAGAGCTACCTCACCCAGCCCGCGGTGATGATCAACGTGCTGAGCCCCGGGGCCCACGTCGCGCTGCGCAGCACGCTCAACCTCGAAGCCGTGACCCAGCCGCAGGGCGAGCTCACCTTCGGCGGGTGGGGCGAGGGATACATCGACCGGCGCCACCCGCACACCTTTCTGCACGAGCTGGTGCTGTCGCTGAACGCGTGGAAGGTGGGCGGCGGCGCGCTCTCCGTCTCGGGCGGCAAGGGCTTCGCGGCGTACGGGACGGACGACCCGATGTCGCGCCCGGTGGCGAAGTATCCCACCAACCACCACCTTTCCCAGATCCTGGAGCGGTGGACGGTCAATGGCGCCTACACCCGCGGCCCCTGGAGCGCCGAGGCGTCGGTGTTCAGCGGCCAGGAGCCGGACGGGCCGTGGGACCTGGACAACTTCGGGGGCTTCGGCCGCTCGTTCAGCGCCCGCGTGATCCGCCGCTTCGGGGGGACGGGGACCACCGCGCCGTGGGAGCTGGGCGCCAGCTACGGCAGCGTGGGCGAGCCGCACCAGGGGACCACGGAACGCACGGCGCTGTACAACGCCACCGTCCGCCACTCGGGCGCGCACTCCTTCGGCGGGATCTACGCCATGGCCGAGGCGTCGTTGAGCGAGCCCCGGCATGGCGACGGCTTCTGGAGCCTGCTGGGTGAGACGCAGGTCAGAATCGGACGCCATCGTCCGTATTACCGGGTCGAGTACGCCACGCGGCCCGAGTACACGCGCGAGGGAATCGCCGGAAGCGCCGGGTTCTACCGGTATGATCACGGCCAGGAGCCGGTGGGCGCCACGCGCTGGCTGATCCACTCGCTGGGCTACGAGTACGACCTGTCGGGCGGCGGGGTGGCCACGCGGCCGTACCTCGAGGTGCAGCACAGCCGGGTGAGCGCCGGGCGGGGCGGCGTCACGCCCGCAACGCTCTTCGGCGACAGGACCCTGTGGAGCGCGTCGGCGGGGTTCCGCCTGTTCTTCGGCGGCGGGCCGATGCGCATGGGCACCTACGGCGTACTCGACGACATGACGCTGATGCACCACCCCACCGACGACATGGCCGCGATGACCGGCGCAGAGGCACACCACTGATGCCCCTTCTCCCTCGTGCCATCCGGCCGGCCGCGCGCCGCCCGGGGGCGCACCTCGGGCCGCTGCCGGCCGCGCTGGCGCTGCTGCTGGCGCTGCTCTCGCCCACCGCCGCGGCCGCCCACACGCGGCTCGGGTCCAGCGCGCCCGCCCCCGGCGCCAGCGTGGCCGACACCCTGAGCGAGATCCGCCTCTCGTTCACCGAGCCCGTGGTGCCGGAGATGACCTCGCTGGTGCTCACCACCGGCGCGGGTACGGTCGCCGAGGGGAGGCTCCAGCCGGTGGACGGCACGGGGAGGCACCTCTTCTCCTTCCATCTCGGCCGGAGGCTGGCGGCGGGCCCGTACACCGCCGTCTGGCGCTCGGCCGCGGCGGACGGCCACGTGATCCACGGCACCCTCACCTTCACCGTCACCTCCGGCGGCACGGCCACCGCCCCCGTCGCCGGCCCCGCCGCCACGCAGGCGGCCGACACCACCGCCGCGTCGACCGCCCTCGCAGCCGGCCGACCCTCCGCGGCTGCATCGGACGAGAACGCGGCACCGGCGGACGCCGCGGCGGGCGAGAATGGCGACACGTCGGAGTACGATGCGGTGGCGCCGCTGCCGCTCGCCGTGCGCTGGCTGGAGTTCGTGTCGCTGCTGGCGATGGTGGGCGCCGTGGCGTTCAACCTCCTGGTCGTCCGCCGGCTGGGGAGCGCCGTGCCCGAGCGCGTGGCCGACCGGGCGGCGTACGGCGCCTGGCACGTCGCCGCGGGGGCGGCGGCGCTGGGGGCGCTCACGCTGGTCGCGCGGCTCTGGCTGCAGTCGCGCGCCCTCTTCGGCGCCGAAGCGGCGTTCGAGGGCGAGCGGCTGGAGGCGCTGCTGCGCGGCACGGTGTGGGGGAGCGGGTGGATCCTGCAGGCGGTCGCCACCGTGGCCTACTTCGTGGGACTGACGGTGGCGCGGGCGCCGCACGGGCGCTCCATCGGCTGGATGGGGGCCGCCTTCGCCGCCGCCCTGCTGGCCGCGGTGCCGGCGCTCAGCGGCCACGCGTCGGCCACCGAGCGCTTCACCGCCGCCGCCATCGTGAGCGACTGGCTGCACGTGCTGGGCGCGGGCGTGTGGCTGGGGACGCTGGGCTCCGTCCTTCTCGCCGGCCTTCCCGCCGCCGCCTTCGCCGGCGAGGGGCAGGGGACGGAGGCGTTCGCGCGCATGGTGCGCGGCTTTTCGCCGGTCGCGCTGGCCGGCGCGGGCACGGCGGGGGTGACGGGGATCGTCAACTCGCTCTTCCACCTCTCCGCGGTCGGCCAGCTGTGGGGCACCTGGTACGGGCGGATGCTGGTGCTCAAGCTGGCGCTGCTCGCCGTCGTGGCGATGCTGGGCTACGCCAACTGGCGCCGCGTGCTCCCCGTGGCCGACACCCCCGAGGGCACCCGCCGCCTGCGCCGCAACGCCGCCATGGAGCTGGCCAACGGCATCGCCGTGATCCTCGTCACCGCCGCCCTCGTCGCCCTCCCCACGCCGTGAAAAGCTGGAGATCGATCGTGCATTGCGCACGGAAGCCGGCGCGGCAAGGCGATCGGCTCGCCCGGCGTGGAAACGCCGGTGCTGGCCGACACGCCGCGCGGCTGGAAGATCCGCCCCATCCACGGGTCCAGCGGCGACTGGACCCCACCGCCGCACCCAGCCGCCCGCCCGATCCCCCGCTGGCAGGGACGTGAAGGGGAGCCCTCCGCGCTCCCCCATTCCTCCGTGTGACTTCCGCGGGGGCGATCCACACCGCATCATATAAGACCGATCCCTTCAAATCACACCGCGCCGAGCCGTCGCCCTCCGGGTGTCGCTCGAACGCGAAATAGGGGTGCTCCAATCGCTTAGGCCCTCGATCGGGGTGCTGTTCCGGGCTGTTTCCCGGCGTGGCCGGGCACCCCGGATTCGATAAAATCCATCGAGGGGCGGATTTCCGGCGATGCCAGCGGACGATCCCCCACGCGCGGTGACACCTTCCCATCGCACCGTCCATCAACGCCCGACCCCCTCCTCCGCGGCGCGGACGAGGGGGTCGCTGCTGAACGGCTTCGCGCAAATTGATGGCGCGAAGCCCGGTTCCAACGCACTATGTCTACGTTGAGGAGCGCGACGGCAGGTCGCGCGCGCCACGGGCCGGCACTCAGTTGAGCCAGGTCTTCTCGGGCTTGCCGCGCGCGCGGGCCGCCTCGCGCAGCTCGAACAGCTCGCGCGAGAACAGGGTGGCCGCCGTTTCGAAGGCGCCGCGCTCGCGCAGCTCGCTGGGCGGGGCGCCCATGAACTGCCGCAGCGCCGCCTTCAGGCTCACCTCGCTGGCGTACCCGCACGCCCGCGCCACCGACGCCACCGAGCGGCCCGGGTCGTCCAGCAGCTCGGCGGCCAGCAGCAGCCGCAGCCAGGCAAGGAGCCGGCGCGGCGGCGGCAGGTCGGCGCGCTCGAACCAGCGGGGCACCGTGCGCTCGTTCACCCCCAGCGCCGCCGCCAGCTCGCGCGCCTGCCCGCCGGCCGCCACCGTCTCGGCCGCCGTGGTCAGCAGCGCCCGCGCGCGGCTGGGCACCGGGCGGGGGAGCGCGCGGCGCAGCAGCCGGTGGATGGTGCGCCCCTGCACCAGGCGGATCCGCCGCGCCAGCGCGGGCGCGGTGTCCTCGCGCCCCAGCGCGATCACGTCCGCCACCCCCCACGTGATCAGCATGCGCAGGTCGTCCGCACGCCCGGGCTCCACCTGGCAGGCGGCCACCACCGTAGCCGAGGGGAGCTCGTCCAGCAGCGCCCGCAGCTCGCCCGCCAGCCCCCCGCGCGCATCGTACGGGTCCACCACCGACACGGCCGTGCCGGGCGCGCGCCGGAGCGCCGCGCCCAGCTCGTCCCACCCCGCCACCGGGGTCAGCGCGAAGGTGCCGGGCGCGGCCTGGGCCAGGCCGTCCCGCAAACGAGGACTGGCGTGTAGCAAAAAGAGCGGTCGGACGACTGGCTGCAACGAAGAACCGTGTACTGGGGGGATAGGTTTTGCGACGCGTCTTGACGGGCTGCACAAAAGCGGGGCACTTTTCCCCGCCTTCCACCACAACCCATTCCGGCAACACTCCAAGGAGGACGGGAATGCCTCTCCGCAAGCTGGTTCCGCTCATCGCCGCCGCGGCGCTGGCCGCCTGCTCGCCCGACGCGATCACCGGGCCGGGCGCCCAGCGCAAGCCTCCGCGCCTGGACGACGGGGGAGGGATGCTGGGCGGCGGCGGCTTCGTGCGTCCCGACCTGGCGCCGGACCTGGTGCCCGGCGGCGGGATGCTGGGCGGCGGCGGCTGAGCGAGGCGGCGGTCAGGCCGCCGCCGCCCCCTGCCGGGCGCGCCGCGTGAGCTGTGCGTGCAGGTCGCGCGCGAGGGCCTCGGCCTCCTGCGCCAGCGCGGCGCTCTCGCGCACGCGCACGCCGCGGGCAACCACGCGCGCGGCCCGGATCGCGTCGAGCTGCGCCTCGGCCACCATGCGGTTGCGCCCCTCGCCGCGCTCGCCCGCCACCTCCACGGCTTGCGCGGCCGCGGCCTCGGCGCGCACCCACTCGCCCAGGTTGCTGTCGCTCTGCGCGATCACCACCAGCGCCTCGGAGGCGATGGCGGCGTGCGCCGGATCAAGGATCACCGCCATCACCTCGGCGCGCGCGCGCTCGTACTGCTCGCGGTCGCCGGCGCCGGCGCTGGCGCGCGCCACGTTGGCGATCCCCATCACCCGGTCCGACGGGTCGGCCAGGAGCGGCAACGCGGCCTGGAACACGGGAAGCGCGCGGCTGAAGCACCCCTGCTCGGCCCAGAAGCACCCCAGGTCGTGCGCCAGGGCGGGGAGGCGAGGGTGCCGCTCGCCGTAGGCGTGCAACGCGGCGCGGGCGTGCTGGTACGCCTCGCTCGTGCGCCCCGCGTCGGACTCGAACACGAACAGGTGATGGTGCGCCGAGCCCATCACCCCCCGCAGCCGGCGCTTGCGCCCCGCGCGCAGCGCGCGGCACACCACCGCGCGCGCCGCCGGGTAGTTGCCGGCGCGCATGTACAGCACGCCCAGGCCGATGAAGCCCCAGGCGTAGCTCTCCCAGTCGTGCCCGCGGGCCTGGCGGATGGCCAGGCGGAACCAGCTCTCGGCCTGGGCGTGGCGCGCCAGGTCGCGGGCCTGGCGGGCCGCCTCGAGCGCGGCGGCGGGCTGGCCGGGAAGCGCCAGGGCGGCGGCCTGGGTAAAGGCCAGCCGGGTGGCGGGCGCGCCCCTGCGGCCCGCCCAGCGCGCCAGCGAGCGCACCGCGTGCACCAGCCGCGCCTGGTCGGCGCGCGCGGGGTCTTCGGCCATCTGGCACAGCGTGAGCAGCGGGGCCCACAATTCGGGCTCGTCACGCGCCCCCTCCAGCCCCGCCCGGCGGGCCGCGCCCGCGGCGGGGCCGAAGAGCGCGGCGCGTTCGGCGGGGGGCGTCTGCACCCAGAGCATGAAGTCACGCAGGGCGCCCCACAGCGGCACGCCCAGGGCGCCGGGGTGCTCATCCAGCACCTCGGCGCCCTCTGCCCTGTCGTCGGGGTGGACGGAGGGCGGGGCGGGCATCGGCATGGGGCTGCGCTGTGCGCCGGGGCGCGCGGGCAGTGCCTTCATGAGACTCCGTAGGCTGGACGCGGGCGGACCCGCGGAACGCGTAAAGGGGGGCTCACTGCGTTTCCGGCCATAAAGTACCCCCACCCTTCGCTCGTGACCAGAGGCTCGTGCGGAGCGGGGGCAAACCCGGGGCTTCGTCTACCGTCCCGGGGTGCGCGGCGGCGCGGTGGACCACATCAGCTCCACCTCGTCGGGCTTCAGGCCGTAGGCGCGCACCACCAGCTGCGTCAGGCGACGCTCCAGGCCGGCGGCGCGCGCCCGCACCGCGGTGAGCCGCGGCGCGTACTCGGCGTGGGCGTTGCGCAGCACCCCCACCTGCCGGGGGCTCAGCGGCTCGGCGTGGCGGGGGCGGTGGCCGCGCACCGCGTCCACGAAGGCGGTGGCGCTCAGGTCGGCGAAGGCGAGCACCGCCGCGTCGGGGTGGG